>Ga0315286_10005757_pt1 | contig 11998 bp, 15 predicted proteins | sample YL17G10_0_MG_FD_205038 | JGI IMG/M metagenome (GOLD analysis project Ga0315286, IMG submission 205038) | Sediment microbial communities from Yellowstone Lake, YNP, Wyoming, USA - YL17G10_0 | ecosystem: Environmental > Aquatic > Freshwater > Lake > Sediment | place: USA: Wyoming | collected... | reverse complement strand
CGCTATCGAGATGTTGAGCGACGAAAAATACATGGTGGGTATGAGCATCGCGAATGCCATGAACAGCGTCTGGAAAAAGCCGAACATCGCTCCTGAAAAAAGCCTCGCTCTGGAATCATCAGTCATTTCCGACACCAAAACCCTTTTCAAAATCTTTGTGAAAATTACATATAAGCTTTTTTTGCGGCAACTCATGAATGAGTAACTTCATCCTGGTTTTTTCCTCTTGCCATTGCCGTTATTTTTCATTTTCTTGCGCAGCTTTTCCAGAAAAGAAGCGTTCTCCCCGGTACTCAGAGCCCTCGCCGCTCCTATGGCAGTCGCGAATTCCGCGTGCTCCGGGACGACGGCCCGGCCTCCGAACGTCCGCACGGCTTCCTGCAGCTTTTTCATGAGAGTCTTGTTCCCGGTGACTTTCCCTATGAACACGATATCCTTCTCGAGGCCGTGGTTCTTCGCGGCGAATACGGACAGCGTCCCGACTATCTCACCGACCATGTGTATCAGGCCGAGCGCAACGTCGTTGTCGCTGGTCTCGTCGCAGAGCTTGCCGAAGTTCGCGGCAGTCGCATCGGCCGAAAGCTCGCCTATGCCTTTGCCGACGATGTCCTTAACCGTCAGGTTTATTTTTTTCAGGTTGCCCTTGACGGCGAGAATCTCGAGGTTGTTTATGTCTTCCTTGTTGAGAAGCAGTTTGAACAGGCCTTTAAGCGTGCCGCCGCCAATGCCTGTTCCTCCGGCGTGTTTTATGACATTGCCGCCTTCGGTGACAGCGACCATCGCCGTCCCGGTCCCGATGCTCACGACGAAGCACTTTTTCTTGCCCGTCAGCACCATGCCGCCCAGGCCTATCGCCTTGATCTCCTCGACCTTCCTGACTGGAATTCCCAGCAGCGAACTGTTGAGCTTGCCGGCCCCGCCGCCGGTTGCGGCGACGGCCGTGATCCGGTCTATCTTCATCCGGTTTTCGGTGATTATCTTGCCCAGGCAGCCTGACGCGGAAGCGACCGCGTCGCTCGCGTGTATCGACGTGAAGCTGGTCGTCTTGCCATTCCTTAGCAGCACGCCCTGCGTCGTCGAGCCGCCTATGTCTATACCTATAATCATATAGATAATTCAAAGGCTGGAATATAAAAACAGCTTTGAAAGCATGAGCTAGCTCTTGATAATTCTCTCAAGATTCTACTTACAGAACGGGCACTTTCCCGTGTTGCCGTCGCACTTGACTTCCTTCTTTATCTTGTCGCAGAACGCCTTCTCGCCAAGGAACCACTGGCAGAATGTTTGGTCAGAGGTATCGGGGCTGGCTACTGGAGGAGGCGCCATGAGAGGGGTTTCAGTCTTCTTAACGTCTTGTTCGGCCATGTTTAAACGTATGTTTAAACATTTAAATTCCTATATTAGCCCAAACATCCCAAACAGCGCCAGCAAAACGCCCAAGAATCCTTCGCCACCTATCAATCCCGCCGCTATCAGCTGGCCCTTTTCCGTCCATCTCTTTTTATCTGCTATGTAGCGCAGCACGCCGCCCGCGAACAGGGGGAAGGACAGTTCGATGGGTACATACAGGCCTATGCCGAACGCGATGGGAGCGATGCCCTGCTTGAAATAAAGAGAGGCGATTGTGAGCAATCCGCCCGCGATTATGCCGTATACCATGAACTCCGATATGCCGCCGGCGGACACGATGGATGAAAGAGCGACGGCCTGGGGCGCAGGCAGATTTACGCTGCCGAGCTTATACATGTGGTCCAGCGCGACCAGCACGATGCCTATGACTATGCCCGAAGAGAAGACGCTTATGATCTGCGCTTTTATCTGGTCCTTCGGATTCGTTCCCACCAGGTGGCCCGCCTTGAGATCCTGCATGAAGTCGCCCGCCATGCCTGCGGATATGCATAGTATCGCTGCTAGTATGACCGCGACAACCGGGTCGAGCTGCACGAACAAAAGCACGATTATGAGTATCGCCATCGCGAAGACTTCCATGGGGTCGATGTTTATCTCGCCCGTTATCCTCGCAGCGATGTAACTCACGAGGAACGCGCCGAAAATCGAGGCAATCGCTATCACAACATTGAGCCTCAGCGCGATGCTCAGCAGCACTGCAAAAGCGACGATTGCGACGAACCACCAGCGACTACGCTTTTCCTTTTTCCACGCGCCCTTCAGCATGGGCACAAACGCTGGTAGCCCTTTAAGCAGGAAGTATACCACGCTCGCTCCTATTATCACGCCGATGCCGAACGGCTTCGTCACCGTCATCATCGCGGCTATTTTGTCGGCGAACATGCCCGACGCCACGAGCGCCGGCACGATGGCGAAATACGATACGAGCGCGCCGGCGAACCATATGGCCGTGAATTTGAGGCCGATCAGGAAGCCGCCGGAGAAAATAGCCAGGCTTATGCTCGCTCCGAAGGAGAAATACTTGGCAGCGGAAAGCTTCAGCGTGTCGAGGTTGAAGAACGAAGGGATTGCCTGAAAATAGTCGCGGATAACCGTGAACAGCCCGGCCAGGCCGAAGAACGCGAACATGAGCTTTGCCTTTTTCCCGCCGCTATCGCCGGCCTCGAGGACTTTCGCCGTGGCCGCGCCGTCGGGATATGGCAGCTTCAGCTTTACAATCATCTCCTCTCGCAGCGGTATGGTGAACAATACGCCCAGCAGCCCGCCGACGATAGCGATGAACGTGACCTCCAAAATCGAGATGTCCAGGCCGAGCATCCATATGGCGGGCACGGTGAAAATTATTCCCGCAGCCAGCAGGCCGCCAGTCGAAGCCGCGGTCGCGGCGACGTTGACCTCGTTCTTGTTGGTCTTGCCGAAAAGCTTTAACAAAGCGAACGACATTATGGTCGCGGTTATGATGGGCCAGTAAACGCCTCCGACCTTCAGGCCAGCGTACGCGGAATACATGCAGACGACTGCAGAAAGAATTATGCCGACGAGAACCGCTCTCCACGTAAATGCCGAAGAACCCGAATCACCCGTTTTTTCAGAAGTTCTTTTTGCCTGTTTTTTCGTCATTAATTTTCAGATTGTATGAGGATGTTTATATAAACAGGTGTACCTTTTACGCGGTTTGTCGAAGGTTTTTATAATATTCTTAAGACATTGGTTAAGTTCAATTGTTGACTGCGGGCACAAAATATTGTTAACTGAAGCCTTCAACGTTAACTTTATAAATATATAATATTATATATATAAAATTATATATATAAAATTATTAAGGTGGAATATGAAAATGAAAACTGCGGTTCTTCATATGCCGAGGCTGGACAGCGTGCTGATGGTAGAAGACACTATAAAGAAGCTTGATTATTATCCAACAAAAAACCAGCTCTGGAGAGCTCTCCCGAAGGCAATGATGTGGCAGACGTTCAATGTCATTCTGGATTATTTAGTGAAAAGCAATAAAATATTGGTTGACAGGGAAGGCAAAGTGGTCTGGATATTCGCGGACAATCCGAAAATAAGGGAGCTTTTGGCAAAATCGGTTCCCTACAAGAGCTACAAGAGGCAGTGAATGACAGAAATAAATTTGTCACAGGAATTTGCGAAAGACTTTTCAGAATTGCAGAAAAGAAGAGAGAAAGGCGATGGCGAAGCCGAGTACCTGCTGAAACTTATAGACAAAGGAATTGCCAAACTTGTCGAAAACCATGAATGCGGGCAGAAGATACAGAAAAACCTGTGGCCAAAATATTACGTGAGCAAATACGGCATACGCAACCTGTGGAGACTGAGACTTGATGATTACTGGAGGATGATATACACCGTTATCGGAGAACAGGTTCGCGTTGTAGCGGTCATACTTGAAGTCCTGAACCACAAAAAATACGACAAACGGTTCGGATATGGATGAAGAAATAAAGCAGGCGCCCTCCATCAGCGACTTCGCGTAGTCCGATGTGTTATGCTCCTATAAACAGTTCCGAGTCAAAATTATTTCCTGAAAAATTTATGCCAAATCAGGAACAGAACAAAAATTACCACAACAACTATGCCAAAAACCAGGATGAGATTGAGAGCCATAATAATTATTGTTGATGTTGCGTTTAAAAATATTTAAAAATCCATTGGAACCTGTGCTTTTCAGAACTTTTTGTTTTATAATAAATAAAAGAGAACCAAACCTAATATAATTCATGAAGTTCCCATGTGTGATGTCCATCCTGATTTTTTTCGTCATTTCCTTCTCATCCCTTCCGCAAGCCGCTTTGGCGGCGAACGCCACCGTCCTCGATGTTTCAATTCCGCCTTCCGTTGAAAAAGACGACAGCTTCCAAGTGATGGCGTATTATACAAGTAATGGAACAAATGTTTGCGGGGCGACCTGCGAGGTCAATGGAGGATGGCTGACCTCGACGATCTATCTCGGCGAGATTTCCGGCTGCATTTACGAGAATGGCATATCCGCTTACGGAACGCCTGGGGGCTACTCCCTTTATGTCAGTTGCTATAAACAATTCTACGACTCCCAGACCAAATATTTCAGCATCGAGATAACGAGCAAGTCTTCTGCCATTTCCCTTTCGACGAATCCGCCTTCCCCGTACCCGGGCGATTCGGTGACTGTTTACGCCTATTATCGCGATGAGGGAGGTTCCCTCATCAACGGCGCTTCCTGCACGGCAGACCTCAAAATGGGCGTCGTTGAATTCCAAAAAATAACCCTGGTCCCTTCCGGCAGCACGTATTATTCGGGAGCTCTCAAGGTCCCGAACCAGTACGGGACGTACGATGTCAGCGTCACGTGCATCTCCAGCGAATATGCCTCGGCATCATTGTCAAAAAGTTTTGCCACAGCCAAGAAGCGCGCATCCCTCTCCGTATCGGTCCCGCCGTCCGGCTATTACGGGGAAGCCGTCAAGGTCGCGGCCTATTACAAGGATGCGCAGGAAGGGAAAAAAATTCCGGGCATGTGCAGAACTGCCTATGAAGGCACCATCACTGTTCTGAACTCGGTGGATGCGGGCTACGAGGGCTTTGTCGCCATACCTTATAAGGCCGGGGCAGCCACCTTGAATATTACCTGCGAATCCGGCGAATACGAGACGCTTGAAGCCTCCAAAACCATTTCTGCCGCAAACAGGCCCGCAGAACTCGAGGCGGTTTCGCCGTCGCCATACGCGGACACGATCTTTTACCCGACGGACGAAATCCAGCTGAAGATCTCTTACATCAACAAAGTTTCGGGCGAGGCCATTGCCGGCGCGAATTGCGTGGCCGAGGCGGGAGGAAAAACTTATCCGCTGACCGGGTCGGGAAAATACTATGTAGCAACATTAAGCAGCCAGCCGCTGGGCCAGCAGACGATCAAGTTCAGATGCTCAAGGACGTTTTACGAAAGCAAGGAAGGGAGAATAGGGATAAGCATTAACAGGATGCCGATAGATATCATGTTAGTTCCCCCCAAAAAAGAATTCCGCAAAGGAGAGGCGATAAGAATCCTCGCCAGAGTCGTGGACAAGGACAACAGGGATGCGAACGCCTCATGCAAGACCCGCGCCGACGTCTACGACCTCTCGTTCAACAAGCTCATCGAATCCCGTGACATTGAAGAGATGAGAACCGGTGACGGCTTCAGGGCCCTGGACATCCCCAACCCCGACAACCCGTCGAGGATAAGGGTTACCATGACGTGCTCCGGCGGCATCTTCGAGGAAAAAAGCGTTTACACGGATGTGAAGACAATGATGCTCGGCGAGCAGACCGAAGAAGGCATTACGCTGTTCCTTACCATAACGACAGTTTTCCTGGCGGCCCTCACGTTTTTAATTAGGAAGAAACTAAAAATTATATAATGATCGACTTTTTGCTGGCCCTGCTGAGTGAAAGCCCGCTGCTTTTCGCGATACTCCTAGTGAACATCGCAATACTGGCTTACATCATTTTCAGGATATCGCTGTACATGGTTCATAAAAAAAGTCCCGGCCATGTGCTTTCCCGTTTCGTGTGGAGATTCAGGCTGAAAAAGGAAAAGGAGAGCATGAAGACCCTGGAGGATGTCTACGCGTTCGTGATGGAAGGCATGAAGAAGGAAGGGCTCATCGGCGCCGATGACAAAGCGGGCTTCATAGCCCGCAAAAAGGTTATCGAGAACATGCCGGAAGGCAAAAAGAGGGACATACTAAAGAGCTTGTTCGGCCTTTACGAGGCGAAGGTTTACGGCAACAGGAGGATAAAAGATGAGGAAAACGTTGTGGCTGATTTCATTGGCAATTATTCTAAGCTTTAGCGTGCGGCCCGTTGCAGCCGAGACTGCGGCCGGGGCCGCAGGACCCGAACTCAATGTCATATATCCCTTCATGAATGCGGTTAACGAGACGCTGGTGCTCAATCCCATTTTTCAGCAGTCTTTCCTGGATTTTCTGAAGGACAATTCGGTTCAGGCCGTACTCGACAGCGACGGTTTTCCTCTGGTATACTTTTCGGGCGAGCCGGGCGGGCCACGCTTCGGGTGTGAGGGCTTCTGCCCGAGCATCAGCATGAACAACTACACGTTCGGCTCGAAAGCCCTTAATCTTTCTAATGTTTCCGGGCTTGATGCAGAGCTTGCCGATATGCAGATTGCGGAAGAGTCCATGGTAGTCGGCAGCGAGGGGATAGAGAACTCGATCGACACAATTAACGCGATCAGATCAGAGTTGAGCGGCAACCCCCAGGCCCTCGCCGATTTCGAAAGATATCTCCTCGAACAGCAGGCAGGCTCGCTGAGGGGAACGTATTACGATGAACGGTACAATGACGTGTGGGATTACGCCGTCAGCAACATCGAAAAGGAGCCGGGCCTTTACAATTCCATCCTGAACGACCTCAGGATGAACGCCATCGGGAATGCGGCAGGCAGGCTGGACGCTTACCTGCATAACAATTTCGACATCAACGGCGCCTTCGACATGGAAAGCATGTACTCCGCCTTAGAAAACGGCCAGATTGGCGACATGCAGACGGAGGAATTCATGCGCAACGTCCTCGAAAGAATAGCCGAAACGGAGAATATGGATAGCATAAAAAACGCCCTCGACAACATCGACATGGAAAAGTTCTCCGACCTGTTAAAAAGAGACGAATTCGGGGAGATGATGAAGAAGGCGGGCGAGATGATGAAAAACAACCCCGGGATGTTCGACAAGCTCGGGGACCTCGCCAAGGAAATGCTCGAGAGGCCGGAAACGAGAGACGTCTTTAAAGAGGCACTGAAAGAGGCAATGAAGAACGCGGATGCGGAGGCCATAAAGGATCTCATGGACGCGTTTGCGAAAATGGAGAACAAGGAAGAGCTCATGAAAACGCTCATGGAAGGCGTTGGGGAATACATGAGGGAAATGGTCGAGAGCGGGCAGATGGAAGAGATGATGAAGCAGATGGACGACCCCGCCATGAGGGACATGATGGCCGAGGCCGCCCAGGCGTTTTCGCAGAGCATGCTCGAAAGCATGGGTGAATGGGCAAAGAATATACCGGTAGAGTTTTCATACGTCGTGGCGCTCATTGCAATAATCGTGACTCTGCTGATATTGCTCAAGTTGAAGCTGTGAGGTTGGTGTGTTATGGCATCTAGTCTGACGAAAAAATATGATGATTACCAGAATCTCATTTCAGGCAGGCTCGTGGGCTTCGAGAGGATTGCCGAATGCCTTCTGATTGCCCTCATCGTCAAGGGGCACGTCCTTCTCGAGGGCCCGCCGGGAGTTGCTAAGACCATGCTCGCCAAGACGTTCGCTTCCCTCGTGGATGCGAAATTCAAGAGGATACAGTTCACTCCTGACCTGCTGCCCACGGACATACTGGGGACAGTCATCTACGACCCCACTGCCAAGCGCTTCAGCACGAGACTCGGACCCATCTTCACCAACATCCTGCTGGCGGACGAGATCAACCGCGCGTCTCCCAAGACGCAGGCCGCCCTGCTGGAGGCGATGGAAGAGAGGCAGGTGACAATCGAAGGCAACACGTATCCCCTCGAGGAGCCGTTCATGGTGATAGCCACGGAGAATCCGGTCGAGCAGGAAGGCACGTACCCCCTTCCCGAAGCGCAGCTCGACAGGTTCCTCTTCAAGATAAACGTGGAATACCCGTCCGAGGAAGACGAGGTCAAGGTGCTGCAGACCAAGTTCTCGGCCGATGTATGCAAGAAGCTGCCCCAGATCTTCACGAAAAGCGAGTGCATGAATATGAACAGGCAGCTGGAGGACGTATTCGCATCGGAGCATATCCTCCGCTTCGTGTCGGCGATGACCAATTCGCTGAGGAAGAATCCCAGCATCGCATGGGGCCCGAGCCCGAGGGCGAGCATCTCATGCATAAACGTCGGCAAGACGCTGGCAATGCTTTCTGAGAGAGGCTACATCATCCCAGCCGACATCGTCGCCTACAGCGACTGGATTGTCAGCCACAGGATCGGCCTCGGCCCGGAATACGAGCTCGAAGGCGTGACGAACAGCGAAATCGTCAGGAAGACCCTTGAAACTGTTGATACTATTTAAATCCAGCTTCCGCGCTCCGGCATGAACTGAGAAAGGTTTGTTATGAGAAAGGTAATTATCGACAAGATCATCAGGAGGACAGGATGGGGCCTGGGTTTCGTTTTCCTCTCATACGCCGTCGTCTTTCTTGGCCTGAAAGAGCTCATGCTGAATCTGAAGTTCGGGTACGCTCCTGTCGATTTCATGTACGTCCTTGCCGCGGCCTTCATCCCGAACCTGATAGGAGGGATAGGGTACGGCATCCTCTTCTCGGTGGCCTTCCTCATGCTCAGGTACATGGTGCTGCCGGTCCACATGGTGGAAAGGCATTACATGGGCATAAAGAGCGGCAGCCTTAAGAAGTATCTTTTCATCCTGGCTATCATCGTCGTGCTGCTTTTCGCAGTTCCCTATTTCTTGAGGGACACGGCAACAATCGGCTATTCCCTGTCAGGAATTGACCAGTCAAGCCTGCAGGCCGGTTCAGCATTCTACGGGATCGGAGGATATGCAGGCGAGATCTTGGGGCCGCTGGCGACGGTGGTTGCGCTTTTCCTCAACGCGATAATCATAAAACCGTTCTTCCTTTTCTATCAGGTCAGGCCGGACGCCCTGATCGCTGCTCTCTTCATGGCAGCTCTCTTTTACCATAGCGTGATGGTCAGCTTCAGCAAGAAGTACGTCAGGATAGAGAGGCGCGCTTCAAAACATCTCTGCCAGGAAGGCGAGGAAATAATGATTCGTACCACGCTTCGCTCCCCGTTCCCGGTCCCGAACATCTCCCTCCCCCGATGCAGCATAGCGAGCGGGAAAGCAAACGAGAGGAAAAACAAGGCCAGGAACAACCTTTCTTTGACAACGCTCGAGAACAACGAGACCATTTCGCTCAACGAGGGCTATTACAATTTCGACATAGTCCCGATAAAGATTTTTACGTTACCCCTTTTCCACACGAGGATATACAGGGTATGCGATACGAATGCCGATGTCTCGGTCGTTCCCAGGCTTCACTTCAAGACCAGGGTGCTCATTCAGAAGCCCAGCGTCGTGAGGGAATCCGGCTCTCTCGTCAAAAAACAGCTCGGCTCGAGCATGGATTTCGCGGGGATACGCGAATACTCCCATGACGACCCGATCAGCAGGATATGGTGGAAAGGCCTGGCGAAATACGACAAGCTGCTTGTCAAAGAATTCCATTCCTTCGGTGAGGACAGGTGGATGCTCGTGCTGGACTTCACGAATCCCAACCTCGACCAGGAAGGGGTCAAGGGGATGCTACGATTCGCAAGGCTCTTCATAGAGCTGTGCACGAGAAAGGACATAGCCGTGGGCCTCTCCGCATTCTCCCCGACCTTCCATTACGTCGACTTCAATATCAACAAGAGGAACCTGCTTTCATCCCTAACGAGGGTCACGTCTCCCCTTTACGAGATATCCTCGCGCGGAATCGAGATGATAATGCAGGACGCGCTCGGCCCTGATTTCGAGCGCCTCAGGATCAAATGCAGGAAGAAGAGCATGACGCTGTCCATGGTGTATTCATATTCGGGCCTCGGGAAGCAAAAGACCTTCTTCTCGTGGAAGGGCGAGAACACGTTCAACGAGTCCATGAAAAGGTTCTTCGTGGACATGAGGAAAAGCGGCAAGATAGTCCTCATCACCGACGGCAGTCAAAAAAACCTCGGCATGTTCAAGAAGTTCAAGGCCATCTGCGTGAACCGCCATTACAATTACCTGTTCGTCCTCACGCAGTCGCGCGGGGACATGCTGGAGCAGATGAAAATGGCCAAGATAAAAACCATATTCGCTCCGTACGACCAGCTCACACAACCTGCGTTTGTCATGAAGTTAGCCAGCCTGGTATAAAGCTTGAAGAAGTTTGCGAGGCAGGAAGAGTTAAGGGTATAAAGAGGTAAAAGAATGTCACGAGTTGTACATCTGCTCAGGCTTTATGCGCAGTTTTTGTCAATCCTTTTGATAGCCGTCGCTTTCGCGTACATCCTGAGCGCCGTTTTCTCAATCGACGAAACCGAGACCAGGACAATGCTCACCGCGCTCTTTCTCGCGGCCTTCGCCGTCGGCATAATGGCAATAGAGAAAATGATGAAATGATCCCGCTACCATTCCGCCCCGCGGAGGTTTATAAATCATCGAGCCCGTTTTACGCGGTTTGTCGAAATTTGCGTGGCATCATTTACCCTTTTTCATGAAGAACTCGCATGCCGGGCATCCGAGCTCGCGCTGCTTGCAGTGCGGGCAGGCCATCTTGCCATAAATTATCGGGTTGCCGAGTAAGGTCTCTATGAGAGGCCATGCGGCCAGCAATATTATGACGGGGTCTATGGCCGGAAGCTTCATCCAAATCAGGTACAAGCCTGCGATAACCGTGACAATCGTCGGGAGGAAGCTCGGGATCATGCTCTTGCCCGTGATTTTCCTCTCGTTGAATTTCCTGTCGCTCTTCCTGAAGAAAAGCTTCGCCACGCTACCCTTCGCGCAGACGCATCGCTTCCCGTAGTAATAGCATCTCGTGCACCCGTTCTTCAAAACCGAGACTTCAAGATAGACTATGATGGCAAACAGCGGGAGCGTCAGGAGCGGGTGAATAAGGTAGAGCAGATAAAGGCCGGCGCAATATACCGAGAAGTTGAAAAAATAATAGACCAGCGCCATCCACACGGGATAGCTTTCAAACTTCTTGTCATTGACCATAACCAAACCACCTCACCCGAATTTGCCGCAGGGCGCGTCCAGTCCCTTCTCCTTGCCGTTACTTCCCGAACTTCGTGGCCAGCAGGTCGGTTATGATGCCGTATATTATCCCGGCTGCCATGAAGATCCCGGCTCCACCGTAGAAGGATATCACGATCGTCGTGATGATGCCAAATACGGCTCCCCTGACAACTGCGTTTTTCATTTCGCCCTTGACGAACTTAACGTGTCCGCCGAAGCCCACGAAAAAGCCTATCAGAAGCCTTGCGTAGAAGATCGTCATAAGATACGGCAGCGTGACCTCGAAGCCCGGTATCTCCACATTGGAAGTGCCGTAAGCGCAGAAGAAACCGAAAAGCCCGGCAATGAGAAGGGCTATGCCCATTCTCTTCCAGTTGATGCCTTCCATATAAAATATTTATTTGGCAGCGCGTTTATAAACGTGCTTCGACCAGGCCTTTTTGAAGAAAGGTAGCGTCAATGTGGATAGCATAAAAGCGAATGCAGGGACTATTGCGTTGAGCCACGGGAGCGGGACGTTTATCGCCTGCAGGTAAAAGCCGATCGCAAGGTAAGTGAACAGCGTCAGCAATCCTCTCCTGAAAAGGCTCGTCTCCCACGCCTTGTCAGCCTCGACGCGCGCGTTCCTTTCATTTATTTTTTTGATTTCATTTTCCAGTTCTTTGATATTTGCCATGCCCATGAGTCTCAATTCAGTAAACCGGGAAATGCCTGCAGAGTTCCTTTACCTCTTCCCTGACCTTCTTCAGCGCAGCGTCGTCCTTGTGGTTGTTTATTGCTTTATTGATGAG
>Ga0315286_10005754_pt1 | contig 11999 bp, 10 predicted proteins | sample YL17G10_0_MG_FD_205038 | JGI IMG/M metagenome (GOLD analysis project Ga0315286, IMG submission 205038) | Sediment microbial communities from Yellowstone Lake, YNP, Wyoming, USA - YL17G10_0 | ecosystem: Environmental > Aquatic > Freshwater > Lake > Sediment | place: USA: Wyoming | collected... | reverse complement strand
GCTTACTGGTGGGTCAAACGCAAGGTCCAGCTGCCGCGCAGCCCCGAATGACAACCATGGAGTGTCAAGGATTCTTTCTCTTCGCGAGGATCTCTTCGAGCAAGTTCCTCGCCTCTCTCACTTTGGCGAGTTCATCGTGTGTCAGGTCAAGCCTGAGGACGTGTCCCCAGACCTTCGAGAGTGCATGATAGGACTCCCTGATCAGCTCGAGATCCTCGTTGGTTTCCGGGGCCCCAGTCTGGTCGACTTTTTCCTCCTGGATTGGCCTGTAGAACACGTTCCGCCCCACCTTCGTCCTCGTCACAACGCCCTTCTTCTCCAGTTTTTGGAGTGCCTGGGTGGCCCCTGACTGAGTGATGTGGAGCTCGGCTGCCAGAATCGTCGGCGAATGAATTCCCCTGTTCATGACCTCGATGATTTCCCTCTCCCTTGGCGTCAGCATTCTCATCACTTCCATAAGTAATGTATTAGTTGATGCTAATGTATACTAATGTCTCCTTATGTCTCATCTTCTTTGTAGGTTATGCTTTGTGCCGATATAGCCTTTCCCACAGCGCGCTGGAGATTCATTAATGTGTGAGTATCGGTTCCGCCTGGTGCTCCTAATGTTTAGAGATGGGACGCGATGGGCATAGGTCGGCATGAACTCTCAGTCGACAAGTAGCAAACCGGTCCACCGAACGGCGTTCTTGGATGATAGAGAGACTGGCATCCTTGCTTTCCTGCAAGTCTTGATGACATCTATTCCCATGGCTTCCATCGATGGCCTCGCCTGGAAGGGGTGCTTGCACGGCCTCCGGCTCTGAGGGGTAACGCACTCTCTGCACAGGCAACAGTTGCCACCAGCCAGGCCCGCCGCGAAGTAGAATCCCATCTTGAACGCGATCGCCTCTGTTTTATTGACCAGGCGGAGCAGCTTCAGCTGCCATTCCCTCGAGTCAGTCTCGGATTCTATCTCCTCGCAGACTTCGTTGTCGAGGTGCTTGAGGGATTTGTCGCTAGAATCCACATCGGCCTCGACTTGGATCAGCAGCCCGCTCTCGTAGCAATCTAGAATCTCTTTGAACTCATCCACTGGCATGAGGCTCGGAGGGCAGAGTAGGTGCCTCCCATAGCTGCTGCACCTGGGAACGAGGCATTTCAGCCGCGCGCGCTTGTCCACAAAGACATCACGAGCAGAAATGATCTTGGCACTCGTGGCTCCGTGTGCCTTCGCGGCCTTGACGAGCCCTTTCAACCTCGGATTAGTGGGGTTCAGCTCCTGTCACCGGCCCTATCAATGCTTGTCTTCGTCTTGATCCGTCGAGGGCTCATTTGTCTCCAAGGCCTTTTGATCCTCGACTGCCTTGATCAGTTCCTCGGTAGTCGCTTTCCTCCTCTTTAGTATCGACCCGGGGACCAGGATGTTCATGAACTTCTCAAAATGCTCCCTCTCTGCGAGTATCTGCTCTCTCGTCAGCTCCAGACCCGCGACCGCGGAGAGGGATTCCGTGCCCAACCCGAAGGATTGCACTCTCAGCTTGTCGAGGTCCTTCCCCAGCTTCCTCTCGTGGTCGTCGATCAACTTTCCGATCCTCTCGTAGGCGATGTCCTTGAGCATCTTCTCGAGATACGCGATCTGGTCGTCCTTCGTCTTCTTCGAGATGAGCATCAACGCAGCTTCATGCTTGAAATCCAGTTTCGCTCCGTGCTCCTCGTCAGTCCTAGAGACCCAGAGCAGGGGATGCTCCGGAGCATTGTACGTTACCTTCTCCGGGACCAACGACTCCGCAGAGAACTTCACAGCTGGGTCCCCTGAGGAATGGTAGATCGCGTAGAAGCTCATCCTCTCGATGAAGTTGATCTCCAAGAACTCCCTCCGATTCTTCTCGACGATGGTCGGATTCTCCTTTGCGAGTTCCTCGAGGACCATTGCGGGGGTGGCATCGGGCTTCTTGTCGCCTACGTACCGTGAGGCGCCCATTATGCATTTCAAGGGCTCGTAGGTCCTCGTGAGCCAGAACGACGGCGGGTAGGCTGTCCATGACCTCTTCTTGCCCGGTTCCTCATCCTTCTTCATCTTGAGCTTCGAAAACGAGAAAGTCGAGAACTGATAGCGTATCTTCTCGCCATCCCGTTCCAGGACTCCCGAAGGCATGCCTTCCTTCGCCACGATCCTGTCAGCCCAGAATCCCAGCTCAGAGCGCAGCTTCGGCCTCGTCGTGTGGCCTTGGTCCGCGATGTGGCCCATGACCTCTCGCCTTGTTGGCGTGATCAGCCAGCTGAGCCAAAGCATGAGGGACTTCGGCGTGTCGATATAGGGCACCGGAAGCACGGTATGGTCCGCTGCAGTCCCCCATCCAGGCAGCACTGCCTGCCCAGGCATGTGCGAAAATGACCTGTCCAGATAGGCGGTCAGTGCCACCTCGTCAGATGTGTCTTGCCCCTCCCTGATCGGAGCAGGTTCGATCCTTATGTCGGAGTTGAGGAAGTAGTAGTTCTGGCGTTTCGAGTTGATCGGGATCAGGACTCCACAATCGACGCCTTTGGATAGAAGCGTCCTCATCTGGACGGTGCTCTTGTCCTTCAGGGGTCTTGTCTGAGCGCTCAGTGAAAGGCGCCTCATGGATTCGGTGAGTGGGCTCCGTTCTATCTCCTTTCTAGTTAGCGGTTGGTTATGAAGCAGGGAGTAGACGACGGCCCTCGAAACGTTGTTCGTGAGGAACTCCCCGATCTCAATCGCCTTCTCCTTCGGAATCGGCAATACCTGTTGTGTCATCCCATCCACCGGCTGTCCCTATTTGGTTCAAATCAGATTGTGGCTACTTATAATTATGCTTAAAAGGACGTTGAATGCAGAAGTTGATGGGCGCTCCGCTCTAACGGTGGGCTAGATGCTTGAGAATCTCGTCCGTCATCTTCGAGGTGGAAGTCTTCCCGCCCATGTCCGCGGTCCTGTGCTTTCCGGATCTCAAGACCTCCTTCACTGCGCTCTCGATTTCGTCCGCGGCAGCCTTGTGCCCGAGCGTGTCCAGCATCAGCGCTGATGAGAGTATAGCTCCGACCGGGTTCGCCATTCCTTTGCCGGCGATGTCCGGTGCAGACCCATGGACCGGCTCGAACATGCTCACGCCATAGGGGTTGATGTTGGCAGATGGGGCGAGACCTAGGCCGCCCTGAAGAGCCGCGCCCAAGTCGGTCAAGATGTCCCCGAATAGATTGGGGGCGACGAGAAGTTTGAACCGCTCCGGGTTCCTGACCATGTGAAGCGCCACAGCGTCGACGTACTGGAACTCCTTGGCGATGCCGTGCCTGGCCGATGCTTCCTCGCACGCTTCCCTCCAGAGCCCGTACATCTCGGTCAGCACGTTGGCCTTATCCACGGATGTCACGAGGTCTATGCCGTTCTTCTTTGCCAGCTGGAACGCGAAGTCCATGATCCTCTTCGCGCCATGCTTCGTTATGACGCCGATCTGGAACGCGAGCTCTTCCTCATCCTTCAGGTCCACTCCGACATCGAACTTGGCCTCGTAGGCTCGCCTGATCAACGAGAGGCTTGTGTTGGAGATGCCGCTCTTCACTCGGGCGCCCAGGCCGACGTAGAAGTCCTCCGTGTTCTCCCTGACGAACTGCATGTCGATCTTCCTGTGATTGTCAGCCAGCGGACTCGGAACGCCCTCATACAGCTTGACCGGTCTGAGGTTGACAAATTGGTCGAAATGGAACCTCAACCTGAGCAGCACCCCTTTCTCGAGGATGCCTGGCTTCACCCGTGGGTCCCCCATCGCTCCCAGGAGGATAGCGTCCTTCCTTGAGAGTCTCTGCAAGGTCTCCTCGGCCAGGATCTCTCCCGTCTTGAGGTAATGGCCCGCGCCCAGGGGGAACTCTTCGAACTCGAGAGCGATGCTCTTGGACTCAGTCACACTGTCCAGGACTCTCCTGGCCTCCTTGATTACTTCCGGGCCGATGCCGTCCCCTGGGATGACGCCTACTTTCTGCATCCCAGAACCTCCTTGGTGTACGGCACGAGCCCACCCTTCTCTATTAGCATCATGATGAATGGTGGATAACTCGCGAAGTCGGCCCTCTTTCCTTTCGTCTCGTTCTCCGCCACCCCTTTGACCAAATCAATCCTGATGGCGTCTCCCATGGACGCGGGAAGTTTCGCCTCTACGACAGGCAACCCGAGGTTGATCGCGTTCCTGAAGAATATGCGAGCGAACGATTCGGCCACGACGCAGGAGACCCCCGCGCCAAGGAGTGCCCTCGGAGCATGTTCCCTGCTCGAACCGCATCCGAAGTTCCTGCCCGCGACGATGATGTCCCCGGCCCGGACCTTCTTTGCGAAATCCGGCTTCAGGTTCTCAAACGCATGTGCCGCCAGCTCGATGTTGTCCATCGTGACGAGGTACTCCGCCGGGATGATCTGGTCGGTGTCGACGTTGTTTCCGAATACCCAGGCCCCTCCCGAGAGACTCCCCTTCACTTGCCCACCTCCGACGGGTCGACGATTCTTCCCTTAACTGCGCTCGCGGCCACCACTGCTGGGCTAGCGAGGTAGACCTCAGAATCCTTTGCGCCCATCCTCCCGACGAAGTTCCGGTTCGTGCTGCTTACGCACCTCTCCCCGGGGGCCAGGACGCCCATGTGTCCGCCCAGGCAGGCGCCGCAGGTCGGACCCGACACGAATGCTCCAGCGTCGGAGAAGACCTTCACCAAGCCTTCTTTGACCGCAAGGTCGAAGACCTCCTTGGTCGCGGGTACAACGATCATGCGAACGCTTGAGTTGATCTTCCTTCCTCGGAGTATCTTCGCGGCGATCCTGAGATCCTCTATCCTGCCGTTCGTGCATGAACCGAGGTACGCTTGGTCGATTTCGACGCTTACCTCGCTTGCCGGGGCGACATTGCTTGGCAGGAAAGGTTTCGCGACCATGGGCACGATCTCCCGCCCGTCGTATTCCCGAAAGTCGGAGTACGTCGCGTCCGCATCCGCAAGGACATGCTTGTACTTCCCTCGGACCCTGGGTCTCAAGTAGTCATCAACCTTGTTGTCCGGGGGGATTATGCAGGCCTTGGCGCCCGCTTCGATGCCCATGTTGGAAATGGTTATCCGATCCGATATCGGTAGTGATGAGATCGAACTGCCGCCGACCTCCATGGAAGCGTATCTCGCGCCTTCCACTCCGATGTCACCGATCATCGTCAGCGCGATGTCCTTGCCTGAGACCCACTTTCCCAGCCTGCCGCTGACGTTGAACTTCATTGATTCCGGAACCTTGAACCAGAGCACTCCCCTGGCGAACACGGTCGCGGCCTCGGTGCTACCTATTCCCGTCGCGAACGCTCCGAGGGCTCCATAGGAGCAGGTGTGCGAGTCCGCTCCGACGATCAACCTCCCGGGTGCGACGAACCCTTGCTCGATCATGAGCTGGTGGCATACGCCTCCCCTGCCGACTTCGAAGTAGCTCTTTATCCTGTGTTTCTTTGCGAAGTCGCGCATCTTCTTGGCTTGCTTCGCTGATGCGACGTCTTTGTTTGGGACATAGTGATCCGGGATGAGTACGATTTTGTCGCGCAGGATCGGAGCACAAAGACCTTCGAATTCGTCGAACGCGGCTGGCGCGGTTATGTCGTTGACCATGACGTAGTCTACCTTGGCCTCGACAATCTCACCAGCACGGACATCCCTTCCGGACTTTGCGGAAAGCACCTTCTCGGCTATGGTCTTGCTCACAGATTCACCTCTATGGCCGGCCTCAGTAGGCCTTCCTCTTCTCCTTGCCGTTCTGGAGGGTGAGTTTCCGGCCCCATAACCTATTCAGGCCTTCAATCATCGCATCGACGCTCGTGGTCACGATGTCAGAGCCAACGCTCCTTCCGAGGGCGAGCAGCTGCGCGTCTTCGCTATCGCCCAACTTGACCGTGACGTTGCACAGCGCATTCGACCCTCCGGTGATGGCTTCCAGCTTGTACTCCTTGAGAACTATGTTCTTCGAGACCGCCGACTTGATGGCACTGACGCTCGCGTCTATGGGGCCGACCCCTGTCTCGGATGCCCTTCGCACATCGCCATCGATGTTCAGGACGACCGTGGCGGTCGGCGTGAAATTCAGGCCGGTGAAAACAGTGAATTCCTCCAGACGGATGACTGGCTTGACCTGCTCGCCCATTATGTCATAGGCTACCGCGAGGAGTTCGGCATCATCGAGCTTCTTCCCGGACTCCGCCCACTTCTTTATCTTCGCGACCGCCTCCTTCATCTGGTCAGGGGTGAGCTCTATTCCATATTCCTTCAGCTTGTTCTGGACCGCGTGCACACCGGAATGCTTTCCCACGACGAAGCTCCTCTCCTTTCCGACGATCTCCGGTCGCATCGGCTCGTAGGTGGAGCCATCGCTCAATACTCCGTGAACGTGTATTCCGGATTCGTGCGAGAACGCATTCTCTCCGACAATGGCCTTGTTCGGCGGGACGGCGATGCCAGTGAGCTGTGATACCAGCCTGGAAACGAACGCCATCTTCCTCGAGTTGATGTTCGTCTTGATGTTGTAGAACGCCAGCAGGCTCATCACGACCTCCTCGAGCGCTGCGTTCCCGGCCCTCTCTCCCAGGCCATTCACCGTGACATGGACCTCCTCCGCCCCTCCCAGCACTCCTGCGAGGGAGTTGGCGACCGAGAGCCCGAAGTCGTCGTGGCAGTGGACCGCCAACGGGACCTTGACGTGCTTCTTGATCTCGCTCACGAACTGGGTCATCGCAGGTGGGACCATCACACCGACCGTGTCTGGGATGTCGATCCTGTCCACGCCCACATCTTGGATCGCCTTGTGCATCCTGTGCAGGAACTCGAGCTCTGTCCTCGTTCCGTCCTCGTCGCTGAATTCCACTATCAGTCCGTGGTCCTTCGCATGCTGGATAGACTCGACAGCCTTCTCGATAGCCTGGTCTTGAGTGATCTTGAGCTTCTTCTCGAGGTGGGTCTTCGAGGTCGCGAGGAAGATGTGCACGGAATCGACGTCGCATGCCAACGCAGCGTCGACGTCGGATATGCTAGCCCTGCACAGCGAGCAAATCTCACTCTTCAGGCCAGCGTTGGCGATCACCTTGATCGCCTCGGCCTCACCTTCGGAGTTCACTGCGAATCCTGCTTCGATGATGTCGACCCCGAGCTCGTCGAGCGCTTGTGCGATCTTCAGCTTGTCCTCGGTCGAGAGCGCGACGTTCGGCGTCTGCTCCCCGTCCCTGAGGGTGGTGTCAAGAATCTTGACCCTCTCAGGCAGGCGAGTCGCCGAGAATATCTTCTTGTTGTACTCGCTCACGAACAACCCGGCATCGGGTATCCTGAAGGCTGCATCGACCGGTTCTTTAGCATTCTCACTCGGAGGTTGTGGCATCAAAACACTCTCCAAAAATCCTATGCTGCAGCCCTTAGGCTAGGATACGCAGCCCCAAGGGCAGAATAAGCAGGTTCTTGCTCTGGTGCGTCATTCCTTGTCTCCGATTGCAGATAGGCCAAACCCATAGGATTTGACGTATCTGGACATGCCCTTTTGTGATATAAAACTTTGGAGCTACACGTTCTGGGATGTGCCAGCTCGTTCTTGATTCGGCTCTTTCTCCATGATTGGAAGGTTAGAAATACGTAATTCAAGGTACATCGGACGATGCCAACGCCACGGGAATCCCTGGTCGCGTTCCAGGGGGAGAAGGGTGCATATTCGGAGGATGCCTGCTTCAGGTACTTCGGCACGTCGGTCAAGACACAACCCTTCCTGGACTTCCAATCCGTCTTTGAGGCAGTCGAGAAGGACAAGGTGACTCATGCTGTCGTCCCGGTCGAGAATTCCATCGAGGGGAGCGTGGCGCAGGTCAACGATCTGCTTCTCGACCACGACCTCACGATATCGGGCGAGACTATGGTCCCGGTGAAGCATTATCTGATGGCCTTCGATGACGCGACGATGGACACCATTAGGGAGGTCATGAGCCACCCCCAGGCACTTGGCCAATCGCGGAAATTCCTAGCGAATCACTCAGATTGGCACGTCACTCCCTGCTACGACACCGCTGGTAGCGCGAGGATGGTCGCTGAGTCCAAGAGGAAGGATATCGCGGCGATCGCGAGCAAGCGGGCAGCGACCGTCTACGGGCTGAAGATCCTGAAGGAGGACATTCAGAGCGAGGAGGTCAACTTCACCCGCTTCTTTGTGCTAGAGAAGAACCCGTCGCCCGTGCAGGGAGCGAACAAGACCTCTATCGTGTTCGCGACGAAGAACGCTCCAGGAGCATTGTACAGCTGCCTGGGCGAATTCGCCTCACGAAATGTGAATCTCTCGAAGCTGGAATCAAGACCGAGGAAGAACAAGCCCTGGGTCTACGTCTTCTACGCCGACCTCGACGGAAGCATGGACGACCCCGATTGCCACGCGGCCATAGGCGGGCTCCTGAGGACCGGAGCGTTCGTCAAGATACTCGGCTCCTACAGGAAAGCCGAGATTTGACCCCGGCATTCTCAAGCCCAAGGGAGGCTCATCCAGCAGTCCCGGCCACCATTGACTCCCGCTTAAGCTCTTCGATACCCGGCGCACCTCTCAAGACCGTGCGGTCCCGCTCGAGCAGAGCCCGTTCCTTCTCGTCGAAGGCATTCGGATTCACCGCAACGATCAGTCTTGCCTTCGTGATCCAGGCCGTTTCGTTGAGCAGGTCAAGCGATCTCAGCACTTTTCGGAAGTCATTGAAAGTGACCGTGTACTCCACGCCCTCCACGAGCACTATGCTGTTGTGGTTGTTCTCCATGAATCTCATTAGAGCATCCGTGAGCACCGCAAGGCTCGTCGGGGCTATCCTGAGCTCCCCGACCGATTCTGTGAGCCAGACTATGGGCGTGGCGTGCAACCCGTACTGCTGCCTGAGCTCATCTGGGAATGCTCTCGTGACCATCAGTCCCCTTGGTATCAGGAACTCCAGCGTCTCGATCGCGGAATCGCCTTCGACTGGGATTGCTGCATCGGGTCGAAGGGGGAGCGTGACAAGCTCCGAGAACAGAGATAGAGCGGAGTCAGCCTTCTCGTCGTAGACCAGGTAGATTCCTCGGGGTATGTCGTATGCGCGGAATCCGTCCCTGCGAGCAGTCTCGACCTCAGAGTCGACTATCACGGCGGAGAACCTGGAAGCGCTCATCGAGCGTAACATGAACAGGAGCAACACGACGATGACCCAGAGGTACGGATTCAGTTCCTGAACTCCGAGGCTCCCGCCGAATACGACATCGAGCCCGAAGGTCGTGAAAGGCGTGATGATCCACGCGGCTGCGAGAAGATACGAGTCCAGTTTCGCATCTCGTGGCGGATGAGGCATCTCTCCTTTCGTTCTCGCGTACAGCGGAAGAGCGATATCGAATGCGACGGCTGCCGCGAGGTAGGATGATACTGCTATCAATAGTCCCAAATGCGCCTCCAGGGATGCAGGCAGGAACCGCAACCCAGAGAGCCACACGACGACTATAAGGGTTAAGGCAGCGAGGCCCCAAGCGGTCATGACGTTGAGCGGGCGGGCTCTCAAGAACGCCTTGAAATCATCGGTGAGGTTATGCCTTCTGTATATGGTTGCCAGCGATACAGCGCACGTGGACAGCCACATCGTGAAGATGGCGAATGTCGCATCCACCTGCACCCGGAAATCTGAAAGCCGGCCACCCACGGAATTCTCCAGGATTTCGAATACACACAGAGCCAGGATGGACAGGGTGAACAGAGCTACGAACCAACTTGTGACCACGTGGAAGTAACTGATTTCCATCTTGCGGACCCGGTAGGCCGCATACGCCACGAGCCCGAGTCCAACGGCCGCAGGGAGTATCCGAAACGCTAGATCTGTTTGATCCACGATTCACCACCGAACCATGATTCTACTCCGTCCAGGGCAATCCTTTGGGAGGTCAAGAACCTTTCCGAACTCGGACCAGAGCGCGTGGCTGTGTCAACCTAGGATCGCGCCGCGGCTGGCAGATCCCACCTGTTCCCTGTACCTTCTGAGATAGCCCGTCGTCTTCGTCCCGGGAATCTTCCTGTCACGAAGGCGCGCTTTGACCTCCTTCTGCGAGAGGAGCACCTCGATCTCCCTCGAGTCCAGGTCGATCCTGACGATGTCCTTGTCCCTGATTGCCGCGAGGGCACCTCCGACATACGCTTCCGGACACACATGGCCAATCGACAGGCCCCTCGTGCCTCCTGAGAACCTGCCGTCGGTGATGAGGGCCACTGATTCAATCAGCCCCATGCCTGCGATTATCGCCGTCAGGCTCAGCATCTCCGGCATTCCAGGTGCGCCCTTCGGCCCCTGGTACCTGAGCACGAGCGCATCTCCAGGTTTGATCTTCCCCTCAAGCGTGGCGTCAGTTGCATCCTTTTCCGAATCGAAGACCTTGGCCGGTCCCTCGAACTTGCGCATCGATGGGAGGACCGCAGACTGCTTCACAACGCAGCCCTCCTCTGCCAGGTTTCCCCAGAGTATGCAGATGCCTCCTTCCTCGTGGTACGCTTTGTCCAGCTCGCGCACGACTTGCGAGTCCTTGACCTTCGCGGCCTTCGCCACATCGAGGATGCTCTTGCCCTCGACCGTAGTCGCGTCCTTCAGCTTAGGAGCGAGTCTGGAGAGGACAGCGGGAATGCCTCCCGCTGCATCGAGATCTATCATATAGTGCTCGCCACTAGGCTTCACGGCCACGATCTGTTTCGTGTCCTTCGATATCTTGTCGAACATCTCCAGATCGAGGTCGATGCCGAACTCCTTCGCGATGGCAATCAGATGCAGGCATGTGTTCGTCGAGCCGCCTATCGCGTTGTCCACCCTCAGAGCGTTCTCGAAACTTGCCTTCGTGACGAAATCCCTGGGCTTCCGTCCATCCAGTGCTGCCTCGACAGCAAGCATACCCGATTTCCGAGCGATCTCCAGTTTCTCCTTTGAGATCGCATGCGATGTCGCGCAGCCCTCTATGCTCAACCCAAGAACCTCCGTTAGGCATGCCATCGTGTTGGCAGTGAACAGGCCTGAGCAGCATCCAGGCCCTGGGCACGCCCTCTTCTCGATCTCGAGGAAATCGGTGTCCGTGATCTTGCCAGCCGTGAGCTCTCCCACGGCTTCGAATATCGAGATGACATCCAGCTTCCTGTCCCTGTAGATGCCAGGTACCATCGGTCCGCCGGTGAGAATGACCGCGGGTACGTTGATTCTGCCGCATGCCATGAGCATCCCTGGAGTGGTCTTGTCGCAGTTCGTGATGCCGACCCAGCCATCCGCGACATGTGCCTCGACCATCGATTCGACGGTGTCCGCAACGATCTCCCGGGAGGGAAGGGAGTACCTCATCCCGTCCAAGCCCATTGCGATCCCGTCACAGATGCCTGGGACCCCGAACTCATAGGATGCTCCACCGGCCTGCTGGATACCCTTCTTTACTTCCTCTGCAAGCTTGTTGAGATGCATGTGACCCGGGACTATGGTGTTGAACGAGTTCGCAACCGCGATCAGGGGCTTCTCGAGATCATCATCATTCATGCCAAGTGCTCGCAAGAGCCCTCTTGCACCCGCCCTGGACATGCCCTTCTTCATGGAGTCACTTCTGAGTGCTACCTTCCGTTGGGCCATCTTACTCACCTGGATTGAAGTCGTCGTGCAATGCCTCGATCGCCTTCTTGCCGTCTTCCTTGTCGATTATGAACGATATGTTGAGCTCTGAGGAGCCTTGCGCTATCGCTCTGATGTTGATGTCGTTCTTGGCCATGGTCCCGAAAACGCGGGCAGCGACCCCTGGGGTCCCCCTCATCCCGGCGCCGACGACTGCCACTATGCTGAGCCCGCCCTCGACCGATACCTCTCTGACTTGTTTGGAGCCCAACATCGATAGCTCAAGCGCATTCTGCGCCTTCGTACCGCTGCTCTTCGGGATTGCCAGAGTGATGCTCTCCTCGGAGGAGCTTTGGGAGATCATCAGGACGTCGATGTCCTCGTCGGTTAATA
>Ga0315286_10005753_pt1 | contig 12002 bp, 8 predicted proteins | sample YL17G10_0_MG_FD_205038 | JGI IMG/M metagenome (GOLD analysis project Ga0315286, IMG submission 205038) | Sediment microbial communities from Yellowstone Lake, YNP, Wyoming, USA - YL17G10_0 | ecosystem: Environmental > Aquatic > Freshwater > Lake > Sediment | place: USA: Wyoming | collected... | reverse complement strand
GGCGGAAAAGTCCGGCCTGGTCGGTGCCAGCCGGACGGTGGAATATGACAGCCGCCCGGTAGATGTCGGCGGGGATGTCGTCACAGCTATCGATGGGCAGACAGTGGAATCGTTTGACGATCTGCTAATCTATGTGTCGCTCAACGGTGTGCCCGGACAGGAAGTGACGCTGAAAATCTGGCGCGATGGCGAGTATCAGGATGTTAAGGTTGTCCTGGAAAAACGACCGGAACAGCCTTAACGCAACCCTTCGATCCGGGAAGTCTCACATATTTGGTGCGTCGTCCGACGCTGAGTACAGCAAGACACAGGAGTTTGTCTTTATGTCTCTCGGTCAATGGCCCTTAGAAAAAGCAAATGCATGGTACCAGGAACAGCCCTGGCTGGTGGGCTTCAATTTTATTCCAAGTACAGCTATCAACCAACTTGAGATGTGGCAGTGGCAGACTTTTGACGTGGACACGATGGATGTCGAGTTGAGCTGGGCAGCTAACCTGGGGTTCAACAGCGCGCGGGTTTATCTGCACGACCTAATCTACGAAGCTGGCGCGGCCGGATTGAAGACGCGCATGCGCTCTTTTTTGAATATCGCCACCTCCCATGGCATCCGTCCAGTTTTTGTGTTGTTTGACGACTGCTGGAACCAGAATCCAAAGTTAGGTATGCAGCCTGACCCAATACCGGGGGTGCACAATTCGGGCTGGGTGCAGTCTCCAGGGTCGAGTAAGGTCACTGTGCCCTCGACCTGGGATGTTTTACAGGACTACGTCGAAGACTTGTTGAGCTCCTTTGGGCAAGACGAGCGCATTCTGATGTGGGACTTGTATAATGAGCCGGGCAATAACAACCTGGGAATGCAATCGCTGCCGTTGCTGCAAGCTGTTTTCAGATGGGCACAAGCCGTGAGGCCTTTACAACCCCTGACGGCTGGCTTGTGGGCAGACCTTCCGGAGCTGAACCAGTTCCAACTCAGCGCATCGGATGTGATTACTTTTCATAATTATGAAGATGCTGCCAGCCTGGAAAAACAGATTGTTTATTTGAAGACGAATGGAAGACCGGTCATCTGCACCGAATATATGGCGCGGACGCGCTGCAGCCAGTTTGAAACCCACCTGCCCGTCTTTAAGCGCCTGGGGGTAGGCTGTTACAATTGGGGATTGGTCAGTGGAAAAACCAATACCATTTTCCCCTGGGGATCACCCAAGAGGGCACCTGAGCCAGAAGTCTGGTTTCATGATATCTTTCGGAGGGATGGGACCCCATTTGACCCCCGAGAGGTGGAGTTTATCCGCACCATAACAGGATAAACCGAAAGCCATCAAATCTCTGAGAAAGTTGTAAATAAACTGGGCAGCTCGCTAAGCGCATCCACTTTGCCATCCGGGATGATCGTTTCCTGGTGGAGCTGGTTGGGCGAAGCGCGGCGGGTGATCCAAACACTGTATATACCCGCATTTTTCGCCCCCAAGATATCGGCGCCGAGTGTATCACCGATCATGGCGGCCCGCTCGGGAAGCGCGCCCCAGTGCTGGAGCGCCTGTTGGAAGATGCGTGGGTTGGGTTTGCGGATACCCTGGGCGGCGGAAGTCAAGATGACATCGAAATAACATCGTATGCCAGCCTTGTCGATCAAGGTTTGCACATCCTGGTCATCTCCGGCGTTTGAGATCAAGCCCATCCGGTAACCCTGTTCGCGCAAGCTTTGCAGCGCAGGCAGCGCATCGGCTTCAGGCTGCCAATGTAACTGGCTAACGGTGTACATATCCCGGATCGCTTTGCGGAGAATTGCCTCCGGGATTTCAGTGAGACCTATTTCATCGAATAAGTTGCGTAGAATAAAAGCTGTGCTGAATTCCAGAAACTCGCCGGATTTTTGAGCATCGAATTCTTCAAAACGAGCCTCCATCTGGCGCATGAAGGCTTGTTCATCCAGCTTCAACCCATAGGCTTGCAAGGAATGGAGCAAAGCGGCATCCATCTCGGCAATCACCTGTTCCCAAATACCATCAAAGTATAGCAAGGTGTTGCCCAGATCGAACAAGATCACATCGAACTGTCTACCCGGATGATTTTGCATGCAGTTAATATCCCTTTTCTAAGTTGATTTGGTTGTATAGCGGCAGTCCCGCCAGGTAACGGGTCAGATTTTCGGCAAACAAAGCCACGGCGCGGGCGTCGTAGGCAGAGGAGTATCCTGCAATATGCGGCGTCAGGATCACATTGGGCAGTTTCCACAGTGGGTTATCGGCAGGCAGCGGTTCCTCGGGAAACACGTCCAGCGCGGCTCCGGCGAGCTTATGCTCGCGCAGCGCCGCGATCAGGGCTGCCTGGTCGATAACACCGCCACGCCCTATATCCACCAGGTAAGCAGTGGGCTTGAGGACAGCCAGCTCGGTTGGACCGAGCAGGTTGCGGGTTTTGGGGGTGAGCGGGATCGTAACGATGACGTAGTCACACTCCTTCAACATCGAGTGGATGGCCTGAGGTGGGTACAGGCGATGTACGTAGTCGCCGTTGGGATCACCCAGCCCTTCGGGGATGTAGCCGGTATCTTCCGGATGCATAGCATCCCGCTTGGTAGCCAGGACTTTCGCCCCAAAGGCGAACAGCAAACGGGCGATCTGCCGTCCGATGCTGCCATATCCAACAATCCCTACCGTGCTGTCGCGCAGCTCCAGTGGGGTAAAGCGTTCCCAGCGGTCGGCAGGCCATTCGCTGTGTTTCTGAAGGGCGTTCAGATCAGGCAGGTGGTGCCCCAGGGCTAACAACATTGTCACGGCAAATTCAGCCATTTGAGAAACGGAAGCGCCGCTCAGGTGGGTAGCCACCAGCTCCGGCGCTTTTAAGATTGGCGCTTCCAGGGCATGATCCACACCGGCCCAATGGAATTGAATCCAGCGCAGGTTGGGAGCATGTTCTGGGAGGGGGATGACGCGGTTCGTGTACAACACTTCCGTCCGCGCCAAAATTTCTGGCGGAATCTCTTCAGGTTTACGCGCCTTCTGCACCGTGATGTTCAATTGGGTGGACACATTGACCAACACGTTCACCAGGGCATCTTCAAAGGGGATGGTAATCAGGACTTCGACCGTTTTTGGCATAAAGGTATGTGGGATAACTGTGGGATAACTGTGGGATAAAACTTACTCGCGGCTCTTATAATGAATTTCGCTCAGCCCGCGCAGACGCTCGGCGGCTGTTTCGGCAGTCAGATCGCGCTGCGGCATACCCAGCATTTCGAAACCCACCATGAATTTCTTGACTGTGGCAGAACGCAGCAGCGGCGGGTAATAGTGAGCGTGCAAATGCCAGCCCACATATGACTTGCCATCCGTAGGGGCCTGGTGGAAGCCCATCGAATAGGGGAACGAAACTTCGAACAGGTTATCATAGCGAGCGGTAACTCGCCGGAGCAGGTCTGCCAGTCCAGAAACTTCGGCTTCGGTCATGTCGGGCAGGCTGCCAAAGTGCCGGTGTGAGACGATCAGGATTTCGAAAGGCCATTCTGCCCAAAAGGGCACCAATGCGCTGAAATGCTCGTTGGCGGTCACGCCACGTTCGCCGCTTTTCTGCTCCGCTTCCAGGTAATCGCACAGCAGGCAGGTGCCGTGTTCCTCAAGGTAACCGGCCTGGGCGTGCAGCTCTTTTTCTGGCTCCACCGGGATGCGGGTTGTAGACCAGATCTGGTTGTGCGGGTGTGGGTTCGAGCAGCCCATGATAGCACCCTTATTTTCGAAGACCTGCACATAGTTAATGAAATCCAGGCTGCCCAGGGTTTGGGTTTCAGTGCTCCACATGTGCACCACCTCTTCAACCGCCGATTGGGGCAGCTCCGGCAGAGAAAGGTCGTGGCGGGGTGAAAAGCATCCCACCCGGCAGAGCCCCCAATCAGACTCGGCCTTGAATAAAGCGGAATTTGGGAAGGCATTTTCCGCAGGGCTGCCGGTCTGTTCGGGGCGCAGCAGGGCCTGGAAGTCATTGTCAAACACGTAGGTGGAAGTATAGCCTGGATTCTGAGCGCCGCTCACGCGTTTGTTGCCAGGGCAGAGATAGCAGGAAGGGTCATACGCTGGGATGTCAGCCGCAGGGACCTTTTCGACCTGCCCCTGCCAGGGACGCCTGGCACGATGGGGTGAGACCAACACCCATTCGCGGGTCAGCGGGTTGTAGCGGCGGTGAGGGTATTCAAAATTCATACTCTATATTCTCCAAATCGCTGTATTTCATGGGGTGAACCGATACCCCCGCCCAGGGACGGTATGGATGTGCAGGGGTGTGGAGGGGACCGGCTCGATTTTCTCGCGCAGGCGCCGGATGAGCTGTGCCAGGCTGTCATCCCGGATGCCCCGTTCAAAAATCCGGTCTTCAGGCCAAACAGCCCGGATCAGGTCATCTTTTTCGCAGACCTGGTCCGGGTGCGCCAGGAAATATTCCCACAGCAGGTGTTCTTTAGCGGTAAGCTGGGTTGTGTCGATGGATGAAGAAGCGCGGGCAGCATCCAGCAAGGGATGGTGCAGCAGCCCCGAAAGGCGCAGGTCAGCCTCACTGGGCTGGTCGGCCCAGAATTCATCCACCCGTCTGCGCACCACCGGATGCTCCGCCAGGCTGCGGATTTCCAGGCTGGCCCCTGCGGCATAGGCCTCGCAGACTGCTCGCAAGATCGAAGGATACCCCCAGGAAACTTTCAGGATGACCTGAATGACATCTTCATCCCAGGTCAGTCCTTTGCGCTCTGTGTAACGGGCGATGTTCCAACGCGCCTCGCTCTCAGCCAGGGGGCCGAGCCACAGGGTGTGCGCAAAAAACAGCTCCGCCATCTCCGTGTGCGGATCGAGCGGCCGGCGGGTCGCCAGAACATAGGTCAGGTCGTATTTGTGGGCATCCCGCAGGGCGCGCAGGTTCGCCGTCACTGCCAGGCTGACAATATCTACCACCTGTTTATGCATCAGGGTATCAAACCGGTCGAAAAGCAGGCACACCCTCCTATCTTTTGCCAGCCTCTGATCGAGGACAGTTTCAAGTATGGCCAGCTCGTCGCCTGCTTCAGGCGGCTCCTTTTTTAGCAGCGTGTAGGAGACCAACCGGAAGAAAGCCTGCGGGTTGAATTCTTCCAGGCGGTTGCAGTCCACCAGGAAGAACGCCGGGAGTCGACTGGCTGGGGTTGGCTCCCGGTTTAGGCGGTTGGCGATGAAGCCCAGCAGGTTACTTTTACCGGAACCGCTCAGCCCAACGATGGAAACACATTCGCCAGCCTGGACGGCAGTCCGGATGGCCTGAACTTCATGAGTGCGGTAATCAGGAGGATAGTTTTCCCAGGTAGACATGGTAGTTGACTAGATAGGTGAATTGGTTGTATTATACTATTGGACGATTTCAGATGACTCGGAACCTTCGCCTGGCTTTATTCGTCATAGGAGTAGTAGTTGTGTTGTGTTCGCTGGCCGCACTGGCCTATGCTTATTGGCCCATCGAAGCCTTGAGCGAACAGGTCACAGTCGCGCCTACGCTTTTCTCCCCACCATGATGGAAGGTCAGAATGCGTCGATATGTAGTCTTGATTAGCTTTTTCCTCTTGTTAGCTCTCCTGGCAGCCTGTGCACAAGCCGCCTCACCCCAAGCCGCCGTAAAGACGGTGGTGGTGGAAAAAGAGGTTCAAATAATTGCCACCCCTAAGCCTCCTGAGGTGCAGCCCACCCAGGCTCCTGCGGTTGCAGCGCCGCAGACGCCGACTCCTGAGGCACTGCCCACGCAGGCCGCTGAGGCTCCAGTAACTCCGCTGGCGCAGCCTACTGCGCTCCTTCCATCCCCCACCTCACTGGTAGAAGCGCGGATTGTTGAGCTGGAATGGCCGCCGTCGATGCGGCTGGGGGATTCAGACGTGGTGCGCCTGTCACTGGTACCCTCTGAGGAGGGGTACACCGTCCAGACCGATTTCCCCGAGCACAAGACGGATACGCAGCCTGTGCAGGTGATGCGCAGGAGCGGGTACGAGCTGTCTGGCGTGGCGCGGCTGGACGCGGTGGGTTTTGAGATCTCTCCGCAGGAGGAGCAAGAGCGCTTCATCCCAGAGGGCGCGCAGGTCAACTGGCAGTGGGTCCTGACCCCCCGGGGACCTGGTCAGCAGCGCCTGGCGATCACTTTGTGGCTTCGCTGGATACCGGTGGAAGGCCAGGCAGCTCCAATGCGAGAAACGGAAATCTATTCTCGCTCCCTGAGTATCGAGGTAGGTTCCTTTTTTGGCATGACTCGCCGCCAGGCGATGACAGGGGGATTCTTAGGGTTAGTCTTTGGGAGCGGGTTGAGCCTGTTCGCAGTGGCAGGCCTGGTGGTGACGCCGCAGGCCAGGATCATGGTAGAAAAACCCAACCCCTCTCTGGCAATCGAGGCGCGTCCAGGGCTTGCTCTTTCCCCAGCAGAAACAGGATTGCTGCGCAGCCTGTTCAACCGCTATGGGCGCCTGGCGCTGGAAAGTGAATTCCTGTCGGGGTATTCGGGGGCGCGCACGTTCCTGGCCCTGCCCATCCGCCTGGATGGGCGCGCCGACGCTTATACGATCGTCAAAGTGGGCGAGCGAGAGTCCATCCGGCGCGAATATGAAAACTATGATCGCTTTGTCAAAGATACCCTCCCCCCAATGACAGCCCGCATCCAGCGCGCCCCAGTGACGGTGCGAGGCAGTCAGAAAGCCGCTTTACAATATACCTTTATCGGCACCTCCGGCCAGACCCCGCTCAGCCTGCGCCAGGCCTGGCTGCAAAACCCCGACCCCGCTCTGCTCAATAAGCTTTTCGATACCTTCGGCCCCAACTGGTGGATGCAGCGCAAGCCATATACTTTCCGGCTGGCGCTGGAATATGACCGGGTGCTGCCAACCCACTTTGTGGTTGAGCCTGCCCACGGCAGTGGCAAGACCCTGGATGGTCGCTGGCTGCCCGACGAAACCACCTACCGGGTAGGCGACCTGGTTACCTTACGGAATTTCTCCCGCTCCGAAAAGCGCGCCGATGGGCAAAGCCTGGCCCTCCTGGGCATACCGGCCCCGGGTCTTCCGGCGCTGCGCGTGCGTTGGCTCAGCCTGGCTGATCCAAATGGGGCCCCCGGCCGCCTGGTAGCCACGCGCTTCAGCTTGCTGCAAGAAACGGTCTCTGATTTTGACCGCCTGGGCCTGCCGGACCCCCTGGCGCGCCTGCCTGGCTTATTGAAAGAGAGTTTGAGTGGGACGCAGTCCACCATCCACGGTGACCTGAACCTGGAGAACGTGCTGGTGGGGTTGGGCGGATTCGTCTGGCTGATCGATTTCGCTATGACCCGCGATGGGCACACATTATATGACTTTGCCCACCTGGGAGCCGAGATCATCGCCCACGTGATCGCTCCGCAAGTATCCAGCCCGGCAGCCTATCTCGACACACTGCGTTCCACTTTCCCGGCCTGCCGCGCGGTGCCACCCGCACCGTACTCACTGCTGTGCACCCTGCAAGAAGTTGCCAGCCGCTGCTTGTTCAATCCCTCCCATTCACGAGAGTTTCACCTGGCCTTTATGCTGACCTGCCTGGGGGCGCTCAAGTACACCAATCTGCAGCCTTTCCAAAAGCACCTGCTCTACCTGACTGCCGCGCATTTGGGGCAGGCTCTATAATCCCTGTCTCGAATATCATCCTCTTGTCATCCTCCTGTCAAGCCGTCCAGGTCTAAATGGATTATGCTTTAAACAACGGTGAAATTCATTCACCCGGGATTTTTTGATCAAGGAGGATCCTATGAAAGAAAATTTGTTCGCCAAACCTGTATATATGGTTCTTTTAGGAATGCTTCTCTTGAGCCTGGCCGCATGTTCCGGCTCTTCCAAGCCGCAGCTCATCGCCTCTTACCCGTCGAAAGCGGATACGAAGAGCCAGCCTGTCGCTCAAGAGCAGTTCGTTTACGATGCCTTCATGGAGATGGAAGCCTGGGATCCCGAAGCTGCTGCGGAGCGCGCCGAGGAACGCGCCGATGATTACGGAGGTTACCTGGTAAGCTCGCAGTCCTGGGCACAGGACCGGCAGAGTCACATCCAACTGGTTCTGGCTGTACCTGCGCCGAATTACGAAGCCCTGCACCAGGTTATCCTGGATTTGGGCACGCTGCAAAATGAGCGCGTCTCCGGGCAGTGGGTGAACAGCCGTTATGGCAGCGATTGGTCCGTTTATTCGGAGATTACGGTCACCTTTCACCCCAGGTCGGCGGTTCGCCCGGTCATCTCTACGACAGGGTGGAACCCGGTGCGTACCCTCGAGCGTGCCTGGAGCGTTTTCGTGACTATTTTCGGTTTTCTGCTTGACATCCTGATCTGGGTGGTGGTCCTGGTGGGTCCCTTTATACTGATGGGATTGGGACTGCGGGCAGTCATTCGCAAGCTGCGTCCCGTTCGTTAGCCGTGTTTGGAGATTATCAACTCCTTGTCAGGTGGTTATCAAGCCGAGAAATGACCCAGATGGTATCGTAAGAATAGAAAGATTTGAAAGGAGGACTACCCAAATGAACGCCAAATTTTATGCAACCCGTTTTTCGATCGTAATAACATTGCTAGCCCTGTTGGTCTCAGCATGTGCATCCAAGAGCACGGTTATCGCTGTCCAAGAGGCCCCGGCGGTTAAAGAGGTGCAGGTTGAGAAAGTGGTAGAGGTTGAGCTACAGCAGGCTGAGCCTGCTGTAGCTCAACCCGCGGCCGCCGAAGCCAAGCCTCAGCCCACCCAGGCGCCGCTAGTCGTTGAGCCCATACAGCCCGTGCAGCCTGAGCCAGGAATAGCTCCCACCCCGGCCGACACATTCTTCCAGAATTACGGCACCAATCCCTACCAGGATACAACCAGGGACCACCTGTCCACCTTCGCCCTGGATGTGGATACCGCCTCCTACACGGTGATGCGCAATTATGTGATGGACGGCAACCTGCCGCCGGCCGACTCCGTGCGGGTGGAAGAATATGTCAATTACTTCAACCAGGGATACCCCACTCCTGCGGATGTGGCCTTCGGTATCTATGCCGACGGGGCGCCCTCACCCTTCGAGGATGAAGGCAGCGGAACCCATTTGCTGCGCTTCGGCGTGCAAGGTTTTGAGGTACCGGGTTGGGAACGCAAGCCCGCCTCGCTGACCTTCGTGATCGACACCTCTGGCTCGATGTACCAGGGGAACCGGCTGGAGATGGTCAAGTACGCTTTGAACGTCCTGGTGAACCGCCTGACGGCTGATGACACAGTTTCAATTATCTCTTATGGAACCGATGCGCGGGTAGTGCTCTACCCCACCCGCGGCGACCAGAAGGATACCATTCTCAACTCCTTGTATGAACTCCTGCCGGGTGGCACCACCAACGCCGCTGCAGGATTGCGTAAAGGCTATGAAATGGCGATGCAGTCCTACAAATCCGGGGGCACAAACCGGGTGATCCTGTGCTCGGATGGCGTCGCTAACATGGGTGCCACGGATGCCGACTCGATCCTCGAAACAGTCCACGGCTATGTCTCTGAGGGCGTATATCTGACCTCGGTCGGATTTGGGATGGGCAACTTCAACGATGTGCTCATGGAGCAGTTGGCTGATAAAGGCAATGGCAATTATTTCTATGTAGACACGAATGAAGAAGCCGAGCGCATTTTTGCTGAGGAGCTGACCTCTACGCTGGAAGTCATTGCCCTGGATGCTAAGGTGCAGGTCGATTTCAACCCCGAGGTAGTCGCTTATTACCGCCTGGTCGGATATGAGAACCGGGCCATAGCCGATCAGGACTTCCGGGACGACACCGTAGATGCCGGCGAGATCGGCGCCGGGCACAGTGCCACCGCCATCTATGCGGTCATGTTCCGCCCACAGGCTCAGGGCCGGATTGCCACCGTGCAGCTGCGCTGGAAAGATCCTCAGACATACCAGGTCAAGGAGATCAACGGGAACTTCAACACCTGGGATCTGTCTGCCAGCTTTAATGAGGCCTCCCCTTACTTCCAGTTGGCAGTCCTGGCAGCTCAGTACGCTGAAGTGCTGCGCAGCAGCCCCTGGGCAGCCGCCACCTCCCTGTCACAGATCTACTACCTGGCGTCTCCACTGAGCGAATCGATCCCCGAAGACCCGGATGTGATCGAGTTCATCGACCTGATCGGCCGCGCCAGCCGGCTAAGTAGATAAATCGGACGGAATGGTTTATAAGAATCAGATTGGCGGGCACTAGCCCGCCAATTCTTATTTCCGGTATTTTTCCTCTCTTTTGTCATGTGACATTCGTCAGGTGAGTCTGGTGATAAATGACACGTGAATCGCGCGGCAAAAATTTGCTAAGATGGAAATGAACAATTGAATATGCCGGAACAATCCAAGTGAAAGCTGGCAATGATCTAGCAAATGGCTAGAAATGCGCAATATATGCGAAAACGCCAGATTGAACCATCCCATAATGAGGATGAGAGGATTGTTCCGGTGATTTTTTTTGGACAACCCAACCTTGCTATTTTCCCCTGGTATGGGTATAATGCGGGGCACACGGGCGGATAGCTCAGTTGGTTAGAGCATCGCGTTGACATCGCGAAGGTCGTAGGTTCGAGTCCTATTCCGCCCACTTTTTATTTAATAATATGGGGCCTCCTGGAGTTTTCAATAGCTCCGGGAGCTTTTTTATTGGATTGGTCATCCATGAGCCGCGTTCATCTTCAGCACGTAAGATCTCAACCGCCTCTTCCGGGGTGATCCGGCGCGAGCGGCGCGGGTGGTGCTCTTCAACAAAGTGTCTTTTATCACCTTCTAATTGCCAGTTTATCCTAAACATGGCATAATCGGCACACAGCTTATGTTAGTTCATTCTGCTTCTCAACTTCTTGCCCTCTCCGGCGGGCCGCAACGCGGCGGGGACCTAGGCCGACTGGGTATTATTCCGGACGGCGCACTGCTCATTCGGGATGGTATCATTGCCGCGGTCGGAGCAAGCCAGGAGCTGCGCCAGGCTTACCCCGGCGAAGAAACCCTGGATGCACATGGGCGGGTGGTGATGCCGGGGTTTGTCGACCCACACACGCACGCCATCTGGGCTGGCGACCGTGCCGCTGAGTTCGAGATGCGCCTGCAAGGCAAAACCTACCTGGAAATTTTAGCCGCCGGCGGTGGGATCCTCTCAACCGTAAGGGCTACCCGCCAATCCTCACTGCGAGACCTGATCGAGGAAACCCGGCCCCGGCTGTGGACGATGCTCGAACACGGTACGACGACCGCCGAGGTCAAAACCGGCTATGGATTGGAAACCGGAACAGAGCTGCGCCTGCTCCAGGCATTATTGACCCTGGATGCGGAAGGACCTGTGGAGCTGGCGCTCACCTTCCTGGGGGCGCATGCCATTGCTCCAGAATATAAAGGCGATCCGCAGGGTTACACCGCCCACCTGTGCGGCGAGATGCTGCCGGCCGTTCAGTGTTGGTGGCAAGAAAACGGGCCGGGCCGGCCTCTGCCCTTTGTGGATGTATTTTGTGAAACGGGGGCTTTCAGCCTGGAGCAGTCCCGGCGCATCCTCCAAACGGCACAAAGCCTGGGCTTTCCGCTCAAGATCCATGCGGATGAGTTTGACAACCTGGGTGGGGCGCGGCTGGCGGTCGAATTGGGAGCCGTTTCTGCCGACCACCTGGTGAAGACCAGCCCTGAAGAAATCCAGATCCTGGCACACAGCGACACGGTGGCGGTGGCCTTGCCCTGTACACCCTTTGGCCTGGCGGAGGCGCACTATACACCCGCCAGGGCGATCCTGGAAGCAGGCGGGCTGCTAGCCCTGGCGACCGACCTTAACCCCGGCACGGCCTGGTGTGGGGATATGCAGTTTGCCATTGCCCTGGCCTGCCGGTATCTGCGCTTGACGCCTGCCCAGGCGATTGCGGCTGCCACGATCAACGCCGCGGCTGCTATTGGGCGCTCGGAGTACATCGGATCGCTCGAAGTCGGAAAGGGAGCCGATGTAATCATTTTATCGGTCTCCGATTACCGCC
>Ga0315286_10005752_pt1 | contig 12005 bp, 4 predicted proteins | sample YL17G10_0_MG_FD_205038 | JGI IMG/M metagenome (GOLD analysis project Ga0315286, IMG submission 205038) | Sediment microbial communities from Yellowstone Lake, YNP, Wyoming, USA - YL17G10_0 | ecosystem: Environmental > Aquatic > Freshwater > Lake > Sediment | place: USA: Wyoming | collected... | reverse complement strand
GCGGGCAGCTCCTGGCCGCTGTTGATGATCCGCCGGACCATGGCGGTGTGCAGCCGGGCGCAGGCGGTGGACTCCATGGACAGGCGCTCCAGCTCGGTCTGCCAGCGGGTGCCCAGCAGGTCGTCGGCAGCGCGGTCGGCAAGGCGCGCGGCCTGCGGGAAGCTGAAGGCGTTGAACTGCTCGACGGCCTTGGCGGCCGCGTCTTTGCAGGCCGCCTCGGTGGCGGCGTCCTGCTCGGCGAGCGCCGCTCGGGCCTGCTTGCCCCAGTCGCCGTCCGGGTCGCGGCTGATCACCTGGGCGAAAAGCTCGGCGGCCTGGCGGTACTTCCGGGCCTTGCCGGCCTTCTGGGCGTCGGCGAAGATGCCGCTCAGGAAGGTGTCGGCCACCGCGCGCATCTCCGCGGCGACCTTCTTGGCCTGGGCGGCCGCGCCCGTGCCGGTGTGCATGGCCGCGAAGTCCAGGAGCACGCGCTCGGCGGCGCGGAAGTCGTTGCGCCCCTCGAAGGCGCGGGCCCGGGCCAGCTCGGCCTGGTAGGCCTCCTGGGCGGCCCGCTCCCGGTCGGGCTGGGGCAGGGCCGAGCCGGCCGCCTGGGCCTTCCGAATTCGGTCCATCTCGGCGCGGGCCTCGCCGGCCGAGGAACTGGCGCCCCGGCGCGAGAGGAAGTCCTCGAGCTTGCGCCGGCCCTCGGCCAGCGCCGTGGGGTTGGCGCGGACGAACCGGAGGATGGCGTTGAGCTCGGCGCGGGCGACCGCCTCGCCGGAGTCGGCGCGCTTCAGGGCGATCTCCGCGAGCTTGGTGCCCGCCGCGTTGGCCGCCGGCCCGCCCCGCGCGCCGGCCAGGATCCGCCGGCAGGTCTCCTCGGCGTCGTCCAGCCGGTCCTGAGCAATCTGGCTTTCGGCCTGCCTCAGCAGCGCCGCGGCCTGACTTTCGGTCAGCGTGCCGGGGGGCAGCCCCACGCCGGTGCCGCCGGTGCCTCCCGGGCGCGCCTCCCAGGGCTTGAAGTACCACAGCAGCGCCGCGACCGCCGCCGCCAGGAAAAGACACGCCAGCATCCAGGGCGCCGCCGAGGCCGCTGCGGGCCGCCGGGTGATCACCCGCCGGACCCGCGGGCGGGAGACGGCCGGGGCCGGCGCCGAGGCCCTGCGCGCGGCGGTGCGCTCCATCCCGGGGCGCTCCTTTTCCAGGATGGCCTTGATGGCCTCGCCGAGCTCCCGGGCGGACTGCGGCCGGGCGGCGGGGTCCTTGGCCATCAGGCGCATCACCAGCCGAGCCACCGACTCGGGGATGCTCACGTCGTACTGGCGCGGGTCGGGCACCTCGTTCTTGACGTGCTTGGTGAGGATCTCGATGGAGTTCTTGCCCTCGTAGGGCACCCGGCCGGTGATCATGTGGAAGAGGGTGGCGCCCGCCGCGTACAGGTCGGTGCGGCCGTCGATGGGCTGGCTCTTGGCCTGCTCCGGGGCCATGTAGTGCGGGGTGCCCATCAGCACGCCCCGGCGGGCGCCCCGGTCCGAGCCGATCACCTTGGCCAGCCCCAGGTCGGCGAGCTTGAGCTGGTCCTTGATGCGCTTGTCCAACAGCAAGTTTTGGGGCTTGATGTCCTGGTGGACGATGTTGTGGGCGTGGGCGTGGGTCAGCGCGTCGGCGAGCTGGGCGATGATCCCCAGGGCCCGCTCCGGCGGCAGCTTGCCCTCCCGGTTAAGGACCGCCAGGACGTTCTCGCCATCGACCAGCTCCATCGAGAAGTAATAGAGGCCCTGGAACTCGCCGAAGTCGTGGACCTGGATGATGTTGGGGTGGTTGAGCTGGCCGGCGGTGCGGGCCTCGTTGAGGAAGCCCAGGACGAACTCCCGGTCGCGGGTCAGCTCGGGGTTGAGGACCTTGAGGGCCACCTGCCGGTCCATGGAGATTTGCAGGGCCTTGTAGACCGTGCCCATCCCGCCGGAGCCCAGCTTGGCCAACACCCGGTAGCGGTCGGAGACCAGCTCGCCGACCAGGCTCTTGGCGGCGTCGTCGCGGAAGACCAGCTCGCAGCCGCCGATGCGGATGAGATCCCCGTCGGCCAGCACCCGGCGCTGGATGCGCTGGCCGTTGACGTAGGTGCCGTTGGCGCTCTGCAGGTCCTCGACGATGAAGGCCCGGCCCGAGGGGATGATCCGGGCGTGCTGCCGGCTGGCCAGCTCCTCGGTGAGCTGGATGTCGTTGGTGGCCTGCCGGCCCATGCTGACCACCGCGCGGAGCTCGTGCTCCTTGACGGTGCCGTCGCGGCTCTTGACGGTCAGTCGGGCCAAGGGGTCACTCCGGCCGGCGGCGCTCGGCGCCCGGCGCCCGGCTCACGGCGAGGAGCCCTGCCACAGGAAGTGCGCGCCGACCCGGCACTTGCCGGCCTCGGGCGGCAGCTTGCGGACCACCTTGGCCATGGCCTCCAGGCGCTCGCTGGGCAGGTGGATGACCGCGCGCAGCAGCGTGCCGACGGGCAGGTCCTCGGGGACCTCCAGCAGCATCCCGCCGCTGGACAGGTCCAGGGCGAAGGCCTCGATGGGCGGGCCCTCGCGGCCGTCGGCCAGGATGGGGGTCACGTCCACCGCGGTCTGCCGCTCCAGCCGCGCGTGCAGGCGCTTCTCCTGGACGTAGAGCCGGCGGGAGATGAAGGCCTCGACCACCGCCGGGTCGTAGAGGATCTCCGAGCCAACCCGCAGCCGCCCGAGGGCCTCGGCCTCGGTCAGCGGCCGGCCGGTTTCGGCCTGGGGGGCGAAGACCAGCGCGTCGTAGGCGTTGACCACCTGGAGGATGCGCGCGGCCATGGGCAGCTCCCCTCCGCGCACGCCGCGGGGGTAGCCCGAGCCGTCGAAGTGCTCGTGGTGGGCGCAGGCCACCTCGGGGACCTGGGCCAGGTGCGCCGGGAAGCGCACCGAGCGCAGGAAGGCCTCGGTGAAGAAGATGTGGATGCGGTGGCCGGCCTCGGAGAACTCGGCGGTGGCCGTCTCCAGCCGGCCCACGTCGTGGAGCAGCGCGGCCAGCTCCAGGGTCTCCAGCTCCGGGCCGGTCAGCCCCAGGGAGCGGCCGGCGGTCACGGCCAGGTCGCGCACCCGGACGCAGTGGTTGACGGTGGCGGCCACCTTGGAGTCCACCGTCCGGCCGAAGGCCTCGGAGAGGCTCAGGACCAGGCCGCGCCACTGGCTGGCGCGGCGGCAGCCCTCCAGGAGCCGGGCGGCCACTTCGCCGAACATCTCCAGGTAGGCGGCGTCCTCGTCGCTGAACCGACCGGGCTTGGCCTCGGCGACCTCGATGACCCCGTAGAGCTGGTTCTCCTCAGTGGCCAGGGGCACGGCCAGGAGGCTTCCCGGGGCCCGCTCGCCGGCCAGGCCGTCGATGGCCTGGGCGTAGAGCTCCTCGCGGTCGGGCCGCGAGCTCCGGACAATGCCCAGGCTCTGGGCGGCGGCGCCGGCCAGGCCCTGCCCGGCGCCGAAGCGGATCTCCTTGCCGGCCAGCGACCGGCCGTGCAGGTCGCGGTACTTGGGGTCGTAGAGGAAGACTGCGGCGACGGTGCCCTGCACCAGCCGGGCGGCCTCAGTGCGCACGGCATCGAGGAACTCGGCCTCGCCGGCGACGGCGGCCACGCCCAGGAGCGCCCGGTGGAGGTCCTCGGGGCTGCGCTGGGGTTCCTGCTTGCGTCCGAACACGTGAGTGCCCTCCCGGCTGCCGAAGCGGATTATAGTTTGCGGACCGGCACGGGTCAATGCCCGCCGCGATGCATTCCGGGCCGCGCCGGCCGGGCGGCGCCCCCAACGCGCCCCGCCCAGGCCTCCGGACGCATGTTCACTTGCCCCAGCAGACCAGCTCGCCGTTCTGCAGGGCAAGATAGACCCGGCCGCCGGCCACCGCCAGGCCGTCGAGCACCGGAGGGGCGTCGAGCTTGATCGCCTCCTGGCGCGTTTTGCCGTCCGCCGCCGACTTGACCCACAGGAAGCTGCCGTCGTACCGGCCTTTGGCCCAGCCGTTGAAGATCGAGCCGGCGTAGAACGCAGTATTGCCGGTCACGGCCATGGAGTACACCCGGGCCCACTCGATGTGTGGCTCCAGGTTGGTCCTCCAGGCCAGCTCGTCGGGCTTGAACGGGTCCGGGTGCTTCGGGCCGGCCTTGGCATCGGGCTTGGGGACATCGGCCTTGGCGCGGGCCACCGCCCACCCCGGTGCGACCACCAGCTTGTCGTTCCAGGCCATCATGCCGGCGCAGACCCGGCCGAGCATGTGGCCGCCGCCGCTGCGCCGGCCGTAGCCGGCCATCCAGGAGCCGTCAATCATGCTGGCGTGGCTGTGGAACTTCTGGGCCGGCGGCAGGTCCTTGCCGGTCTTGGGATCCATGCGCATCGAGTGCCAAGCCAGCTCGCCGTCCCGGACCGCGAGCGCGTCGGCGAAGCCGCCCAGCTTCTCGTCCAGGCACCTGGCCCAGGCCGTCTCGCCGCTCTCCGGCTTGAAGGCCACCAGGGCGACGCCGCCGGTGGTCGAGCTGGAGCGCCCGGCGGCGGCGTAGGCCAGGTCCTCGTGGATCAGCACGGTGCCGACCGCCGGCCAGACCGACTCGACCAGCCCGTGGGCGACCAAGCGTTTCTCGCGGGGGGCGACCCGCACCCGGTAGGCCAGCGCGCCGTCCTTGGCCCGCAGCGCGTAGACCCAACCGTCGTGGCAGCCGACCAGCAGCAGCCCCTGGTAACAGGTCGGCGGCGTGTCGATGCGGCTGCCCAGCGACGTCTTCCACGTCGTCGCGCCGGTCTCGGGCGAGAGGGCCATGACCTGCCCGGAGTCCAACCCGGCGACGACCACCAGGCCCGCGGCCACCACCGGCGCGGTCAGCGGCTGGGGCGAGCCGGTCCGCGCGTTCCAGGCCTCGGCGAACATGCCCTCGCCGGGCTTGACGCAGGAGACCTTCCAGAGCTGCTTGAGCACGTCGGGGACGTTGGCGGAGGTGCCGGCGCTCCGCTCGGAGTCGTGGCGGTAGGTCGGCCAGTCGTCGGTCGACGGGATCGCCTCGACGGCGCCGAAGGCCGGGCCCTTCTCGACCGGCCGGGGCTTCTCGAAGTCCGCGGCCGGGGGGACCTCGCCGCCAGGCCCGACGGCGATGAAGCCGCCGATCTGGGTCGGGAAGCAGCCGCACATGTTCTGTGCGGTGTAGAACATGCCGTTGGCCGGGACCATGCCCATGATGCAGGCCCCGCGGACGCCCATATAGCTGAGCTTGGTCGGCGGCTTCTCCGGGCTGTCGGCCAACTGCAGATAACTGCCGCCGCGCGAGCCGGTGATGTACCGGCCGCCCACCACGATGGGCGGAACGCAGCCGCCGACCACGTTGGTCCCGGCGTAGGTCCCGCCCACCCCCGGGCCGGGCCGCTTCGCGCCGGTCTTGAGGTCGTAGCGCCCGTCGGTGCACCAGAGCTCACTGCCGACGATGCAACGCGCGACGGAGTTGGGGATGGTGTAGAGCACCTTGCCGTCGGCCGCCGAGAGCGCGAAGACGTCCCGCTTGCCCCTGGCCTTGCTCTTGGAGACCACCGCGCAGCCCGACGCGGCGAAGTTCAGGCAGGTGTCCGGCTCCTCGCCAAAGGTCTTGTGGGGGACGCGCCACTTCTCCTTGCCAGTGGCCAGTTCCACGGCCACCACCTCCCGCTCGGTCGGCGGGTTGCCCTTGTGGGTCAGCACATAGAGCACCCCGTCGGAGGCCACCATGGTCAGCGCACTGAGCGGCAGGGTCCACTTGGGCTTGCCGGTCTCGGCGTCGAAGGCCTCGACGCTGCCCTCGCCGGCGGGCCACCAGACGGCGCGGATGCCGTCGTTCTCGAAGCCATCCTTCTCCCGGGAGAACTCCAGCTTCTCCCAGCACCCGGCGACCAGGACGCCGTCGATCAGCAGGAGCCTCCGGGGCTGGAACTTGGTGGGGCAGGCGGCCTCGACCTTGCCGGTGGCGGCATCCAGGACGAGCAGCTCGTTCTTCCGCGCGGTGTAGACCCGCCGGTCGTTGGCGGCCAGCGGCCAGGTATTGCGCCAGTCGAGCTCGACCTTGCCGTAGGTCCCCTCGCAGTCGAGCTTCCAGAGCGGGAAGCCGCTGTAGGCGTCGCGGGCCTTGAGGATGGCGGTCCCCGGGGTGCCCAGTTCGTCGTTGTTCACGGTGAAGCATCGGCCGCCGGAGAGCACCACCGCCCGGCAGGATGCGCACTCCGCCCAACCCCCGCGGTTGAACGGCACGCCGTCGATCCAGCGGAGGTCTATCGGGAAGGAAAGGGCCCTGTCGTTGGAGACCAAGTTCCCGTCCGGCCCGTGGTGCGGGTGGGTCCAGTCGTCCATCTCCTTGGGCCGCGGCTTGACGGTCGCGGTCCACTTGCCGCCGTCCTTCACGCAGAGCGATCCGCCGGGGGCCAGGACGCGCAGGACCTCCTCGCGGCTGATGCCCGCGGCGGCCAGCGCGGCCAGGTCCTCGACCACCACCAGCTTGGCCAGGTCCGGCAGGTAGGGCAGCGCTTTCCCGGCCAGCTTCTCGACCATGGCCCGGCCGGGGACGCCGCGAGCCTCGATGGCCGCGCGCGCGCGAAAGAGCGCCGCGTCGTCGAGGGCCAGGCCGTGGACCAGCATGGCGCTGCTCTCAGCCAGTGCCGCGGTGAGCCCGGCCGATTCCGCGCGGCCGCAGCCCAGGTGCAGGCACAGGCCGGCCTTGATGCCGGAAGCCTCCAGGACTGACTTGGCGGCGGGGCCCTCTCCAGGCACCTCCCCGGCCGCAGCCGGGAGGGCCAACAGGGCCAGCAGCCACAGCACTGGGCACAACCCGTTGCGGTAAGATCTCATGGAAGCACCTCTGGCCCTCTCATCGGCCTGCCGCAATTGACGGGCATGGCAGCCCATCAGTGCTTCACGCGACGGCGTCAGGTGAACCGCGACGCCACCACATTGTACACCGCAAGGTTGCATCTGCACGGGATATCCGCTGCTCCCGGCGCCCGGCGCTTGCAGTCGCCGAGGCCAGCGGTTATAAAGTTGGGAACCCACGGCAGCGCGCCCGTAGCTCAGAGGATAGAGCGGCGGTTTCCTAAACCGCAGGCCGCAGGTTCGAATCCTGCCGGGCGTACCATGAAAAATAAGGACTTACGTCTGTAAGTCCCCGTGCTGCGGGAAGTTGGAACTGGGCAGCCTTTCAACACGCCGCTACTCCGTACAACGCCATACAACAGGAAAACGGGCCAGCTGTGAACGTTCCCGGGGACGTTTTTTCGGGAGCGGTTTCCAGCCTACGCCTGCCTGCATGCGGTCCTCGGCTTGGCGTAGAGAGTCAGGGTGGCCAGGGCCGAATCAACGGCTTTAGGTTCGAGGTGGGTGTACCTGTCCTGGAGGGACCGGCTGGCGTGCCCCATGACCTTGGCCCGGACTTCCCGGCTGACCCCGATCTCCACCCGCCTAACGATGATTGGAACCGGGTTATGAGCGATCCGTTTAGGGCGGCCCTTGCGCCGTCCCCGGCGGCGGGGAGAATGGAGGGCGGGTCGAGCCGCCGACGCGGCTCAAGGCGAGTCATCCAGGAAATGTCGGCATGAGACTTGCCTTGCTGTCCGCGATGGCCGCCTGCTGCGCCTGGCTCGGCCCGGCCGCCGCAGGGGAACTAAGGGAGTGGGAGAAGCGCGACACCCCGATGGAGCACTTCTTCGCCCCCAAGGACTATTCCCCGGAGAAGGCCTGGCCGCTGGTCTTCACCGTCCAGGAGCGGGTGGCCCGGGCCCAGGTGGTCCCGCTGCCGTACTTCGTGACCAACAATTCGTCCAGTTCGGACTCCCTCCTGCTGGCCGCCAGGAAGTACCACCTCGACCCCCCTGCGCATCTACGGGTCAGCCTTCTCGCGCAGCGGCCACGGGATGCTGGAGGAGGCCTGGACGTATCCGCACCACTTCGCGGCCATCATCCCGCTCTGCGAGGACCTGCGCCCCAAGGAGACGTATGGCAACCGGCCCAAGGAAAAGCTGCTCAAGTACATCCAGCAGACGCCGGTGTATCTGCTCCACGGAGATCACGACAGCTTCCTGCAGACCGGCAAGGCCAACTACGAGTACATGAAGGCGTCAGGCTGCCCGGTCCAGTTCGACACCTACCCGGGCGGCCACACGCCCCTGCCCATCTGGTACGGCAAGTTCACGACGCTGACCGACTTCTTCGAAAAACACGTCCTGGACCCTTATCCCAAGAAGCTCGTCCACGTGATCTACAGGCCCGACGCCACCCGGGCGTTCTGGGCCGATGCCCAGGCCGCCCAGCCGGCCAACGACAAGCCCTATCCCGACTACGAGGTCAAGGTGCTCGACGGCAACGTCATCGAGGTCAAGGGCAGCGAGGAGGTCAAGAAGCTGATCTTCCACCTGAACGACAAGCTCGTGGACATGACCAAACCGGTGACGGTCACCTCCGAGGGGAAGGAATTCTACAAGGGCAAAGCCGAGCCCAAGCTCACCGTCACGCTGCACGAGGGCGCCGCCGCGAACAAGGAGGGCGGGATCCCGCTTTGGGAGCAGATCACTGCCCTCTACACGCAACCGAACGAGACCGGGGCCTTCGACTGGCTGTACGTCGCCATGCCCACGGTCTTCAAGGACTCCATCCAGGACGTGGGGGTCGAGCGGGTCGTGCATTTCGACCTCGGCTGCAAGGCCGCGGACGCGCCGGCGGCCGCCAAGATCGACTGGGCCTCGAAGAAGCATGTCGCCCTGGCGGTCAACGAGCCGAAGTCCAGCGCCAGCTTCAGCCTCTCCGGCCTGCAAAGGAAGCTGCCGCTGGAGGTGACCGCCGAAACCAAGCGCTTCAGTTTCACGGGCGTCTGCGAGAGCCCGGACGGCAAGGAGCCCCCTAGGCTGGTCGCGCCGGGCGAGGGCAAGAGCGGCGAGATCATCCTGGTCAGGATGCGCTTGGCCAACAAGGGCCAGCAGGAGCTCCAGTGCGTCGCGGATCTCAACCGCTCGCCCTTCACCATCTATCCCTGGGGGACCCTGCCCAAGGACATGGGCCCGGCCAAGTCCTTTTACGGGATCTGGGAGATCGCGGGCACCAAGGACATCCACTACATGTGGATCGGGCACGGCAATGAGGTGGCCCAGGTCTTCGGCTTCCTGTTCCTGAACCCCGGCGACCTGGCGAAACTGTCCCTGCTGGGGGTGCCCGACTATCCGTATGCCAAGCCCGGCATCTACGGCGTCAAGGCGGAGTTCGCGCTCAAGCCCGGTGCGACCAAGGACATCCCGCTGCTGCTCATTGCCGCCAGCCCGCCGGACCCCAAGGCGGCCAAGCCCAACTGCCCCGACCTGGCCAAGGTCGTGGAGGCCCTGGCGCCCGCCCTGACCGAGGCGCTCGCGGCGCCGGGCGAGAAATAGCCGTTTAACCAGCTGCCTCTGAAGCTGACGACGGATTGCCACAGGGCTCCATAGATCAGGGCACCCAACACAAAGATTCCGGCTATCCGCCGTAGTGGCGGTGGCGCATTACCTGCTGCGGGTGATGCTGGCGATGCTCAAGAGCGGCGAGGTTTGGAGAGAGGAGGTGGCATGAGGGCAGCTGGGCCTCTGGCTTTGAGGCTGGGGGCGCCCCCTCCGCCTCGTCGCCATCGACCTCAGCCTTAGGGCGAAGGCCGACGGCGACGAGGCTACGGGGGCTAGAAGCCCAGTCAGTGCGGGAGCGGGATGAATGAGTCGGACCCCGGTCGTGACATGGCGGCGTAAGGCCGCACAAATGAATGGGGCCGATTCGGATTCAATTGTCTGGCGCGTCCACAGCGACGACGCCGAATAGATGTTTGGACCATCCCGTGAAATCCCGTTTCCTGCTTGACAGCGGCTTGCTCATAGAGGTCACGCCTGAGATTGACAGGAACTGCGAAGTTTCGGCGGATCAGGGACGAGGGGAATAGCGCCTTGCAACGAGGGTGCGATGGTTACAATAACCCCAGCTCGAGCCGCCAACGCGGCTCAGGCCGGGTCATCCAGGAATTTCCGGAGGGAGCAACCCATGATGAACCGTCGTGGGTCGCTGCGGTGCGCCCTATCAGGAGGCATGCTCGCCTTCGGTCTTCTGGCTGCCCCCATTGCGGGCGTTGCGCAGGAGTGGACATTCCCTGACGGCCAACCAGGAGCTTGGGGTCTGACCAATGCCACCGCGGTTGGAGGCAAGGGGCCGGGACTGGAGCTCAAAGCAAACAACGACCCCTGGCTGGTGATGGATTTCACCCAGCAGGTTGAGCTGCCAACCTTGCGCGCCGGGAGCATCATCGAGGTCCGGATGTCCGCCACGGCCGGGACGGCCGCTCAGCTCTTCTGGGGCGGAACCTTCAATGAGAACGACTCCATCCGGGCGCCGATCACCGCCGACGGCAAGGTTCATGCGGTAAAGTTCATAGTCCCGAAGGAGCTGACTGTCGAGCGGCTTCGCCTGGACCCGACGGAGGGGGCGAGCCAGATCTGACCTGCCCCCCGAAAACTGGTCCAGGTAGAATGTGACTGCCTGGCCGCCATTTTCCCCGCCCCGGGCGCGGCGTAAGGGCGGGGACTGGCCATGGCGACCAGAAAGGCTTGACCGGAGATGCCCCGCGGTGAAAATCGGAATGCAGAAAGCGGGAGGCACCGAATGGAAGGGCCATCTGGGAAGTGTCGGCATGGGTGTCACCGGAGATAGGACGAACGGAGCCGCCACCCCAGCCAGGCACGTCGTTTCTCCGGCCGCCGTTGAATCGGGCGCGGTGTATACAACATGCCACGGGACATGACCGGTCCGGCAGGCCGGACCGGACAACTTTACCCAGGGGAATCCGCAATGAGCATGAAGACGCTGACCGCAGTGCTGTCCGTTCAGGTGCTCTGGGCGGGAGCGGCCATTGCCGGCCCGGCCCCGGCCGATCCGCCTCCCGCGCAGGTCCCCGCCGGCGCCGTGGAGATCCTGAGCACCGAAAGCTACTGGCGGTGGTATCTCACCCTGCGCAAGCCGATCATCTCCGTCGAGGCCCTCAAGGCCGCCGGGGAGACCGCCGCCGCGCCCAAGCTGCTCGTCGGCACGGTGGTGCCCCCTCCCTACAACACGGTCGATCACCAGGACAGCCCGCCGTCGCCCGCCGGCTGGGAGCAGCCGGCCTTCGACGACTTCGGCTGGCCGCGCTCGCGCGTCTCCTGGCTGCGGCCGATAGCCTTCGGGCGCTTCTCCAGCGCCGCCCTGTGCCTGCGCGGCAGGTTCCAGGTGACCGACCCCGGCGCGGTCCAGGGGCTGTACCTCACCGTGAAGTATTACGGCGGGGTGCGGGTCCTCCTCAACGGGAAGGAGGTTGCCCGCCAGCACCTGCCCGCCGGCGAGCTCGCTCCGGACACCCCGGCCGAGTTGTATCCGGACGATGTCAACCTGGACGCCAAGGGGAGCGTGGTAATGGGCGATTACTGCACCCCGGTCGCCATGAGGACCGACAAGGACCGGGCGGAGCGCATCGCCAAGCGCACGCGCGTCCTGGGGCCGGTGAAACTGCCCGCCGACGCGGTGCACCAGGGCCAGAATCTGCTCACCGTCGAGGTCCGCCGCTCGGAGTATCCGGCGCTGGCCCCGCGCTGGTTCAAGAGCCCGGAGGGGGCCACCAAGCCCTTCTGGGTGCCCATGGACATGTTCGAGCTTCACCTGCAGGCCGCCGGCACCGGCGTCACCCCGAACCTCAGCAGGCCCAAGGGCGTGCAGGTCTGGACCGAGAACACCAACGACCGCATCACGCCGCTGGACTACGGCGACTCCGGCGAGGGCCTGCGTCCCATGCGGATCGTCGGGGCCAAGAACGGCTCATTCTGCGGGCAGTTCGTGATCGGCTGCGACCAGGCCATGAAGGGCGTCAAGGCGGCTGCCGGCGATCTCAAGGCTGCCAAAGGCGCCGGGATCATCCCCGCGGCCAACGTGACGCTGCTCTACGCCCTGCCGGACATCGCCTTCTACGGCATGCCCACCTGGTTCGACGCGCTCCA
>Ga0315286_10005751_pt1 | contig 12006 bp, 2 predicted proteins | sample YL17G10_0_MG_FD_205038 | JGI IMG/M metagenome (GOLD analysis project Ga0315286, IMG submission 205038) | Sediment microbial communities from Yellowstone Lake, YNP, Wyoming, USA - YL17G10_0 | ecosystem: Environmental > Aquatic > Freshwater > Lake > Sediment | place: USA: Wyoming | collected... | reverse complement strand
GTCCGGTCCGCCACCGCTGATACGGTACCCGTGGTCCCTCCAATGAAGAACCCTTTGCCGACTTTTCGCTCCCCACCCGGGTCCAGCCAACGGCTCAGGGTATTATTATACGTCAGGAACACACACGCATTCGGATACAGAACCACCTGGTCCTCACCTAAATAAAATCTATTCGCCGCCGTCGAGGTATTCGCTTCATGGTTCAAGAGTAATCTCTCAGGTCCTACGTTCAACAGGACCACAAAATTGGTGTTCGCATAGTCAGTGGTGCTGTGCGTCAGGCCACCCAAGGACCAGGTGTCGCTGGTATTCGCACGGATGATGCGAGCGTTCGCGTACCCTGTGGGTGCCCAATCATCGGTATCACTGGTGATCTGTGTCGGAGTGATATTGGGTGCCAGCACAGCCGCATCAGGCCACGAGTCGATCAACAGGGTGCCATTGGCTGCAGGCAGAGTCGCCACAAACAGGTCTGCGTTCTCACTCGCAGAGAGCGTGGTGTTCCCTGATGTGCTACCTGGCAGGAAAATTTTACGTGCGGCAATGTACCCGTCGCCACTGATGGTGATACCCATTCGTTCCTCTTAGAAAATACCGGTGCCAGCGGCCGCCAGATTATTTCGGGCCACCGACAAGTCGGCCCCAGAGACCGCTGCGGTCACTTCGGTCGCATAAGTCGTCCGGTCGGCCACAGCAGAATCCGAACTTGTGGTGCCTCCTGAGAAGAAACCCTTCGAAGCATTACCGGCGGCCGCCAGAGAACGTCGTGCCAGCGACAAATTCGCACCAGAAACCGCTGCGGTCACTTCAGTTGCATAGGTTGTTCGGTCGGCAACAGCGGAAAAAGCACCCCCACCTGTTGTGTCTCCTCCAGAAAAGAATCCCTTGGTGGCATTACCGGCGGCCGCAAGGAACTCCCGTGCCACACTCAAATTCGCTCCAGAGACCGCAACAGTCGTTTCCGTCGCATAGGTCGTCCGGTCGGCGACAACAGAATCGGAACCTGTGGAGCCTCCAGAGAAGAATCCTTTGGTCGCATTACCGGCCGCCCCAAGACCATGTCGAGCCAGCGAGAGGTTGGCACCAGAGACCGCTGCGGTGACCTCGGTCGCATAGGTCGTCCGGTCGGCGACCACAGAAACGGCACCCGTGGTCCCTCCAGAGAAGAATCCTTTGGTCGCATTGCCAGCGGCCGCTGGCCCATATCGGGCCAGTGACAAGTTGGCCCCAGAGACCGCTGCAGTGACTTCGGTCGCATAGGTTGTCCGGTCAGCGACCGCGGAATAGGTACCTGTGAAGCCTCCTGAGAAGAATCCCTTGGAGGCATTTCCGGCAGCCGCGAGTCCGTATCGTGCCAGGCTCAAGTTCGCACCAGAGACCGCAGCAGTGACTTCGGTCGCATAGGTTGTCCGGTCAGCGACCGCGGAATAGGTACCGGCGAACCCTCCAGAGAAGAATCCCTTGCCGACTTTTCGTTCTCCACCGTTCACAAACCAACAACTCAAAGGCACGTCATAGATCAACACAACCTTGGTGTTGCTATACACACTCACCTGGTCCTCAGTGAGGCTGAAACGATTGACCGCCGTGGAGGTACTCACATTATGGTTCAGCAGAAACGTATTCGATCCAATGTTGATCAACGAGACGCACAGTGTCGATCCAAACTTCAGGCCACCTAGAGACCAGGTATCGCTGGTGTTGGCGCGAATCACTTTGGCGTTCGCGTACCCTGTAGGTGCCCAATCATCGGTATCGGTGGTGATCTGTGTGGGGGTAATCACAGGGCTCAACGAGAAACTAGAACTCTCGCCGCCGAGGATCAATGTACCGTTGGCGTTTGGCAGGACGAGTGAATTCACACCGGCTGCAGCCGGCGCAGAGAGGTTCGTGAGGCCCGAGGTGTTACCACCAAGGAAGAAGGTATTGACGGTGACGGCGCCCGTTGTATTGTCAAGGATGATGTTCACGGCCACGGCACCCTCCCATTACAAGACGACCCAGCGACTTCCTGCTGGAATGGTCACAACAATATCGACGCCGAGTGAGATGGGTCCAGCAGAGATCGCAGATTTTCCTGTGGTGATCGTGTAGTTGCCCGTGACCGTTTGACCGTTCTCAAAGAAGATCGAATCTTGCACGACGGTATTGCCTGTTGGCATACCCGCAATGTTGACCCGATCCAGCGCCGCGGACGTGGTGAGCGTGATGCCCTGTACCCCAATGAGTGTCAGGGTATCATTGGCTTGATCGGCGACCACATCGGATTGACCTGCAACCGACACAATCCCAAATCCATTGCCACCGCTTCCCGTTGCGTTGATCGTGAGAGTATCGGTAGCCGCATCGGTCGTCAGCGTGATGTTGGTGCCCGCGACGATGGTCAGGGTATCAACATTGGAATCCGCCACGATGTCTGATTGACCGGAAACAACCAATGTGATGAATGCATTCTGTGCGGCACCGTTGGCTTTGTCTCGTGCGTATTGGTCTGTCGCAGAGCCCCCCGTCGCAACAATTTCGATAGAACCTTTATCGTTGTTGACAAGAATGCCCGTTCCTGCGGTGAGTCTATTGAGATCATATCCACCAGAGACCGTATTGCCAATGAGGATCGCTCCGTTGACAATCGAGACTTCAGTTTGTCCGGTACCTCCACGGGTGACCAAGAGAGTGCCTGTGTCGATAGCTGAGGCGTCGAGTTGGTCGATGGCGACGTTCGATGCCGCTGTTAAGTGCCCGAACTGGTCGACGGTGTAGCCGATAACACGATTGGAGCCCCCGTAGGTTCCAGAGGTCACACCAGAGGACGCATGGCTGAGGTTTATCAACCCCTGCGTATTGGTGACGATGATTGGGAACGTTTGGGCAATCGTAGATTTGTCTAGACCAGTTGATCCTGTGTTACCAATGAGGATTTGACCATTAGTGTATGTTGATTGACCCGTACCTCCACGCGCTACGACCAACGTGCCCGTGGTGATCACGCCCGCATCGAGTCCGGCAATAGCTGTATTGGTAACACTGGTGAGGTGGCCAAACGCATCCACGACAAAAACAGGTATTTGCGCTGCGGTCCCATAGCCTGTAGCAGTCACTCCAGAGGACGCATGAGATAAAGTGATGGTACCTTTGCCGTTGACCACAATGACTGGCGCAGTCTGTGCGATTGTTGTAAGATCAAAACCTGTGTTGACCGTGTTGCCAATGAGGAGTTGTCCGTTTGCTAAGCCTGTGGCATCTTTTCCAGTGCCACCTCGGGCCACACTCAGGATACCAGAAGTGACCGCGCTCGCAGGAATTGCTATCGTGGTGTTCACCGCAGCCGTAATATGCCCGTTGGCATCTATAGCAAGGACAGGTACAATCGCAGCCGAACCATACGAATCCAGGGCCACTACTCCAGAGCGTGCGTGCGAGATAGTGATGGAACCCTGAAGGTTTGTCACAATCACGGGTGCCGATTGAGCAATCGTCGCTTTATCAAGACCTGTCGACCCGGTATTTCCGATAAGGATTTGTCCGTTGGTGTAAGTGGACTGTCCTGTACCACCTCGCGCCACCACAAGAGTTCCTGTTGTAATCACGCCCGCATCAAGTCCAGCGATAGCCGTGTTGGTAACGCTGGTGAGATGACCGAACGCATCCACGACAAAAACAGGTATTTGCGCTGCGGTTCCGTAGCCTGTGGCCACGACTCCCGAAGAAGCGTGGGATAAGGTGATGGTACCTTTACCATTCACCACAATGACGGGAGCCGTCTGTGCGATAGTCGTAAGATCAAATCCCGTATTGACAGTATTGCCTATCAATAATTGTCCATTGGCGAGACCTGTCGCGTCTTTACCGGTGCCGCCTCGCGCAACAGGAAGAATACCAGTGGTCAGAACCCCAGTGCTAAGACCTCCGATAGCTGTATTCACTGCGGCGGTAATATGTCCATTCGCATCGACAGCTATAACAGGAATGATGGCCTGTGATCCGTAGGAATCGAGCGCAGTCACGCCAGATCGTGCGTGACTGACGGTGATGGAACCTTGGAGGTTCGTGATGATGATAGGAGCAGATTGCGCGATAGTAGCTTTATCGAGTCCGGTTGATCCAGTGTTACCAATGAGGATTTGACCATTGGTGTATGTTGATTGACCCGTACCTCCGCGAGCAACAACGAGTGTTCCTGTGGTGATAACTCCGGCATCAAGTCCAGCAATGGCGGTATTTGTGACACTGGTGAGGTGGCCAAACGCATCCACAACAAAAACGGGTATTTGCGCTGCGGTTCCGTAGCCTGTAGCAGTCACTCCAGAGGACGCATGAGATAAAGTGATGGTACCTTTGCCGTTGACTACAATCACTGGGGCGGTTTGGGCAATGGTGGTCAGATCGAAACCGGTGTTGACCGTGTTCCCGATGAGGAGTTGACCGTTGGCTAATCCTGTCGCGTCTTTACCGGTGCCGCCTCGCGCAACAGGAAGAATACCAGTGGTCAGAACCCCAGTGCTAAGACCTCCGATTGCGGTGTTAACCGCAGCGGTAATATGTCCATTCGCGTCTACAGCTATAACAGGGATGATGGCTTGTGACCCATACGAATCCACTGCAACAACTCCCGAACGAGCATGGGAAATCGTGATAGAACCCTGAAGATTTGTGACGATAACAGGTGCGGATTGAGCGATGGTGGATTTATCGAGTCCCGTTGATCCGGTGTTACCAATGAGGATCTGACCGTTGGTGTATGTTGATTGACCCGTACCACCTCGCGCCACGACCAATGTGCCCGTGGTAATCACGCCCGCATCAAGTCCAGCAATGGCGGTATTTGTAACAGAGGTGACGTGTCCAAAGGCGTCGACGACAACTTTAGGAACCGTGGCCCCGTCACCATAACCAGAGGCTACGACACCTGAGGACGCATGAGAAAGCGTAACCGTGCCCTTCCCGTTGACTACAATGACTGGGGCTGTCTGAGCAATCGTATTGACATCAAAAGTTCCTGAGACTGTATTTCCAATCAGGGTTTGCCCGTTGGCAGTCGCAGGTACAAAGGAGACTACACCCGTTGTGGCATTGTAATACACTGGGTAGGCATTACTGATGTTGGCGCGGATTTGTGCAGCGGTATAAATCGCCGTGTTCGCATTGGCGTAGGCCAAGTTGGCTTGGTTGAACGCGGCATTCGCTTGAGCTTGCGCGAAGGCATCCGATGAGGCAATCGTGATCGATCCTTTGTCATTGGTGACGGTGATGTTGGTGCCCTGCGTGATCGGATTGACGTCAAATCCACCACTGACAGTGTTGCCGATCAACAAGGACCCGTTCACTGTGATCGCAGTTTGTCCTGTACCTCCGCGTGCGACAACGAGCGTGCCACTGTCTATGGCCGAGGCGTCGAGTTGGTCGATAGCGACGTTCGAGGCGACTGTGATGTGACCAAAGGCGTCTACGGTGTAACCAATGACGCGGTTCGATCCGCCATAGGTTCCAGACGTAACTCCAGAGGACGCATGGCTCAGAGTAACCGTACCCTGTCCGTTCACAACAATAACAGGAGCCGTTTGGGCGATAGTGGCGAGGTCAAATCCAGCGTTGACCGTGTTGCCGATGAGGAATTGTCCATTCACCAATCCCGTTGCGTCTTTACCTGTGCCACCACGAGCCACTGAGAGAATACCCGATGTAATCGCTGCAGCGGAAATCGCAATAGCCGTGTTGACAACAGAAGTGATGTGCCCGTTGGCATCCACGACAAACTTCGGGACTGTTGCGGCGTCACCGTAGCCAGATGGTGTCACACCTGAAGCAGGATGTTGTATTGTGAGCGTATCGGTTCCCGCAACAGTCGTCAGTGTGATACCCGAACCCACAATGGTCAGGGTATCATTGCTGGTCTCTGCGACAATATCAGATTGACCGGCGACATTCACGATTCCAAAGTTATTACTTGACCCACCGGTAGCTGCAATCGTGATCGAGCCTTTGTCATTGGTGATGAGGATGCCGGAGCCTTGGGTGATCGGGTTCACATCGAAACCACCACTGACGGTGTTTCCAATCAAAAGTGAACCGTTGACTGTGATAGCGGTTTGTCCTGTACCTCCGCGCACAACAGCGAGAGTGCCTGAGGTGATCGCCGCAGCCGAAATTGCGATAGCAGTATTGGTGACAGACGTAACATGCCCGTTGGCATCAACAACAAACTTCGGGACTGTTGCGGCATCACCATAGCCTGACGCTGTGACTCCCGATAACGCATGTGAAATGACTCCTGTTGTGGCGTCATAGTTGATTGGAGCCGTATTGGAAAAATATGATCGAAGGGTTTTCCAGGCGCCAACGGAATGCCAGATAGGCATATCAAGGGTTTGGTCATAAAAACTGGAACCATTTTCGGCAGGCGAGGGTCTAGATGCTGTGACCCCAATAAGGTAGTCGTTGTTCACATACTGAATCACACCAGCAAAGGCGCTTTGATCTGTGTTAATCAGCGTATATCCGTCGTATCTGTTGATCGCAACACGCGCAGCGGCGTTGGTCGACCAAAATGAATCGTCTCCTACACTTACACCTCCACCAATAATATCAACCGTAATCAAAACAACATTGGATGCCAAATTTATTGCACCCAATAGTATGCTGCTACCCTCGTCGAGCCTGATGCCGGTTCCTTCTGTATTTGCAAAGAAAAAGGTTTCGGTATTAGTAAGCTGAATAGTGGTTCGTTTTAATCTCGGAACACGCACCCATAAATTATTTCCCAAACCATCAACCTGTTGATCCAAATACATCACAGGTTGAGTTGAATCAGTGACAATAGAAAGATTTTCAAAATCTGCTATTCCAGAAATACGTGATAGGGTCTTAAACTCTACGAAGGTGGTTTTTGCAAATGGATCAGGAAGTCCTTTCCATTTTGAACCCAATGCGAAGGGCCAATAGCCTGCTGGAATTTCTAATGGGGTGCCAGGTACATTAGCAGAATTTGCTTGCAAAAATCCAATCGTTGCTACGGGTGAGCCTGCTGTGACATACTTGGCGTGTAGGGTGGCCCAATCAGTATAGACCCCGTTTGCTGCAATATCAGAATAAACAAATGCAACTTCGTTGTTCCCTATGTTGCGAGCGTATTGGTCAAACCCACTTCCTCCGGTGGAGGTAATCGTGAGTGTATCTGTGCCTGCGTCCGTGGTGAGAATAATACCTGTGCCTGCCACTATGGTGAGCGTATCAGTATTAGAGTCTGCGACAATATCCGATTGACCGGCGACGTTGAGTGTAATAAAGGCGTTTTGTGCGGCACCATTGGCTTTATCTCGCGCATATTGATCGACAGCAGAACCGCCTGTTGCGGCTATCGTGATTGAGCCTTTGTCATTCGTGATAACGATGCCGGTGCCCTGAGTGAGGGTATTGACGTCGTAGCCGCCGCTGACGGTGTTACCTATCAATAGTGAACCGTTTCCGTTGATGGCTGTCTGACCGGTGCCTCCTCTAGCGACAGCTAATGTGCCGCTGGTGATCGCCGCAGCACTAATCGCAATCGCTGTGTTCACAACAGACGTAACATGACCCTTATCGTCCACCACGACCTTAGCAACCGTAGCAGCATCTCCATAGCCGGACGCCGTAACACCTGATAGCGCATGACTGAAGATGCCCGTTGTGGCGTCATAGTTGATTGGTGCTGTATTGCTGAGGTTGGCACGAATTTGTGCCGCCGTGTAGATCGCTGTATTCGCGTTGGCGTAAGCGGCATTGGCTCTGGCGAATGCGGCATTCGCTTGAGTCTGTGCGAAAGCATCACTGGAGGCAATCGTGATCGAACCTTTGTCATTCGTAACAGTGATGTTCGTTCCCTGAGTGAGGGTTGCTTTGTCCAAGCCACCAGAGACCGTGTTGCCAATGAGGAGTTGCCCGTTGGCATATGACAAACCTTGCCCTGTACCACCACGATCAACTAACAAGATACCTGAAGTGATCGCAGAGGCATCAATCGCAATTCCCGTATTGGTAACGGAAGTCACATGACCTTTATCATCCACAACAATCTTCGGCACAATTGCCGCGGTTCCATAACCTGTCGCCGTGGCCCCCGATAGCGCATGTGAAATAACTCCTGTTGTTGCGTCATAGTTGATTGGAGCCGTATTGGAGATATTCGCACGAATCTGGGCTGCGGTGTAAATTGCAGTGTTGGCATTCGCATAGGCCGCATTGGCTCTAGCGAACGCTGCGTTTGCTTGAGTCTGTGCGAAAGCATCACTAGAGGCGATGGTGATTGAGCCTTTATCGTTGGTGATCGTGATGTTGGTGCCCTGCGTGATTGGATTGACGTCAAATCCACCAGAGACAGTGTTGCCAATCAAGAGGGAGCCGTTGACCGTGATGGCGGTTTGACCAGTGCCTCCTCGTGCGACCGCTAAGGTTCCTGAAGTAATTTGTGTCGCAGAGATGGCGATGGCGGTGTTGACGACCGAACTGATGTGTCCTGTTGCGTTGGCGACGAACACAGGAATCGTCGCTGCATCACCATAGCCCGATGGGGTGACCCCCGAATCCGCATGACTGACAATGCCGGTTGTGGCGTCATATCTGATCGGTGTGGTATTGCTGATGTTGGCTCGAATTTGAGCAGCGGTATAAATCGCTGTATTCGCGTTGGCGTAAGCGGCATTGGCTCTAGCAAACGCAGCGTTCGCTTGTGACTGAGCAAACGCATCGGAGGATGCTATCGTGATTGAGCCTTTGTCGTTGGTGATCGTGATGTTGGTGCCCTGCGTGATTGGATTGACGTCAAATCCACCAGAGACAGTGTTGCCAATCAAGAGGGAGCCGTTGACCGTAATAGCAGTTTGTCCTGTACCTCCGCGCACAACAGCGAGAGTGCCTGAGGTGATTTGCGAAGCGGAAATCGCAATGGCAGTGTTGACGATAGATGTAGCATGCCCGTTGGCATCCACAACAATTTTTGGCACTGTCGCAGCATCTCCATATCCAGAAGGCGTAACACCTGAAGCTGGATGTTGAATTGTCAGCGTGTCGGTGCCTGCGTTGGTGGTGAGTGTGATGCCTGATCCGACAATGGTGAGAGTGTCAGTATTAGAGTCGGCAACAATATCAGATTGACCCGCGACATTGAGCGTTGAGAATGAATTTGGATTTCCTCCAAGAGCCGTTATCGTGATCGAACCCTTATCGTTGGTGATTGAGATTCCCGAACCTTGAGTAATCGGATTGACGTCAAATCCACCACTGACGGTGTTGCCGATCAACAGTGAACCATTGACGGTGATGGCGGTTTGTCCTGTACCTCCACGAATGACCGCCAATGTGCCACTGGTGATTGCCCCGGCGGATATTGTGATAGCCGTGTTCATCGCCGTATTCACTCGACCATCGGAATCGACGGTGATCGTGGCTACGTGGCTCGTATTTCCGTAAGTATTGCTGGTGACTCCTCCGGTGTGCCACACCGTCGATCCACCAAGTAGGACTCTAAAATCGCCTGGGCTAACAGTCACGCCCGCATCAAACAATGCAGTATTCGCCGCTGTGATGATTGCGGTGTCAATGACGGAACTTGTTGAATTCCACGGAACCTGCGTAAACCACAGAACGGCATCGGAGTTTGGAGAATAATGGACGAGTCCATAAATTTCCAATACTCCCTCAGTGGGATTCATGCCCTTGATGTAAATAGAAGAATTAGCCACGAAATGTCCTCAAATGTGTGTTAGATAGTTATTTAGTATGTCGTCATGACTCGATTACCGGTGCCAGATGAGGCTACTGCGGCAAAGACCGTCCCGTTCCAGGCCACACCATTCCAGGTGTTATCGGTCGCACTATTCCTGCTGAGCCATTTGATACCATCGGGACTCGTCATGACTCGATTGCCCGTGCCATTCGTGGACACCGCCACAAACGTATAACCACTCCAGGCAATACTGGCCCAGGAATTATTGACGGCGCTGGTTCTACTGGTCCAGGTCGTACCATCAGGACTGGTCATCACTCGATTGCCGGCGCCTGTAGAAGATACGGCAGCAAAGACAGTTCCGTTCCACGCGACACTATTCCAGGTGTTGTCGGCGGCACTGGTTCGAATGGTCCATGTTGTACCATCAGGACTGGTCATCACTCGGTTGCCGGTACCTGTAGAAGATACGGCGGCAAAGACTGTTCCGTTCCAGGCAATTCCATTCCAGGTGTTATCTGCGGCACTGGTTCTACTGGTCCAGGTCGTACCATCAGGACTCGTCATGACTCGATTGCCGGTACCTGTAGAAGATACGGCCGCAAAGACAGTTCCGTTCCATGCAATATCCTGCCAATCATTATCCGCAGCACTGGTTCTACTGGTCCAGGTAATACCATCAGGACTGGTCATCACTCGGTTGCCGGTACCTGTAGAAGATACGGCCGCAAAGACGGTCCCGTTCCAGGCGATGGCAGTCCAATCATTATCCGCAGCACTGGTCCTAGTGGTCCAGGTAATACCGTCAGGACTTGTCATGACTCGGTTGCCCGTGCCAGATGAGGCTACTGCGGCAAACACGGTTCCGTTCCAGGCAATGGCTTGCCAGGCGTTATCTACAGAACTGGTTCGACCAATCCATTCGCTCCCATAGACATTTCCAGCACCATTCGCCTTGATCGTGATTGAGCCTTTATCATTGGTGATCAGGACGCCGGCACCTTGTGTGATGCGATTGACGTCGTAGCCACCAGAGACCGTGTTGCCAATGAGGATGGCGCCATTGACGATAGAGACTTCGGTCTGTCCGGTGCCTCCTCGTGCGACCGCAAGGGTGCCCGAGGTGATCTGGGTTGCAGAAATGGCGATGGCTGTGTTGACGACAGACGTAACATGTCCGTTGGCATCCACGACAAATTTCGGTACCGTCGCTGCGTCACCATAACCACTTGGTGTGACACCGGACGCAGGGTGCTGAATCGTCAGGGTGTCTGTTCCCGCGTTCGTGAGAATCGTGATGCCCGATCCAACAATCGTCAGAGTATCGGTATTGGAATCCGCCACGATATCGGATTGCCCAGCTACGTTGAGCGTGACAAACGCATTCTGTGCTGCACCGTTCGCCTTGTCTCTAGCGTATTGATCGGTTGCCGAACCGCCCGTTGCGGTGATAGTCAGATTGTCGCCTGCGGCATCAGTGGTGATAATGATACCCGTTCCGGCAATGATGGTCAGCGTGTCGTTCGCTTGTTCGGCCACAAGGTCCGACTGACCCGCAACATTGACAACACCAAAGCCGTTGGCACTTGCGCCTCCGGTCGCTGCAATCGTGATCGAGCCTTTGTCGTTGGTGATGAGGATACCGGTGCCTTGAGTGAGGGTGTTGACATCGTAGGCACCCGAAACAGTATTTCCAATTAGTAGTGATCCATTACCATTGATTGCTGTCTGTGCAGTACCTCCTCGTGCGACCGCAAGAGTACCACTGGTGATCTGTGTTGCGGAAATCGCTATGGAGGTGTTGACGACTGAACTAATGTGACCCGTCGCATTGGCGACAAAGACAGGAATCGTCGCGGCATCACCATATCCAGAGGCGACAACTCCAGAATCCGCATGGGAAACAATTCCGGTGGTCGCATCGTATCTGATAGGAGCCGTGTTGCTGATATTGGCCCGGATTTGCGCGGCCGTATAGATGGCTGTATTCGCATTCGCATAGGCGGCGTTCGCTCTGGCGAATGCAGCATTCGCTTGAGTCTGAGCAAAGGCATCCGATGAGGCAATGGTGATCGCGCCTTTGTCATTGGTGATCGTGATATTGGTGCCCTGAGTGAGTGTATTGACATCGTAGCCACCGGAGACGGTATTGCCGATCAACAGTGAACCGTTTCCATTGATGGCGGTCTGGGCGGTACCTCCGCGAGCGACTGCTAAGGTGCCTGAAGTAATTTGGGTTGCTGAAATCGCAATAGCCGTGTTGACGACCGAGGTGACATGTCCATTCGAGTCCACGACGACCTTCGCAA
>Ga0315286_10005750_pt1 | contig 12007 bp, 9 predicted proteins | sample YL17G10_0_MG_FD_205038 | JGI IMG/M metagenome (GOLD analysis project Ga0315286, IMG submission 205038) | Sediment microbial communities from Yellowstone Lake, YNP, Wyoming, USA - YL17G10_0 | ecosystem: Environmental > Aquatic > Freshwater > Lake > Sediment | place: USA: Wyoming | collected... | reverse complement strand
TGAAGTTGCAGGTGCCGTTCACGATCCCCAGGATCGCGTCAATCCGGTTGGCAACCAGCCCGCGCAGGACCGCGTCGATGATCGGAATCCCGCCGCCCACCGATGCCTCAAATGCGATGCACGTATCGTGCTTCCTGGCCAGAGCAAACAGCTCATGCCCGCGCAACGCCAGCAAGCTCTTGTTCGCCGTCACGACGGGCTTGCCGAGCCTCAACGCCCGCTCGATCAACGTCCCGGCGATGGTCGTCCCGCCGATCAGCTCCAAAACCACTTCGCTTGCCGGATCGTCAATCGCGGCGTTGGCATCGGTCGACATGGGCAGCTCAGGCGCGTTCGGCGGGTAGTCCGACCGGTCCTTGACGACGACATGGCGGAGCTGGAAATCGATCCCCGTACGCCCCAGCAGCATGTCATGGTTATCGCGGAGGATGTTGACCACCCCGCCGCCGACCGTTCCACAGCCCAATATCGCAACGTCTACAGTTTTGTCTGGCATGCCAATTTATCCGGTTAAAACTCGTGGCAGACTTTAAAGGTGGGGGGGTGCAGAATCAAGCGAGGCAATCGGAAGCGTCCGGTCGAGCCGCCCGGCCCAGCCGGCCCGGCGATAGCGCATCGCCAGAGGGCTATTTGTTGACGCTGCGCCTCGCTCCTCTTAACATCGGTTGACTTCTCCGCGATACGGAGAGGTCTTGCTTTATTGGGCAAGGTAGAATCCAACGTCCGGGCTGAAGATGATTGCATTCATCAGCGATATTCACTCGAATCTGGAAGCCCTTACGGCTGTTTTCGCCGAAATCGAACGCCGGGGCATCCAGGACATCGTATGCCTGGGCGACATCGTCGGCTACGGCCCGAACCCGATCGAATGCATCGACATGGTCGCCGAACGATGCAAAGTCGCGTTGATGGGCAACCACGACTTCGCCGTTTTCTATGAGCCCTATAACTTCAATACCGGGGCGGAGCAGGCGTCGTACTGGACGCGCAATTGCTTTGAAACCGACCCCGACCCGGTCCGCCGCGGTCAGCGATGGAAATACCTCGGCAACCTGCCGGTGCGCGTCAAGACGCCGCAGTTCATTGGCGTCCATGCCTCGCCGCGGCGGCCGATCAATGAGTACCTTTTCCCAGACGACATCTATACGAACCCCGGGAAGTTTGTCAGTATTTTCGAGCGTTTTGAGCGGCTTTGCTTCGTAGGTCACACGCATGTGCCCGGCGTATTTCTCGAAGGCCCCGATTTCTACAGCCCCGATGAGCTGGACGGCAAATTCGAAATCACCGACGAGAAGGCGATCATCAATGTAGGCAGCGTTGGCCAGCCGCGCGACCGCGATCCGCGGAGCAGCCTGGTGATCCTCGGCGACCGTTATGTCGAGTTTGTCCGCGTGCCATACGACGTGGAAACCACCATTCAGAAAGTAGAAGCGATCCCCGACCTGGATGACTTCCTGGGGACGCGTTTGCGGGACGGAAGATAATCATGAACAACAAGCGGCTGGTCATCGTGCTCGTTCTATCGATGGCCGTGGTATTCATCTGGACTCTGGCCGCCAAGAAGCTTCGTGAGGCACACCCTGAGTGGTTCCCCGCGCCTGAGCAGAACGTCGCAACCACGCAACCGGCCTCGCCCACTACGCCCACGGCCGAGGCGCCGACGTTGCCAGCGACGCGGCAGGCTCCCGTCATGGCAGCGGCGACGGGTCTTCAGGTCGTCGGCGGTAAGACCGCGGAAAAGCCCTATACCATGGGCTATCCCACGTATGATCCAGGCGGCAAGAGTAGTTCGTTTCCAATTGCGCTGACGGTTACGCCCCGGGGGGCGGCGGTTCAATCGGTCATACTCAACCGTTTTACCCAGACCGTCGGCAACGACGCTCCGTATGTTTTTCAGCAGCCGTATGAGCAGGGCGACCCCGCGCTCCGCCACGCGCTGGCCACTCGCCAGCTCGTCGTCAACGGCGTGAGCCGGGATGTGGCGGATTTGGACTGGGCCCAAGGCCTGGCCACGCCGGGCATGATCTCCTATGGCGTGCAGGTGAAGGACTCCGCCGGCAAATCGCTTTTGGCCGTCGATAAGGAATACAGGCTCCAGGCGGTCACGGATAAGAGCGAGGGCTACGAGATCCAACTGACGTACAAATTCAGGAATCCGACGACGCAGCCGGTGAAGGTGAAGACGGTTTTCAACGGGCCGAACGTCCCGCCGGTGGAGAACAACCGCGATATGCCGGAGATTGTCGTCGGGTACAACGACGACATGGAGGTCAGGCTCGCGCATCATCCTGGCAGCGGGTTTGCCCCCGAGAAGGCGGCAACCGATCTGCGCGATCCCAAGGGCATGCCGCTGCTCTGGTCGGGCGTTGCCAGCGCGTATTTCAATGGCATTGTCCGTCCGCAGATCACCCAGGACAGCAAGGCGCCTTCGCTGGCGGATGTGATGGCCCAGGCGATCGTCAAACGCGATCCCGACACCGGCCAGGAGTACATCACGCAGACCTTCGAGACCGCCGAGCTGATTGTGCCCGCGGGCAAGGAAATCACGGTTCCGTTTTACGTCTACTTCGGGCCACGCCAGCGTGCGGTCCTCAACAGCCCTTATTACTCGGCGTTTCCGGTGGGCTACGACAGGACGCTGGTCCTCACCAGCGGCATCTGCGCCAAGTGCACGTTTCAGTGGCTGATCAACATCCTGGTCTGGATGCTCACCGGGTTCCACTGGCTCTTTGGCGGGTTTGCCGGCAAGGGTGACTGGGGCCTGGCGATCATCGCGCTGGTGCTCGTGGTGCGGCTGCTGCTGCATCCGATCACCAAGAAGTCGCAGATTTCGATGAGCAAGATGTCGAAGATGGGCCCGGAGATGGAGCGCCTCAAGAAGAAGTACGGCGAGAACAAGGAAGAGCTCAACAAGGCGATGATGGTGTTCTACAAGGAGCAAGGCATTACCCCGATCCTTGGGTGCCTGCCGATGTTCCTTCAGATGCCCATCTGGATCGCACTCTGGAGCTCGTTACAGAGCACGTTCGAGCTGCGCCACGCCCCGTTCCTCTGGGGCCTTACCTGGATCAAGGATCTGGCCCAGCCGGACCGGCTGCTGTTTTTCCCGAAGACGCCGATCAACCTCTATTTCACCTCGGTGGATGCGATCAACCTGTTGCCGATCCTCATGGGGTTGGTCTTCTATATTCAGCAGAAGATGACCCCCAAGCCGGCCGCGATGACGCCGGAACAGGCGCAGCAGCAGAAGATGATGCAGTGGATGTCGCTGCTGTTCCCGGTTCTGCTGTACACGGGCCCGAGCGGGCTGAATCTGTACATTCTGACGAGCACCGCGATCGGGATCTGGGAAAGCAAGCGTGTTCGCGACCACATCCAGGCCCAGGAAGAGGCCGAGAAGGCCGGCAAGGTGATCGTTGATGCCAAGGCGACCCGCGCCTCCCGGCGGCATGCCAAGGAAGAGCACGCCGAAGACGCCAAGAAGACGGGCGGGATCATGGGCTGGATCGAGAATCTCCAGAATAAGGCCGAAGAGGTTCGGGACGCTAGCGACCGGCGTGACAAGGGCAAGAAGTAGCCGCGCCGCATTGTTGCATTGGACGGACGAGGTTTTGCCGAGCCGACTTCATCGCCATGATTTCGGGCGATACGATCGTCGCGATCAGTTCCGCCAGCGGCGAGGCCGCCAGGATGATTCTCCGGCTCAGCGGCCCACAGTCGTTGGAGATCGCCGGCGTAATCTGCTCGGCGCCCATCGGTAGGGGGGGTAAGGCGGAACGTATCACGGTTTGGGTTGGCGAGCTGAGGATTCCAGCGTGGATCTACTCGTTCAATTCACCTCACAGCTACACGGGTGAAGATCTGGTCGAGTTGCATGTGCCGGGGAATCCGCTGCTGGTCGGCATGATCCTGGCCGAGCTGATCCGCCGAGGTGGGCGACCGGCAGAAGCGGGGGAGTTCACCGCCAGGGCGTACTTCAATGGCCGGATCGACCTGACCGAAGCCGAGGGGGTCGCCGCAACGATCGCCGCACATGGCGAGCAGGAACTGCTGGCCGCACGGCAATTGCTTTCGGGCGAACTGTCTCGCCGGCTGCGGCCGATGATGGACGAGTTGGCGGATCTGCTTGCACTCACCGAAGCCGGGATCGATTTCTCGGATGAAGATGTAAGGTTCGTTACTGTCGATCAGGTACGGCAGCGAGTCTTGGCGATCGATGGTTCGCTGGGTACGCTTGTCGAACAGAGCGCGCGTTTCGAGCGGCTGAGCCATCAGCCGCAACTGGTGCTCGTTGGGCGTCCCAACGCCGGCAAGAGTGCGTTGCTGAACGCGCTGGCCGGGTTGGAGCGGGCGGTGGTTTCGCCGATCGGCGGCACGACCCGCGATGTGATCTGGGCAGAGATTGGATTGGATCGGGGCATCGTCCGGCTGGCCGACGCCGCAGGCCTGGCCGAGGCGCTCCCGGCGCCTGGCGACGGTTCGCCGCGGGCGTCGATCGCGCGGCAGATGCACGCACACGCACTGGCCGCCGTGGAAGCCGCCGACGTGGTCCTGCTGGTTCACGACGCGACCGATCCGCGTCCGATGCTCACGCTGACGCGTTCGCCAGACCTGATCATCCTGAGCAAAGCGGATCTGTTTCACGCCGACGCAGGGGACGATCGCCAGATCTGCGTCTCGGCCAGAACCGGCTCCAACCTCGACGCACTACGGCGTCGGCTCAGTGAGATGGCTTTCGGGCGCTTATCCGCAGGGTCCGCTCTGGCGCTGAACACCCGGCATCTTCAGGGGATCGACGAAGCTCGCGCGGGTTTGGCACGGGTTGCGGATGCAACTGCCCGATCGGCCGACGAGGTTCTTGCGTTGGAGCTGCGGCAGGCGCTGGATGCCCTGGGGCGGATTCTCGGTCAGATCACGCCCGACGACGTCCTTGGACGCGTCTTCGCCACGTTCTGCATTGGCAAGTGAAGGCCGATCAGATCGCTTTGGCTGCCTCCGGCGTCGCCGCCCGCTCTCGCAGCAGCGCCATCTTGTCTTGCACTTCCTGCGCCATCCGCGAATTCGGAAACTCCGCCATGATCGCCTCGCCGAGCTTGACTGTGTCGCTCCAGTGGTGGTTCTTCATCGCTATGGCAAATTGCTGTCCAAGCTGCATCAGCTTGTCCTTGAAGATCTGCCTGGCCGTGTCCTGCAGCGCCTCGACTTCCGAGGGCGTCAGGTATGTGTCAAGCTGTTTGATGATCTCGATCGCCCCGTCGACATCGTGGCGAGTCACCGATTCGTTCCATGCTTCGAGCAACTGCCGCTTGAGGTTCTGCCGGCGAATCTCCACGTCCTGGGCCAGCCGCTGCGTCAGCGGATCGCCCGGAAATGTCAACATGAGTCGATCGGCTTCACGCAGCGCCAGGCTCCACTGCTCGCCGCGGCAGAACTTGTCAATCGCGGCCATCCCGTCGGACACGTGCGCTCGGACATCGGTCTCACGCTGCCTGCCGATCTCCTGGCGTATGCGCTCGGCCTCCTGCTTGTACCCAAAAACGGTTTCCATCTCGCTGACCAGGATCATCGCCGCGTCCCAGTCGTTGCGCGCCGTTTCCTCCGCGATCGCACGGCGCAAGGCCTCGCGCTCACTCTCGCGGAATGCGATCGTCTTGGCTCGCTCGCTGATGAGCTGCTGCTCGCTGATCTGGTTCAGCACCACATGGACGCTCTGAAGGTTGGTTTCGATCGACCCGGCCAGCCCGTGGAGATGGGCGGCCTTCTCGTCCTGCGCCGCTTGAAGCTTCAGCGTCAACACCCATGCCGCCAAAACCCCCAGCACGCTGACCGATCCGGCAGCGAGGATCGTCTGCTGCTCGTGGTGGATCGCCATCAGGCAAACGCCCCACACCAGCAGGCCGACGGCCAACAGTAGCATGACGGGGTATATCCACATCAAAGAGGGGCTGTTGCGCTGTTCCACGGACGCCTCAAGGTTGATAAGTCAAAGTGACCGATGCCGCCAGGATGAGTCTAAGTCTGCCGCTCGCCCGCGTCAACGCAAAAGCTGAGGCCAGTCGCTCCGACGGCGTCGCGAGCTACTCCCGCTCCAGGACCGCGAAATACCCGCCGTCGCGATAGCAGGTGGGATCGGCCTCAAAGCTCGGCAGGGTCGTCTCCTCCTCGATCAAATGGTAATCCGGATGGCGTTTGACAAACTCGGCCATCCGCACCTGGTTTTCCTCCGGCCAGATGCTGCAGGTGCTGTAGACGAGTTGCCCGCCCTTCTTCAGGAACGGCGCCGTGTCTTCCAAAATGCGATTCTGCAGCTTGATCAGGGACGCGATGGCCCGGTCTTGCTGGAAATACCGCGCCTCCGGTCGGCGCGCCAGCACCCCGCTGTTGCTGCAGGGCGCGTCCACCAGGATGCGTTCAAACTCGCGTTGTTGCTCCGTGGGAATGTCCTTGAGCATGCCCAACTGAAACAAGCGCACGTTCCCGATGCGCCGGCGTTCGAGCAATTGCCGGAGCGTCCGCATCCGCTGCTCCGCCGGGTCCATCGCCACGACGCTGCCGTTGCCCACTCGCTCCTGCATCTGCAGCGTCTTGGTGCCCAGCCCGCAACAGCGGTCGAGGACGACCTGCCCCGGCTCGATCTGCAACTGCGGGACGACTTGGGCCGCCGTCGGGTCCTGAACTTGCGCAATGCCCCGCTGCGCCCATTCTCCAAGAACGGTCGGCCTTGCCGGTGATACGATGAACATCCCCACTCGCTGGTGGGGCGTTACGCTGATTTCGGGCGTCGTCAAGGCATCGGGCGATATGCCCCGGTAGAGCCGCACGATCGTCGGCGGCTCGAGGTTGTCGTGCTCACAGAATCGCAGCGCATCGGCTGGCCCGAGCAGTTTTTCGAGCCGGCCATACAGCTCCTTTGGGTGCGACAAGACTACTTGCGCATACCCGGTCGGATCGGTTGTGCGATCGGGCAGAGGCGGGTCGGTTTCTCGGGTGGCTTTGCGAAGGACCGCGTTGATGAATCCGGCCGCGTGTGCGTGGCCCACGCGCTTGGCCTGCTTTACGGCTTCGTCGACCACGGCCGACGACGGCACTCGGCTCAGGAATCGCAATTGGTACAGGCCGATCGCAAGAACTTTCTGCGCCACCGGGTCCACACGTTTGAGCGAGCGCTGAGTCATGTGTTCGGTGAGCCACTGGAGGTACAACAGGTTTTTCAGGACCCCTTGAATGATCTGATCTCCCAACGCCCGGTCGCGGGGATCGGCGGGGGGGGTCGCCGCCGGCGCGGTACCCCGAGCCTTCAACAAACCGGGCGGCCAACCCGGCAAGCGTTTGGCGTCCAACTCGGCCAGTGCATAGTCACGTGCGGTAATCATACAAACCCATGCAGGGGCCTCCCCACGCCAGGGCCGGCGCGGCGGATTTCACCCCTTGTCACCAAACGAATGCAGTCCGTTCACATTGATTCCAGCCTCATTCGCGCGCCCCAGGGATGCCCGTTGCAGTAAGCCGCCAACGACATCGGCCGCTTGCCCTCAGGCTGAACCTCCACAAGTTCAAGGCCCGTGCCGGCGCCAGCCGCAATCAATGCGCTGCTGTCGATCACGCCGGGCGCGCTTCCTGCGCTGCCTGCTGCCCGAGCACGGACGAGAGTCAGATGACCTCGATCGGCCCCTCCCTCGTCCACAATACGCACTCGACAGCCCGGCCAAGGATAAAGCCCGCGGATGAGACACGCAACCTCGGCGGCAGGCCGATTCCAATCAATGTGCGCCGAATCGCGGCTGAGTTTTGGGGCCGCCGTCGCCAATGTCTCGTCCTGCTCGTGTTGCTTCGCCGTGGCGTCGGCAAGCTTCCGCAGTACATCCAGCATCAGCCCAGCCCCGGCTTCGGCGAGCCGGTCGTGCAGCTCGCCGGCCGTCTCAAGCTCGCCGATCGCGAGCTGCGACTGCCCAAGTACATCGCCGGCATCCATTCTCTGGACCAGCCGGATCACCGAATTTCCCGTCGTGGTCTCGCCACGGATGATCGCCCAGTTGATCGGCCCGGCTCCGCGGTACTTGGGCAACAGCGACGCATGGAGATTCACACTCCCCAGACGCGGATGGTCCACGACTTCCGGCGAGATCTTCTGCGCAAACGCGATCACCACGATTGCGTCCGCCTCGGGCAGGCGCTCGGCGTTGATGTTCTCCGTCCGAACCAGCGGCAGGCCATTGTCGGAGGCATATTGTCCGATGGGGGTGTGGGCGAGCTTTTTGCCTCGACCGGCCGGCCGATCCGGCTGCGTGTAGATCTGCACGATCCGATGTCCTGCTGCGACCAGCGCCCGCAGGGTCGGCAAGCCAAATTCCCCACTCCCGGCGAAAATGATATTCATACCCACCACGTTCACCTGAGCTTGTATATTATCGGGTCCAATGTCAACCCCGTTTTTCGGGCGCGGCCATCCCCGGACTCACTGTATCCGGCTGTTTTGCTCCATCGCGGCGGTCAAAACGCTGTTCGATTGACGGGGCAACCGCCCCTGCCAACGCCAGCGCCAGGTATGCCGCGTACGCCGCCGAAAGGTAGAACTGGCACACGATCGTCAGCAAGCCCACGACCATCGCAAATAGGACGCGGCTCGTTCGGCCAACCGGGCAGACCGATTTGCTGCTGGCGATGAAAAACGCCATCAGGAGCACCGGGGAAGCCATCATCTCATAGCTGGCAAAGGTGATTGCGGCTGCCCAGTCAACGTGGGCCCCCGGCATGAGCACCCCCGGCAGCACCGCAAATCCCGCAAATGCCACCAGCACGATGATCAGCGGCACGCGATAGTCGATCAGCCCGTGATACAGCAGGAACAACCCGCCGACGATCAGCGCGATGCTCGAGCTGGCGCCGATGGGCCCCGGATGCCCGCCCACCACGAGGTTCTCCAGCGGGGGCATCTGGTCCCGCAGCATCGCTTCCATCGGCATGGCCGCGCGATGCATCGGCCGCCCTTGGGTGTAGTTCGACAGCCGCTGCGACGCCGGCGACTGAACGTAGAACGCGTCGTGTTCCGATTTGCCCGACAGCGAGATCCACGGCTCCTGGGGCGATTCGGTTTTGCTGCCGGGGGGCGCGACGTCCGCCAAGTCTCCGGTGAACATGTGCGATCGATGCAGGACGACATGCGGCGTCATCGCATATTCGAAGCACGCCGCCAGCAGTAGATAGGTCAACAGAAGCGGGTGCATCCGCGAAAACCCGATTCCCCCCTGCGCCCAAAGCAGCATCGCGAGCAGCAGCCCCGCTGCCGGCGCCAGCGGCCAGATCGCCGGGCTGGCCAACGATTCAAAACCGCTGCTCAGGAGCAAATGCGGCGGAAGCATCATTCCCAGCAGCATCGCCAGCCACATCGCGTGAGGCCAATGCAGCGCCGCGCCCCTGGCGCCGATCTGCCGCCAGACCAACACGCCCAACGCCGCCGATGCCATCACCAGCGCCACCACCTCGATCGCCCGCCATCCGTACAGCCACAGCCCCGAGCACAGCGGGAATGCCATCCCCAGCATGTGAAGCAGGTAATACTCGGCCAAACGGTTGCGGCGGGGGAGTGGCGTACGCCTGGCCTTGGCCAAGCGGTCGCCGGAACGGCCGAACTTCGGTGAAATCAACTTCACGCGTTCTTCAACTTACGGATCGCAAGCAACAGTGGCAACTGCGAGGGGCATACAGAACTGCAGATTCCACATTCGATGCACCACCCGATCCCGGCCCGCTCCGCCTGTTGCGGGTCCTCTTGGTGCGCCGCCTCGGCAATGCACGCCGGCTCCGCGCCCATCGGGCAGTGCTCGGCGCACCACCAGCAGCGCGTGCACGGCCCGCAGATCGCGGCAGGTTCCCTTGGCATCACGTGCAGTTGCAGCTCTGCGGCAGCAATCACCGCGTCGGCCGGCAGCTCGATCTGCCGCAACATGTGTCCCGCACAGATCCCCAGCCCGTCCACGTTGATCCCCAGCCAGTTCAGAACCTCGCGGATGCTCATGCCCACGGTCGCCAGGAGGTAATGTGTTCGCCGCTGCACCCGATCATGCACCGCCAGCGGCACGCGCAGCATCGGGCGACGGTGCAGCATGCATTCGCCCATTGAAAGCGCCGCCGCACCGTCCAGCAGCAGCACGCCCTTCTCCACCGGCGATTGCCCAGGATGCAGCGGTCGCCGCAACAATGCCCGCAGCAGCAGCGCCGGCGCCGTCTGCGGGTAATGCTCCGCCAGTTCAACGATCCGCCCGTTGATCTGTCCCACAGCCTGCTCCAGCGGCCGCCGAAGCGCCGCCGACCAACCCTGGCCGATCGCGAACACGGGCTGCCTTGCCGACAGCAGCTTCGCCAATCGCCCAACCGCTGCCGCGATCAGATCCGCTGCATGCCGCACCAGTACCGCGTTCAGCCGCAAGGGCGCGTCATCATCAAGCAGATTGCACACCACGGTGTCCGCCGAGCGCCGCGCAAGCTGCGTGAACTGGCCCAACAGATCCGGGCAAACCATGCGATCCGCCCACACTCCGCCCTGGCGCATCAGACTGGTCCAATGCGCAATATCGTGGGCTTCCGGTGCCGCCGCAGCCGGCAGGGGGGTGACACCAAGGCTCAATTGCTGCTCCGCTGCGTCTTCATTGTCGTCAATCGTGGGCAACACCTCGATGCTGACCGCCGGCACGTGACGCCCGTTCGTGAGCGTTGCCTGCACCACGCCAAGCACCCGGCCGTCCGCTGGCGCCACCGCCACTGCATCGCCATCCACCAGCGACTCCCCCATCGCCACCCGCGTACCCGCCGCCTTCGCGCGCACGCTCCCCGCGTCGCAACCGACCACCGGCACGTCCAGGCGCCCCCCCAGCGGCACCACCTCCAGGCTGCCCAATGCGTCTGGCCCCTGCGATTCACGCACTGAAGGCCCGCGGCTTGTGGGTTGGGTTTGTGTCATCCGAAGGACTCTGATCCAGCCAATCGCCCGATCGCCGCCAGACCATCACGTTCCCAGCGGAATGTTATTCCTCTGACAGATCGCCTTGAGCGCATCGGCGGCCACTTTGAACATCCCCGGCCCGCTGAACCCGCTGAACTGGCCGGCTGCCGCCAAATGCGGTTCGAGCGTCAGGAATCCGCGGTAACCGCTCTGGTATGCATCGGCGAGAATCGGCTCGATTTGCCCATCGCCCTTGCCCGCCGGAACCATTCCGCCGTCGGACAGCCTCGCGTCCTTGACGTGGATATGCACCGTGAATGGCTTCAACTGAGGCCAGTTGTCCAGCGGATGCTGCTTCGCCACGACAAAGTTCGCAAAGTCAAACGCGTTGCGCAGCTTGGGCGAGTTGATGGTCTTCAACAGATCGACGCACTCCGCCGCTCGCTCGCCGTAGATGTCGGCCTCATTCTCATGCACCAGGGTGACATTGCGCCCGTTGACGTAATCCGCCTTGGCCTGCATCCGCCGCATCACCTCGTCGCGGTGCTGCCGCATCTGCTGCCCCTTTTCCGGCGGATAATAGCTGAAAATTCGCAGCAGGCCGGCCCCGAAAAACTCCGCCAGGTCCACCGCATGCTTGAACCGGTCGAAATGCGCCGGCCACGGATCGTTGATCTTCACCTTCCCGATGGGGCTGCCGATGCACGCGACCGCCATCCCGTTCGCGGACAGCCGGGTGCGGATCTCATTGCACATGGCCTTGTCGAAATCCATCACGTTCATGTTGCTCACCCCGCGCAGCTCGAAATAGTGGACGTCGTTGTCTTTGCAGACCCGAATCTGCTCGTCAAGGTCTGGCGAAATCTCATCGGCGAACGCGGCCAATTTCAACATGAATTCTCCTGTGAATGCGACGGCGCCCGCATTGTAGATCCCGCCCGGATTGCGTCAATCCAAAGCCCGGCCCGGAACGCTACCCGACGAACGGCAGTGCCACCACGGCGCCCACGCGCATCGCCCCTTCGGCCGGGATACGCACCTTGCTGCCCAGTGAGTAGAACGGCTTCT
>Ga0315286_10005749_pt1 | contig 12007 bp, 7 predicted proteins | sample YL17G10_0_MG_FD_205038 | JGI IMG/M metagenome (GOLD analysis project Ga0315286, IMG submission 205038) | Sediment microbial communities from Yellowstone Lake, YNP, Wyoming, USA - YL17G10_0 | ecosystem: Environmental > Aquatic > Freshwater > Lake > Sediment | place: USA: Wyoming | collected... | reverse complement strand
CCCTGCGCTATACCAACGGAGAGGCTGAGTTCCTGAACGTGCTCGTGGTGCAGCGATTCCTGTTTTCCGCGGAACTGGCCCTGGCAAACAGCGACAGGACTCTCGCAGAGGCGCTGGTATCGCTCTACAAGGCCCTCGGCGGCGGGTGGGACCCGGCAGCGGAACTCGCCCAGCCCGCCGCAAACCGTCCCACAACCCGGCCGGTTGGGAATGTGATTTCGGACCGTGTTAATATGCAGACATTCGACGGACAGCCCAATAGAGGAGAATCATGAAACCAGACCACACACAACTGGATCGGCGCGAGTTCTTGCCGCCGCCATTCGCCATGGGCTTCAGGACAAGCGTATTCACCTTCTTAACATCGGCATGCGTCTGAAGGAGAATGTCGATGCCAGAATCAGGATGATCACCGGGGATGTCACCGACACCCTGGAGGACCGGGCCTTGCTGGCGGAGTTCTCGGACAAGCTGTACGACACCGATGTGATCAAGAAGCTGAACGTGGGATAGAAGGAGAGCGGACATGACGGTGTACTATGGCGCGATCATCGCTCTTCTGGCGCTGCGAGCGCCTTCCGCTTTCGCAGAAGCGGATTCCTCGAACTGGAGCCAGTTCCGAGGCCCGAACGGCTCCGGCGTCGCGAGCGAATTCAGACCACCCGTGAAGATCGAGCCCGATCACCCGGCATGGAAGACGCCGCTCCCTCTTGGCAAGTCGTCACCGGTTCTCTGGAATGGCAGGATGTTCCTGACCGGCCTTGAAGGCGGCCGATTGGTGACGCTGGCCCTGGATGCCAAGTCGGGAAGAGTTCTGTGGAAGAAGCCGGCGCCGGAAGTGCGGCTGGAATCCGTTCACGCCGCCAACAGCCCCGCGGCGTCCACGCCCTGTGTGGATGAGAACCATGTCTATGTCTATTTCGGGTCTTTCGGACTGCTGTGCTACGACCACGATGGCCGTGAAATCTGGCAAAAGCCGATTCCTAAGCCTCAAAGCATGTACGGCGTCTCTACGTCACCGATCCTGCACGGGCAACGGCTCATCCTGGTCCTGGACGACGATGCCAACCTGCCCGACAGCAAACTCAGCCAGTCCAAGGTCATCGCCCTCGACAAGGCCACGGGCAAGCCGCTTTGGGAAGCGCCAAGGCCCTACAGCCGCAGTGTTTGGACCACGCCGATGGTCTGGCGACATGAGCGCGGCGCGGAACTGGTCGTACTTGGCGATGGACGGGTGTATGGCTACGATCCGACCACGGGCGCCGAAAAATGGTACGTCAGCGGCTTTGCCCGTGAGCCCATCGCCGTGCCCGTCGCGGGCGACGGACAACTCTATGTCTCGGTCGCGATGCAGGGCGGCCGCGGCGACGCGAAATTGGATCCCGGACCTTTCTGGGCCGCCATGCTGCGGTTTGACCGCAACGGCGACGGGCGGATCGGCCGCGACGAGATCACCGAGCACTTCACCCTCCCTATCCGGCCGGAACTCCCGCCCGGGCATCCGGGATTTGGATTGCCTTTGCCTAGCGATCCAGCCACACGAAAGGAGAGCCAGAACAAGATCTTCGATTGGCTCGACAAGAACAGGGACGATTTCATAACCAAGGAAGAGTTCATAGCCGACATGTCCGTCGGCCGGGGCCGGCCGAGTCTGGCGGCGATCCGGCCGGGCGGAACGGGTGATGTCACCGAATCTCATGTGAGCTGGAACCTTCGCACCGGTATCCCGGAGATTCCGTCTCCCCTCTTTCACTCGGGCCGACTCTATCTTGTTCGTGATGGCGGAATCCTGAGCTGCGTGAACGCGGCCACCGGCGAAGTTGTTTATCGGCAGCGTCTGGGCGCCACCGGGCAATACTGCGCCTCGCCGGTTATCGCCAACGACCACGTATACCTCATTTCATCGAGGGGGGTGTTCACGGTCGTCAAGAGCGGTGACAAGTTTGAGATCGCATACGAGGCTGATCTCAAAGCGTCTGTAGCGGCCACCCCGGCGATGGACCAGAATAGCCTTTATATTCGAACCGACGAAGCGATGATGGCCTTTCGTTGAACATGAGCCAGAACATGGCCGGCGGTGTGCACTCTCATTGCCACGAGTGGCGCCGTCAGTGCCTGCCGCTGCGGCGGGCCTGTTCTCGAAAACCTGAACACGAATGACTTGGAGGCGATCAGTGATACCCTTGCACCGAGCCGTCGGGAGTCTGATTATCCTGCTGACCGGTTCTGCAGCCACATTCGCTCAAGATACCGCGCACAAAGCGATGGAACGACTGAGCGCCGAACTCCACCGCGCAATTCAAACCGGCGAGATCGTGGGAGCGGCTCATCTGGTTGTCCGTGACGGGAAGGTGCTCTATGCCGAGGCTGCGGGGCTCAGCGACAACGAAGACAGGATCCCGCTCAAGGCCGACTCGATCTTCCGCATCTACTCGATGTCCAAGCCTATCATATCGGTCGCCGCGATGACGTTGTACGAACAGGGCAAGTTCCAACTCGACGACCCGGTCGCCAAGTATATTCCGGCGTTCGCGAACGCCACAGTGCTCCAGAAAGCCGGCGACACGGTCCAACAGATCGCACCCAATCGCTTGACCACGGTCCGTGATGTATTCCGCCACACAACGGGATACAGCTACGGCGATGAGGCCGAGGTCCGTGCGTTCTACGAGCGACAGGGACTGCGCTATGGGGGACCTTCGGATCTGTTTCCACCGCGGATGACGATCGAGAAGGCTGCCGAAGCACTCACCCGAATTCCGGCTCTGCATCACCCCGGGGAGCGATTCACCTACGGCTTCAACACCGATCTGCTGGGGCGATTGATCGAGATCTGGTCTGGCCAACGGCTCGACGTGTACATGAAACAAGCGGTCTTCGGTCCCCTGGAGATGGTTGACACGGGATTCTCCGTACCGAAGCAGAAGCGCGGGCGCTTTACTTCCTGCCACGGGTCTCAAGACGGCAAACTGGTGATTGTGGACAAAGCCGCAACGAGTCCCTTCAACGAGGGCTTTGAGTTTCTCTCGGGAGGGGGCGGGCTGGTCTCTACGATGCAGGACTACGCCATTTTCTGCCAGATGCTCGTCGATGGCGGACAATTCAGGGGCGTGCGTCTCCTCAAGCCAGAGGCCGTCAAGCTCATGTTCACCGACCAACTGAACGGCGTGCCCGGCCACTCTCGGTTCGGGCTTGGTCTTTCCATCCGCGAAATCTCCATCGGTCCTCCGGACCACCGGAAGCGGGCCATTGAGTACTCGTGGGGTGGCTATGCCAGCACGCACTTTCGAATCGTCCCCAGCGAGCGGCTCATTCAGATCATCATGCGGCAACACGTGCCGTACTCGGAGGACTTTGCCAACAGGCAGTTCGCGACTGTCTATGAAGATGAGGTGCCGAAATGAGAAGCATGACCCTGCCTTTGACAATCCTGGTCGCATGGTTGGCCGCGCCGTGCATTGACGCTAGAGGTGCCGAGGTCACGCTGGAAACGCTTCTCCGGGAGATGACCGACTACGCCGCCGTTGCACGCTGGCCGGAACCGGAGTTCACCTGCAGGCAGGCCAGCAGCTATGACCGAGGGACGGTAGCGCCGGACAAGCCCGGCTGGTTCGCCAACAACGACCAGAATCAGTTCATCCGCATTGAAACGAACCAGGGCCGCACCGAAAAGGTGATGCTGGATGCTGATGGACCGGGCTGCATCGTGCGATTCTGGCTGACCACGGATGGAAACAAGAAAGGGACCTTGCGATTCTATCTCGATGGCGCAACGGAACCGGCGCTGGCCTTTCCCGCGTACGACCTGCTCAGCGGCGATCTCAAGATCGGTCCTCCGCTGGTTCAGCAGCATCCGGGCTATCGGCCTGACGGAAACGGGGGCAACAACTTCTACCTCCCCATCCCCTACGCGAAGCACTGCAAGATCACCTGGGAGGAAGCCGGCCAGAGTGCGCGCTACTACCAGATCAACTACCGCACGTACGCTCCAGGCACCACGGTGCGGACGTTCACTCTCGCTGCATTGGAGGCGGTCCGACCCGCAATCGAGCGGACGAACAGGGCGCTGTCGTCGGCGCCGGATGAGCCGGAGGGTAAGTCCGTCACGAAGGAAATGGAAATCGCGGCGAGAGACAAGCTGCTGATCGAACTGCCGCCCGGACCTGCGGCGGTGCGCCGACTGGAATTGCGTGTGCCGGCCGATCGCCTCTCCTCGCCGGAACGCACGCTGCGCTCCCTGATTCTACAGATGAGCTTCGACGGCGAATCGACCATCTGCTGCCCGGCTCGTGATTTCTTCGGTAGCGGCGTCGGGCTCAACCGTGTCGTAAGCTGGTATCGCACGGTCGATCCGGACGGCACCATGGTCTGCCGCTGGGTGATGCCTTACCAGAAAAGCGCCAGTGTCACGGTGGTCAACCTCTCAGAGCGGCCGATCAAGGCGTCGCTTCGCGCCACCGTCAGCCCGTGGTTCTGGGATGACCGCTCGATGCACTTCCACGCCGTCTGGCATTACGAGGCCGGCTTGAAGACTCCGCCCCACCGCGACTGGAACTTCATCAAGATCACCGGCCGTGGCGTTTATGTGGGAGACACCCTCGCCCTTTTCAATGCCATCGCTACCTGGTACGGCGAAGGAGACGAGAAGGTCTGGGTGGACGGCGAGTCGTTCCCGTCTCACATAGGCACCGGCACCGAAGACTACTACGGCTATTCCTACGCGCCCAAGCCGGTTCATAACACGCCGTTCTGCGGCGAGCCTAGAATCGACCAGCCGATGACGCAGGGCCATAACACCTCCACCCGGACGCGCAATCTGGACGGCATTCCGTTCCGCCGCTCGCTGCGGTTCGACATGGAACTGATCTCGTGGAAGCCGACAACGCTCACCTATGCAGCAACGGCCTATTGGTATGCCTTCTCCGGAGCTTCGTCGAATGTGCAGCCCCAGCCGCGCGAGGCGGCGCTGCCCATCCCCACTCTGGCCGAGGCGATCGCGGCCACGGCGCCTCCGCGCAAGCCCAGCGCAATCGAGTGTGAGACGATGAAGGAGGTGGCCAAGTCTGGCGGTTTCTTCGTGGGCGAACAGGACATGGATCCGTTTGGCGGCGAGCGATGGAGTGGCGGCCGGCACCTGCTGGGCAAGACAACCGCCGTGGGCGACTCTGTGGAGATCGAATGGCCCGCCGCCGACGCCGCGCCGCGCAAGCTGGTGCTTTACGCAACCCAGGCGCCCGACTATGCCGCGCTACGCTTCCAGGTCAATGGTCGGAATGTGCCGACGACATTCGACGGCTATGCGGATGCCGTGCAGCCCGCCCCGGCTTTTGTGCTGGGTAGTTTTGCGCCGCGCGACGGTAAGTTTACGCTTCGCATCGAGGTTGCCTGGGCAAACGCTTCCGCGAAAGGGGCGAAGTACTTCTTCGGCCTGGACTGCGTGGTTATGGAGAAGCCATAGACAGTCGCGGAGCTTTTTCTGTGTTCGTTCTATTGCCCTGTTGGCTCGCACAGCCAGCAGTGGCCGGACCGGCACAGGCGGACATTGAGAAATGGAAGATAGACGCAGACACGGAACTATTGAACATGAAAATACCCATCGTTTCTTCATTGCTTGCCTGTCTGGCCGTGCCCGGCATTTCGCGCGTAGTCGCGGCCGAAGACACGGCCTGGCCGCAGTTCCGCGGGCCGAATGCCGCCGGCGGAGGCGGCTTTTAGAGTGCAGTGACGCAGACCAATGTGCCCAACACCAGGAGGGAGAATCAATGAACAGGCTCTTACTGATCATCGCCGGCACGGCATTGCTGGCCGCGACCGTTCTTGCTGAAGATGGCCGCGGCGTCCCCTCGCGTGATCCCCAACTGGATGTGTTGCCCGGTTTCGTCAAGCCGCCGCCCGGCTATGGCGAGGTGCCGTTCTGGTGGTGGACCGGCGGCAATCTCGACCCGGAGCGCATGATAGGCCAACTCAAGGAGCTCAAGAAGAAGGGCATCAGCGGCGTCCAGGTCAACTATTCCCATTGCGACTCGGATGGCTGGATGACGGACCAGGACAAGCCCGAGATCTTCTCCGAGGACTGGTGGAAGGTCTATTCCAGGATCTCAGAGGCGTGCGCCCAACTCGACATGGGCATCGGTATGAGCACCTATACCATCGACTGGCCGCGTGGTGCGCCAAATCTCTTCAACAGACTCTTCTATTCCAAACCCGAGTTGAATGCCATTGAACTCGCGGGCGGCCGTCAACCGCGTATGCGCGGCGGAGAGACCAAGACCTTCGATTGCCCGCCGGATCAATTCGCCGCGCATGCTTATCCGGTGGTCGAGGGGAAGGCCCAGCGTGGCGGAGTGGACCTCGCGCCGTTCGTCAAGAATGGCCAGATCACCTGGACTGCACCGAATGGCGAATGGGAGGTCTGGACCTTCCGCCCCCAGCGCCTTGGCGGATCCCTGAATCCGCTTATGGTCGGAGCGGGCGACACCGTCATCCGCGACTTCTTCCAGCCGTTCCAGGATCACAACCCCGGCAAATCGGCCAAGGGCCTGAACTACTTCTTCAACGACGAACTCCAGATCGGCGCGGGCAAGTTCGCGTGGAATCCGGATTTCGCGGCCGAGTTCAAGAAGCGCAAGGGCTACGACCTGTTCGAGGTTTTGCCCGCGATGTGGGACGACATGGGCAGCATCACGCCCAAGGTGCGCATGGATTACGCGGATGTGCGTATGGCGCTGATGGAGGAACGCTACTTCAAGCCCATCTACACCTGGCACGCTTCGCGCGGGATGATCTTTGCCTGCGACACGGGCGGCCGCGGGACCGATCCGCATGAGTTCGGCGACTACTTCCGCGCCACCCGCTGGTATTCGGCGCCGGGCCACGATACGCCGGGCGGGAACGCCGATCTTATCAAGGGCAAGGTCTCCTCCTCTGTGGCCAACCTGTATCAGCGCCCGCGAGTATGGCTGGAAGGCTATCACAGTTTGGGCTGGGGTGCGGCCCCCGAGCGGCTGATGCACGCCACGCGAGAGAACTTCCTTTACGGCTGCACGCTCCTCAATCTGCACGGCCTCTACTACACGACCTACGGCTCGTACTGGGAATGGGCGCCGCCCTGCTACCATTTCCGCATGCCCTACTGGGCGCACATGGGCACCTTCCTCGGCTATTTCGAGCGCCTCTCCTATCTCTTGAGCCAGGGCCATCTCGTTTGCGACGTCGCGGTGGTTTACCCCGTTGCGCCTTTCGAGGCCGAGATGAATGGCGAAAAGGCGAAGAACACCGCCTTCGAGCTTGCCCACAAGTTGTTTGCCGCCGGCATCAATCTCGAGTTCATCGACAATGATTCCCTGGCCCGCGCTACGGTCGAGAAGGGCAGGCTCGTGGTCAAGGACGCCGGCTCGTCCTATCAGGCCCTGATCCTGCCGAACATGGAGGCGGCGCGTTGGCCGACCATCCAGAAGGCCGCCGCCTTCGCGCAGGCCGGAGGCAAGGTCTACAGTGTCGGCGCTCCGCCGATCGTCTCCGATCATGGGGGGCGTGACGATCCGGCTCTGGCCGCGCTGGTGGAAACCGCCTTCAAGCCCGATTGCCGCCTGGCCAGTAGCAACGAGGTCGTCAAGGCCATCAGCACCGCCTTCGTGCAGGATGTGCGTGGCCTGACCAAGACCGTTCGCTCGCTGCATCGCAAAGCCGGCAATCGCGATCTCTACATGGTCATGGACGCCGCGCCCGGCACCGTGGTCGAATTCCGAACCAAGGGCGCCGTCGAACTGTGGGATCCCTGGACCGGCAATACTCGCCCCCTGCGCGTGACCGAGCAGACCGCCACGGGAACCCGGGTCGAACTGCCCCTGGAGCCCTACGAAGCACAGATCGTCGTCTTCACCCCGGACAAGCCGCACGTCAATCCGCCACCCAGGGACGAGCGCCCCGCCGCGCAACGAACCTTGCCAATGGAGTGGAATGTTGCCTTCGTGCCCACCATGGACAACACTTACGGCGATTTCCGCATGCCGATCACTGCCGGGAACAAGATCATCGGTCTCGAGGCGCGTCGCTTCGCCTGGACCCGAGAAACCGAGGCCCTGGCCACCACCGCCATGCTGCCCGCGACCGATGATCGCGCCTGGACCCGGCAGCTCCACGGTTTCGGCCCCCAGTTCTACGTACTTGGCCCTCTTCCCGACGATGCCGATCCCGCATCGCTCGATGCCGAGTTGACAAAACTGACCACAGTCGATGCCTCGCAGACTGTATTGGTCAAGGGCAGGGCCTTCACCTGGGAACCCTACGATTTCTCCTGGCGCATGGGCAAGGAAGGCGATTCGGGCCACCAGGGTTACCATGGCCTCAAACGCACCGTCACCGACGACTTCCTCTGCCTGGGCAAGCCCGGTGGCGGCCTCAATGAGACACGCTACGAACCTGAGAAGGAGGGGAAGACCTACTATCTCTGGACCTCCGCGACCGTGGCCCAGGCCGTGACCGCGTCCATCGAGGTCAGCCGCACCCCACCCGCGGACAAGAGCCATACTTCGACGATCATCACCCCCGCTTCGCTGTATGTGAACGGCGCCCGTTTGGCAGATCTCGCGCAGCCGGTGCAGCTCAAGGCCGGTGCAAATCTCGTCCTGGTCCGCTACGACAATGCGGGGCGTGGCCATCTCGTGATGCGCCGGCAGGACGCACCCCCGCCGCAGGCCCGCACGCCACTGGCGATGCGCTGGCATGACGATGCCGGCGTGAGTCCGTTCGATGTCCAGGCGGGCAAGCCGGTGGCGGAATGGTTCCGCTTCCTCTCCGCCCCGGGCACCACCGCGATACGCGTGCAGGCCCGCGGCAAGGTCCAGGCCTGGATCGACGGTGAACCCATGGCCGACAAGGGCGATGGCCGCTTCGTGGCGGCCAGGACCGCGACGCGTGCGCCGGTCATCGCCCTGCGAGTGATCCCAGAAACCGGCCGGAGCGGCGGAGTGGCCATCCCCGAACCGGTGAGTATCGAAACTGATGGCACGGGCATCATGGCCATCGGCGACTGGTCGCAACGGGGCATCCTCAACAATTATTCCGGCGGCGTGCGTTACAGCACGGCCTTCGGGCTCACCGAGGAGGAAGCCAGGGGCAAGGTCGAGCTGGATCTGGGCAGCGTCACCGCGACGGCTGAGATTCATCTCAACGGCAACCCGGTCGCGGTGCTGGTCGCTCCGCCGTGGAAGACCGACCTGACCCGTTTCCTCAAGAGCGGCGACAACAAGCTGGAAATCCTGGTCTACAACACGCTCGCCAACCATTACCAGACCGTTCCCTCGAATTACCGGGGCAGCCCCACCTCGGGCCTGATGGGACCGGTGCGACTCGTGTCGTGCGATTGGAAGTGAGGCGGGACGAAGAAATCTATCAGATGATCGTTGGCACGTTCGGCCACGGATAGCAGACATGACCAAATCCATCATGCTGGCCACGGCCATCCACGAATCGCGCCGCAAGATCGGCTGGGACGTACCGTGGTTCGTTGCGCAGGTCAGTGACCACGTTCCCGGCGATGAGACCTCCCCCGATATCCGCGCCGCGCAGCTTATTTTTCGCGCGATAACAGTGCCTTCGAAGGCCCCGACAGCGATGCGTTGAAAGGGCTCCTCCGGAAAAACGAGAGCAAGGGTGTCTACTTCAGCGGGCCAGGCCTGCGCGAGCACGGCAGGAAATGGGCGGAGGAAGTGGGCGATTGGCTGAGCATGCGCGCGAAGAAGTGACGCAGCCGTGGGAGTAGGGACTCTGACAGCTCAGGAAAGAACACTATGATTAGGCGTATGAGACAATGCACGCATAAACTGGCTTGCTTGGCAGCGTCAGCGATGCTGGCTGCTGTTGCATGTGCCGCCGCCCCGCAAGCTGTCCAACTGCCTCCCAACGCTCCTGCCACCATCGAGTGGAATGCTGAAGCCGCACGGCTCACGCTTCGCTATCACGGCGCGGTGATTTTTGATGCGGTGGTCCGCGCTGAAGATATCCAAGGACGCGAGGTGGCCGGGCCTGCCGTCACGCTCGAACCCACAGAGACCCTCGGCGAGAAAGTCGAGCAGCGGCTGAAGTTGGTCCGTGACCAACCGCGGGAAGGCGCAAAGCTGGTTTTGAGCGGCGCCATTGCGGGCAGCGAAGAGGCTTTCGCCGCGGAAACCGGCGGGGCAGCGCAGAAGCGATTTCCGCTGGTCCGCAACAGCGTCGGACTGAGCCGCAATCTGCGCAACAACGCCGTTTATGATCGCCACTGGGACTGGATGCTCGCCGGCCCGGACGATGGAGCGACGCGCATTCAGCCTCAGCGCCAGGAGGCCAAGCAGACTCGCTTTGCATGGGAGAGCCGGGGGAGCACGATCGAGCTGGTATTCCGGCCTCGTTTCTATCAGAAGCACCGAGGACTCTCGTACTTCGAGCCATGGAACTACCAAGTCTGGAAAGGCCCCGTAACCGGGTATTGCACATGGTGGGCGTACAAGTACGACTTCACTCAGAAGACCCTCGATGAGCTGGTGGAGGTGTTCGCCCAGAAGCGGCTCCCCGACTTCGGCTACAAGTACATCCAGTTGGACGACACCTACCAGATTGGCAACGGCAGTTGTCCTCAGAACTGGCTGACCTGGAATGGCAAGTTTCCCGGTGGCGCCGAGCATGCACTTAAGAAGATTCACTCGGCCGGCATGGCAGGCGGCATCTGGGTGCATCGAGTCCACCGGCCGAGCGATCCGCACGTGGCGGATATCGGCAAGCAGCACCCGGATTGGTTCGTGCACAAGCCCGATGGCACTCTTTTCATGGACGGGGGTTTCTACGTTCTGAACACCAGGAACAAGGAAGCCATCGACGGGATGGTGCGCCCGATCTACCGCGAGCTCAAGAAGCAGGGGTGGAGCTATGTAAAGATTGATGGCGCGGGCGATCTGCTCAACGCCTACAAGAGCAAGAACTGCGCCGAGCACTTCAAGCAGATCGGCTCGACCCCCGAAGAATCGCTGCGCGACTGGGACCGGGTGGCTCGCGAGGAACTCGGCACGAACATCTACATCCTCAACTGTTGGGGTGTCGGCCCCGGGCTCAATGTGATCGGGCTGGCCGACGGTTGCCGGCTTTCCGATGATGGTTTCCAACCGGAGACCCTTGCAAGATTCAGTTCCTACGAAGGCGTGCTGTGGCGCAATGATCCGGACCACTGCGATATCCTGGGATCGTGGCTCATGGATGAAAAGGCCATGATGCCGGTTTTCGGCCAATCGGCGCCGGTGCCGGTCCGGACGGTTGTGCGGCCCGCCATCTGTAGCATCGCCGGCAGTGTGCTCATGGTCAGCGACAAGGCCGAGGTTTACAGGGACGACCGGAACCTCGAGGGCATGAAACGCAGTGCGCCTGTGCTCTCGACAGTTCCGGGGCAGCTCTATGATTCCGGCCACGGGTCGGATACCTGGTGGCTGCAGGAGATTGATCGTCCCTTCGACCGCTGGTCGGTGCTGTCGCGCATCCAGTGGGCTAAGAAAAGGGAGAAGGAATGGAAGTTCGACTTGCAGGGCGCGCCGCAGCAGGAGGTCAGGTTCGCGGACCTGGGTCTTGAGGGAGCCCGTGAATACGTGGTCTTTGAGTTCTGGACGCAGAGTTTCCTCGGCAAGGCGAAGGGCTCGTTCACCGCCCCGGCGATGGACGGCAAGAACGGGATGCAGGTCTTCGCCATCCGCGAGGCGCGGCCGCATCCCTGGGTGCTCTCCACCACCCGCCACATATCCCAGGGCGGCGTCGATTTGCTCGAAGAACGCTGGGACGCTGGCAGCAAGGCGATTTTTGGCAAGAGCGCCGTAGTGGTTGGCGATCCGTACGTGCTGACGGTCCATCTGCCGGGCGCTTTCCGGATTCAGTCGGCGGAATTCGGCGGCGAGAAGGTGGAACTTGCTGACCGAAACGAGATCGCCACGGTCCGCAACACGCCCTCGGCAACAAAGAGCATTGCGTGGACGATCAGATTCACAGA
>Ga0315286_10005748_pt1 | contig 12008 bp, 10 predicted proteins | sample YL17G10_0_MG_FD_205038 | JGI IMG/M metagenome (GOLD analysis project Ga0315286, IMG submission 205038) | Sediment microbial communities from Yellowstone Lake, YNP, Wyoming, USA - YL17G10_0 | ecosystem: Environmental > Aquatic > Freshwater > Lake > Sediment | place: USA: Wyoming | collected... | reverse complement strand
CCAGCGGGATGGGGGCGACGGCCCTCGCGCACCTGGCGGTGCTGCGTCCCGGGGACCACCTGCTGTCGAGCGAGTGGATCTACGGCGGCACCCGGCGTCTCTTCGTCGAGGAGCTCCGGGGCTTCGGGATCGAGACGAGCTTCGTGAATCCCGACCGGCCGCGCGAGTGGCGCGCGAAGTTCCGCAAGAACACGCGGGCCATCTTCGTGGAAACGCCGACCAACCCGTTGATGCGCATCCTCGACGTGGCGTGGCTGGCGGTGCTGGCCAAGGCGGAGGGCGTGCCGCTCCTGGTGGACTCCACCTTCGCCTCGCCGATCAACTTCCGACCGATCGAGCACGGCGCCGACGTCGTCATCCACAGCGCCACCAAGTACTTGAACGGGCACTCCGACGTCATCGCCGGTGCGGTGGCGGGGACCGAGCCGCTGGTCCACGAGGTGCGCGACAAGATGCGGCTCTGGGGTCAGTCCATCGACCCGCACCAGGCGTGGCTGGTCGAGCGCGGCCTCAAGACCCTCGCAGTCCGGATCGCGCGGCACAACGAGACCGGCCAGCGCGTGTCCGAGTGGCTGGAGGGCCAGACCAAGGTCCGGCGGGTCCACTACCCCGGCCTCGCGAGCCACCGCGACCACGCCCTCGCCGCCACACTCCTCGGCGGGTTCGGTGGAATGGTCGGCGTGGAGCTGGCCGGCGGCGGCCGCGCGGCCGCGCGGTTCCTGCGGGCCCTGCGGCTGATCACCCACGCCCCGAGCCTCGGCGGCGTGGAGTCGCTGGTCTCGGAGCCGCGCTTCACCTCGCACGCCAGCCTTTCCGCGGACGAACGCGCCGCCGCAGGCATCCCGGACGGATTCCTGCGTCTCTCCCTCGGCCTCGAGGACGCGGACGACCTCATCGCGGACCTCGCCCGGGGACTCGCCGCCGCGTAGCCGCCGTCCTAGATTGCGGCCGTGATCAAGTTCACGGACGTCACCAAGGACTACCCCAAGACCGGCGCCGCGCTCAAGAACGCCACCTTCCACGTGCGGAAGGGCGAATTCGCGTTCGTCACCGGGCACAGCGGCGCAGGCAAGTCCACCGCGCTCAGGCTCATCTACCTCGCGGAGCGGCCATCCTCCGGCGACGTCCGGGTCTCGGGCTTCGCCACGCACCGGATGGCGGCGCGCGACATCCCGCGCCTGCGTCGGCGTCTCGGCATCGTCTTCCAGGACTTCCAGCTCCTCGACGAGCGGACGGCGGAGGAGAACGTCGCCTTCGCGCTGGAGGTGACGGGGGCGCGCCGCGCGAGCATCGGGCCGCGGGTGATGCGGGTCCTCACGCAGGTCGGGCTGGCCGGCAAGGCGGGCCAGTACCCGCGCGAACTCTCGGGGGGCGAGCAGCAGCGCGTCGCCCTCGCGCGGGCGCTGGTCAACGACCCCGTGGTCCTCCTCGCCGACGAGCCGACCGGCAACCTCGACGAGCGCGCCACCCGCGGCATCTTCCAGCTGCTCCGCGACATCAACGCCTCGGGCACCGCGGTGCTGATGGCGACGCACGACCTCGACCTCGTGCGCAGCCTCCCCGGCGCGCACCTGATCGAGTTGCAGGGCGGTGAGGTGGTCTACGACACCGCCGCCGACGAGCCGGTGGACGAGGTGGCCCCGTGAGGCTCATCCTGCGCGAGACACTCCTCGCCTTCCGACGCGCGCCGCTCCTCTCGGCGCTGTCGGTCACGACCATCGCCTTCTCGCTCTTCGTGTTCGGCCTGTTCGGCCTGGTAGCGGTGAACATCGGCCGCGCCATCGGCTCGGTCGCCGAGCGGGTCGAGGTCGTGGCCTATCTGAAGCGCGGCACACCGCTCGAGACGATCGCCCTCGCCAGCGCCGACATCGAGGCCTTCCCGGAGGTCGACCGCGTCACGCACGTCAGCGAGGAGCAGGCGCTCGCCCGGGCACGCCGTGACCTGACCGAGTTCCAGGACATCTTCCAGGACCTGGAGACGAATCCGCTGCCCGCTTCGCTCGATGTGCGGCTCAAGCCGCCGTTCCGCGACGCGGCGCACGTGGCCGAGGTGGCACAGCGGCTCCAGGCCTTCCAGTTCGTGGACGACGTCCGGTACGGCCGCGACTGGATCGAGAAGCTGGACCGCCTGCGCAACATCGCGGGCGCCGTCGGCACCGTGGTCGGCGCCGCCTTCGCGCTCGTGGCCATCATCATCATCGGCACCACCATCCGCATGGCGGTGCTGCAGCGCAGCCGCGAGATCGCGATCATGCGGCTGGTCGGCGCCACCGACCGCTTCATCCGGATGCCCTTCCTCCTCGAGGGGCTGGTCAAGGGCGTGCTCGGCGGCCTCCTCGCCGTCGGGCTGTCGGCCGGCGCCTGGGCTCTCATCAACGCCGTGCTCCTGCGTTCCACGTTCTTCACGCCGGCCCAGGCCGCGCTCGGCGTGGTGGCGGGCGGCGTCATCGGCCTGCTCGGGAGCGCCCTGAGCGTGGGGCGCCACCTGCGGAAGGCATGAAGACGGGGCGGTCCCGCACGCCGGGCGTGCTCCTCGCCGCCGTGCTGTGCCTGGCGGCCGCCGGACCAACGCCGGCGGAGGCCCAGCAGCCCGCGGCCCAGGACACCAGCCTCCAGCGCAGCCAGGCACGCCTGGTCGAGATCCGGCGCGAGCGCGAGCGCTTGCAGATGGAAATGGAGCGGCTCCGCGGCCGCGTGCACTCCCTGTCGAGCGAATTGACCAACATCGAGCGCCAGGTCGAGACCACAGGCCGCATCGTTTCGGAACTGGACCTCCAGATCAACGCCCTCGGCTCGCAGATCGAGCGCATCACCGCGGACCTCATCGTGGCCGAGGACGCCCTCGCCGAGAAGCGCTCGGTCCTCGACCACCGCCTTTCGGAGATCACCAAGCGCGGACCGCTGTTCGCGGCGCAGGTGCTCCTGGCCGCCGAGTCGTTCGGCAGCCTCCTGTCCCGCTACAAGTATCTGTATCTCGTGAGCCGTCAGGACCGCCAGCTGGTCCGCGACGTGAAGGCCCTGCGGGACCGCGTCGCGGAGCAGCGCGACGACCTGCTCAACGTCCGGACCGACCTGGCACGGCGGCGGGACGAGCGGTCGGAGGAGAACGAGCGGTTCCGGCAATTGGAGCAGCAGCGGGAACGCAGCCTGCGGAGCTCCCAGCGCGAGCAGCGCCAGATGGAGCAGCGGCTCCAACAGCTGGCGCGGGACGAGGCCCGCCTGAACAACCTGATCGGCGCCCTCGAGCGGCGCCGGCGGGCGGCGGAGGCGGCGGGCACCGCCACGGGGCCCTCCCGCATCACCACCTCCGACCTCGGGCAGCTCGACTGGCCGGTGACCGGCGATATCATCTACCCGTTCGGGCGCCAGCAGCTGTCCAACAACACCACCATCCGCTGGAACGGGATCGGCATTGCCGTGCCCGAGGGCACGCCGGTGCACGCGGTCGGCGCCGGCACGGTGGCCATCGCGCAGGCGCTGGGCACGTATGGCCCGTCGGTGCTGCTCGACCACGGGGGCGGGTTCTACAGCTTCTACGGGTTCCTGAGCGACATCGCCGTCCGGCAAGGGCAGGCGGTCGAGAAGGGGCAGTCCGTCGGCCATTCGGGCGGCGCCAACTCCGACCAGGGCCCGCACATCGAGTTCCAGATCCGCGGTCAGGGCGGCCAGGCGCTGGACCCCGTCGCCTGGCTGCGGCGCCGCCGCTGACGGCGGAGGTGCGATGGACGGCCGCAGGCCACACGGTCGCCGGCGGGGCCGAGCGCTAGCGGCCGGAGGTCGGGGCGACGGCGATGTGCTCGGGCGCCGTCGTCTTCGCCGCCGCCAGCGCCGCCTCGGCCAGCGGGAAGAGGTCGGCGGCGCGCTGGACATCGGGATGCGGATACGACACGATGCCGGCCGACACGGCGGGCACGGCGCCGGCGAGGTCCCCGAAGGCGTGCTTCGCGATCAGACCCCGGAAGCGTTGCACGAAGTCTCGGGCGCCGCGCGCGTCGGTCTCCGGCAGCACCAGGGCGAACTCGTCGCTCCCGTAGCGCGCCACGAAGTCGGGCGCCCGCAACTCGCGCTGCAGCAGGTGGCCCAGGTCGGCCAGGATCCGGTCCCCGACGCCGTTCCCGTACTTCTCGTTGAGATCCCGCAAATGGTCCACGTCGATCAGCGTCAGGCTGAAGCGCAGCCGGTAGCGCCGCGCCCGCTCCAACTCGTCCTTCAGGCGCCCGTCGAGCACGTCGAGGCTGGCCACCCCGCTCAGTTGGTCCCGGGCGCTCGCGCCGCTCTGGCGCCGGAAGATGGCGGCCCGCCGGTCCTCGTTCTCGAGCACCTTCGCCGCGGCCTGGGCGATGGTGTCGGCGAGCGCGACGTCGCGCGACGTGAGATCGGGGTCCCCCTCGCGCGTCCGCAGGAAGAACACCCCCGCTGGCACTCCCCGCACGAACACCGGCAGCGCGACCGCCGAACGGATGTGGACGTCGAGCGCCTGCGCGTCCCACTTCTCGCGGATCGCGGCGAACAGCGGGTGCTCCCTCACGTTCGGGATGACCACGGGGCGCTCCGTGCGGAGCGCTTCCTCGATCTCCGGATAGCGGGCCAGCTCGACGCGCAGGTCGCGGATCGAGGGGTTCTCGTACACGGCGACCACCCGGCCCTGGGTCTCGCCCGGCGTGGTGATGACGAACGAGCAGTGCGCGAGGTTCAGCGCCTGGCCCACGCGGCGGACCAGCGTCTGGAAGATCTCGTCCGTGCGGAGCGCCGCCGAGATCTCCTGGAAGATGTCGAAGAGCAGGTCACGGGACTGGAGGCTCTCGCGCAGTTCGCGCACGTCCTGCCGCGCGGTCAGCTGGGCGTCGAGGCGCGCACGGAGCTCGCCGAGGTGGACCGGGGCGGCCATCGCGTCGCTCGCGCCGGCGCTGACGAGGTCGGCCGTGGCTTCGGCGCCGCCCGCGGCAGCGAGCACGACCAGCGGGATGTCGGTCCACTCCGCCGACTTGCGGAACGCACCGACGGTCCGAAGAACGGCCTCGTCCGGCGCCGCCACGCACAGGACGACGGCGTCCGGCCCCTGTTGCTCGGCCGCCTGCCGCAGTCCCAGCCCGCCCGGTACCGCGTCCACCAGAAACCCCCCGCGCACCAGGAACTCCTCGAGGCCGGCGGGCCGGACCGCCGGATCCCCGGCGAGCAGCAGGTGCGGACGGACGAGATCGGTCACAGGCGAGAACGTACGGCTCCGCCATACCGCTCGCAAGCGAACGTGGGCCGCGGAGCGCCGCGTGACGGGTGACGCGGAGCGGCGGGCGCGCCACGGGATGGTGCGGTCGCAGATCCGCGGACGCGGCGTGACCGACCGGCGGGTGCTGGCCGCGCTCGCCAGTGTCCCGCGCCACCTGTTCGTCCCAGCGACGCTGGCGCACGCCGCCTACGACGACGGGCCGCTGCCCATCGGCCACGGCCAGACCATTTCGCAGCCGTACATCGTCGCCCTGATGACCGCCGCGCTCGCGCCGAGGCGCACGTACCGGGTCCTGGAGATCGGGACCGGATCCGGCTACCAGGCCGCCGTCCTGGCCCGGATCGTCCGCGAGGTGCACACCGTCGAGCGGCTGGCACCTCTCGCGGCCGCCGCCGAGGAGCGCCTGGCACACCTCGGCTGCCGCAACGTGGTGTTCCACGTCGGCGATGGCTCGGAGGGGTGGCCGGACGCCGCGCCGTTCGACGGCATCCTCGTGAGCGCCGCCGCGCCGGCGATTCCGGGCCCTCTGCTCGACCAACTCGCCCCCGGGGGGCACCTCGTCGTGCCCGTGGGGGACCTCGGAATGCAGACGCTCACCGTCGTGGAGCGGAACGCCGACGGGCTGCGGACCCGGACCGAAGGGGCCTGCCGCTTCGTGCCTCTGATCGGTCATCACGCCTTCGCGGAGGGCCGGTGAACGAGTTGCTCCTCGGCGCGCACGTCTCGACCCAGGGGGGCGTCGCCGAGGCGCCCGCGCGGGGCCGCGCCATCGGCGCCACCGCGATCCAGGTCTTCACCAAGACGCCGAACCAGTGGCGCGAGCCGGTGCTGGGCGACGGCGTGGCCCGCGCCTTCCGCGACGCGATGGCCGCCAACGGCCTGCGCGCGGTGGTCAGCCACGACTCGTACCTCATCAACCTCGCCTCGCCGGATCCCCTGCTGCGGAGCCGGTCACAGGCGGCGTTCGTCGCGGAGCTGCGGCGCTCGGAGACCCTTGGCATCCCGTACGTCGTCTCGCACCCCGGCAATTTCATGGACGAGCGCCGGGCCGGGCTCCGCCGCAACGCCGAGGCGTACGCCGCGAGCCTCGCCGCGGTGCCCGGGGCGGTGAAGGTGGCCATCGAGACCACCGCGGGCAGCGGGACGGCGCTGGGCAGCACCTTCGAGGAACTCCGCGCGCTGGCAGCGGCGATGCCCGCGGCCGCCCGTCGGCGCGTCGTCTTCTGCGCCGACACCTGCCACCTCTGGGCGGCGGGCTACGACCTCGTGGGCGACTACGACGGAGTGCTCGCGGACCTCGATCGGGTGCTCGGGCTGGAGCGGCTGGTCTGTTTCCACCTCAACGACTCCCGCGGCGAGCGGGGCGGCCACCTCGACCGGCACGCGCTCATCGGCGAGGGCACGCTCGGGCGCGAACCGTTCCGGCGGGTGATGACGGACCCGCGGCTCGCACACGTCATCAAGATCATCGAGACGCCCAAGGGCGAGGACATGGTCACGAACGACCGACGAATGCTGCGGCGCCTGCGGGCCTTCGCGCGCGGAAGTGCCAGGCGCGGGTGAACTTTGCGCTCAGGACAGGGTAGACAGAGCTTCCGAGAGAGAGATGATGAGACGACCGCCGAGACCCGAAGTCGTGGCCAACCGCGATCCCGCCCGCCTTCCGGGCGCGGCACGGCGCGCCGCGCGACTCCTCGCCGTCGCACTGTGCCTGGCGGCGCCGCTGGCGGCGCAGGTGCCATCGGACAGCGTGCTCGCGCGGCAGCAGCGGCAGCTCGACTCGCTTCTCGCGACCGTGCGGGCGCTCCAGCTCCGGATCGACAGCCTCGCGCGCGCCCGCGGCGGCGACACGGCCGCGGCTACGCCCGCCGGCGACCTCGACGCCATCCGGGCGGCCGCGGCAGCGGCCTCTGGCGCCGCCGGGGACACCTCGGATCGTGCCATCGGCCGAAACACGGGCGGCAAGAACCAGAACGCCTTCAACCCCGAGATCAGCGTGACCGGCGACCTGCGGTCCGCGCTGGTGCGGCCGGGCCCGCAGGACCGGACCTTCGACCTCAGGGAGACGGAGCTGAGCTTCCAGTCGGCCCTGGACCCCTTCTCCGTCACCAAGATCTTCATGGGCGTGGCGGAGAACGACGTCAGCGTGGAGGAGGCGTACGTCTACTGGACCGGGCTCCCGGGCCACTTCCGGGTCGACGTGGGGAAGTTCCGCCAGCAGGTTGGCGAGCTCAACCGCTGGCACACTCACGCCCTGCCGGAGGGAGAGTACCCGCTAGTCCTGCAGCGCTTCCTCGGCGAGGACGGGCTCGCGCAGACCGGCCTCTCCCTCTACTGGCCGCTGCCCGTCTCGGGCCGGTTCGGGACCTTCGAGGCCACCGGCCAGCTTACCAGGGGCACCAACGAGGCGCTCTTCGGGCGCTTCGGCGGCCGGCCCAGCGTGCTGGGGCAGTTGTCGGGGTTCTGGCAGTTCAGCCGCTCCACCTACGGGCAACTCAGCGTCTCGGCGCTGTACGGCACCGGGAGCGACAGCACGACCATCCCGCCCCCGCCGTGCGCGAGCCCGGGTTGCACCTTGGGGAGCCCGGTGACCGTGGAGCAGCGCATCGAGACCGCCCTGCGCGCGGTGGCCGCGCGCTTCACGTGGCGGCCGCCGAACGCGGCACTCCGCCGCGAGGTCACGGTGCGCGGCGAGGTGTTCCAGCTCCACCGGCTCGTGGACGGCCTCGGCCCGACGCGATTGGGCTGGTACGTCGACGCGCAGACCAAGCTGGGCGGGCGCTGGACCGCCGCCGTGCGCTACGACCGGGTCGCGTCGCCGGACCCGGCGGTCACGGGCAGCGCGTGGGCTGTCACGCCTTCACTGACCTACTGGCAGAGCGAGTTCGTCTTCCTGCGCGCCCAGTGGATACACCACCGGGACTTCTTCGACGCCACCACCGACCGTGTCGGCCTCCAGATCGTCTGGTCGATGGGTCCCCACAAGCACGAGCTCTTCTGATGACGCCTCACCTGCTTCTCGCGCTCCTGGCCGCCGCTGTACCCGCCCCCCCGGCGGGGCCGGTGAAGGTCGTGACCACCCAGACCACCTACGCCGCGATCGCCCGCGAGATCCTCGGCGACCGGGGCACCGCTATCTCGATCGGCCAGGGGGACGAGGACCCGCACTTCATCCAGCCCCGACCCAGCTTCGTCCCGGCGCTGCGCGACGCCGACGTCTTCGTCACGACGGGGATGGACCTCGAGATCTGGGTGCCGGCGCTGCTCGACCGCGCCAACAACGCCAACGTCCGCGAGGGGGGCCGGGGCTACGTGGCCGCGTTCCAGGGCGTGCCGCTGATGGAGGTGCCGACCTCGGTCAGCCGCTCGCAGGGCGACATCCACGTGGATGGCAACCCGCACCTCCAGGGCGACCCCATCAATGCGATCATCATCGCCCGCAACATCCTGGCGGGGCTCGTCCGTGTGTCGCCGGAGAACGCCGCCGCCTTCGCCGAGCGGGAGCGCGACTTCGAGGCGCGCATCCTCCGTGCGACGTTCGGCGACGAGCTGGTGCGCGTCCTGACCGCCGCCACGCTCTACGACCTGGCCCGCACGAACCGCGTGATGGACTTCCTGCAGCGGACCCCCTATCAGGGCCAGCCGCTCCTGACGCGGCTCGGGGGATGGATGAAGCAGCTGCTGCCCTACAGCGGCCGCCCGATGGTCTGCTACCACAGGGAGTACTCGTACTTCAGCCGCCGCTTCAACATCAATTGTGCGGAGTATGTCGAGACCAAGCCCGGCATCCCGCCGACGCCGCGGCACGTGCAGGACATCATCGCGCTCATGCGGGACCAGCGCATCGCCGTGCTGATGGCGGCCAACTACTACGACCACGGCCAGATCAATGCGGTGGCGCAGCGGACGGGGGCCACCGCGGTGATCGTCTCCGAGAACACCGACGGGGCCCCGGACGTGCACACCTACTTCGACCTGATGAACACCTGGGTGAACGGCCTCGCCCAGGCCTTCGCCGCCGCGGTGCCCCGATGATCGAGCTGATGCTCCCGCCCTTCGTGGCCTGCATGATCCTGGTCGCGATCCACTCGTACCTGGGTCTGCACGTGATCGCCCGCGAAGTGATCTTCGTGGACCTGTCGCTGGCGCAGATGGCCGCCCTGGGCACGACCACCGGCCTCCTCGCCGGGGTGGCGCCCGACTCGCGCACCGCGCAGCTCTTCGCCCTCGCCTTCACCCTGATCGGCGCCGCGCTCTTCGCCGCCACCCGCAGCCGGGGGCGTGGCCGCGTGCCGCAGGAGGCGATCATCGGCATCGTGTACGTCGTGGCCTCGGCGGCGGCCCTCCTCATCGCGGCCAAGTCCCCGCGGGGCGAGGACGTGGTCAAGGACATCCTGGTGGGCAAGCTCCTCTGGGTGACGTGGCCCACCATCGCCAAGCTCGCCGCGGCGTACCTCGCCATCGGCGTGTTCCTCTTCCTGTTGCGCCGCCGGTTCGAGACGGTCTCCTTCGAGCCCAAGCGCGCCGACGCCGAGGGGTGGCGGATCCGCTGGTGGGACTTCTGGTTCTACGCCGCGTTCGGCATCGTCATCACCTTCTCGGTGCCGATTGGCGGCGTGCTGATGGTCTTCAGCTTCCTCGTGGTCCCGGCCGTGACGGCGTTCCTGTTCACGCGCCACCCCCGGGCCCTCACCGTGATCTCCTGGTCCACCGGGGCGATCGCGTCCGCAGTGGGCCTCGCCGTGTCCTACCAGTACGACCTCCCCACGGGGCCGGTGATCGTCTGCACCTTCGGCGTCATCCTGCTCCTGGCCGGCGCGGTCTCGCGGTTCGTGCGCCCGCCCGACACACCCGTGGTGGTGGCCGGAGGGCACGCGGCGTGAGGCTCAGGGCCGCCTCCAGCGCCGCGCTCGCCGCCGCGGTGTTCTTCGCCGCGTGCGGCGACGGCCACAACCCCAATTCCTGTTTCGAGACCAACGCGTTCTCGTACGGCTTCTTCCTCGGCCGGGACAGCGCCTTCGTGTTCCACTGGCCCGCGGACCGGATGCCAGTCCGCTTCTACGCCGAGCCGACCGGGGACCTTCGGACGAACGTCCTGACGGGTCTCACGACGTGGGTGAACGGGTTCCGATGCCAGGAGGCCTCGTTCCAACCCGTGTACGACTCGGCGGCGGCTGATGTCATCGTCCGGCAGGTGGCGGTGCTGCCGCCCGTGGCCTCCCGCGCCTTCACCCTGGCGGCGGATTCGGTCGGCGCCTGTGGCGGGCGGACCGATGGGTTCTTCGACTCGACCCTCACCCTCACGGGCCCGATCCGGTCGTACATCGTCCCGATCACCCTGGGCGACAGCGTCGCCCTCGCCGGCTGCTACCGGATGGTCACCGCCCACGAGATCGGCCACGCCCTCGGCATACTGAGCCACAGCGTCGACCCCGCGGACCTGATGTACACGACGCCGCGGCGCTCGTCGCTGAGCCCCAATGATCGGTACACTCTGCAGTCGCTCTACCACCGGACCCCGACAATCCGCCCCGCGCCGCGCACGCCCTGATCGCCCTCCGGCGCCGCCCGCGCCGGGAACCCCCCACGCAGACGCGCCTTCCGGCCAATAGGGACTCCGCCTGTCTTCTATGTCGTTGAAGGCACGCGGATTGCGGTATCCAACCCATGAAGTTCTTCGGCCTCCCTCCTACGGAGGCCCCACGCCTGAGGCTCCGAGGTTTCAATGGCCGTCCGCCGCCAGGATGCGCTCGACTACCACTCTCAGGGACGTCCGGGGAAGATCGAGATCCACCTGACGAAGCCCTGCAAGACCCAACGCGATCTGTCCCTCGCCTACACGCCCGGCGTCGCCGAGCCGTGCCTCGACATCGAGAAGAACCCCGAAGACGCGTTCCTGTACACGGCGCGCGGCAACCTCGTGGCGGTGGTGTCGAACGGCACGGCGGTGCTCGGGCTGGGCAACATCGGGCCGCTGGCCGGCAAGCCGGTGATGGAGGGCAAGGGCGTCCTCTTCAAGGCCTTCGCCGACGTGGACGTGTTCGACCTGGAGATCAACGCGCCCACGCCCGAGGAGTGCATCAAGTTCTGCCAGATGCTCGAGCCCACGGTGGGCGGCATCAACCTCGAGGACATCAAGGCCCCCGAGTGCTTCGAGGTCGAGGAGCGGCTCAAGGAGCTGCTCAAGATCCCGGTGTTCCACGACGACCAGCACGGCACCGCCATCATCTCGGGCGCGGCGCTCGTCAACGGGGCGGAGGTGGTGGGGAAGAAGATCGGGGACCTGAAGTGCGTCTTCAGCGGGGCCGGCGCCTCGGCCATCGCCAGCGCGAACCACTACGTGAACCTGGGCGTGAAGCGCGAGAACATCACGATCGTGGACACGAAGGGCGTCGTGCACAGCGAGCGCACCGACCTCAACAAGTACAAGCAGCCCTACGCCCACAAGACGAAGGCCCGCACGCTCGCCGAGGCGCTGGTCGGCGCCGACGTGATGGTGGGCCTCTCGGTGGCCGGCGCCGTGACCGCACCGATGATCGTGAAGATGGCCCCCAAGCCGATGATCTTCGCGATGGCCAATCCGACGCCCGAGATCATGCCCGAGGAGGTCAAGGCGGTGCGGCCCGACGCCATCATCGCGACCGGGCGGTCCGACTACCCCAACCAGGTCAACAACGTCCTCGGCTTCCCCTTCATCTTCCGCGGCGCGCTGGACGTCGGCGCGACGACCATCAACGAGGAGATGAAGATGGCCGCCACGCGCGCGCTCGCCGCGCTCGCG
>Ga0315286_10005746_pt1 | contig 12010 bp, 8 predicted proteins | sample YL17G10_0_MG_FD_205038 | JGI IMG/M metagenome (GOLD analysis project Ga0315286, IMG submission 205038) | Sediment microbial communities from Yellowstone Lake, YNP, Wyoming, USA - YL17G10_0 | ecosystem: Environmental > Aquatic > Freshwater > Lake > Sediment | place: USA: Wyoming | collected... | reverse complement strand
AGGATCGCCGCCACCCGCGCAACCTTTATCTTGAACCCGAAGGACTTCTTCGCCGAGAAACCTTCGCTGACGACGAAGGCGAGTACGAGGGCCAAGATCGCCACGGCGGTCAGCTTGTAAAAAGCCGCCAGGCCGATGAGCATGCCGTTGCTTATATCGAGCAAGATCCTTTTTTTTCTTTCTCCGGAAATCGTCAGATAAACGGCCGCGGTGATCAGGGGGGCCATGAAGACTTCTCTTTGGGAGAGATACCAGTAGGTTCCCCAAGCGCTTTTATTCTCGTACCCGAATCCGGAGAAAGCCAGGCCGTTGGTCAAAATCGTGCAGGCGAGAGCGGCGATGATCGCCGCGGCTCTTCCATAGATGCGCTCGGTCAGGAGAAAAACGAGGGCCACGGAGATGACCGAGGCAAGCATATGCCCGATGTGCGCTGAGACCATGGTCGTCCCGAAGAGCTTGAAGAAGAGGGCGAAGGTGAAAAAAACCCCGTAGGCGGTCAAGTCATAGGTATCTTTGTAGGGGACCTTGCCTTCGAGAATGCCTTTGGCCACGTAGCCGTAGCCCGCTTGATCGGCCCCCCAGGGCTCGAGCAACACGGGCAAGCGGATAAGGATGGTCAGGATGAGAATCAGCCCTAGCGTCAGAAACTTACGTTTGGCGGTCATGATCGGTTGTCGCGACATAGACAAATCTGTCGTCGGGAAAAGTCTTTTCGAGGACATAGTGATCTTTGAGGAATCGATAAATCGCGGCGAACTGCTGATAAGCGTCCAAGGGCTTGATCGTCACGATGTATCTCGGGTTATTCTTCTTCAGGTCCGCCAGCAACTCCTGCCGATAGGCTTCGGCGTTTTCGCCCCGGCCGTGGCTTTCGGAAAACAGGATCCAGGAAAAAATAAACCTCGAGGCCGCCGGCCTCTTCGCTAGAAAGTAAATGACGCTTTCCGTGCCTCCGAGAACATAGATCGGGTCTTCCTGGTCCGTGTGAGACGCGAGATAGCGGGCCACCTGGTTGTCGGCGGGAAAGGAATAGTCGTGTTTAGGATAGGCCCGGAAAAATTCCTCATACTCCGCCCGGCTTATCCTGCCCGTGGCCAGATAGAAGAATTTCGTGTAATGGGTGTAGTTCAGGGCCGTGAAGAAGGCCAGGTTGGCCAGGAGGGCCAGGATCATGAAGATTTGGACCGGTTCCTCGCGGAAGATTTTTCCAGGAGAGAGCCGCGGGCCCAGGGCGGTCATGAATCCGTACCCGGTTAACAAAGAGAGCGGCGGCAGCAAAGCGAGGTAGTGATATCCGAAAAATTCCCTGTGCATGACGACAAAGAGGGCCGCGGCCGCGGCCCATAACATCACCAGAATATTCCCCGGACGGCGGTCGGACACCATCATATACAGGCAGGCGGCCGGAGAAAAAATCCAGAGGATAAAATTCTCGCGGGAAATGAAGAGCGTCCGAACGAGGCCCGTTTTTATGATCCCCAAGGTATTCGACCCGAGCCGGCCGTATACGGAATAGACATAGGTGAAGATGACATCGGTCATATCCTTGAGGGCCCCGCGCAGGGCAAAAAACAGGATGAACGGAACCAGGGCAAGAAGGAATCCGGCCAGGAGGACGGCGTTCTTGAGCCATAATCTTCCCGGCCCCGTTTGCTTCCGGTTCAACCACGCTCTTCCGTTAAGATAAAGAAGGAGGACGGCCAAAAAGGGCAGAGCTGAAAATTTATAGGCGAAAACCAATCCCGCCAGAAAGCCGGACAGAAGGAACCGCCACGACGCTCCTTTTGCCCCGTCCGCTCCAAAAAGCAGGTAAAAGCTTAAAACGATCAGGGGAAGCATGAACGTCTCTCGCTGGGCCAAGGTCCAAAATGTCCCGAAGGCGACGTCGCCTCCCGCGTGCATCCCGAGACGGATGCCGTTCGAAAAGAAGGCAAAAAGCAGGGCGCTGATATAGCCGGCTCGCCGGTTCCAGAGGGCGCGGGCAAAAAGAAAAATCAGGAAAGTCGTGAGCATCGAAACGATCAGGTCGACGAGGGGAATGGTCGTCATGGCCGGGCCGAAAATCTTGAACATCAGGCTGTAGGTCAGGAAGATCGCGGGCGATCCCATCTCCCAGTAATCCCTGTAGGGAAGGCCTCCATGCAAAATGCCTTCCCCGATGACCGCCATGATCCCCTGATCGGGGCCGAGCGGTTGGGGCAACGACGGGATGCGGACGACGCCGGCAAAGAGAACGATACCCAGAACTGCCATGAGTTCTTTGCCTCGGCCGCTTCCGTGATCGCGTCTCATCCGTTTCCGTGATTTTTCTTAAGCCCCGGGCGAAAAGCCTCTTTGAGATAAAAGCGGAGGTAGGTGAAAAATTCTTTTTTCAAAGCGTATTCCGTGCCACAGTAGAAAGAACAAGTGGGACAGAGCTCCTTTCGCATTTTTTTTCTGACCGCCTTCGCTTCCCGGCTGAACCAGATCCGGCCGATGTCGTTGTCCCCGACTTGGCCGAACCGGATCCACCCCTCTCTTGAGCAGGGCAGGACGTCTCCCGTCGGATACAAAGACAAGACGTAGCGGTCATAGGCGCACGGCGCCGTCCTTTTCCCTCCGTCCATCATCTTCAGAAAATTCCTCCAATAGAGACTCCGCGGCGACCGTCCGCGCCCGAGATGCGTCTCGATGAAAGTCCGGTAGCGGCGTTTCTGTTCTTCCGTGAATTGAAGGCGGGGGTCGGAGGCCGAATTGAGATAGAAAGGATCGATCATCAGCGGCTGAAAGATGATGTCGAGTTCAAGCCCTTCGGCGAAGGTGAGCATGGCCTCCATGTCCGGGAGATTCCGCGGCTGGATCACGGTGATAATTTTTACGTCGATCGGGTGTTCCTTCTGAAATCTTTTCAGGAGTTCGACGGTTTTAACGGAGCGGGCGAACCCCCCTTCGACGCCCCGAATCCGGTCGTGGGTACTCTGGGGGCCATCGATGGACACGGTCACGGTCAATTTTTCCGCTTGGGCGCCGACGGCGGCGAGAACCTCCTCGAGGCGCCGGCCGACCAGATCGGGGTCTAATCCGTTGGTGCTCAAGGTGAGGCTTTTCAGGCGGGGAAAGGCCCGGAGGATGATTCCGACGATATCCTTGAGATCGTCGCGCAGGGTCGGCTCGCCCCCATGTAAAACCACTTCTTCCACCTTTCTGAACAGAGGATTCGAGAAAACCGCCTCGATCTTTCTCGAGTCGATTTCCGCCGTCGTCCCGGGAGTCTGCCAGAGGTGACACATCTGGCACCGGGAGTTGCAGCGGAATGTGACCGGGAAACAGACGAAGCGGGGCTTCGGCGTATAGAGTGAACCGGCGAACGCATAGCGGATTCCGTCCCCAAGGCGCGCGGGAAGGGACAGAATGTCTTTCAGCGCTATGGCCATCGTGGTCAGTCGGCTTGCCCGTGCGGGGGCTGCGTTCGGTCTTTCACGAATCGAAAGACGGTGATTTCCGGCCGGGAAAAAAATCGCACCGGAAGCACCGCCGTTCCGATGCCCCGATTGACGTAGATTTTCGTTCCCTGGGTTTTAAAGAAGCCGCGCTCAAAGAAAATTTTGTGATGAGGGATGATGTCCACGCTCCCGATCAGCGGCACATGAACCTGCCCTCCGTGATTGTGGCCCGCCAGGACGAGGTTGACCTTTCGCAGGCCGTTGCGGACGCCCGGCATCCCCATCCTGTAGGCCGGCTCGCCGTCGAGCCCGACGGAGTCATTAAATTGAAAATAAGCCGAGTCTTTCGACGTTGAATCATCCTCAGCCCTCATCCTGACCCAGAGATGATAGTCGAGCCCTCCCCCGGCGAAAAAATCGGCTTCAAAATAATCCAATGGTCTCAGGAAAGCCGCTTCCTCTTTCGTCCCCAATCCGGGAACGTCCTTGAGGGCCAGGCCGGAAGCGGCCGTGGGGTCGGGGATTTTTTTCCAGGCCCCGAACACTCGGGCGTCGTCCACGTCTTTGGCCTCGATCAAAATCCAGCCTCCGGACCCGGGAGAAGCGGCGGCCCCGGTTCGTTCCAGGACGCCGGTCGTTCGAACCGATTTCGGATCAAAAAGCAGCTCGCCCTTTGTTCGAGGGATCAAGCATATCTGATCGATCGCGACGCCGTCTTCGCGGCTTTGAACGCGCAACGTGTGGACCCCGCTCTTTTCAAACCGGACATCGCCGCTGTCATCCTCAAAATAGGCGTTGTCCTGCCACCCCCAGCCGGCAACACCCTTGCCCTCCTTCTCTTCAAGGTTGACGACCAAGACATCCGGCCGGGCCTGCAGGATTCCGGGAAAATGGGAAAGCATGATCGTCGGCGCCCGCAAGGGGACGGACTTCATCAGCCGATCCAGCTTCGCCCGGGATAGAGAACTCCCCTCGACGCCGATGATCGTCAACGGCTCCCTCGCCGCGTCGATATCCACGGACGCTCCCTCGTCCTCGAGAACCCGGACGCCCAACGCCCCCAATTGTTTCACGAAACGGCCGATGTTCTTGTTGGGACGTCCGTTGTTCAGATACCGGTCCGAATTTCCCAGGACGGCCCAGATTCCATGCTCCGGCTTCCCGATCCGGCGTAAAACCTCGAGGCAGGCGTCCCCGCCTTTTCCGTCGGTGATGAAATCTCCGGTGATAAACAGGATATCGGGCTGGATCTTATGGAGCTTCCCGATCAGGGTCTTTTCCCGATATCCGAGGGAAGCGATGTGCAGGTCGGAGATGAGAACAACTTTATTATCCTGGAACACTTCCGCCAATCCCTGATCGACGAGGGCCACGGCATGGACGGAGATCAGGTTGGGCTCCAGGACAAAGGCATCAATGATCAGGAGAACGGCCAGAACGCCCAAGGCCGAAAAAATCCGCCGCCGTCCCGTCTTGATTTTTATCGATTTCATCGATTTTGAGAAAGCCCCTGAAACGTCATCAGGCCGAGGCCGTTCATCATCGTCGCGGCCGCGCTCGGGAAAAGGCTTTTTCCCGCAGGGTGAACCTCAGATAGGTGAAGAATTCTTTTCTCAGGGAGAATTCCACGCCGCAGTAGTTCGGACACGTCGGGCAAACCTCCTTTTTCATCCGTTCCCGGATCTTTCGCGCGTCCCGGCTGAACCATATTTTTTCAGCCGGTTGATCGAAGACATTTCCGAACAGAATCCAATCCTTCTGAGAACAGGGCAAGACTTTTCCGCTGGGATACAGGGAGAAGACGTAGCGGTCGAAGGCGCAAGGACTCTTTCTTTTTTGGCCGTCCATCATCCCCAGAAAATCGCGCCAGAAGAAATGCGTCGGGGACATCCCTTGGGCCAATCGGTCCTCGATGAATCGCGTGAGCCCGCCTCTGTCCTCGGCGCTGAAGGCAAGATCGGCGCGGTCCTCGAGATTGAAAAATGCGTCGAAGGCGAGCGGCTGGAAAAAGTGGGAAACGCCCGAGGTTCGGGCGAGCGTCTCGATCTCTGCGAGTTGATGTAGATTCAACGGCTGAATCACCGTCCCCAAGCTGATTTTGAGGGGATGGTCCTTCGCCAGAAGCTGGAGCGTCCGGAGGGTGTCCAGGCTCTGCTCGAAGCCGCCGGGAACGCCCCGGATGGTGTCGTGCGTTTGTCCGATCCCGTCGATCGAGACGTTGATCTCCAGGAGATCGAGCTTCCGTAAGTCCAGGACAGCCAGAATTTCTTCGACTCTTTTTCTGATTCGTTCCGCGCCGAGGCCGTTCGTCGAGATCCAGATCCGTTTCAAGGAAGGACAGCCCCCTTGAATGATCCCGCAGATTTCGGCCAGGTCCTTGCGCAGAGTCGGCTCCCCGCCATGGAGATTGACCTCTTCGACCCGCGAAAATAAGCTGCCGGAAAAGACCTCTCGAATTTTCGCCAGGCTGATTTCCTCCCGGGCGTCTTTCTGCCAGCGGCGGCACATGAGGCATCGGGCGTTGCACCGGTCGCATACCGGAAACTGGATCATTCGCGGTTTCGCCCTGAACAGCCTGCCGCCGGCGTGATAACGAAGCCCTTCGATAACATAGCCGGGAAGGCGGAAGATTTGTCCTAGATCGCTTCCCACGTCAGCCTCGTTCCTGTCCGCCGGCGGACATTCCGTTTCAGGATGAAGATCAGGAAGGAAAGGATCGCCCTCAACCCGAAGGGACGGACCAGAGAATAAACCTTTCGCCATCGCCCTTTTTTTTTGGCGAAGGGATCGGCCAGCCGCTCGAAAAGCCCCAAGCGGACGTGAATCTCCCGATACGTCCGGACGCGGATCTCCCGGGGGTAATCGTCCGTTTCAAACACCGGCTCGATATCGCCTGATCCGTATTGGAGAGCATCTTCCGGCGAACGGAGCCATCGGCCGTGCGCCTCGATCCAGTCCCACGCCCGCGTCCGAAGATAGGGGACGAAGTTGAACCACCAGCCGTCGATCCCCTCAGCTCTCACAAAATTGACGGATGCCAAGTCCGCTTCTCGCGTGCTCAGCGGTAATCCGACGATGAAGAATCCGCCGACCCTGATCCTGGCCTGTTTGAGGGCCCTGATGCCCTCCCGGATATTGTCCAGGGTTTCTCCCTTTTTGATGTGCCTGAAGACATCTTCATCCGCGCTTTCCACTCCGATCCAGACATGGGTGCACCCGGATCGTTTCATCTTGGCCGCCAAATTCGGGCTGATATGATCGGCGCGGATGCCGTTTTGGCTGTTCCAGGGCAGACGGATATTCTCGGCCACCAACAGGTCGCATATTCTCTCCGCCCGTCCGGTATTCAGGGTGAAATTGTCATCGACAACCGTGAACCGCGTGCATCCGTATTTTTGGCCGGCCTCCTTCAATTCCGCGACCACCCGTTCCGGAGTGTGGGATCGCCACGTCCGGCCCATCAGGCTCGGCATCGTGCAGAACGAGCAATCACATGGGCAGCCCCGGCTGCTGAGAAGGGGATACTCGATGATCCGGCCGCGGTTTTCCATGACCGAGCTGAAAGCGGAGAAATCGGGAAAAGGAAGGGCATCCAGGTTTCTCCTGAGAGGAGGCGGAGGATTTTCGCCCAGCCTGCCATCCTGCCAATACAAGGCGCCGTCGATCTCCTCGGCGCGGCCTTCGCCCTCAAGAGCCTTGAGCAAGCGGAGGGCGATGTCTTCGCCCTCGCCGATCACGCCAAAATCGACCTTATGCTCGGCGATGAATTTTCGTCCGTCGAGAGTGATATGAGGACCGCCGGCAAGAGTGATGATCTTAGGCATCCCGGACTTGATGAACTCAACGATATGCCCGGAAATCCCGGCGGTGGACGTTTTCACCGAGACGCCCACGACATCCGGGCGGAATTCCTCCGCGGCCGCGCGAATTTTTCTCTCCGCGTCTTGGACGGGCATAGCCGGATTGGGGCCACCGCACAGGTCGAGCGGAATGTTATTCAAGTCCAAGACCCTCAAGGGAAAAGACTCTTTCAGGGCGGCGGCGAGGTAGGCCAACCCGGAATTGAGTCCCCGACTTTTTCCGGGGGGATCGATGAACAGGATTCTCATGAGCTAGCCGGCCTGATCCTTCTTTCGCGACACGGCGAGATGCCATTTCGGACAGATGGCGGGGCCATAGGCGACGCGGCGCGTGATCTCGAACCCCGCCCGTTCGAGAAAAGAAAAAAACATTTTTTTCGGATAATGCCTGACGATGCGCCGCCAGCCGGGAGAAACGCCTCCAGCAAAAATGATCCGCAGCCAATTGAGCGGATTCCGGCCCAGATAGCGGGGATAAAAAAAAGTCCAGAGAGGATTGCTGTTGGAGGAATCCAAAATCAAAATTCCCCTGTCTGTCAGGACGCGCTGAAATTCCCGGAGGGCCGTCCCCGGTTCGTCAAGATGGCAGAGGAGATCGAGAGCGACGATCACCTCGAACGACCTGTCCCGGAATGGCAGGCGATGGGCATCCGCGGAGACGAGCCGAGCCCCGTTCCTCTCCCCTCCCGTTTTTTTCGCGAGTCGGAGCATGTCCTCGGAAATATCGGCCAGGACCGTCCGCGCTCGAGCGGGCTCGTCCAGCGCTCGGACAAGCCTTCCCCCGCCTCCGCCGATGTCGAGGATCCGGCCCGGTCCTTGGGATTGAAGAATGAGGTCGGCGACGTCCCGTCTCTTGCGCTCATAGAGACGGAAAAAAGGATTGCGCGGATCATCCGGGTTAAAATAGCGAAGATATTGGCCGGAACGGAAAACATCTTTTCCGAGCAACGCTGGCCCGGAGCGGCGTGGTCTATTCATGGGATTCTATGATGTCATCCGCCGCGCCTGCCACGCGCCCTGGACTTCATGGTAGTAGTCCAAGAGTCCTGCCGCAATCCGGGAAGCGTCAAAATCCCGGGCACGCCGGACGGCTCCCTCGGAAACGCGCGAGAGTCTGGCGGCATCGTCCAGGCACTCCGATATTTTCCGGGCAAGCGCTTCGCTGTTGCCCGGTTCAACCAGAAAGCCGGATTCCTCAGCGGCGATGATCTCCTCGAACCCGGAGCCCGAGGTAGCAACGACAGGCCGGCCGAGGGCCATCGCTTCGACGCAGACGAATCCGAAGGCTTCCCATAGCGACGGGAGGATGACTATTGTCGCGCGATTGACGATGGGAAACAGCTCTTCCTGGGCAAGATTGTCAAAAAAAAGGACCCGGCCGCGATCCTCGGCCGCTCTCTCTTGGATATATTCCCTGAGTGAAGATCGGTGATAGCCCAAGTCGGACCCGACGAAAACCATGTAAAGGTGAGGATATCGTCGCAACAGGGCCGGAAGGGCATTGCCTAAAACGCGGATCCCTTTTCTCTCCTCCAGCCGTCCGAAATACAAAAGAAAGGCCTTGTCTTTCAGAAGCTCCGGACAGGGATTGGACGTGCCCAGGCGGACGACACGGGCGATATCGAGGCCGTTGGGAATCACCCTCACCCGGGATAGCCCGATCCCCCATTCCGCGGCGATAACCCGGGCTAAGGCTTTCGTCGAAGCGTAGAGCCCGTCGCTCCGCAGAGCCTGTTGTTTTTCCAGCCAATTCAAAACAGGGCGGGGCCCGAAAATTGTTCCGTCGTTCAACCGTTCCGTGAGAAAGAACGGCGTGGCGAAGCGGGTGATCAGGGGCGCTCTTTTCCCCAGGGAATACCAAAACGCCTCGGCCCCGAATTCGCTGGCTTGAACGATGTCGAAGCGGCAGCCGAGCTGCCTGGCTTTTTTCCCGACCGCATGGGAATAGGCCAGGAGCTCCAGCTCCTTCGGTTTCATTCTCTTCTTTCTAATCCGGTGAACCCGAATCCCGTCGGCGAGAATATCGCTCTCGTCTTTTCCGGTCGCGGCGATCACGTGAACCTCATGGCCGAGGCCGGTAAGCGCCGCGGCCATGCCGTGGGTGTAGGTCCCGATTCCTCCGGAGTGCGTCTCGGGAGGATACTCCGCGGAAAAAAAACAGATCTTCATCCTCGGCTCCGGGGTATGGCTTCGCTCCCGCTCTCCGTCCGGCGGATTCTTCTTTCTGAACCTTCTCGATCTAGGCGCACGGCCTGGGAAACCGCTTCCTTAAGATGCCGCTGATGAATTCGATTTCTTCTCGAGAATAGCCCCGGAGGATGGCCAGGGAAAGGGCAAAAACGGCGATGGCCGTCGGGATGACGACGATAAGATTCCAGGAGGGGAAGAATCGGATAAAGATATACATGGCGGCGCAGCTCAGGGCGGGCTTGACCAAGATTTTGGAGAGGGGCAGGAGGATGAAATATTTGGCGACCAGGATAGCCATCAGGACTAGATGGACCAACTCGGCCGCGATTTTCGCCCAAGCCGCGCCCATCGCACTCAGGCCGGGGATCAGGAGTGCGTTCAGCGTGCCGTTGAGAACGAGAACGAACCCGATAGCCAGGACTTTTTCTTTCTGCCGATTGATGGCCGTGAGCAGCACCGAAAACGGGGCGGCTGCGAAGCCCAGGGCGATCGTCCAGGACAACACTCTCAGCGGACCGATGGAATCTCCAAAGCCGGTCGAATACAGGACAGGAATGATTTTGTCGGCCACGGCGAAGGTTCCCACTCCCAGCGGCAGACCCGTCAAGATCAGATATCGAAGCACCCGTTTGGACAGGTCGATCAACTGCGGCTGGGAATCGACAAAAAGCCGGGAGAACGTGGGCATGACGGCCGTATGGACGAAGACATTAACTCCCAGGACGGCGAGGATAATCCGATTTGCCGCGGAGTAAACCCCGACAGCCCGGTTGGTCCCGAAAAACCTGAGCATCAGGATATCGAGGTGATAGAGCGCTTCGATAAAAACGAAAGCCAGGGCGAAGGGCAGGATATCTTTGACTAGGCCGGCCAACCGGAGTTCTCGAAACCGCGGCTTGATGGTCTTGAACATCCGGGAGGACAGGATCATGCAGAGCCCCATGTACATCAGCGCCCCGAGGGGAAAACAGGCCAGAACCGTCAAAAAATCGAAATGGAGCAAGAGGAGGAGAATCCCTCCTCCGGCGATGATGCCTTTCGCGAAAAAAGTGAGGAGAGAGACCAGGCCCATCCTGTCGTGCCCTTTAAACTCGGCCAAGAAGATGTCGGCCACACTGACGAAGAGCTGATAGAAGCCCAGGAGGACGACAATGGCGACGGTTTCACCCCTGAAATTCTTGAAAAAAACAAGGACAACGAGGACCGCCAATCCCGTGAAGAAAGTCAGGGCGAGGAGCCGGAGGCTGAGGCAGCGGGCAAAGAGCTGTCTCGTTCCCGACCGGTCTCTCGCCACTTCGCGCATCATGTAGGCCGCCAGACCGAGATCCGCGAGGACGGACATGATATAGGTATAAGAAAAGGCGAAGGCATACTGTCCCACCGAGCCTTGGCCGAATTCTCTGGCGACGAAGAGAAAAAACAAAAATTGGAGAAGATTCCCGGCCTGGCTGCTGATCGTCAGATAGCCGGTGTTTTTCAAGATTCTAAAAATCATGATCTGTTCCACCGCCGGATTTCGATTCGCCCCGGGTTACCGGTCCGTCCACGGACGCTTTTTCCATCAACGCCGACAGCTCCGGGATAACGGTCCTGGAGAGAGGACGATCGATAATGTTCCCCGCTTCATCGGCCAGGCGAAGGGAAAATCCATGATATTGCCCGCCGTTGTAGCGCACTTCGAGAGCCACTTCGTTCCAGCCCGCTTCAAGCTTCGCCGGAATGGCTTCCTCGTCCGGAAACCACCAATATTTTTCCTGGTTATCATAGATTTTTTTTTGGTTGAGCCAGAGCGTCAGCCCATCGTCCGCTCCGGCCAGAAAGCGGACTTGCCTGGGCCCGGCGGAATAGACTTGAGTTGACATAAAGGCAGTATTCTGCGGCCCACTTTTGAGGAGGCTTTTCAAATCGATAAAAGCCGACGGGCTCACGAGTTTTTGCGGCCTTCGTTTGTCCTTGTCAAACCCTCCCCCCGAATCGGTTCCGGCCTGCCGGGTTCCGTCAGGCGGCGCGCCCGGCGAACGCGAAACGGGGACGGGATACGGTCCGTCGACCAACCATTCCTTGAGATAGCCGCGGTCGTACGTATAAGAGCCGACATCGATTCCGGGGATGATCTTTCGCGCTTGTCTTTCCCATTCTTCGGCTTGGCGAGGCCGCTTCATTCTCCTAAAACATTCGGCCAAATTGACGAGAACCGTCACGGAGCGGGGTTCGACCTTGAGCGCTTTTTCAAGATTCGCCTTGGCCCAGGCGACCTCGCCCCGCAACAGACAATCACGTCCGCTCAAACTATAGTACCTCGCCAGAAAAGCGGGACGGCGGACATAGATATTTTCGCCGATCGCCAGGAAGGTCAGGGCATGGACAAAGAGGTAGGCGAGGAAGACGGCGGGCAGCAGGCGAAACAGGGTTTTCTTCTTGGCAACGTCGGACCACGTCGCGCCGAGGAGGGCGAAAGCCGGGAGGACGGATAAGGAAGCCCACCAGAAATTTAAATTGCCCCATAGGCCTTTCGCCGCGAAAAAAGTGAAGAATCCG
>Ga0315286_10005745_pt1 | contig 12011 bp, 17 predicted proteins | sample YL17G10_0_MG_FD_205038 | JGI IMG/M metagenome (GOLD analysis project Ga0315286, IMG submission 205038) | Sediment microbial communities from Yellowstone Lake, YNP, Wyoming, USA - YL17G10_0 | ecosystem: Environmental > Aquatic > Freshwater > Lake > Sediment | place: USA: Wyoming | collected... | reverse complement strand
AGGGTCTTGCACCAGAACCTCCTGGCATTGACGAATACATTGATAGAGAATAAAAAGGCAGTCCCCCCCACTTACGCACAAAAACCTGCGTTATGACTAGAGTAATGATGCGGTGTGATTTGTTGGAGATTTCTTATAATTGAGTTTATGAAAATAAAATTGTGGCACGGATTGATTTAACCTCGGAATTATTTGGATCTCTTGGTGAAACATATTACAAAGAATATTGTGCACAAAAAGGATGGGCATATACCTCACTTGAACAGATTTACAAAAAAACAATTCATAATGACAAATTAGAATTCAAATTTGGTTTTGAACGAATTCTTGTAAAGGTTCCATTTCAAATTCAGCAAGAGATTATTGAAACTGCAAAACCTACCAACAATCAAGAATTGAATCCTAGTTTTGTGTTTGATTTTTTGGCATGCAAAGCATATGCAAGTAACGATCCTCGTTATTTGGATGTTGTAAGTGTTGAGGACTTTCGATGGGTGGAAGTTAAAACTGGAAGCAGTGAGCTAAGTCCCAATCAATTCAGCATGGCAAAAAAAGTAAAAATTCCGTTAATCCGATGCAGGATTCCAAATGTTATGGATCCTCCAAAAGAAGTTGACATTTACTGGGATACTGTAGATGATGAATATTTGTCACGATTCAACTATGACTATAGAAGGTAAGAAAAATCACTACAATGTAAAATTCCTCAAAGGATATGGTCATGCCATTTCTGTAAAAAATTCTAAAATTATACTAAAAGACAATCATGATCCATTTACTCCACCAGTAATTGAATCATGGTATGTCAAAAATATGCCTTATGAAAAAATTGTTTTGCAGGGTAAAGGCTACATCTCTACGGAGGCATTATCACTTCTATCTACTCATAATAGAAATCTCATTCTATTAGACCATCATGGAAAGCCTGTCACCTATCTGAATCCGGTAATGGAATCACTAACTGCTACAAAATACAGAATGGCTCAATATGATACGTTTAGAGATCCAGAGAAATGCAAGTATCTATCAAAGCAAATAGTCAAGGCAAAACTGGAATCTCAAATCAGATTTCTTAGAATTACACAAAGAGATGAAGTCAAAGAGGCTATATCTAAACTAGAATCTCATCTTGTAAATCTAGATAATATTTCAACACCAATCCAAAACGAAGCAAAGACATCTCACATTTACTTTAGAGCATTTGCCAAATTAATTCCTGAAAGATACGAATTTCATTCTAGAAATCAATCGCAAGCTGGAATTTTAAAAAATAACGCTACGGATATTATCAATGCTTTACTAAATTATGGCTATGCCGTACTAGCAGGTGAGATTTCAAAATTCATCAATGGTTTTGGATTGGATGCTTACTATGGATTTTATCATAAATCTCATACAGGTTTTCAGCCTCTAGTGTATGATATTATGGAACCTTTTAGATGGTTGGTAGATTATACCGTATTCAAGATTGCAAACATCAAAGATCACACACAGAGAATCAGATTGGATGAATTTGCACATACTAGAGAAGGGATAATAGTAATGGAGTATGATCTAATTAGAAAATTCTTGGAATTGTTAGAGAGAACATTTCAACAAGATAGACGGTACGAGTTTAGACATGGAGCAAAAACTAGAGATGGTTTAAAGAATGTGCAGGAGATTACTGTTGCAAAGATTATGGTTCAAAAGTTGGGTGAATATTGTGTGGGTTCTAGAAATAATTTCAATCATAGCTAATAATTTTTTATATTCATGAATCAACAATGATGGTTATGTTCGGAAGTGAAAAAGAAAGCGTATTTGGTAGATTGTGTTTATGTGGTCATTATGGAAGTGAGCACATGTTAGAAGGTTTTATGAAACCTAAACACGATTGGAGTATGGAGGGTCAGCGGGAACCAGAACCAATGGATGTAAAGAGGGGATATTGCAATAAATGTCAGTGCAAAAAATACGGGTTCTAGAAAAATTTCAAACCTATCTAATTATTTCTTATATCTAAGAATCAACTATTTCTTTTATTGTCAGGTAAAAAAAGCGCGAAAGAGTGGGATGAGAAAGGTGTCATACTTTACAAACTTGGTAAATATGAAGATGCTATCAAATGTTACAATAAAGCGTTAAGCATTAGTCCAAATTATGCTTTTGTGTGGAAGGATAAAGGAGACACACTTTACAAACTTGGTAAATATGAAGAGTCATTCAAGTGTTATGAAAAAACATCAGAGATTGGCGCATATGTTGCTTTTCATTGGATTGAAATCGGTGTGACCTTTGCTAAAATTTTTCAATATAGCTATGCAATCAAATGTTTTGATAAAGAATTAGAGATCAATCCAAACAATACTCGTACGTGGAAATACAAAGGTGATGTACTTTACAAACTTGGTAAATACAAAGAGGCAATCAAATGTTTTGATAAGGCAATGATGTTTTTTGGCATAATGGAGGGGTACTTATTCCGTTTTCAAGTGTGGCATAACAAAGGCAATGCACTTAAGAAACTTGGCAAATTTGAAGAAGCAAAAAAATGCTATGATGAGGCAAGAGAAATAAAAATGCAGAAAAAAAAATTTTTGCTAAGGGGCTAAATGGTAGTTTTTTGGGCAAAAACTAGAGATGGATTGAAAAATGTTTAAGAGTTTACAATTGCAAAGATTATGGTTCAAAAGTTGGCTGAATATTGCATGGGTTCCAGAAATAATTTCAACCCCAGCTAAGTATTTCTTATATGTTTAAAATAATTATAGAGGATATTGTTCGGACTAAAAAAGAAACCACAACTAATCTTCAGTGAACATTCAAATCATAAAAATAACGAATGGACATGTCTTGACAAGGACGATATTGAAATGGGTTACATATTTGCTTCTGATGAGAATGAAGCTATTGACAATTATGTAAATTGTGCACTTGGTGTGAGCTGTTTTACTCGTCCTGTTTGTACACTTGTTAGAGGCAAAATACGTTTAGATGTTACCAACTATGTTATTTCTGTAAAAGTTCGTAACGGTGACAGGGATTGGTTAATCGGTATCAAAAATACGGGAGACCTAGATTCACAACACATTCAGGAACTAGTCGATAAAATTCTTGCAGAATCTGATCTCAGTAAAGATAAGGATGAATTCATGAGTGTAATAAACGAAAAAGATTCTCGAAATATTGATGAGTTACTCCGTGAAGGTTTTGCACTTTGGAAACTCGGTAAAGATGGAGATGCAATAAAATATTATGATAAAGTGTTAGGAATTGATCCAGAAAATGTTACTGCGTTAACCAATATGGGTTGCTCACTTGGAAGACTTGACAAATACGAAGAGGCGATATTATATTTTTACAAGGCACTAGAAATCGAGCCAAGAAATACTCACGTATTGAATAGCTTGGCAGGTGCACTTTTTGCTCAAAAACAATACGAAAAATCATTAAAATATTCTGAAATGTCTTTAGAAATTGAACCAAAAAACAGGATGGCAATAATTGGTAAAAGTATTGCACTAGATGCACTAGACAAACATGAGGTAGCAATCAAGTGGTATGATGAGGCAATCAAAATTAATCCAAACGATACTGTTGCATGGAGGATGAAAGGTGGCACATTAGCCAAACTTGGCAAATATGATGATGCAATCACGTGTTATGATAAGACAGTCAAAATTAATCCAAATGAACATTTTGCATGGTTTGACAAAGGTAATGCGCTAAAGGAATTAGGCAAATACAAAGATGCAGTAAATTCATTTGAACGTTCAATCAAAATTAAACCAGAATTCAGCGTTGCATGGCAAAACAAAGGTGAGGCACTTGACAAACTTGGCAAACATAAAGAAGCTGAAAAATGCTATGAAAATGCTAAGAAATGTTCACAATAGAGATTATGGTTCAAAATTTGGCAGAGTTTTGTTTAGGAAAACAAAAATCAATCTTAGAAGGCTCAAATATTTTATCCCCAATGCCTTGAATGCCTAACAATCGAATAGATGCATTTTTCTTCTTCCGTTAAAAATTCAAAAAAACCAAAAGCTTCGTGTTTTCCCTCGTTTTTTAAATTTTCAATTAAATGAGTTACTTTTTGCATGATTGTTTCAAAATCATTTCGAGAATATCCATCAACATTATCTTCTAATTTAACAATCATTTCATCTGTTTCAACATTATATTTAAAAAAAAACTCGCTATTCTCAAATTTGAGTTTCCGAGTTTTGGTAATTTTTTTAAAACTGTCCCATTCGGAATCTCTAACATTAGGACCATCTTCTTCAAGATGATGTTTTAATGCTCTATCAAAATTTTTGATGTCAGTCATAATTATATGAAATAATATTCCTAATTAAATAATCCTAAACAAGTCTACAAATCTCCATAAACAGGTAAATCTTTAGAAAAATCTCTCTAATTTTACCAAATACGCCGCATGAAACAAACATCTCTTGTGATAGTAATTTTCATAAATTATTCTTGCTACATCATGTCTCAAACTCTTTTTGCATCTACAACAAGTCAGAATCATTAACCAAACTGATGAAATTTAGGCTTAAAATGTAGGTTATTGTGATAAAAAGAGTTTAGAAGTTAAGATTTTTAGCCTTACCAATCAAGCGTAAAATTTCTCTTGTGTCATTAATACATTTTTCAACCGTTTTTAAAATTCCATCCATTTGTCTTTTGGATAATTTCTTTTGTTTTTTGTATATGATATTGGGAATAACTAACTTAGCGTTTTGTTCATTAGAATCACGTTCATAGTAAACAGGTGAATGCCCAATAGAATCCCTATAGCCTTTTACATTGCCAAGCTCAGCAAAATAATTTGGATATTTCTTTAAAATATCAGGATAATTTTCTTTTAGGATTATTTTTAACAATCTAATCTTATTTTGAAATCCAACTTGATCAAAATATAATTCAAATTCTACACGTTTTTCAGGATTTTTTGCATCTCTAGTCAAATCAACACCGATTATTACACGAATCGTGCTATCGATAACATTGATACCATTCACAACATCAAAATAGAAATTTGGAACTAATGCTTTAATTTTATCTAATTCACTCATTTCTTTTCAAAATTTTTTTAAATTTAGGTATTGCTTGATCTTGATACCATGTTATCACCCTATGGCAATCCTCACAAACCATCATTATTTCATTATTGCATTCTTTTACATGGTGTTCAGTCAAATTGTCCTTAGTTTTATTACAAACTAAACACTCGCCAATTTTTGTGATTACCATTATCTTTACTAAATTTTCAATAAACTTAAGGATTTAGGAAATCAAAATTTAGAATTTATTCTTCATTAGTTTTTACAGAATGGCAATTAGGACATAACCCCTGACAATTACTCAAGATGTCATTACTTCTATTCCCATCAATATGGTCATATTCCCAACGTGGTGGGGGTTTTTGACATATTGCACATTTTCCGTCTTGTCTTATTCTTACCTCTTCTTTTTCTAATTCTGTCCAACCCTTTCTAACAATGATCTTTTTCTGTATGTGGAAAGTGTTTCTTCCCACACATTCAATCTTAGTTTTCTGCCAAAGTAAATTATTTGGCTCAAGTCGGATTGCCTCGTCAAAACAAGCAATTGCCGCTTCCTTTCTTTTAAGTCGGTATAGTGCTTGGCCTTTATCATTCCATGATTTTGCATGCTTTGGCTCAAATTTGATTACCTCGTCATAACAAGCAATTGCCTCGTCATAACATTGGAGTTGCTGGAGTATGGCAGCTTTGTTACACCAGGCATTTGCATACTTTGGCTCAAGCCGAATTGCCTCGTCACAACAAGCAATTGCTTTATCCGACTCCCATTTTTGCATTAGTGGAACAGATTTGTTAGACCATGCCTCAACATACTTTGGCTCTAGCATGATTGCTTTGTCAAAACAAGTAATTGCTTTATCGTATTTACCTTCTTTGAATAGTGTCTCGCCTTTATCGTTCCATTCACCTGCATTTTTTTCCTTACCGAATAACCCCATAATTTTCTTGATTAGACATTGTATCTAACCATTTCTTAATTTGACTAGATTCTACTACATGTTTTTTCTTTCTAAAATCCCTCTCACAGTATGGACATTTCTCATGAAATTTAGATAGAAATTTAGCCCTGTCATTCAATTCTTGTTACCGTTACTTTAGGCTCTATTTTTTCGATTAATCGTACTTGGATACCTTTGTTATCAGGGTCATTGCCTATTTTTATGTCTGGACTGGTTGTTGTTTTTGATTCGATATTAGATATTTGATCAAGTCTAGTTTCCGTTTCCAGGTTATTAATTAGAGATTCAACAATAAAATTAGAAAAAGTACAACCTAACTCATTACACTTTTCAAATATTTTCATGTGTAGATCATTATCTATTCTGGTGTGTATCACTTTGTCTTTAGTCATTTTGTATTACAAGTAATGTTGTGTCCGTACGCCATGAACGTAGTGTCATCTGTTATCATTACTCTATTTGTGATACGATATGTGATACATAAAGTGAGATTGTGTTGTACGTTAGTACATTTTAAATCACTTGATTAATTTTTAAATTCTGAAAGTTCTGCGGTGTGACAAAACTATTGATGATTGAATCATTAACAACGGCAAACACAAGATTGGAATCTTTATCATACATAATTATATCAATACAATTCTTTACCATTTGGCGTAATCTTATTTCTTGCTTTGTAAGAGAATCTTTTGAGGGGTCTGAAATTGAATTCATAAATGTTATTCCTACAATTGCATTGAATATGTTTGATAGAATGGATAACATCACTTCTTGTTTGGCTTGTACTGTAAATTTTGAATATTTCTTTTTTGTGTCTTTAATTTTATCGGAAAATATTTTCATGGAGATTTCAAATTCTTTTTCAAAATCTATTTTATTTTTAGATGGCACATGTGGTAGTTCAAAATGAAGTTTATTATCATTCATTGAAATAATTTTTACCATTCCTCGCCTCCTTATTTGCTGAATTAATTTATCAAAAGTTCGTTTTGCCATTATCTTTTTCTCATCTACAATTATCTTTTTTAACGCATTATTGTGAATCCTGGGATTTTCATTAATGGCTAGTAAAATTGCTTCAATTCTATTATCTTCTGCACTCTTACGTCTTCTAGGTTCAAAGTAGGTCATTATAAGTAGCCTAGGCTATTTGTAGTAGCCCATTACTATAAGCATTACGTACGTAATATCATGCGATCTAGCAAAAATAACAACGAAAAACAAATCCAATCAGACTATCCGATGGAAGTCGAATTTGGTTCTAGGAAGCTAAATACACAAAACTTTAGCAAAACGGTGGTACTTCCTAAAGAAGCACTTGCTAATTGCGGGTGCGACATGGATGACGATGACATTATGTTAGATGTCACGCTTGTCCAAAAAGATGGTGAAAGATACATCAAACTGACTCCTGTTTGTAAAGTCCAAACAGAAGAACCAAAAGGAGACGTAAAGAATGTCAAATGATTCATTTCCTCCATTTTTGAAATGGGGTAGCTACAAAAGTAGAGATGAAAACAATCCCGACATCATAGCGGCAAAGATCATAGATTCTGAACCATTTCCAACGGAATACGACATGAATGTTCTGGCAGAGATTGATGGCAAACCAATGAACATTCCCTTGAAGGCAAAATCAAGCAACAAATCATTGTACAAACAATACATGAATTTGCTGAATCAAGGAAAAATCAAAGAGGGAACAATCCTAACCATCAAGACATTGTTAGGAAAGTCTACAAGAAATCCACAATGGGATTTGAGAGGGTTTGAGGTAAACCCCTCTTCCTAATTTTTTGGTGATGAATTGAATGGTATTTTTTGATCTTGATAAAATTAACAAGTTGCTAGACGAATTAAAAAATTTGCCAAAGATTAGAGAGATTAGAGAATTAAAGAAAAGATTGACCAAAGAAAAACAAAAACTAATCATCATTCCAATTCCAGATCCTATTCCTAAACCAAAGTCAGAGAAAAATAAAAATCATTCCAATTTTATGACAGGTGTTTGGAAATATGTCAAATTACTTTATGATAATTATCCTCAACTGCGAGAAAAATATTCCATCAAACAAGTATTCCTGATGTTTTTTGCAAGACGCAGGGGTGAAGATGTAGACATTGATGATGTGTATTGGCAAAATCCTTCAGGTTAGATATTCCTACAAGCAAATGTAGGACGCTAAAACATTTACGAAAAAAGTGGCAGTTTAGGCGTAAAGCCACATCAAAGAGGCGTAAAATCAACGCTTTGGACATTGAAGCAACATCTCAAGGAACTATGCTAATGTTGGCTGACAGTGAAGGACATTACATAGACCTGAATAATACGACACTACAAAAAGTTCTGAAGTTCCTTTTTCACAAGAGGTATCAAAACACTTGGAACTTTTTTTGGAATATCCACTATGATGCAAGAATAATCCTCAAAATGATTTTACTAGAACTATCAGAAAAGGATCTACAAAAGTTTGTACAAAAATTCCGATGCAAGATATTTGGTTATTCAATTCACTATATAGAACAGATGAAACTATCCATCACAAAGGATAAGCACTCAGTTACATTTTTTGATATTTCCCAATTTTATTTTGAAAAAGGTCTAGCCAATGCATATGAGAAAAACATTGGAAAACTACCACAAGAATATTTGATTATGAAAGATGCTAGAAAAGATTTTACGGCAAACTACTACAAGAGACACAAAAAATCAATCAGACATTACTGTATTTCAGACTGCAAATACACCGTAGAGTTGGCAAAAAATTGGATTGACATGTGTTATCAAGCCTTTGGGTTTTATACAAGCCACTGGATTTCACCAGCGCACTTGGCAGAAAAGATATTGATCAACAAGGGAGTGATGATTCCGAAGTTTGCCGAGACTCCAGAACCAGTCCAAGAGTTGGCATGGAACTGTTACTATGGTGGCAGGATAGAACTAGTAGAGCGCGGTTACAATGAATCATGTTACATTTACGATGTAAATTCAGCCTATCCCTTTGCGTTAACTCTGGTTCCAGACTTTACAAAAGGAAACTGGACTCAATCAACAAAGATTCACAAAGATGCAGTTATTGGATTTTGCAAAATCAAGGCAAACATTCCAATTGAAAAACACATTGCACCATTCCCATTCAAGGTGAGAGGAAAAATAATTTATCCAGTTGGAGAGTTTGTCACATTTGTCACACTGGCAGAATTACGAGGCTGTGAGGATTCATCTTGGTATGAAATATTAGATTCTTGGCAGTACTGCGATGCAAATCCAACTTATCCATACAAAAGATTCATTGAAGAAATGTATCAAAAGAGAAAGGAACTGCAAAGACAAGGAAATCCACTAGAACAACCATTCAAAATTATTCTAAATTCAATCTATGGGAAAACAGCCCAGACAACGGATAACAAGACTGGAAATCTGTTCAATCCAATAATAGCATCTACCATTACAGGAATAGCCAGAGCCATGCTGTACTCTTGTATCATGAACAATGGAATTGAAAAAGATGTAATCATGATGTACACTGATTCTATTTGTACCAAAAAGAAACTTGATTTAGGTTCTAAAGTACTAGGTGAATTTTCTGAAGATTTTGCAGGTTCAATATACTCTTTGCAAAACGGATTTTATGCAAAGGATGGTAAATGGGACAGATCAAGAGGTATTGGCTCTATTGGAGATGAATCCATCGAACACAAGGAAACTTTTGTAGATTCCAAAGGGAGAATCAAGTATTCGTTTGTTAAACTAAAAGTTGGAACAATAAAAGAAAACATTAACAGGAAAACTCTGGAAAAAATTGGCTCGTTTTATGAAGTAACAAAGTCACTAAACATCAACGGGGATAGAGGCAGGATGTGGTTGGGTAGGTTGACGGATGTGAGATTGAAGGAAAATAATATCTCAGTTCCATTTAATTTGGATGTTTTTGATGTGGCAAAAATTTAGATAATTTGTATTTGAGAGATGATTTATCAATGTGTTATATTACAATATAATATGTTAGAAAATTTTAATTTCTGGGAGTTTATGGTTGCCATTGGAACCATATCTCTTGCGGGGGTTACTTTTTTGTTGGTAATTCAAAATAGAACAGAATTAAAATTATTACGTGGTCAATACTCTCTTCAAAAATATCAAACTAAACCTCAAATAATTATAAAAAATTTTACTGTAAAACAAAATGTCATAACAACTTCTTTGAAAAATATTGGTGGTGGGTTAGCTAAAGACATTGGGCTTTCTAGCACTTTTCATTTGATGTTCAAATCAAATAATTCTTTTCACTTACTGCCAAAAGATGATCTAGAATTTGACAATAAAACAATGAAAATTGCGGAATCAATTACTTTCTTAAAACCAGATAACAATTTTTCAAGAATACTTGGAATAGGAGAAGAACAAATGTTTACAGCAGATACAATATTTTTTGAATTAAAGGAAAACAAAGAATTGGGAAGTCAAAAATTTTTCAGAACGAATGAATTGATTGACTTCTTAAAAAATCTAAACATTCAAGGATTTGGCATCACGATTGGTTTAGTGTACAAAGATCTTAGCGAAGATGTAGTCACATTATATTCATATTCGGCATGGACTTTTGATCTAGATAAACATCATTCTCTAGAAGATTGTTTTAAGGACAATATTAGGCCCTACGGACTACCGCTGTCTTTTGAAGAACTTCAACAAAAAACTGGATTTTTTGATGGTGAAATGTACAGAAATTTTAAAAAAAGTAACTAAATTTAAAATCGCTAATTAAAATTAATCAAATATTATTGGGATATCTTTGTATTGTGTTGATGAAGTGGCATGCATTAATCCATTAATTTTGATCATGATGCTTTGATTAGGAATTAGGTTTACAATGCAAGGAAATCCGGGTGATGTTGGATTTGTCTTAGCAATTTGCAAGACGGTTACTTTTTTTCCATCAAACTCATAGTTTTCTAAAACATTACTTGGCAGAGATATCCCTTCAATTTTATACGAAATATCCTTGATTGGATTTTCTAATAAAATTGCAAAATTTGATTGTGGTTCCATATAAGTTTCAGCCCTAAATTCTATTCTGGTACCAACGGGTGAACTAGAGACATATCCTCGAATATTTTGATAACCAATATTGTTATCTTGACGAAAAGTGTTTTTCCCATTGATTACATCTATCATTTGACGAAGAGCAACATCTGATCCATTTCCATTAAAGTCGATGTATAGGTTTTGTAATAAAATAGCAGGTACATTACAATCATCTAGTTTAATAGGAATAAACTTAGTTTCTTTTTTAACTGATTTCATAAGCGCATTCTGCCATTCTAATTTTACTAATTCACTAGTCAGACTTTTTTTGCTAATGAAAAAGAAAAAGAATTTACAATTAGATAATGCCTCACTCATTTCATTAATAATTCCATCTCCTGGTTGAATAGACCAACTATCGTAGAAAATATTTGAATGACCGAATACGGATGCCAATTTAATTGCAATTGGTTCAACTATCGGTTTATCTGCATGAGTATGACTTATGAAAATCATAAAATGTAATTTTCTAACCACCTATTGAACTTTCCAACAAATCACACCGCATCATTACTCTAGTCATAACGCAGGTTTTTGTGCGTAAGTGGGGGGGACTGCCTTTTTATCGACAATCAATAAAAAGGGAATCCCCCCCCCCCTTCTCAGGCACAGATTTGTGAGTCGCTCTAGATGTTAACTGAGAAGTTGATTTGTTGGAGATTTTTGAAAAAATTAAGAAAGTATTGTTGTTTTCCAACCTTCAATCTCTTTATCAAAATTCTTTAATTGATTTTCAAACTGTTCCGCCGATAATGTTTCAGGCCTAATGAAAGTCCAGGATACCGTTGAACCTCTCTCGTTTGGCGTCACCCTGCAAAATACTGTCCATTCTCCACCACCGCCGATAAAATCATGATCCATTATCCCATGTTCCTCATCATGTCTTAACCTGATCTTTGCAGAACCAAA
>Ga0315286_10005744_pt1 | contig 12011 bp, 11 predicted proteins | sample YL17G10_0_MG_FD_205038 | JGI IMG/M metagenome (GOLD analysis project Ga0315286, IMG submission 205038) | Sediment microbial communities from Yellowstone Lake, YNP, Wyoming, USA - YL17G10_0 | ecosystem: Environmental > Aquatic > Freshwater > Lake > Sediment | place: USA: Wyoming | collected... | reverse complement strand
GTCGAGGGGGATCGAGCGCCCGCCATCGAAGATACGCGTGAAAGCCATAAGGTTCGAGGACGGCCTGATAGAGGTCTCCCTGCCTGAAGAAGAATGATTGTTCTAGGACAGGGACTTGATGCTTAGGATCGGGGATATCAACGGCAGTCCATACATAGGCGTGTACTGCGCCGCGAGCGAGGATCTCGCCGTCGTCGCTGAGACGACTGATCCAAAGGTCGTGAAGGAGCTGGCCCAGACCCTCGGTGTCGGGATGGTGCGCACGATCATCGCAGGCGCGACGATAGTCGGATCTATTGTGGCAATGAATTCCAATGGCGTCATCGTGACGAACTTCGCTGAGCCGCATGAGCTCGCGAGATTCCCGAAGGGACTTCGGATCACCAAGATGGAGGAGAAGTTCAATGCTGCCGGCAACAACCTCCTTGTCAACGACAGGGCCGCGCTCGTCAATCCCGGGGTATCGGACAAGACCGTGAAACGGCTACAGGACACGCTCGGGGTCGAGGTCCAGAGAGGGAGAGTCGCTGGGATAGAGACAGTCGGTTCCGTGGGCATCGCGACTTCAAAAGGCGTCGTCTGCCATCCGAGGACCAGCGAGGACGAACTCAAGTGGCTGTCAGAACTGTTCAGGGTCCCGGCGACCGTTGCGACTCTGAATTACGGTACGCCATACCTTGGCGCCTGTGCGGTCGCAAACAGCAAGGGGGCTTACGTGGGGTCCAAATCCACTCCCATAGAGCTCGGTAGGCTGGACGACGGTCTGGCTTTGTTCTGATCGGGTCTCATTTTGAGAATACCCATACATCGGTCCCGTCCGAAGGAAGCTCGTCGCCCGTGAACTCCACCTCGTTGCCCATCTTCACGATGCGGCGCTGGTCGCACAGCCTCAAGAAGTTCTGTACGGGCTGAATGGAGAGGCCCAGGCCCGGGACGCGGTAGTGCATCGGTACGGCCACCTTCGGTTTCACCTTCTCGATGACGCGATGGGCCGCCTCAGGACCTATCGTGAAGACATCCCCCACGGGTACGAACAGGACATCGACCGGGGAGATCTTCTCGACCTGGGACTCGTCAAGCTCGTGCCCAAGATCACCCAGGTGGCAGAACGAAATGCCGTCCAGCTCGAACCTGAACATGGTTATCTTGCCCCTCTTCGAGCCACCCTCGCTGTCGTGGGAGGCAGGGATCCCCTCTACCCGGACCCCTTTCTCGACTGTCATGATAGGCATCGTCAGGACGCTAGTGTCGGCTCCTTCGACGCCCTTGATGAAGTTGTGATCGAAATGATCGTGCGAGACCAGCACCAGGTCCGCCTTGACCGAGGGCGCGGGGATGCCGAGGGACTTGCCATCATGAGGGTCGGTGACTATCTTGACGCTTCCTTCGATCTCAAAACACGCGTGTCCATGCCATCGAATACGCATTGACTGACCCGTCGGAAAGTAATCCGTGACGGCATACTTAACACAGATGGTTCCTGGCCCGTCGACAGATCGAGCAGGCCGGCAGGTCGAGGCTTGTCACTTCTTCACTTTTCGAACCAATCTCATCTTCCCGGAGCCGCTGTCGGGCATCTCCTGCTGGTCCTCATCGGTCTGTGCCGCCTTCACGGTGCGCACCCTGCGCACCTTCGCTGGGGCTGGTCGGGTTGCCGGCTTGAAACCGGGGGATGGCTCCCTTCCGAAGCGGGTGGAGACTGGTTCCGGCATCTCTTCCCGCTCTTCCGGAGGGGTCGCCGCGGACCTCCTGATCTCCATCTCCGACGGTCTCGCCTCTCTGAGCCCTCTGTGCTCTCCGTAGGTAGTAGGCGGGGATGAAGCGGGTCTTGCGGGATCCGATCTCCCAGTGGGGAGCGGCCCGGACGACTCTCCGGGCGAACGGTCTGAAGCGCTCTGCTCCTGCCGTGCTCGAATGATCTCTATCCTCTCTATCGAGGGAGTGTGCAGGGTGGATTCGATCTTCTGATTGACCGTACCCGGCTCGAACTTCTGCTTCTCGAGCATGAGGTCGCGTTCGAGCTTCTCTATCTGGAGGATCCATTCGTCCTCCTCCTCGAAATCCCAGCCGCAAAACTCACATACGGTCGTATCCAGGGCAACGCCGAGCCCACAGCTCGGGCATTCCTTCTTGACTTCAGTCTCTTCCATTTTTTTGCCCATTGCACAGATAATTATCAGGTCATTATTTAAGCGTTATTGAGCGAACGACGACGACATAGACTGGCAACGTCTAGATGAGCGATGCTCAAATACACCTTTATCGCATTACCCGTTCACAGTGAAAACACTAGTTCTGTGCGTGGATCGCGACGATGACCTCGGCGTGAAGGCCGGAATACACGGGCCAGTCATTGGCAGAGAAGAGAACTTGAAGGCCGTGATAGCCCTCGGGCTGGCAGACCCGGAGGAGGTAGACACGAACACCATTCTCTCGGGACTTCAGCTCTATGACGACCTGGTCAAGCGGGGCATGGACGCAGAGATCGCAACGATCTCTGGGGACATACATGTCGGGTTTCAGTCCGACCTCATACTCAGCAACCAACTCGAGAACGTTCTGGAGGTGGTCAAGCCCAGTCGCGCCATACTCGTGAGCGACGGAGCAGAGGACGAATCGATCTATCCAGTCATCTCATCGAGGATCAAGATCGACTCAGTCAAGCGCGTCTACGTGAAACAGAGCAGGAGCATCGAGGGCACGTACTACATGATAGCAAAGACCCTCCGCGACGTGAAGATGCGCCGGAAGTGGATAGTCCCAATATCGACGCTCCTGATACTCTGGAGCCTTTTCACGCTCCTCACCATCACGAACATCATCAAGATACCGTCCTCGATGGCCCTAGGGGTCCTGGGAATCGTACTGGGCCTGTATCTCATAGGATGGGCCTATCAATGGGCATCATTCATGAGGCAACGGGTATTTAGGGCGAAGAGAGCGATTCGTCAGGGCAGTCTGACGATACCCTTCGCAATCGTGGCTCTCGTCCTCTTCGTCGTTGGTGGGCTGGTCGGATACGACATGGCGACCGTTTACAGGGAGGGACTGCTTCCGAACGAACGCAGCCTCGCCATATCCATCCTCCTTTTCGCCTCGGGGGTTGCGTGGTTCTTCGTCTTCGGGGTGTTCGTCTACGAAAGCGGGAAATCAGTGACCGCCTTCCTCCAGACGGGGAAGATCAAGTGGTCTTTCATAGTGATGATGGTCTCGGTGCTCGCGACCGGCTTCATTATCCAGGGGGCGGTGGATGCGATGGAGTTCTTCGTCTGGAAGAGCCAGGCAGATCTCGTGGTGATATTCGCGGAGATGATCACGGGCATCCTCATCGCCATATTCAGCTCGTTCCTCTACGCGTCCCTGAGGAACGAGGCGGCGAGAGCGGAGGACGCCGCCGAGGGGGCGTGATCCCCCCTGAAGCCGGAGACGTGGCAACCTCTCTACGAACGCATCTGCAAGGATTTCGGATACGACCCGGCAGAGGACTTGAGGAGCGCCAAGAAGCTCGCAGGAATGCTTGGAAACCGGGGCGTGGAGACGCTCCCCAGCATCAGGAAGATGGTTCCACGTTCGGTCCTTGTCTGTGGCGGAGGGGACACCTTGGCGGACGAGCTCTCATCGATGAGCATAGATCGATACGTCGTCGTCGCGGACGCCGCGACGTCGATCGTGGCCGATGCCGGGATCAGCATCGACATGATCGTGACTGACCTAGACGGGATCGTGGAGGACCAGATCAGCTTGAACTCAGACGGGGCGGTCACATTCATCCATGCCCACGGAGACAACCAGACGGCATTGGACCGCTATGTCCGCCGGTTCGTCGGCCAGGTCGTCGGGACCTGCCAGTGCCCTCCACCAACTGGAATGTACAATCTCGGGGGGTTCACCGACGGTGACAGGGCCGCATGCATCTGCGCCGAACTTGGGGCGAAGGATATATTGCTCGCTGGATTCGATTTCGACAGTCCGTCGAACAAGGTTGGCAAGAGCATGGACGTCAAGAAACGCAAACTGCGTTGGGCAAAGGCGATACTCGACATCCTCGCGGAGAGCGGTGTTCGGGTCACTTACGCGTCGCCTTGACGGGGAACGCCTGATTCGACATGTTTTTAGCCCAGCAATCGATTCCCGGATGGGATTGGGATGACTGTTGTCACAATGCAACAGGTTGAGGCCGCGCTGAAGAAGACCGTCGGCAAGAAAGGAATGTCCGACAGCGAGATCAAGAACCTCGCGGAGTATCTCATGAGCTTCTTCGGATACACTGACGAGGTCATCGACAACAGACTGACATCCGACGATCGCGATGTGTTCTACATGCTCGAAGAGGAAGGACTGCTGACTTCCACCCAGGAGGAGGTCCTCCTCAAGAAGGGCAAGCTTTGGCGGATCCATTATTGGATACTGAAGAAGGACCAGATCATCCGTCTCTCGCTGCAGGGCGTCGAGGGGGAGCAGCCCAAGGATGCAGAGGCTGATGTCTATGATCAGGTCTCAGATGAGGAATGGGCTAGACATAAGCTAACACCTGAGGACCCCGCTGACCACCCGCCAGGGAAGGATGAAACTCATTAATACCTGAAGTCTCATGGGTTGGACGCGGGTCAGTCCAGATGATAAACGGCTACGTCATCGCTCTCATCGTCTTCTTGGCCTACTTGGGTCTTGTCTATGTCCTGAAGAGGACCAAGTGGCTCGACAGGCACAGCATGAGCCTGCAAGGGCCGCTGCTGCTGTGGAGGACCCGCAGGGGAAAGGCGTTCATCGAACGAATCGCTTCCAAGAGGCGTTTCTGGTCCTGGTACGGCAAGGTCGCGCTCTGGGTATGCCTGCTATCGATGATTGCCATCATGGTCCTCCTGATCTGGGAGGCGACCATAGTCCCACAGATAAAGACCGCACCGTCGCCTCAGCTGGTCCTTGGGATCCCTGGGATCAACCCGATCATCCCGATCGGGTACGGCATACTCGGTCTGGTCGTTGCCATCGTCGTGCACGAATTCGCCCACGGGATACTGACCCGGGCAGGCGGCATGAAGGTGCAGTCACTGGGCCTGGTTTTCCTGGTCTTTCCAATCGGAGCCTTCGTGGAGCCGGATGAGAAGGATATCCAAGAGGCCACCCGGAGCAAGAGAGCAAAGCTCTATGCCGCCGGCCCTGGCACGAACATAATGCTCTCGTTGGTCGTGTTGTCACTGTTCTCCGGCGTTTTCATGTCCTCGTTGGAGCCGACACACGAAGGCGCACTGATATCCGTCACGACGGGTGGAGTGGTCGTGGGCTCTCCCGCTGAGAGATCTGGCCTGACCGCGAACTCCGTCGTGGTCTCGATCGATGGGACGGCCATATCCAGCGCGACCGATCTGGATTCCAGAGTCTCACCTCATCCAGGCGCACTCGTGAACGTTTCATATTACTACGCGGGCCAGCTCCGATCAGTCAAGATGACGGACGGATTGGTCGTCGCCTTCACGACCAGCGGATTTGCGGCCGCCAACGCCAGCCTGGAGACCGGAATGGTCCTGACATCACTCAATGACACGGTCATCGGGGGGGACCTGGCCCTGAGGAGCGTCATGGCACATACGCACGCCGGGCAGACCATCAATGTGACGGCGATGAGCTATGACAGCTCGACGGGAAGGTTCGTGGTGAATTCCTCCATCTCGACGATCAAGTTGTCCGACAAGTTCCGGTATTACGAGAAGTTCGACCCAGCGCAAAACAGTCCAGACTATCATGGAGTCGGCTTCCTGGGCGCGGGATTCTCCAACCTGGGGATGCAGGTCGAGAACGCTAGCTACTACCAGGAGGCATTGTCGCAGCCGTTCAAAGGAGACAGGTCGTTCACCGATTACTCATTCTCTGCGCTGAGGCTCATCGCTCTTCCGTTCCTGCACCTTGCGCCCCTGAGGACGCCGGTCACGGACATCTACCACCCCGCGCACGCGCTGAGCTGGATGCCGGACAGCGCGTTCTGGATCCTCGCGAATTCGTTGTACTGGATATTCTGGCTGAATCTCATGGTAGGCCTCACGAACGTCCTGCCTGCCGTGCCCCTGGATGGAGGCTACCTGTTCCGTGATTTCATGGACTACCTGCTCTCCAAGACGGGTAGAACCTACACGAAGGAGCAGAGGGACAAGATCGTCGGCAAGGTGGTCCTCGCCCTGGCGTTGGTGGTGCTCGGCCTGATACTCTGGCAGCTCGTCGGGCCCGCACTGAATCATTAGACTGTATTCCGTCACCCTATCCGACCTCACGGAAAGGTAGACAATTATCTGATCGGTTCAATCAAAATGGATTGACGGCTCGGCTCAAACAACTCTTCTTCGCTCGTCAAACCTATTGCGGCATCATAACGCGAACCAAATCAAGCCGATAACGAGTGCTACGATTATGGTGCCGATGAGTATGTAGATGGAACCTCTTCTGGAGTTATGTTTGAGCGAGCTCGATTTCGGGCTGGAGGGTTCGGTGAAGCCCTCCCCTCGCTCAAGAGGCTGTTCTTTGTGGACGATCTTATCCCGCATAACCTCCGCATAACGTCGTTGATCCAGACCCCGACCTACACCCCCACCCCATGACATGTTACTTCAGGACCATATTGTCCTTCCTTCTCTAAGGATGTTATGATGAAGTAATCGACCGGAAGAACGAGTTGCTTGGCTACGCAAAGTTCCTTATTGCCAAATCTAACACATTGCAAAGTCAGACAATTATCTAATCGGTTCGACCAAAATCGATTGGCGGATCGGGCACAAACCATCCTCCTTCTTCACAACGTCTCGGAATCGCTTATCCCGTGAAGCTAATGTGGCATATCTCAGCAGACGAAGGGTCGTGCATTATGGTGACCGTGTAGGTCGTTACCACAGAGAATACCTGGCCAGGTCCTAGAGCCAAGACGAAGTAATCGCCTTGGTTGACGTACCCGTTGCCCGCGAGGTCCGTTATGCTGATGTTGACCTTCAATGTGCCCAGGTTTGCCGCGGCCGTATAGGAGTTAAACTTCGAGACGGTCCCATTGTCCAGGTAGGTCGTCAGCGGGCTCCATGCCTTCGTGTTCGATCCATCAGACAGTAGTATGGTCACATCGCCCCATGGCGTGTCCTTGCTCATAGGGGCGAACGTGAACTTGATCCCGTTTGAGATTGTTGATTTTGTCAGTGACGAGACCGGGGTGATTTCCGCTTCTCCCTGGAAGTAGCTGTGGCATATCTCAGCGCCCGTAGGGTCGTGCAATATGGTGACCCAGTAGGTCGTTGCCGCAGAGAATGCCCCGCCTCCGACCGTCAAGGTGAAGTAGTCGCCCTGGTTGATGAACCCGTTGCCCTCAAGGTCCGTTATGTTGTCGAAGACATTCAGTGAGCCCAGCATCTGTGGCACACCAACCCACGTCGTTGTGACCCCGTTGTCCATGCCGGTCGTCTGTGGAGTCCATGCTGCCGTGCTATATCCATCAGACAGCAGGATGGTTACATCGCCCCATTGCGTGTCCACGCTCATTGGGGCGAACGTGAATTTGTCACCGTCCGTCACCGTCGACTTCGTCAAGTTCGACGTTGGGGTTTGCGTGGACGTCCCGTCAAATCCCAGGACCATGAAATATAGCACGGCCGATAGAATGATAGGGACCACGACCACGACTATCACCACTATGACGACTATCCAGAGCACCTTGTTGTCCTTCGTGGGCTGGGGTCGAAGCTGGGAGGATTTGAACGGAGGGATCCCGATCTGTATCCCACATCTCTCACAGAAGCTTGCACCATCATGTATGCTCGCTCCGCAATTCGGACAATTCATCGCATTTCCCCCGTTCCCATATCGCCTATCACACCTATCGTCTTTTCCAACGTGTCAAGGACTTGAAGGATACTGCGGCGGCTCTCGGCGAGAGGGCCGCTCAGACCAGTAAGTAGCAGCGCCAATGTAGATCAACGCAATTGCGAAGATAATGCCCGCAACGATTAGCGATGTGGCGATTGCCCGCTGCAAATCGCTGAGGTCGGCGCCCACGCCTTTGTATGTGAATTCGTAGGCAATGAATGAAGTAGTGAGGCCCAGGTCAAGCCCCAGGAAGATGACAAACGCAGCTGATCTTAGGGAATTACTAGGCGGGTCATCAGTCAATACTGCCACTCTACCACCATTCTTGAATCGGTTCATCCTGGTTAAAATCCTTTGTAAGGACACCCCTTCGCCTTTCCTCCCTTATGAGCTTGTGATGAAACGATTGACCAGAAGACAGGTTGCCTGGCTACGCATAGTTTTTTATTACCAAATCTGTTACCAAGTCGGGCAATGTTCTCTCCTCAGAAGGACATGAAGGAGCTCGTCCTCGAGATCCTGAAGAAGGAGTCGGCTTCGATCAGTGGGGTATCCCGGGAGCTGGCATCGCGGGGCGTGAAGCTCCATCGTCTCGAGCTGACGGGTTATCTGAAAGCCCTCGCCGACATGAACGTGCTGAAGCAGAGGGACATCAAGCCGTCCAAGGTATTCTCGATCTCGGTGTCCAGAGAGAAGAACCTCTACGAGGTCATCGGCGAGAGCTGCGTTAGGTACGGCAGGACGGAGGATGAGAGAGCGACGCTCGCCGCCTACTCACTCCAGAAGCTGTTCAAGAGGCCTGTCTTCGACATGGAGGTCAGGCGCTGCGGTATCGGCGGTGCGGTCGATGGAAGGAAGGCGACGAACGAGGAGCGTGCGGAGGCCAAGGTCATACTCACGAGAATGGGATACAAGGTTCCGAACAGCGACGTGCCGGTCATCGTCGAGAACGATATGGACGAGAAGTTCGTGCAGGTGGTGGCCGATGCCGTGATCGAGGCGTACAATTCGCGCTCATTCGTCAAGGAGACGACACAGTTGAAGCTTTAGGGGCATTCTATTTATCCATTCCCGAGGGATGTGGTTGATGTGGATCTACCCGAGCTGGTCAAGAGGATAAGGGAGTATAGGGGTATCATCAGGAAGGGGCCGATCGGACCCGTCGCCAGGAAGCTGATACCGATACAGATGGATGATGTGCTCGCTGCATACGGCGAAGACGCTGCGGTGATCAAGTGCGGCCGCGAGATTCTTCTGATGGCCGCGGACGGCGTGATCCAAGATCTGATCAAGAGGAACCCCTACTGGGCGGGCTATTCAGCCGTGCTGGTGAATGTCAACGACATCGCCGCCATGGGCGGCATCCCTGTGGCACTCGTCGACGTGATAGCTTGCGGCGATGAGAGCGTCCGGGAGAAGATTGTTGAGGGGATGCGGGACGCCTCCGACAAGTTCGGTGCCCCGATCGTCGGAGGGCATCTGCACCCTGATACCTCGTACCAGGCGATCGATGTGGCGATCCTCGGCAAGACCGACCGGTCGAGACTCATCCTCAGCAGCGGTGCGAGCGAGAAGGACCCGATCATCTTCGCCTCCGACCTGGATGGCGAATTCACGGAAGGGATACCCTATTCCTGGGACACAACTTCGAAGAAGAGCAAGGAGGTCGTGAGGAAGCAGATAAGGGTGATGAACAAGATCGCCCCTTACCTGACCGCCGGGAAGGACATCTCCAACGCGGGTGCCCTCGGGACGCTGGGGATGCTGCTCGAGGCCAGTGGCAAGGGCGCCACGGTGGATGTATCGAAGATACCCATGCCGAAGACCCCGAACATGGAGCTGCTCCAATGGTTGACCTGCTATCAGGGGTGTGGCTTCGTGGTGACATGCCGGGAAGCGAGGACCAAGATCGTCATAGAGGAGTTCGCAAGGGTCGATATCACCGCGGCGGTCGTCGGCGAGGTCGAGAAGAAGAAGACGCTCGAGCTCGTACTTGGCGGTCAGCGTGAAATGCTTTTCGATTTCGAGGTGGACAGCTTGGGTTGCGCCGTGCCACAGAAGACATAAGGCCTTGAATCACAACTAGACGAGCGTCGATTCCATAGCGTCCGCAACCGTCCGAATCGCCCGATGCTGGGATTCCTACAGAGAGTCCTTAGGGAAGGAATAACAGTCAATGATAGGGAGAAGATGCCATTTACGTCTGGTGTACCGTCGCCGCCACCAATACCTCTGAAGATCCTGCCGGACAGCAATGAGGGTAGACTCGAATTCGAAAGATCCCCTGCCTTGGATTCCACGCTGAAAGGAGCACTGGTGTCGGTGACGTTGGGTCTTGTTCTTCTGGTGGTATTCTTCTTTCTGCTTTCTCAGTTCTGGTTTGTCGGCGTTGGGATCTTGATCGTGGCCCTAGCACTTCTGGTCATCAAGCGACGAATAGACTATTATGGAAGAGTATAGGAGCCTAGGAGCCTGACGAGTGAAAGGAAAGGGGGTTGTGCCCTCCTGCAGAGGCTTGGAACACGAATGGAAACTGAAGGAAGGTAAGAAACATTTTGTCATCAAAGTGCTTAGTAACGCAAATAACATAAGGCCCCTTTCACTATAGATGTCAGAGAGCGAGAAACACGGCAATACAGCGGTTGGCAACCAATCCCTGAGGGCGCCTATACACAGGGGTAGGTTGAGCTAGTAAAAGGGGACTGTCACGCTGCGGCCCCCACCGTGCTCGACTCTCTCTTTTTTTTCCCAAACCGACTAGTCCGGGACAAGGTCATGACCATCGTAAAGTCCACTGAGGTCATGATCGCGAAGGGCAGCTAGAACGAAGAAGATGAAGTGCCAGGCCACTGGAGTTGCCGACCTCCCCGACGCCAGCTACCCAGAAACCTTCTCGGCCCCGCTTCCCGGTGAGCGTTGATAGTCCGCGGTAAGGCTGCTCCCGTCAGGGCCTGACCTGATGCCCGCGATGAAGGTCTGGTATCCCGCCCTCCGGCTGGACCACAGGCCACCTTCAGCCCCATCGGACAGAGCCTCACAGTTGGAATCTGGACTGGCGCCGGTTCGGTTACGACGTCCCCAGCTGTCACCCCCACTAACGACGGTTTTGGTGTACAAGGACACGCCGAACGTCCCGGTCGAGCCTGGCGAACTTCCAATGCAAAGGCTGCTATAAAAGAGGTTTGGAGGGTTCCGTGAAGAGTCGGGTGGTGGGCCAATCACGGCGGCACCACCGCCTCTTCACTCATTCCGTTCGGCTCAGATCGTGCGGCCATCGCTGGCTCGTATAGGATCATCATCGCGTCATGCCGGAATGCGCCGGGGTCGAACCGTAGACCCCCTACCATCTCCAATCTCTTGGAGACGGCTGTCTGCAGCAGGTCGATGCGGGAATTGACATTTCTGTCAAGATTCCAAACGCATTCGCACACGAACAGAGCGCCCATTCGGGAATCAAGTCTCCCACATGTCGGGCACTTTCTGCTGCTGCACATTGGGTATTGATTTGGCGCCAAGCGTACTAGGATTCTCCGATTACATGCAGCATCAAGAATACGGTCTTCGGTCCATCCCGAAGACTTCATCACCCGATTCTTGACAGAACCGTTTGGAGTAAGGACTCTGGATTGCGTGAGTCGCACCTTCTCGCAAGGAACCTGACTCGCGGAGAATGTTATATATGCTCCCACCATTATGCTCGCCCGAGCATATCGGTGACATCATGAAATTGACGATGAAGTTGCTCGCAGTGGCCGCAGTCGCGATAGTGGTTGTCGCGAGTTTGGGCTACGTCTTGCTGACGCAAGCACATGAGAAGAAGACTCTCAGACTCGCGACGACGACGAGCACGGACGATTCCGGATTGCTGGGCTACATCCTGCCCGTTTTCGAGAAGAAGTATAACTGCAAGGTCGAGGTCATAGCAGTCGGCTCGGGTCAGGCGCTCGAGCTGGGCAAGAGGGGAGATGTTGACGTCCTGTTGGTGCACTCTCCAGCATCCGAGATCCAGTTCGTGGCTGACGGCTTCGGCGAGAGCCGCACGCTGGTCATGTACAACAACTTCGTGGTCGTGGGGCCCACTGCAGATCCAGCTGGCACCTCGACATCGAAGAATGCCACCGTGGCCTTCACGAGGATCCACGACAATGGGACAGCTGGCCAGGTGAAATTCCTCT
>Ga0315286_10005743_pt1 | contig 12012 bp, 9 predicted proteins | sample YL17G10_0_MG_FD_205038 | JGI IMG/M metagenome (GOLD analysis project Ga0315286, IMG submission 205038) | Sediment microbial communities from Yellowstone Lake, YNP, Wyoming, USA - YL17G10_0 | ecosystem: Environmental > Aquatic > Freshwater > Lake > Sediment | place: USA: Wyoming | collected... | reverse complement strand
GACGGCCGCATCCGCAAGGAGTTCGTGTTCCGCACTTTCCTGCGGAGCATCGCCTTCGTGAACACGGTGGCTTACCTGGCCGAGGCGGCGAAGCACCATCCGCACATCGCCATCAACTACAACAAGGTCACCCTGCGCCTCATTACCCACAGCGAAGGGGCCCTGACGGATCTCGACTTCAACCTGGCGCAGCAGATCGAGGACCTGCCGATGGTAGGCCTGGTGGAGGCAACCAGCGCAGCGCCTAACTGACCCGCCGCCTCCGCGCGCACCAGGCGCCGGCGATAAGCGCGAGGAGGCCCGCCGCGACGGCGCCCGCGCCCAGAGCGGTGCGATTGGCGGCCCCCGGATCGCCGACGTGCGGGAGCTCTGCTATGCCGCCGACGGCACAGTCGGCGTTGATGGCGAGATGCCCCCTGCCCAAGCTCACGGCGTGCTCGCCTGCCACCGACGTGTATCTGGTCTGCGGCGGCTCGCTGAGGGTGAATGTGAAGGTGACTACGCCCGAGCCGCCGATATCCAGGCCCACGCGAACGAGGGCGCCGTCGCCGGGGAGGCCCGGGCCGCCATCAAGGTACATTGCGCCGAAAGCGTGCGCGCCGCCGCTGCCGGGCTGAGCCTCGCTCAGGGAGAGGGCGCCCGGCATCTTGATGAGGTCGTCCGTGCCCGGTTCGGCGATGTGTACCTTCGTCGAGTCGTAGACCAGTTCCGCGTAGTATTCGGTGGGCGCCTGCGTGTCGCCGAAGACCACAATATCAATGTTGTAGTCGCTGATGTTATCGAAGGCGGGGGTGGGGATGGTGATCTCCGCGCAGTTCTCTATCGTACCTAGTGTGTTCTCGCTGTTCCCGGTCGTGTCGGGGTCGATATCGAAGGTGACGACGCCTTGGGCCTGCGCGCCAGGCGCTCTCTCGGCGAACGCTGTTGCCATCGCCAGCGCCACAGCGATAGCTGCCACCACTGCCCGTCGTCGCGTCATGGCCTTGCAGAATGGCAGATGGCCTGGCAGGCGTCAAGCTTCACGGCGGGACGTAGGGTTAAGGGGGAGATTCTTCGCGGGGCTTAGGATGACGGCCTGTGCGGAGGGCAAAAGAAACCTCCAAGGAACCTTTGCGCTTCGTCCGTCCGCCGGGCTTCCGCCGAACCTTCCGCTTTCGCTTCCGCTTCGACTTTTCTCCTTCGGGCGGGCTCGGCTTACCGAGCTCCTTGGAGGGTCTCTATCATCCCACAAGTCGCCCAGGATGTCAAGAGGCCGCAAACGAGCAGGGATGGTACATCAGTAAGGAACAATCACGCCGATCACGCCGACGCTGGCTCTATCTCCTGGCAGCTCCGTTTTGCGGCCCTATCGTGTTAGGCGAGCAGCTCGTGTTTCAAAATCGCGACGAAGGGCAGGTTGCGCCAGCGCTGCTGGTAGTCCAGGCCGTAGCCCACCACGAACTCGTCCGGGACCTCGAACCCGATGTAGTCCAACGGGACATCCACCAGGCGGCGGGCCCGTTTGTCCAGCAGACAGCAGACCTTGAGGGAGGCCGGCTGCTGCGACCAGAGGTACTCCAGCACGCGGTTGAGGGTCATGCCTGTGTCGACGATGTCCTCCACCAGTAGCACGTGACGTTGGCTGACGTCCATGTCCAGGTCCTTGAGGATGGTGAGGGGGCCGCTGCTGTCGCCCTCGTAGGAGGAAATGGCCAGGAAGTCTATGGAGACGGGCAGGGAGATGTGTCGGAGGAGATCGGCCATGAAGCACAGCACGCCTCTGAGCACGCCCACCAGGATGGGCGCCTCGCCGGTGTAGTCGCGGGACACCTGGGCCCCCAACTCGCCCACCCGCCGCTCGATCTGGCTGGCGGTGATCAGCACCCGGTCGATGTCGGGCAGCTTCGCCGCCTCGGGAGGGCCGTAGCCGTACTTGGCCAGCAGGCGCAGGTAGTCTTTCTTGTTGATGAGGCGGATCTGAATCTCGGGGTAGAGTTCGCGCACGAGGCGCATCTTGCGGTTCTTCTCGGTGGCCAGGCGCTGGCGCATGGTGGTGAGCTCGACGTAGAGATTCAGGTCGGGCAGAAAGAAATCGGGGGTGAAGGCCTCGACGATGCGCTCGCCGTCCCAGCGCAGGGGGAAGGAGCGCGGCTCGTAGATCCAGGCGATGCCGTAGAAGTCGAGGATGCGGGCGAACTCCACCTCGCTCTCGTGAGCGAACTGCGCCGGGGCCACCCGCGTGTCGGTCGGCGGTGGCGGGGGCTTGGCCGCCCTGGTAGCGCGCCCCCTACGCGAAACTCTCGGCATTCCACGCCTATTCTAACCTTTGCTTCCTCTAGATGCCACCATATTTGACCTTGATAGGGCGCGACTCCTCGTATATTATTGTTCTGTAGGCATGTCCAAGCTCCGGCCTGGCAGGAGACGTCGTCAATGCACGCGCAAGAGAAGTATCGCACCATCCACTACGGCATCGGTGCCATTGGCATCGAGGTGCTGAAGCTGGCGCTCCAGCGCCAGGACGTCCAGGTGGTGGGCGTTATCGATACCCATCCCCACAAGGCCGGCCGCGACGTGGGCGACGTGTTGGGCCTGGGCCGTAACCTGGGCATCACGGTGAGCTATGACGCCGAGGTCTTTCTGCGCAACACCACCGCCGATCTCGTCGTCCACTGCACCTCGTCGCATCTGATCTCCGTCTATCCCCAGTTGCTCCAGGCGATAAGCAGCGAGAAGAACGTCATCTCTAGCTGCGAGGAGCTGTCCTTTCCCTGGATAGGCAACAATGAGCTGGCCCCCAAGCTGGACCGGAAGGCCAAGGAAGCAGGCGTCACCATCTTGGGGGTGGGGGTGAACCCCGGCTTCGTGATGGACGTCCTGCCGCTGGTGCTCACCAACGCCTGCCAGGAAGTGCGCTCCATCAAGGTCAAGCGTGTCGTGGACACCGCTACCCGCAGGACGCAGCTGCAAGTCAAGACGGGAGCCGGCCTCTCGCCCGCCGAGTTCCGGTTCCGCGTGACGGACGGCGCCGTGGGGCACGTGGGGCTGCGCGAGTCGCTGTTCATGATCGCCGAGACCATGGGCTGGCAGCTCGACGAGGTGAAAGAGACGACGGAGCCGGTGCTGGCGACGCACCGCTTTGAGACCGGGGCCTTCGTCGTGGACAAGGGACGGGTGGCCGGCGTCCAGCAGACGGCGGTGGGCGTCATGGGCGGACGCGAGGTCATAAAGCTGGACCTTCAGATGGCCATGGGCGCCGAGGACCCGCGCGACGTGATCGTCATCGACGGCAAGCCGCCCGTCAGCCTCAAGATCAGCGGCGGCGTGCAGGGTGACCAGGCCACGGCGGCCATCATGGCTAACCTGATCCCAACGCTCATGCGCGCCCGTCCCGGCCTGCTGACCATGCGCGACGTTCCTCTCATCCCCCTTTGGGGCGGCCGTAGCCCGCGGAAGGAAGTGCCAGGTGACGAGCATCTCCGAGTCGTATAGCAGGCTCCATCCGCGTTCCGCGCAGCTCTACCAGCAGGGGCAGCAGTTCTTCCCCAACGGCGTCACCCACGACATTCGTTTTCTGCCGCCGTTCCCGATTTATGTCGAGCGCGCCGCCGGCCCGCGCAAGTGGGACGTCGATGGGAACGAGATCATTGACTACGTGATGGGCCACGGGGCGCTCCTGCTGGGGCACAGCCACCCGCTGGTAGTCGAGGCGGTGACGCAGCAGATGGCGCGCGGGACCCACTACGGGGCCTGCCACGAGTTGGAGCTGGCCTGGGGCGGCCTGGTGCAGCGCCTCGTGCCGTCGGCAGAGCGGGTGCGGTTCACCGGTACCGGCACAGAGGCCACCCTCATGGCCATCCGTCTGGCCCGCGCCTACACCGGCCGCGACAAGATCGTGAAGTTCGACTACCACTTCCACGGCTGGCACGACAACGTGGTGGGGGCCCGTTACGCCGACTCGGACGTAGTGCGCGTTTCGGGGGTGCCGCTGGCCACGATGGAAAATCAGATCACGATCCCCCAGAACGACATCGAGATCGTGGAGCGCACGCTGGCCCAATCGCCGGACGTGGCCGCCGTCATCATCGAGCCCACGGGCGCCTCCTGGGGAACGGTCCCCCTGGCGCCGCGCTTCCTGGCCCAACTGCGTGCGTCCACGGAACGCCACGGGGTGCTCCTTATCTTCGACGAGGTCGTGACCGGCTTCCGCGTTTCCCCCGGCGGGGCGCAGAAGCTGTACAACGTTGTGCCCGACCTGACCTGCCTGGCCAAAATCCTGGCCGGCGGGCTGCCCGGCGGCGCAGTGGCCGGCCGGCGCGACATCCTATCCCTGATGGAGTTTCGAGAGGACGCGGACTGGAACTTCCGCCGGCGCGTCTTCCATCCGGGCACGTTCAACGCCAACCCCCTGTCGGCGGCGGCCGGCGTGGCCGCCCTGACCCACATCGCCGACGGCAAGCCCCAGGCCCATGCCGATGCCATGGCGGCGCGCCTGACAAAGGGCATGAACGCGGCGATAGAGGAGAAGCGTATCGCCGGCTGCGTGTACGGGCTCTCCAGCATGGTCCACATCGTGCTGGGGAAGGAGTGCCCCCGCCCCCGCGACGGCGTCCAGTGGCCCTTCGAGGTCGCCAACGGCGCGCCACCGCCGCGTATGGAGCTGGAAGTCGCGCAGTCGCTGAAGCGAGGTTGCCTGAACCACGGCGTCGACCTCATGAGCATGAGCGGCTGCCTGGTCTCGGCCGTCCACCAGCCGGCCGACATCGACGCCACTATCGAGGCGTTCGCCGCCACGCTGGACGAAATGCGCGCGGAGGGCATCGTCTAGCGATGGCATCCGGGGCCGTCGAAATCGACCTGCCAGCGGGTTCGCACGCCACCCCAGTCTGAAGGCTAGGGCTAAGAAATGATCCTCCCTCCAGGCGCGGGTGCCGCCGAGCGGAGGATTGTTCTCTATACGGCAGCGGCGCACGCCCTCGTTCACATGCTGGAGTGGACGTACGCCGTCCTGCTGGTAGACATCGGCCATCAGTACGGGGCGGGCTTCTTTCTCCTGGGAGCGCTGAGCAACGTCTTCTCCTACGCCTTCGGCTTCGCGGCCCTGCCCTCGGGCCTCCTCACCGACCGCCTGGGCACGCAGCGTGTCCTCTACCTTTGCTTGGGCAGCGCCGGCCTGGCGGGAGTGCTGGTGGGCCTATCGCCCAACGTCTGGGTGCTGGCCATCGCGTTGGCGGCGCTGGGCCTGGCCATCGGGCTCTATCATCCGGCGGGCATCTCCCTCATCGCTCAGGGGGTGCGCCAGCGGGGGATGGCGCTGGGACTGCACGGCGTAGCGGGAAACCTGGGCATCGCTGCCACGCCGCTGCTGGCCGGTGCCTTCGCCGACGCCTTCAGCTGGCGTGCCGCCTACTTCTTCCTGGCCGGACTGGCTGTGATCCTGGGCTTGGTACTGAGGGTGGTGAGTGTGGCAGACAAGGAGCGCCCGCTCGCGCCGGAAGCGCCCCCGCCGGCCTCGGAGAGTCAGCCGCCGACCGCTGTCCTGCTGGCGCCGCTGATCCTGGTCTATGCGGCCTTCGTGCTCAACGGTTTCGTGTATAGCGCTACGCGCACCTTCCTGCCGACTCACATCGGCCTTAAGGGATACGGTGATCTGGGCGCCGCCATGACCACGGTAGCGCTGCTCATGGGGGCGCTGGGTCAGTACGTGGGCGGTTCCCTCACCCAGCGCTACCCCCTGGAGCGTCTGGCCGCCATCCTGCCGGTGCTGGTGGTGCCCGCGCTGGTTCTCATGGGGACGACGCAGGAGGCGCTGCTGGTGGTGGCGGCGGCAGCCTTCGTGATGTTCAGCTTCGGCGCCCAACCCGTGTTCACCAGCCTCATCGCCGACTACACGCCGGCCCGTCTGCTGGGGCGAAGCTACGGCATCTCCTTCTTCGCCTCGTTTGGGCTGGCCTCCTTCGGCTCGACCTACGCTGGCTTCTTCGCCGACCGCTGGGACACGTCGGCGGTATTCCTGGCCCTCACCCCTATCGCTGTCCTCACCGTCGGCGTCGGCCTGGCGCTGGCGGCTCTGGCGCGACGACGGCCGCTGGCGCGCGCGGCGATGGTAACTCACGAGCCGCCGGCCCCGTTCTGAGATCGGCATGGAATTGGGGTGCCAACGGTGTTACATTAATTCCCCTTCGTTCGTCTAATATTCAGCATGGGAGCCGTACGGGTGGCTCGAGAGGACATCGTGGGGTATCAGAGCCAGGCCCAGCCGCGAGCTGGGATACAGCGGGCTGACCTGCGCCAGAAAGTCTGGGCGGCGACAGCCCGTATGCCCGCTCGCCCGCGCCGCCTCCTCCTGCGGCGGGAGTTGGAGGGCCTGAACTATGCCCAGATCGGGGCGACCATGGGCATATCCGGCGAGAAGGTGCGCCGCCGGCTGCACCGCGCCCGCGCCCTGTTCCGCAAGAAGTACGCCCCGTACCTGGCCGTGCGCGAGAAGCGGATCAAGTGTCGTCGCCTGGGCGATCTCCTCTCCGGCTACTACGACGGCGAACTGCGGGGCATGAACTGCCGGCGCGTGGCCGACCACCTGGCCCAGTGCCCCGATTGCAGGCGGGCGGAGGAGAGGCTGGCCTCGACCTCCGAGCTGCTCGCCACCCTGGCCCCAACGCCAGCGCCGCCGGGCCTTGCCGATAGGCTGTTCACATCCAAAGTCAAGGCCGGCGCCCTGTCGGCGGCGGGTGGGGGCGGCGCCATCTGGCGACTGGCGCTCATGCTGCTGGTGGGAGGCAGCTTCATAGCCGGCGTTATGTACCTGGCGGCGATGGCGTGGGACGGGGGCGGATCTTCTGGGCCGCTGGTCGCTGGCCTCACCACTCCCACACCCACCGCGACTCCCCGCGTGTTCCCCACACGGGGGCCGCCAGTGTTCGCCGTCCTGACCCCTGCCGCCGGGTCCACTCTCCCGGAGACGGTCACTGTGACGGTCACCCCGGGACACATACCAACTCCGGTGCCGCCACCAACGGCGGCGGCGCTAATCCCATCGCTCCAGGTCCCCGGTGAGCCGGAGCCCCCCACTGCCACGCCGACCAAGCCTCCCACTGCTACGCCCTCGCCTTCACCCTCGCCTTCGCCCTCGCCCACGCTCCCACCTACGCCCTCACCCACACCCGAGCCATCGCCCGGCGGCTTGGCGGGGGCGGTTACCTGCGAGGGTAAGGCGGTCAGTGGCGCTCAGGTGACCATTGGCGGGCACAGCGGCGGCCCGGCCTGGGTCGTGACGACCGGCGCTGACGGCAGCTTCAGCACGGGGCTGGCGCTGGTCGCGGGGAGCTATGTCGTGAGCATAGGCTGGTCCGGCGGCACCTTCGACAGCGCGATGGCCTACGTGCCCGACGGCGGCTACGCCTACGTCGCCGCTGAGTGCACCGGCATCAGCCGGCCATTCCAGTAGAGCTGCCGTCTACCGACGCGGAATCAGGAAGTCGGGGCCAGCAGATCGCGCAGGCTGATGCTGGCCTGGCGCATGCCCTCCAGGACGGCTTGGGCCTCCGCTCCCTCCAGCGGTCGCGGGCGGGCGGAGTCCTCGATGATCACCGGCAGGAACTCGGCGTCCACCAGCTTAGTGTCGTAGAAGGTGTAACGGCCGATTACGCCGATGGTCGTTTCGCGGCTCCACATCTGGTCCACGATGAAGTTGCCGTGGGCGTAGGCGATGAGCTTGTCCTTGTAGACCTCCAGCCCCTGCACCCAGTGGGGATGGTTGCCCACGACCAGATCGGCGCCGGCGTCCACCGCCAGGTGGGCGATCTCTACCGGGTTGTCGTTGGCGATGCCGGGCGCTGCCTGAGGGATCGTCACATACTCGGCGCCCCAATGGAAGGCGGCGATCACTACGTCCGCCTGCTCCCTGGCAGCCGCGATCTGGCGGCCGATGAGCTCACGGTCGAAGGACCCGCCGACGCCGTTGAAGGCCACGAAGGCGAAGCGCAGGCCGCGCACTTCCAGGACAGCGGGCGTGAAGGCGTCCGCCCAGGCGATGCCTTCCGACGTGAGGAGACCCTTCGTCGCGTCTAGGCCCTCCGGGCCGTAGTTGCCGATGTGGTTGTTCTCCAGAGTAGCGATGTCCACGCCGGCGCTGGCCAGCGCGGCGGCGAAGCCGGGCTGGCCGCAGAAGACGAAGCCCTCCTCGTGGGGCGGGCAGTCCTCGATGAGGGGCGCCTCCAGGTTGACGACCGTGAGATCGGCCCGGCGCAGGATGTCCGCGGTGCCCGAGAGGGGATAGGCGAAATCGTTGCCCCGCAGGCGGATCTGCTGGTCGACGCGGCGGGCGGGGATGACGTCGCCGGTGGCGACGATGGTGCGCAGCTTGGCGGGATCGAGCTTGAGGGCGCCGCGATCCGCCGTCGAGTCGAAGATGCCGTCCAGCGTGAGCGGCGGCACCGCCTCCGGCAGCGTGAACGACGGCGGTGTGGGAGTAGGCGTCGCCGTGCGCACGGCGATGTCGGGCGCGGGCGTAGGCGCGGCGGTGGGGAGCGACGTGTCGCTCCCACCTACGCAGGCCGCCAGCAGGATCAGCAGCGGGGCCGCGAAAACAAGCCTTCGCATGGGGCACCGACAGTGTGTTCATTGTAACGCCAGCCACCCCCAAACGTCTCTTGTAACGAAGCCGCCAGTCCGTCTACGCCTGGCGGGAGTTGGCGTTTGCTTTGCCCTATCGGGGTGAAGGAGGGTACGGTGGTGTACCGCGACGAGCCGTATCGAGAAGAGGGAGGCTTTCCCCCCGACGACGATCGGGCCCGAAGCTTCCGGCAGGCGCTCAGCGGATTCGCTAAGGGGCCGGAGGCCCCCGCGGCGCCGGTGGCCGTGGACGAGCCCGACCCAGCGCTGCTGGCGCTCGTTCCGCCCCAGCCGCGGACGATGCCAGACACTGGTCTGTCGCGCGCCTTTCTGACCGAACTGGCCCTGAAGACTATTCACTACACCGGCCAGCCCTCGGCTAACCACATCGTCGAGCGCATGTGCCTGCCACCGCGTATCGTCCTGGACCTCCTGGGCATGCTGGTGGACGACCACCTTTGCGAACTGGTCAGCACCAGCAACGCCATGGCGGGCAACTACCGCTATCGTCTCACCAGCCAAGGGATCGACCGGGTGAAGGACGCCCTGGAGCGCTCTCGCTACGCTGGGCCAGCGCCGGTGACCATCGAGCAGTACATCGAAGTCATGGAGCAGCAGCGGGCCGTTCGGCCCCATCCGTCGCGGGAGAGCATCGAGGCCGCCCTATCGGAGCCGGTCCTGGCGCCTGAGGTGACCGACAACCTGGCGCGTTCTCTGTACTCGGGGCGCTGTATGCTGCTGTATGGCCCTTCGGGCAACGGCAAGACGATGGTGTTGGAGGCCTTCGCCCGTCACCTGGAGGGGACGGTCCTGGTGCCCTACGCTATCTACACCCAGGGGCAGATCATCCGCGTGTTCGACTCCGCCACCCACGTCCCCGCCTTCGCGGCGCCCAGCAGCCCGCTGCCGTCGGTGGACGCGGACGAAACGTGGGAGAGCCACCGCGCCGACGAGCGCTGGGCCATCGTCCGCCGGCCGGCGGTGATGGTGGGCGGCGAGCTGATCCCCGAGTGCCTGGAGCTGGCTTTCGACCCCGTCTCCCGCTTCTACCAGGCGCCGCCGCAACTGAAGGCCCAGGGCGGTCTGCTCATCGTGGACGACTTCGGTCGGCAGCGGATCCGACCCGAGGACCTGCTGAACCGGTGGATCACGCCGCTGGAGCGCGGCTGGGACACGCTGGCCTTCCAAACCGGCGAGAAGATCTCCATCCCCTTCGATGTCCACCTCCTCTTCGCCACCAACCTGAAGGTGGAGCTCCTGCTGGACCAGCCCTTCTTGCGCCGCATCCTCTACAAGGTGGAGATCCCTAACCCCGGCCCTAATGAGTTCCAGAAGATCTTGCGTCGCGTTTGCCAGGAGCGGGGTGTGTTCGCCAGCGAGGAGGCCCTAAGCCACGTGGCGCGCCGCCTCTACGAGGGCGGCCAGCGGCCGCACGCTTCCCACGCCCGCGACATCCTGGACATCGTGATCGAGAGCGCCAAGTATGACCAGCAGGAGGCCACGCTCACGCCGGACGCCTTCGAGAGGGCCTTCCGCCTGTTTCTCCCCGGTGGCATGGCCCAAGTGACAGACTCGGAGACGTATCAGGGCTAGCGGACGCCCAGCGGTCGCCTAGATCAGCCGCTCGCGGTCGGCGGCCTCGTACTTCGCCAGCTTCTCCTCATCCAGCTCGATGCCCAGGCCCGGCTTGTCGGGCAGCCGCACGTAGCCGTCCTCGTCGATGCGGAAGGGCTCCTTGAGCAGGAAGTCGCGCGCCTCGACGGTCCAGTTAGGCGGGTCGTAGGGGAACTCGAAGTAGGGGCACTGCCCCAGCGAGGCGGCGAACTGGAGGTTGGCGGCCAGCCCGATGCCGTTGGTCCAGGTGTGGGGCGTCATGACCTTGCCGTGGGCCTCCACCATACCCGCGAGCTGGCGGCACTGGAAGAACCCTCCGGAGAACGTCACGTCGGGCTGGTAGACGTCGAAGCAGCCCTTCTCGAGGAAGATCCTGAACTCGTGCAGCCCCTGGTTCAGCTCGCCGCCGGCGATGCGCAGGTTCACATGGCGGCGCAGCTCCGCCAGGCCATCGTAGTCGTAGCAGTGGAGCGGCTCCTCCAGCCAGTAGACGCCCATCTCCTCCATCGCCCGCGCCATGTAGATGGCCGTGCGCAGGTCCCAGCGCTGGACGGCGCGGTCGGGCGCGATGTTCCAGCCGTAGTTGGCGTCCACCATGATGTCCATCCCATCGCCGACAGCCTTGCGCACCGCCTCCAGCACCCGCAGGTCGTGGCGCGGGTCGTGGCTGTGGAAGCGGAGCTTCAGGGCGCGGAAGCCTTCCTGCCGCAGCCGTTGGGCGTCCTCGACCCGCTGTTCGGCCGAGCGCAGCTCGCCGGTGCTGGCGTAGGCCTTCAGGCGCTGGTGGGCGCCGCCCAGCAGGCGCGAGATGGGCTGGCCGGTGGCCTTGCCGATGATGTCCCAGAGGGCGATCTCCAGCGGCCAGGGCCGGCCGACGAAGAAGGCGAAGCTGCGCAGGTTTTGGACATGCTGCTCGATGGCGAAGGGGTCCTGGCCCAGCAGGAAGAGGCGGGCCACGTCCCAGCGCACGGGCACGCCGCCGGAGCCGATGCCGGTGATCCCTTCGTCGGTGTGGATGAGGACGACGTGGACGCGGTGGTTGACGGTAGGCATGGGCTGCCAGGTGGGCGCGAAGGGACGCTCCAGGGCGTGCTCAACGACCTTGATCTCGATGTCGGTGATCCTCATGGCGCGCGGTCTCCTCTCGGCTGGTGGTCGTATGCTAGGCGGGCTCTCGGGGGGTGTCAAGGGAAACGCCCCGTGTGTAGGCGGTTGATTGTAGTAGCGGCGACCTTTAGGTCGCCACATGGAGGCCTAAAGGCTTTAACCCATTTAAGTTTCACCCCTGCGGGATAAATCCCGCAGCTTCCCCAAAGCTGAGGGTTTCAACCCTCAGGGGTGTTCTTAATTTATTGATGACCATAAGGCCTCCGCTACATTCAAGAGCGAGGCCCTACGATGGCCCCCGCCGCCGCCAGCTCGTCCAGTTCGACCCGTGATAGGCCCAGGAGGGACGATAGCACCTCGTAGGTGTGCTGGCCCAGGGCCGGCGGCGGGCCGGTCACGCCACCCGGCGTGCGGGACAGCTTGACCGGCGTATCGGGCACGGTGAGCGACCCGATGCGTGGGTGCTCCACCTCCACCAGCATCCGCCGCGCCTGCACCTGCGGGTGGGTCGCCGCCTGGGCGATGTTGTTCAGCGAGCCGCAGGGCAGGCCAATGGCGTCGAACTCGGCCAGCCACTGGGCGGTGGTCTTCTGGCGCAGGGCCTCGCTGAGGATGGGCTCGAGTTCGGCGTGGTGCTGGGTGCGCAGGTGGGGCAGGTCGAAGCGGGGGTCGTCGATGAGCTCGGGGCATCCGATGGTG
>Ga0315286_10005742_pt1 | contig 12012 bp, 6 predicted proteins | sample YL17G10_0_MG_FD_205038 | JGI IMG/M metagenome (GOLD analysis project Ga0315286, IMG submission 205038) | Sediment microbial communities from Yellowstone Lake, YNP, Wyoming, USA - YL17G10_0 | ecosystem: Environmental > Aquatic > Freshwater > Lake > Sediment | place: USA: Wyoming | collected... | reverse complement strand
GAAGTCGCCGCGTGCCGGCGAGACTGGCGGATGGGGTCGGAGTAAGCGATGAGGGAGCGGGACAACACACCCCGCACCGGAGCCCAGGACCCCTGGGGTAGAGAGGCAGGGCCTCTCGCACAGCGGCCCGCGGAAGCACGGACGAGCCTGGACTCTGGGCCAGGCCAGCTCTCCGGTGCGGAAGCGGGCGAAGGGCATCGCAAACCACATTGCGGCGCGGGCATGCTGGGAGCAAGCTTAACCGCGCAACCATGTGGGAAGGCGCTGTCTGATAGGCTGGCCCTGAAGCCGTACTGGGGACAACCCACCGTACGGAATTTTAGAGGGGACGATGGACACGTCGGCATCATACGAAGCCCGATCCGCGCCATCGTCCTACTCGACCACTCACGGTGAGCCCGGTTACGATCGGCTCCCCCAGGCCGCCTGCGCCGATGAATGCCGCCAACGTGGCCGTACCGATGTTGACGACCGTCGAAGTGCGCCGTCGTGGTACCGGCCCCGCGGCACCGGCCCGCAATGCCGCGTTACGGGCACAGCGCGTCGATGTTGCCCTGAATAACCGTATTGGGCGGGATCGTCGGATCGATGGCGCGGAAGCTGGCGGGCACCGGTGGCAAGCCGAGCAGTCTGCGAGCGACGTAAACGATGTCGGTTGAGACGTCCACGTGGCCGTTCATGTCAGCATCGAGCGCTGCGCGTGCTGCGTTGATGTTCGCGGTGATGGTTGCATCCGGCGGGATCGTCGGGTCCAGAGCGCGGAAGCTCACCGGGACGGGCGTGAGGTTGAGCAGGACGCGGGCGATGTAGACGATGTCCGTCGACAAGTTGGGCAGTCCCCCAGTTCCATCGACGTCGTCGAGGCACACGCCCCCCTCGCAGGCGTCACCGACGCCGTTCCCGTTGCTGTCCTTTTGGTCCGGATTCGTCACGGTCGGGCAATTGTCGCAGGCATCCCCGAACCGATCACCGTCGGAGTTCTTCTGATTGGGGTTGGAGACAAACGGGCAATTGTCCGTGGCGTCGACAATGCCGTCACCGTCGCTGTCGTCGCAGGCATCACCGATCCCGTCATGGTCCATATCTGCCTGACTAGGATTCGGCGTGAATTGGCAATTGTCGAGCGGGCCACCGACTTGGGACGATTGTTGGAGATTAGCAAGCGGGCCGTTGGGCGCATAGTACTGCAGGTACGTCGATCCATCCTGAGACACGAACAGGATGCTGGTGAGGTTCTGCGCATCCGCAGGAAACACTGCGGTAACGTTCCCGGCGTCGGTTTGGATCGTCAGGCTCGTTCCCGCCGTAACCGTGAAGCAGCCGCAGTGGTTGACGTCCGCGCTGACGCTCAGCCAGCCCTGGCGGTTCTGGTCAGCCGGCGCCATCGGCGTCTGCGTGAACGTCCGCGTTTTCAAATCGAAGTAGCCCATCCGGACCAAGCGGCTCTCACTGACAAAGAACTTATCGACACTGACGAAAGCACCGCTGCTACCGACCACCGGCAACGACGTGCCGACGATGCCGGTGGCGTTGGTGGTGACAAAAGGCAGATCCGAAGGGGGAGCAGGGGTACGCAAATCGGCCACGCCATCATTGTCGTCATCGGGATCGCAGAGGTCGCCTAGCCCGTCGTGATCGTTGTCTTCCTGCCCGGAGTTGGCAGCGTTCGGGCAGTCGTCGCACGCGTTGCCCACGCCGTCGCCATCCGAGTCCTGCTGACCCGCGTTGGCGTTCAACGGGCAGTTATCGGCGTTGTCCGCCACGCCGTCACCGTCATCGTCCGTATCGCACGCGTCTCCCAGCCCATCGTGATCGGTATCCGTCTGTGCGGGGTTCGGCACGGTCGGGCAGTTGTCGGTGCGATCAGAAACGCCGTCGTGATCGCCATCCACCAGCGGAAAACTATTGGAGTCGTTTGGATTCGTTCCCGCCGCAACCTCGGTGCCGTCATTGACGCCGTCGTCGTCGCTGTCGGCATCGAGCGGGTTGGTGAAGATCGGGCCGTTCACCTCCTGGCCATCTCTCCTTCCGTCGCGGTCGGTATCGGGCTCCGTTGGCAGCGTGTGCGATGTATTGACCTCGAAGCCATCGGACAGCCCATCGCCATCTGTGTCCGGGTTCTTCGGATCAGTTCCGCGCTGGAACTCCTGCAGGTTTGTGAGGCCGTCACCGTCTGCATCTTGGCTCGCATCGGCGCTGCTGTTTTTGTTCAGACCATATGTAATTTCGAAATCGTCCGGCATGCCGTCGCCGTCCGTATCCACCGGCGGATGCAGGACGAGCGGAGCACCCAGCAACTGCAGCGTACCGAGGCCGGCGTTGGCCGCCAGAGCCTGGGTGGTGCTGGCTGCGCCGGCGGTTCCGCCCAGAGCGATCACCTGGACGATCTCTCCGCCGTTCACGTGTGCGGTGGTCCCGTCGGTGGGTTTGTACAGATTCGCAAGGTCTACAGCAGCGAGGGCATTGGGATAGCCATCCTGCGCAAGCGCACTGATGGGGTGGCTGGTTCCAGGAACCTGCACCAGCAACACGGCGCCGGGCACCGGTGTGGTTCCATTCGCTCCCACGATGTTGGCGCTAAACCCGTTCGCGGTTTCGGGGAAGCTGGCCGCTTCGGTCATCGCGGACAGCGCCGCACCGCTTGCCGGAACTGTGGCGGGAGTCCCACCGCCTTTCGCGGTCGTCACCGTCCTGGAAAAGTAGGGCGTCTTCGGATCAAGGCCGCTGACTCGCACGCGGAGAATGCCGAGGTCCTCCGATGCTGTGGCCACGGAGGCATCGCTGCCGAGCACAAAGCTGGGCGTGATCTGCACGCCGGTTGCCGGGATGGTTCCGAGCACGTCTTTGAAAACCTGGAGGGTTCCAGTGCTCGGGGTGTTCGTCGTCCAGACCACGGTGAACGCGGTCGGCGTCACGTCTACCACACGGATATCCCGCAGTTGCGGCGCAGCGCCCCACGCCATGGGCGTCCACGCCGCAACCGTCCACAGGCACGCCAGAAAGGCGTGCGTTGCGGAGCGGAATACTCTGTGTCTGGTCTGCGTCACAGCTTGCCTACCGATTCACCGTCACGGGAAGTTGAACCCCAGGGTCGTCGGGTTACTCTGCTCGTTGATCGCGTGATCCTTCACCTTCAGCACTTGCACCGAATTCGCACCGGCGATCAGTTTCGGGCGCGACGGGCGATACTCGATCTTCAGTTGAGAAAAGGCCGAGAAGTCGACGATCGCCTGATTCAGCGCCATGAGCACGGCACCGTCCGCGGTCACTTCGAGCTTCTCCGGGAAAGTCGGGGGAACGGCCGGCGGCGTCGTGCCATTGAAGAACGACGTGCCGTTCAACGACGCCTGAATGGTGCGGAAATCGATGCCTGCACCGGTATCGTTCACCGTGACCGTCACTACGACGGGGATCGCGATGAGGTTTGTGGACTCGGCGAAGTTCTTGCCGTTCACGAAAGTCTTCTGATCGAGCACCGTACCGTCAGCGTAGTGCCAAACGACGGGGATGCCGTGGATCGTACCCACCACGTCGTTGACGCCGCCGACGTCACCAATTGTGACTCCGACCGAGGCGATGCCTGCGCCGTCGGTTGTCGCCGACGGGGCAGCGGTGCGCGTCGGCTGCAGCCCGAAATCAGTCTCCTTCTTGCCGTCTTCCCGCTCGACCGCAAAATTAATTGTGACGTTGCTGGCCCCCTTTTGCGCCAAGTTGTTGAAATTCTCGTCGCGGAAGTCGCCGTTGTCATCGTCTTTGCCGTCGTGGTTGTTATCCGTAAACGTATCAATGCGCTCGTAGCGCACGACGACCTTGCTCACGGGGTTGGCCAGGGGTTGCCCGATCAGTGCGCTATCGTTTTGCAGGGAAGCCGTGACCATAGTGGGGCCCATATCGAGGTCCACGTTGAACGTCTGCGTGGGAGAACTGCCCCCGGCAACGGTGGCGGTGATCGCATATCTCGCGGCCAAGCCGGCCGTGCCGGTATTGCCAAACTCGTCGATCGTGGGTTTGGCGGATTGCGCGGTGACCATGGCGACGTGCAGCCCATCATCGTTCGTCAAGAAGTTCGTGAAGAAGATCCCGTTCGGTCCAAGTCCCGGGCTGATGGCCAAGCCTGCGGGACCCGCGTAGTTGACCAACGCGCCCTTCACCGGGTTATCGAACTGATCGAGTACCTGCACCTGGAGGGCGTTCAGGCGCGCCGTGCCGAGCGTCAGACGGTTGAAATTGGATCTGTTGCTCCGAGCTTTGGCCGGGCTGCCGGCGTTGGCTGTGGCCCTGAACAGCAAGGGCTTGGGCGCCCCGGGTACGAACGCCGCGACGATCTGCGCGTCGGTTATCTTCTGGCCGAGCGTGAAGACCGTACTCGCCTTGCCATTTGCAGCGGTAACTTGTCCGCCCGCCGGCGCGACCGAGCCGCCTCCGCCGGCGACCAGGAAAGCGACAAGCCCACCGGAGACGGGATTGTTGTTGACGTCCTGCAGAATGATTTCCAGCGGATTCGGCAAAGCGGCACCAACCGTGCCCGCCTGCTGATCGCCATTCATCACGATCGAGGTCACCGCCTTGTTCGTGGCCGCGACCGTGAACGTCGCTGGCGCCGCACCGTCCACCGTGACCGTTATGGTGTACACACCTGGCGTTGCCGACAGTGTCGTTTGCACGGAGACCACGCCGGACGCGTTCGTCGACAGCACAACCGTTCCCGCATTGATTGGACTGAGGCCACTCGCTCCGATGTTTCCGTCAGTAACCACGAAGGTGACTTTGGCGCCGGATACCGGGGCACCCGTTGCGCCGGTCACGAACACCGACAGCGGGTTCGGGAGGGTCGTTCCGGCCAGCGCCGTTTGGAAATCACCGCCAAGCACAGATACCTGCGGCGGGGCCGAGCGGGTGGCGATGGTAAGGCTCAAGCGGTACGCGCCCGTACCACTCTGGGGCACGTTGCTGACTACCACGGTATGCTTCCCCGTGTTCTGCAGCTCGAAGTTACCGATGCGCGGGTTGGTCCCGCCGCCGCCGTTATCATCGGTCGCGACCACTGCCCCAAAGGGGTCTTCGAGCAGCAAGACCAAATCGGGCACGCCCGGCGCGACGGACTCTGCGTGGATGGTGACCAACGACCCGGCGAGCGCCGTGAACACGTAGCGATCCTGCTGGCCGTCGGCGGACAGCGTACCGTCCGCCGTCTGCCCAGAGATCAGCTCGAGTTCGGCCCCAGGAATCTCGGCAACGGTCGGGCTATCGACGACGAAATTCACCGCGTTGCTCAAGCGCCCCCCGATCGAAACACGGACTGGCCCCGAGGTGGCGCCATTCGGCACCGTAACCGTCAGTGTAGTGCTCGTGGCGAAGATCACTCCGGCACCCACTCCATTGAACGTGACCACGTCTGTGGTCGGGTCGGGAGCGAAACCTTCTCCAAGGATCACGACGATCGTTCCCGGCACAGCGCGTCCCGGACTCAAGCCGGTGATCACCGGCGCGAAGACGCTGCCCGGTGCCGGGAGCTTCACACCGGTCTTGCCGGCCAGCATCGAGACGACGTACCCCTCACCGTTGCGGACGGAGAAGTTGACACCGCTCGGATGTCCCGCACCGTCGTACTGCGCCGTCTCGTACGTACCGGTGTCGGGATTGAAGCGCTCAACTTTTTCGATTTCGAACGGCGCCCCCAAATCCTGCAGGAGGTTGAACGCAGAGTACGTTGCGGGCGGACACGCAACGCCGATGAGATTCAGCCCGCGGACGAGGTCGAGATTGGGGCAGTCAGTGCCGCCCGCGAAGCTTACCACTTTCTGGGCATCCATGTGAACCACGTAGCCCTCACCGCGACGAATCGGGAAGTCTACACCAGCGGCAGTCCCGTTGAGGTACTGGGCGCGGTCGAAGCTGCTCGTTCCGAGCGTAAAACGGTCAATCGCATTCACCTCAGTCGCAGCACCAAGCGCCTGCAGGAGATCGAATGCTGTGAGACCACTCGGCACCGTGACGGGATAGGCAAACAGATTGTATCCTTGCTGGAGGATGCGATTGACGCCAGGCACCTCCAGTGTGTTCGTGATCACGTCGATGCCGGTATGGTCCGCCCCAGCTGTCACCGTCACCGCCAGCGCCGCGTGTGGGTCGGGCTCGACGTTCGATTCGTTGGCGTCGTAAAACTCTTCCGGGAAGTTCGTATCGAAAGTGAACTGGACGACCTCGTTGATCCGGAAGGGGTCCAACCCAACGGGATCGCCGTCCAGCGGCTCGATAGCGACGTAGTAGTTACCCGGTGCGAGTCCAGGAATGGTGTAGCTGCCATTATCACCGCTGAAGGCGCCGACGACGCTGTTGCCGGTGAGCGGATCGACGGTAAAGACGTGTGCGCCGAGGATCGGCGCGCCGTTCGATCCGTTCGTCACCGCACCTCGGATCGCCCCAAAGCTGTTCGAAAAGGCTGGCTGGCTGGGATAGAAGAACGATTCGTACGCGATATCGTCCGGCTTGGCTGTGCGCGCCGCCGTGATATTCGAATCCAGGAAAGGCCACATCACCGCGTCGCGAATTGAGGAGTGCGACAGGCCGGTCACGTGTCCGATCTCGTGCAGTGCCACAGCGCGGACATCGATCGAGCTGTCGACGCCACTGACGCTCCACTGCTCACCGGAGTTGAACGCGATGTCGCCGTCGAAGATCCGGCCCGCTGGGTAGGTACCGTTCGGGATATCCGGTGTGCCGTCGCCGTCGAGATCGTTGTTGGCGTTGGTGATGACGGTGTCGTGGGTAAACGTGAACGTGATAGCCACTGCCAGGACGCCTGGCGGAAAGGTGACGTCCGGATCCGTAAAGGTAATCAGATTGCGGCCGTCGATACCGGCACCAAGAGGGCCTGCTTGCCCGGCATCACGGAAGGGCACCTCCCCACCAAACGTAAAGGCCATCTTGGAAGCGGGGAGCGCTTGCCAGGTGTTGAACGCAGCGGTGAGCTCCGTTGTGAGCGTCGCGTTGCTGATCCCGGAACCCGGCACACCGTCGTGACTCAGCAGCCATTCGATCGGCAGCATCCGGTCGTCCCACAGGCGGTTGATGATCTGGCTGAGATTATTCGGATCGCGAACCGCCGTATTGCCACCGGCCCAGACGGAGCCGGCACGTACGCCCAGCACCCCGATGATTAGGGCGATGATGGACGTCATGCGTATTGTCGATCGCCAGTTCACGCTCTCTACCCAGTTACCGGCGCCCTCGGGGGTTCACCAACGACTGCCGATACGCCTCCGCCGCCGCATGGCGCTCGGCCATGGAACGTTCGGGCGTAACGGTGTGTGCTCGTTCGGTGACATCACGGAATTGAAAGTACGTTGAGTTATTCACGACCGGCGATGATTTCACGGGAATCGTTCGGCGCACACCAGCGCTCCGCTGCGCACTGGATCCAGGCGCAATCAGCGGGGCAGCGGGCACCGCGGTCTGTGGTGCGATACCGAGCTGTTCGATGAGTTGCCGGGCATCCTCGGCGCGCATCTGCGCCGGCGCTGCAGGCGTCGAGATCTCGATGCTCTGCGGCTCGACGGCGATGGGCGGCGCCAGCTGTTGCGCGTGCGTAGTCCCAACGAAAATGAGGCACAGCGCCAGAAGAATTGTGCGGCCGCTCATCATGGGCGCGTTCCTCCAGCGTGGGTTCCACGATCCAAGTAGGCCCGAATACGATCGCGCATCGCGTCGAGGGTCACGACCTCGGAGGTCACCATCTGCTGACCATCGCGCTGCAGCACCTTCAGCCGTTTGGGACCGACCGGAACTTCTTTGGCGCCCGTGGTCGGCTGCTCACGAACCACGAACTTACCTTGGGGTCCGCCAACCAGCTGGCGAGCGCCGGTGGTCGTTTTGTGCACGAACAACAGCACCTCTTCGCCGGGACGAAAGATCACTTGCTCGGAAACATTCATCGTCACCGGTGCACCGATGCGAGGATGAATCGCCGTGCCACCCAGTTGCGTAATTCCGGTGTCTCCTGTTCCCTGCCCTTTGAGGGACTCGTCGACGTGGACAGTCGACACCGTGACGATCAGTTTGCCTTGCCACTGCGCCTCCGTCTTCGTCACCCGCCCGACCACGATTTCATCCGCGACGCTGATCATCTCATCGAGCGCCAGTTCTCGGCTCAGCGCAGCCACGCGGGACACTCCGAACGCCAGGCTCCCTGCGACAGCGAGGAGCGAGGCGCATCCGGCGATACCCCATATGCCATGAGCCATGCGCCGTTCTTTCATAATGCCTTCTTGACCTGAATCGCCGTCGTCGGCGAGCTCGCATCCAGTTTGATGCGGTGGTTCTCGTCCGTGCGGTCCGCCTCCGGCACGCCGTCGCCGTCTTCATCCAAACCACGATCAACGTTGTTGCGGTCCAGCAGATCCCTGGCTCTTACTCGAAGGATGGCGTCCTTACTGGGATCCAACACGCTCGAATCGGAGTTGCCGCTCGGATCGGCGGGCACGACAAGGGAGCCGTTCCATGTATCGTTGGCGGTGTACGTTTTCGCGAAACCGCCGCCGAACGTCATTGGCGCGGCCCCGGCAGCGCCTTGCGGGTCCAAATCCATTCCGAAAAGCACGGCGTTCATGCCTTCGGAGAAGCGGACCCTGATGCACAGCTTGTGACCTGCTCCGGCGAAAGTCCCGGTTTGTGCGGTCGAAAGATAGCCTGGACCAGGATACGGATCGGGGTTCTTATGCTTGTAGATGTAGATGGGGCCTTCGCAGCCGGGGTAGTCCGCACTGACCTGCGTGCCGGCGTTGTTGTCGGAGTCTTGGTAGACGGCGATGTCCTTGATGAACGGCGGGTAGTTCTCCAGTCTGACGTTTTGAATATCCAGCGGCACGTTGGCATGAACGAGGTCGGAGGCCAGTAAGTGGATCGTATAGTCGCCGTCCGGGAATCGAGCTTCGGAAGGCTTTGTGGCGAGCGTCTTATCGGCATAATTTGCCTGCGCGGGGCTTTGCCCGGCGTTGTCCTCTTTGGCCTTGGTGCGCCAGTACTCGGTTACCAGAACATCGGCACGCGCGCCCGTCTCACCTTTGGCGTGCGTGATAATGAAGTGATGCAGCACCGGCCACGAAAAATCGATCGCGCCTTCCTTGATGACCGAGTTGCAGGCGACACCCGGCCAGGTCGTGCAATCTGCCAATCCCTTGCAGCCGCTATTGGCCGCATCTTGGATATCCGAAATGAGCGAGCAGGTTGTCGGCGCTCCCGCCCCAAAGTAGTTGTTGCGGAAGTCGTACAGTTTGTACGGATGGGCTAAGCTTTTGACGTCGTCGAAGTCCTCGACGTCGGGGAGTGGGCCCTCGATCCAATACGAGAGATCGATCGGCGCCTGGCGCGGGTTGGTCCCCTGCTCGTCGGTCACCTCGACTTCGAGATCGAGATCGCCCGAAAGCGGCTTCGTGTTGTGATCGTAGTCGAGATACTTCTTTGGGTCGGCTTCGTTGTGGTCGCGGTAGAGCGCGTTCTTGCCATCGCCGTTCTCGTCGAACAGCGCAGGGTTGTTGCCCTTCGGGTCACGGTCGGCGTTGTCGGTGAAGATGGTCAAGAAATGCCGGGCGCTGCTGGCGTAAGCGGAGCCGGTCGTCACCATGGAGTGCGCGTGGTCGGTAAAGTCGCCGTCGAATTGCGCCGTTCCGACCTGTCCCAGCTTCTGCCCGGGCGCTACGGCGTCGCCTTTCACGACGACAGGGCCGTTGCCGGCCGTGTTGGCCAGGTGATTGAACGAGTCGTACTCGAAGTTCCCGGGGCTGATCTCGACTTGAATGGCTGCGAAACCATTGTCCACGTCGGCGGGGTTGGGTTCGAGTTCCGTAACGATGCCGCCGCGGGGGGCCTTTACGTCGTCGCCCGCCGTTGCGCCAGTCGTGGTACGGTTGAGGTCGACACCGTCATGGTAACCGGCCGTGACCCCGTCGCCGCCGCGGATGCCGGCCCACGCCAGCACTTCGTTGAAGCCGTGGAGAATCTCACGCCCTCCGGAAATGGGCCAGACGACCTTGACCGACGTGGTGAAGTCCCCTCCGATGGTGCAACCAGCGCCGTCGCAGGCGAAGAGCCGGTAACGGTAGGTGCTGGCGTTGTTGACGGCGTTGTCGCGGAACCGCACCACGTTCGCCCCCACATCCGTGAGCTTGGTAATCCCTCCCCCGTCGACCGCGCGCCAGATTTCGTACCGCGTTTCGTCCGGCACGTCGTTCCAGCGCACGAGAATGGACGGCGGGCTGGAGTACGTTGGGGTGGCCTTGACCCCTGTCGGCCCGGCGGCAGGAATGCCCCACGCCGGTCGGTGAAAGGCAGCGAAGGTCGCGCAAGCGACAACAAAGGTCAGCCACCACGGCTTCATTGCGCCTGCAGCGCCCCGGGGGCCACGTTGATCAGGCGATCGTGCAGCACGATCTGCTGTTCGCCGGTCGGAACAGTGCTGATGCCGAGCACCTGCGGCGCTTCGTCCAGCGGCCCTTTCCCCAACTCTGCGCGTTGCGCCGCGCCGTCGGCTGCGTCGAGAGTCCACAGGTTCAGCCGCGAGACCCCCGCGCTGCGATCACGGTTGGCCGCAACGATCAGCAGCCGTTGCCCGGTTGGGTCGAACTGCAGGCCGCCCGGCAGAACGAGATCGATGTCCTTGTCCTGACGCCAGAGCAGTTTGCCGGTCCGCGCATCCAGCAGCGCCGCGACGTGCTGGCCCACGGCCGCGATCTTGTCGGAGCTGTCGCTGGCAACCAGCCGGTAGACGTTGGGAAGCGGCTGCGTTTGCAGGACCTGATTCCCCGGCGCCAACACCGTCAACTGCGCCGTGCTGGCCCAGACGTCCTGCTCCACAATCACCAGGCGTTGGTTGTCCGGCGTGACGAGCACGTCCGGGTATGCACTCCCGCCGCGAGCGTAGCGCCAGGCTGGCTGGCCATCAGGGGCGTAGACAACGATCGTCTTCCGGTCGGTGTTTGGTTCATCATTAACTGTGACCAGGCTGCCGTTCTTCGCCGCCGACCACTTGACGATACGCAGTGTGGGTTCGCTCGCTTGCCGCAGGAGCATGCCGGAGAGGGAATAGAAGAGAACGTCGTGACTGCGCGCCGGGCCGTGCAGCGCCTCTTCCAGAGCGATGACTCCCCGGTCGGTGACCACCCCAACGCGCCCACGCGGGATCGCAGCAGTCCCGACCTGTGTGCCGGCGCGATTGAGAACGCGCACTTCGGTGCCGCCGTCGCCGGCGCGCCGCCCGAGCCCGATGAGCTCGCCCACCGGACTGCCCATCACGTGCCAGTTGCCGAGCGTTTCCACGGCCGGTTGAGGGGCACGCTCGAAGTGGAGTTGGCCGTTCTCCTCGAAAACACCTGCGGCGACGTAGCTCCGCGAGCGGGGCACCTCCGTCACCGTCTGCGCATGCGCCGCGTTGATGGCGATACAACAGGCAAGTGCGCAGATTTCCCACGCCGCTCGCTCGCGGCTGACTACCCCAGAGTTCTTCACTGTCCGCCCGTCTTAACGAGATCGAGAATAGGATACTTCATTCCCTCGATTGTGTCATCTCGAAAATGAGCGCCGCGTTGAAGCCCGGCGCACCCTGCCGTTGCAGGATTCCGTTCGGTGTTGTCAACGTCGCCCGTGTCGCACACACGGCAGTCTCCCCCTTTGAACAAAGGAGACTCACGGCACGAAGCTGACCGGGCGGCATGCCGGCCTCAGCGCTGGATGCGAGCCGCCGTCGCCTGTGCCGCACTCCTCGCGCTGGGTGCCTGCGGGGATTCCGATTCTGTGCCTCCCTCCGTATATACGGGGCGTCCGGAATTTCCCGGGGATGTCCGGGATGGTGGGAACGTCTGATATCTGGTCTTATGGCAATTACCCCGTTTATAGGGACTATCGTGCAGCCTCACTAGCTGTTGTGATCTTGTTGGGTGCAAGTCCCGACGATGGGAGGTTTCCCGTTCGACCATCTAGCCTGATCCCCAACGCCGACTGGCGACAGCTGGCGTCAAA
>Ga0315286_10005741_pt1 | contig 12012 bp, 6 predicted proteins | sample YL17G10_0_MG_FD_205038 | JGI IMG/M metagenome (GOLD analysis project Ga0315286, IMG submission 205038) | Sediment microbial communities from Yellowstone Lake, YNP, Wyoming, USA - YL17G10_0 | ecosystem: Environmental > Aquatic > Freshwater > Lake > Sediment | place: USA: Wyoming | collected... | reverse complement strand
ACCGGTAGACGGGACCCTTGGCTGTGTCCGGCGTTTCCGCCTTCGTGCCCGTTTGGAGTCCATCATGGGCGACCCGCCAGTCCCCCCCCCGCAGATCCGGACGTGCGCGATTCACGCATCCGGCTCCTCGGCTCACGGGTTTGCTGCGCGACGATAGATTGAGTGAACGATCTGAGCCCGCGGAAGCGGGTATCGCTCTCCAGCAAAAGGATGATGACAAAGTCATCGGCGTACCGGACCCGTACGGCCTTCCCACCCAAGCGCGGTTGGACCGTCTCGTAGAACCATCGATCCAGTACTTCGTGGAGATAGATGTTTGCCAACAACGGCGAGATCACCCCGCCTTGCGGCGTGCCAGAGTCCGGATGCATCAGCATCCCTTCCTCCAGCAACCCCACCTTCAGCCATTTGTCGATCGCTCGGCGCAGCACGCCGTCACGCACCCTCCGGTCGAGAAAGCTCCTGAGATGGCCGCCGGTTCTCCGCTCCGGGACTCGGATGGAGTCAAGCGGGCCTCCCAGGTTCCTGGGGAACCCACATGTGAGCATGCCCTGCTCTCCGACCCCGGCGGGACCTCCGTACTTGGCAAGATCCGTGCGTCGGTGCTGCCTTCCGCTGGTTTAACGACGTCGGCTCCCGCGGTTGATGCCTTCCTCCTTTCCCAGGCTTTGCCTGGCGCACTAAACCGTCCTTCCCGGGGAGCCGAGAAGATGTGCCGCGAACTTCCGTGGCGCCGGTGGTCGCGGAAACCCTGGCGAGACGCAGTCCCCAACGCCCGGCTAGCGAACGACCCGCGTCCCCGCGCGGCCGGCGAACGCCTCCCCCAGCTTCGCGGGAGACGTGATCAGGACCTCTTCCCCACCACCTTCGAGAAAGCGAATCGCGCCCAGGATCTTCGGCCCCATGCTTCCGGGTGGAAACTGCCCCGCCTCCAGGTGACGCCGGGCCTCGGCAAGCGTGAGTGTCTCGAGATCCCGCTGCCGCGGCGTGCGGTAATCGAGCGCGACGCGGTCGACTGAAGTGACTATCACTAGCCGGTGCGCGCCAACCGCCTGGGCCAGCACGACCGAGGCGAGGTCCTTGTCGATGACCGCCTCAACACCCCGATAGACGCCGGGCGCGGTCTCGACCACCGGCACGCCGCCGCCCCCGGCCGCGATCACGACATGCCCGGCCTCAACCAGCGCGCGGATCGAGGCGATCTCGACGATGCGCCGCGGCTCCGGTGAGGGAACAACGCGCCGCCACCCGCGGCCGCAGTCCTCGATCAGCGTCCAGCCGCGGTCCCGCTCCAGTGCGTGCGCCTCCGCTTCGGAGTAGAAGGGACCGATCGGCTTCGACGGCCGCTGGAAGCCCGGGTCCTCCGCGTCGACGACCATCTGCGTCACGATCGTGGCGACTTCGATCGGCACGTCCGCCTGTCGGAGCAGATTGCGCAGCACCTGCTGGGCCATGTAGCCGATGCCGCCTTGCGAGTCGGCCCCGCAGATGTAGAGCGGGGTCGGGGGAACGATTGAAGCCGCCGCCTCGTTGCGGATCAGGATGTTGCCGACGATCGGGCCGTTGCCGTGCGTCAGGACCACGCGGTGGCCGAGCTGCAGCAGATGCACCACTTCGATCATGGAAGTCTCGGTGACCCGGAATTGCTGCTCAATGCTCCCGCCGCTGCGATCGGGAATGAGCGCATTCCCGCCGAGCGAGACGACGATCGGAGAGAGCATCGAGGTCACCGGTTCCTCCCGTACTGGCCCCAGCGGGCCCAACCGACATCCAACATGTCGGTTTTGGGAAACGAGGAGTTTACCTCTATCGGCATCGCTCTGTCCAGCGCATCGGTCGGGACGCGCCGTGAAATCACGGACGGCGTGTCCCGCCGAGACACACCCGAGCGAGACGCATCCGCGATCGCGCGCACGGCCGCCTAGACGACGACGCGCGTCAGCGCGAGGATCATCGGCGCGTGCGCGGGATACGCCGCAAGCAACTCCGCGCGCGCGCCGGTTTCAAAGTCCGCATACTCGAAGCCTGGCGCCACCGTCGTTCCGAGCAGCGCGAACCGACCCTCCGCCCGCAGCCGCGCTCCCTGCCATACACCGCACGGCACGACGAGCTGCGGCCGCATACCGGCGGCGATCTCGGTGCCCAGTACGAACTCCTCGCCGGAGCCGTCGGCGCGGAGCAGCAGCATCTCGACCGGATCGCCCAGGTAGAAGTGGAAGATCTCGTCGCTCGCCAGACAGTGCATCTCGGAGAAGGTCGACGGCGTGAGCAGGTAGTAGATCGCGGTTCCGAGCGTGCGCTCCGCGCCGTAGCGTGCCGGAAGCGCCCCGCGCGTGATCCGCTCATCGCTGCGGTAGGTTTCGACGAAGTAGCCGCCTTCGCGCGGATGCGGTGCAAGTCCCAGTCGCGCGATCAGCGCGGCGGCGTCGAGCGGAACCTCGCCCCTTCGCAGCTCAGTCATCGCCCCGTCCCTCCCCTTCGCCCGTGGTGGTAGGTGGTGTGCCCACCCGGCGCAGCGCGTCTTCCACCGGCGGGAAGTCCGGTCGCAGGCGGCGCGCCGCCTCGAACCATCGCCGCGAGACATCGACGCGTTGCATCCGCTCGGAGGTGAGACCGAGATTGAAGAGCGGCTCGAAGAGATCCGGCGCGAGCGCATGCGCCTGCTCGAATCGCGCCAGCGCTTCTTCCGTCCGACCCAGGTCGCGCAAGACCACGCCTTGGTTGTTGAGCACCCACGGATCGCGCGGCGCGAGCCGCCGGGCGCGGGCGAAGGCTTCCAGCGCGCCCGCCAGATCCCCGCCGGCGCGGCGCGCCTCGCCGAGACCGCTCCAGGCCTCCGCGAGATCCGGGTCACGCTCGGTCGCGCGCGCGTAGGCCTCCGCGGCACCGGCGGGATCCCCCCCACGCAAGGCGAGATCGCCGAGCAGCACCCAGCAGAGGGGTTCGCGCGGGCCGAAGAGAAAGGCTCCGGCCAGGTCGCGCTGCGTGGCGCGTCCGGTCTCTCCGGCGCCGATCGCCAGTGCCGCCCGATTGCGGAGGAAATCGCCGGGCCGGATCCCGCGATCGATCGCCGCGTCGCAGACGACTCTCGCCGCGCCGGTGTCTCCCGCTCGGCCCGCCCCGGCGAGGGCCGCGTCCCAGTACTCGGCGCGCATCGGGCACAGACGCATCAGCGCATCGAGGTCCGCTCGCGCGACCGGCCACGATGCGGTCTGCGCGCGAGCCCATCGCACCCGCTCCTCCCCAGGCTCGGCGGCACCCGCCGCGGGTACGAGCGCGAGCAGACGATCCAGCGCGGCGGCGGCCTTCTCGCGATGCAGCGTCACCCCCAGGCGCTCCGCACTCGCCGGATCGTTCTCAAAGACTCGCGCGATCCGCACCTCCTCTTCCGCGGCGCGAAGCTGCGCATGCCACTCGCGCAGCGGCGCCGGGACGCGCTCGCGCAGGACTTCCGGGCGCTGGGCCAGAAGCGCGAGGCAGAGCGCGGCGAAGATCAGGAGCCCCGCGAGCAGAACGCCGTCGGGCCGCCGTCGCCGCAGCGTGACCCAGGCGCTCACTCCGGCGAAGAGGATCGCCACGGCCGTGAACACCGCGCCCAAACGGAGGAAGACCGGGCCGAGCAGATACCCGATCGCCACCAGGGCTGCCGTCAGCGCCCGCGCCGCTCGCTCGGACAGCAGTGTCGCGAGCGTGGTCACCCCGGTCGCGCGATCGCCCGCCGCGTCCTTCAGGTCCTTGGCCGTGAATCCGAGCGTGACCCCGATGAGCAGGTAGGCGGCGAACCGCCAGGGCAGAACCGCGAGGGTCATTTCCTGCGCGAAGAGGGAGTAGCCGCACGCGAGCGAGAGCAGCGAGAGCAGCCCGAGCGTGAGAGTCGATAGGCCGGGCCAGCGTTTCGTGCGCACGGGCGGCGCGGAGTAGAGCCAGGCGAGAAGCAGAACCGCCGTCATCAGGAGAAACGGCGCGTAGCCGACACAGAGCGCGAGAAATAGCGCCAGCATCGCGGAGACGATGGAGAGCGAGTGGGCCCCGGCGTCGGTGAGGGCACCAGCGGCACGCGGGCGGCCGGGGTCGTTGATTCGGTCGGCCTCGCAATCGTGCCGGTGGTTCCAGAGCAACGCGGCGAGGAACGCTACGGCCATCGCCGCCCACAGAACAATCAGCGCCGCCCAATCGGTCCCGTTGCCGAATGCGCCCAGGAACTCCCGATACGTCAGCCACCCTAACCCGGCGCCGGCCACAACCAGTCCCGAGTAATGGATTAGTCTCACCCAGCTAACCGACTGCAGGAAAGCGCGAAAGCGCGTTGGATTCAGACGCCACGCGAAGCCGATCAGGCCGAGCGTGAAGGGAATTGCCATGACGATCGCATGGCGCCGGCTCTCATCGGCAATGAGCCCGCCAAGGCGGTAGGTCGAGGTGTAGGACGCCTCCCATCCACTCGATCCCGACGCCGTCAGACGCGCAAACAGCGAAGGCCAGGCGCCCAGGAACGCGATGAGCAGGAAGGAGCCCGTCGCCCCGAGCAGGGCCGGCCCCGCGGCGATCCATCCACGCTCGCGAGGCCGTGCGCTCGTCACCCGCGCGCGCCGGGTGATCCAAACGTATGCGCCGCTCAGCAGGACCGCGAGCACGATCTCGACACGCTGCCCCGGCGAGACCTCGCCCGGAACGACGGAGGGATCCCAGAAGCGCCAGAGGACCGAGCCGACGCCGAGCAGGTACTTCAGGTCGTAGCCGCGACCGCGAGAGACGAGCGCATCCACGATCGGCACCACCAGCAGCACGGCGTATCCGAGCGTCACGACTCGCGCGACCGCCGCGATCGGTTTTCGCGTCAGCCCGTGCAGCCAGAGCGTGATGCCGAGGAAGAGCGCGAGGTAGAAGAGCGGGAAGTGGAGAAAAACCATCGCGAAGGAGAGGTCCGGACGCCAGTCGAAGCCGAGCTGATGCGGGCGCTCGAGCACGCCCTCGAGGAGATTGCGCGCCAGGATCCAGCCGAGGAGGAGCACGGCCCATGCCCAGCCACCGATCGCGGATTCCTCGATCGCGCGGATGCCTCTCGGGCGCGGAGTCGATTGCCCGTCCATCGGCCCTCCCTCAGTCCCGGGCATTGTAGCCGGAGGGTGCGAGCTACGGCTACCGCGCCGCCGACCCGCTCACCCCCGCGCCGTAGACGACGATCTCCCGCCTCTCGATCAGCGCCCAGCCGCCGTTCTTCCAATCGTACTCCTCGCACCCCGCGGGCATCGGGTTGACGCGTATCGCGACCAGACCGCGGATGCAGAGACCGGCGTTGTGGTCCCGATCCGGATCGAAGTCGTAGTCGTCCGCCTGCCCCGAAGGCGAGTAGCGCGATCCGCGATCGGGCAGGCCGGGCACCTCCTGCGGGGCGATCAGTCGATACGGTCCCTCACCCTCTTGACGGCCGGTGGCCGGATCCAGGCGGCTCATCGAGAGCTCGCGGTCGTTGCTTCGATAGGCGACCATGAGCCAGAGCGTATCGGGAATCGCTCCGTCCTCCTGGCCCGCCGCCATCTGTGCCGCCGGCGGGTACTGCACGAATCCCGCGGTCGAGTCGCCCAGACCGCGCGGGGCGAGACCACCGACAAAGAGACCGAAGGGATAGGGCGCGGTCAGGTCCTCCCGCTCGAAGTCGACCGCGAATCCGTCGGGCGCGATGCAGGTGATGCCGGTCGCGCGCGAGAGGTCCACGCCCGCCGCTGCCAGAAGGTCCTTCATCCGGACACCGGTCAAGGTCGCATACTCGTCGAAGCGCTGCGTGTGAGAGTTCAGCAACAGGAACTGCCGGCGGGCGGGCAGCCCCGTGATCTCCGAGCCGGAGAGCACGACCGTGGGAGCCGTCGGCTGACCCGGGCGACTCCCCGCGTCGCCGGGCTGGCGCAACGCTTCGATCTCGGCGCCGTTGGCGTGGTCGTCCCCGTCGGAATCGAGCGCCGCGATCGCGCCCAGCGCCGCGACCGAGCGCCCCGCGTCTCGATACGCCGCGCCGAACGGATTCAGGGTCGCCGCGAACTCGGCGGGCGCTCCGGCTGCGATCGTCGAATCCGGGAAAGGCACGAGATGGCAGTAGGCGCAGGCGCTCCGGGTGACGCTGCGCGCGCGGGCGTCACGCACCTCACCGGCGCGGTGGCAGGTCGCGCAGTCGTCGAGCCGCGTGCCGATCAGTGATGGATAGGCCGCGACCAGGTTCGTCGCGTCCCTATCGTTCGCGTGCCCGCGGTAGGAGCGCGATCGAGCCGGATGGCCCTCGCTCGCGGGTCGGGGTTCCTCTCGCGCCGCGAGAACACCGATCCACAGCAGCCCCAATACCAGAACCGCGCCCCCACGCAACCGTCCCACGAGAACTCGTTCCCCGCCCGCCGCTCCGCGCTACCGCTGCACCACGATCTTCGCCGTCGCGGTCTCATTTCCCGCGATCAGCTTGGCGAAGTAGATCCCCGTCGGCACGGGCTGATCGAGGTCGTCGAGCCCGTCCCAGGTCACGTGATACGAGCCGGCATGCTGTCCCTTATCGACCAGCACGCGCACCGCGCGACCCGCGACGTCTACCACCAACACCTGCACGCGACCGACGTACTCCGCGGGCAGCGCGTACGCCAGCGTCGTCGCACCCGCCGCCGGATTCGGCGCGGCGGAGACGAGCGCGCGGCTCGCCCGCACCGAGCTCTCCCCCGCCGAGGAGCTGCCGCCGGGTGGCCAGTTGAGGAATGCGCCGCTCACGACCACGGCGAAGGGCTGCGACCCGTGGGGGATGTTGTAGCCGTTGACGCGCACGGTCCAATCGCCGGTCTGCGGGTTGTTGATGCGGACGCACTCCTCGACGTTGCGCCGGTCGGCCGTACCGCCCGTCGTGGAGTAGCCGCCGCTGAAGACGTTCCCCAGGTACTGCGTGCCGCCCGGACGGATGACGACCAGGTCGAGGTCGTTCACCAGTTCGACGCCCGCGCCCTGCGTGCCCGGGTAGTCGGTCCAGACCAGCGTCACGACCAACGGCTCGCTCGAGGCGTCGATCGAGAGGCCCCGGTTCCAGACGCCGCCGGTGTTCAGACCCGGCGTGACATCCTCGGCGATCAACTCGCGAGTGTCGCCGTCGAAGTAGAGCGCATTGTCGAGCAGGATGCGGCCCCAGCCCTCGTTGTTATTCGGGATGTCGGAGGTGCCCATGTCGTCGGTGCTCGAGACGAGCGTCGCCTTGATCAGCGCGGCGCTCGGGGTGAGCGGGTCGCCGCCGCTCTCGCCGCCCGGATAGAAGCCGTCCACGTAGTACTGCCGGACGTTGAGCGCGGAGCCGGCCACCGCCGGCGTCGCCATCGAGGTGCCTTGGAACGGGCTCGAGGCGGTCGCGCAGGTCGGGCTCGGTGGATTGTCGCTATTGTTATCTACCGACGTGATGAAGGTCGGGTCTTCGCCGCCGGGCGCGGTCACCGTCGGCTTGTAGCGATTGTCCGAGGTCGGACCGCGGCTCGAGTACCCGGCGATCACGTCCTGCTGCGGCGCCTGCCGCGTGGAGCCGACGCTCACGCAGTCCTTGGCCGTCGCGGGCGAACTGACGGTGCTGCCGTTCGGCCCGGAGTTGCCGTTGGCGAAGCAGACCAGGAAGTCCTTCTGGTTCCACATCGCGTTGTCGACGTCGACGCTGTACCCGTCGTAGGAGTTGCTGGAGCCACCCCAGGAGTTGGTGTGCACCCGCGCGCCGAGACCGTAGCTGGCGTTGAAAGCCGAACCGAGGCTGCTCGGCACGTTCAGCGTGCCCAGGTTGCAGGAAGTCCAGTCGTCGGCGCCGACGTCCTGCACCGTGATCTTCGCCTTGTAGGCCATGCCGTTGTAGTTGTAGTTGCCGGGATTGATGTAGGACTGATCGCCGCAGACCGTGCCCGCCACGTGTGACCCATGGCCGGTGTCGCAGCCGTCGTAAACATTGCCGCCGTAGGTCGAGTAGTTGATCACCTTCCGGTGGCTCGGCCCCGGCGGCGCGTTCCCGTTCTCGCGGAACCAGCAGCTGTTGTAGTCGAGACCGGTATCCATCAGCGTCGCGATCTGACCTTCCCCGTGGATCCCCTGATCCCAGATCGGCGTCTGGCCGCTCACGTTCGACTGCACGACCCACTTCGTGGTGTTGTTCTGCGTGCGGAACTCGGGTTGCTCCTCGATCCACCAGACGTCGTGAATCCGCGCCAGGGACGGCACGCCCTCCCGCGACGCGCTCACCAGCAGCCGGCGCGAGAAGCCGTCGTCGCTGCGATCCAGGACGCGGGCGCCGAGCGCTTCGACCTGCTGCGCCACGCCGTCCATGTCGCGGAAGACGCGCACCATGAGGCGCAGGTTCGGATCCTCCAGCCGCCCGGGCGAGACGAAGGCGTGCGTGCCGATCAGCGGCGACATCTTGTACGCGGGATGGAACGCGCCGACCCAGCTCGTACCGGGGAGCGACGCGACGCGCGTCTGCGCCGCGCGGTCCATGCCGATCAGGAACGCGAATTCGGGCAGGTAGCCGTAGATCGTCGCCCCCGCCGCTTCAAGGCTCTGTCGCCAGGGTTCGGTGATCGGGCCGTCGGTCTGCACGATGAAGTAGCCATGGTCGGCGTACTCGCCCGCCGCCGCGATCAGGTCCGCGGGCAGCGCCGGCTCGCCGATCGCCGTGTCGAACCAGTACGCCTGGAGGTTGAGGATCCGGGCCTGCGCCGCTCCAGAGGCGAGACCCAGGCAGGCGAAGAAGAGCACGCAGAGGGGGAGAAGCTTCCGCACCGGTTGCCTCCTTTCGGTGATGCCACGCCGGACGCACGCGCGACGCGAGACCCGCGCGCGACGGCAGCCGCAGGGCGCCTACTCTCATTCGTATTGTAAGTTACGCCGATTGGCCGTGTCAATTCACGAGTCCCGCACGCACTCGATCTCGCGGACGCAGGAACGCATATGCACCCGCCACCGTCACTCCGGCCAGAACGATCGCCGTCACGCGCGTCGCCGGATGCGGCGCCAACGCCGCGACCGAGCCTGCGACGCCCAGCACCACGCACGCCAGCACATACGCCGGTACATTGTCACGCAGCACGTAGCGCGCGAGCGCCAGGCCGGTCGCCGCAATACTCAGCAGGAACAACCACGCCGCCAGGATCTCCCCCGCGCTGCGCGCCGACGCCGGCACGAACGCGAGCGTTGCGAGCAACACCAGCCCCAGGCCGACCGGCCGGATCTTGCCGTTCAGATTGACGACGAAGAGCGCCAGTCCGGCGAGCAATCCGAGGATCGCGGCGTTCGACAGCGCGTCTCCGAGCGCCGCCGGCAACGCCCAGGCATGATCCACCCCCGGGGGGAGCTCCAGTCGCGCTTCGGGGAATGCCCCGGGCATCCACGACTGCAGCAGGACCTGCACCCGCGCCAGCGCCACTGCCGCCGCCACCACCACCAGCGCGCCGAACCAGGCGTCCCGCGCGTACTGCGCCCGGTTCCGCGCGTGCAGCGCCGGCCGGATCATCGGGTGCAGCGACGTCAGGAGGGAAAGGCCGACACCCATCAGGAACGCCAACAGCACCACGGCGAACGGTTGCAGCACCGCGCTCTCCAGCACGAAGAGGCTCCAGGGCCGGCTCGTGTCGTATTCGGCGAGTTGCGCCGGCCAGCCGAGCGGCAGCGCCATGAGCTGCACGGCCGCAACCACGCCCGCCACGGCCAGCCCCAGCTTCCACCGGATCGGTCCCGGGCGGCTCTCGCGCGCCAGCAGCTTGACCGCATAAAGCAGACCGCCGAGGAGCACGACGGCCATCAGCGCCAGATGCACGGCGTAGAGCGGCCCGCGGGTCGCCCGCTCCCTCAGCCACCGTTCGGGGATCTCGAAGTAGCTCGCCGCGCTCGAGACCTCGCGACCGGTCACGCCGACCTGCGTGCGCACCGCGCCCTCTCCGATCCGAAGCGTCGAGTCGCTCGCCTCCCAGACGAAGACCCAGTCGCGCCGTGCCTGCCGCGGCAGCGCCCGGCTCTCGCGCAGCGACCAGCGCGGAGGATCTTCCCCGCGGGCGGCGAAAAACCGCTCCGCGAGCGCGCGTGCGGCGGGTCCGCTCAGCGTGTCCCCGGGCGCCTCGTCCGCCACGCGATGCTCGAACCCGAGCGTCGAGCCCGACTCCGGATCGAGCGCCACGCGCCATTCCTCCTTCCGCCCCGGAGTGAACGCGCGCACGCCCCAGCCGAACGGCACGACGGCGCGATCGAGAAGCTCGCGCGTTCGATCCATCCCCGCAATCTCCGCGCCGAAGCGGTAGACCTCCGGCTCGACCCGTGCGATCGCCCAGACCGCGGTGCGCAGGCTGTCGACCGGCGCGCCGAGCGCCTTGAGTTCCGTCCGCCCGAGGCGCCCCGCGTCGCGCGCCGATAGCGCGAAACGGCCGAGCCTCCCCCACTCGCGCGTGGGCGCGAGGTGCACCGCGACGACCAGGAGACCGCTCAGCAGGAACAGGAGCCCCCAGCGCCGCGGCGAGGCCGGCGCGTACGTCAGCGCGGGGATCTCCTCCGGCGCCGCGGGCGGCGGCGCGATCGGCGGCGGCAGGTCGCGGTTGCGCAGGCCCTCGGCCGGTTCGAAGCGCCGCGCGCGCAGGTACGCCAGCAGCGCGTAGGCGAAGGGAAGCAGCAACACGCCCGCCGCCAGCGCGCCCGAGACGACGTAGTAGCCGTTGCCGGAGCGGAGCAGCAGCATCGCGCTGTAGAGCGCATCGACCGTGAAGTGCCAGACGAGGGTCGCGAGGATCCCGAAGCGGAACATCACGAAGCCGACCAGCACGCCGGCCAGCCCGACCTCGACGCCGCGGATGTAGAATGGCTGGTTCGGATAGCCGGCGTGCGCAAAGCCCCAGATCGCCGCCGCCACCACCACCCCCGCCACACGCGAACGGAAGAGCCGGCCCAGCGCCGGAACGCCGAACATGCGCGCGGAAAACTCCTCGATCACCGCGGGCGAGAAACCGACCAGCAGGACGACCGCCCAGGGCAGGCTCGTGTTCAGCAGCTCGTCGTACGGGATCTCCGCCGGGGCCCAGGCGCCGAGGGCATCCGCCACGCAGTAGAAGACCGCCTGGTACGCGATGAAGAACGCCGAGAGGGCGAAGCCGACGATCGTCGCCAGGAAGAACTCGCGGGTGCGGAGACCCCGGCGGGTGAAGAGACACCCGAGCGAGATCTTCTCGGGCAGCGCGTCGCGGTAGACGCCCTCGCCGCCGGCGGTCAGCAGGAAGACGAAGAAGGCCGTCCCGAGGCACTGCGCCATCAGGGAGAGAACCCGCGCGGTGAGAAAGGCGCCCATCGTCTGGTGCGTGTCGTAGTCGAAGAGCGCGGCGCGCAGCCCGTTCAGTTGGCCCAGAAAGACCAGCACCAGGGCGACGAGCCCGAATCCGAGCGCCGTGCGCCAGCGGAGCGCCCGCCGCGGCGCGCGCCGGACGAAGGCGACCGCCACCCCGATCAACAGCAGAGCGTAGGCCGCCGAGGCGAAGGCACCCGTCGTCTCGTTCCGGCTGCGGAGCGCGGTGTAGCCGCGCCTCCAGGCCTCGGGCACATCCAGGTAGGTCTGGAACCCCCCTACACGGTCCCCCTGCACCGCGACTTCCACCCGCAGCGGTGCCCCGGCCCACTTGCGTTCGCGATACTCCCAGGTGAAGGCGTGATCGGTGCGATGCGTACGGGACGTAGTGCGGCTGCCGACGAGCGCCATCTGCGAGAGGTCGAGCCCGGCCCGGGTTCGCAGAAACGCTTCCGCTCTCACCAGCGCCGCGTCCGCGGGTAGCGTCGCCCCCGGCGCCGCCTCCTCGATCCGGTGCTGGAAGGCCGCCAGCTCCCCCGTGACGGCGAAGTCCACGCGGTACTCCTCCGTCTCACCGGGTCGGAACCAGCGATGCGCCCAGCGCCAGAGCCGGATCTCGCCCGAGAAGGCCGAGTCGGCCCGGGCCAGACCCGTCTCGCGCTCTAGGAAGACCTTCGTCCGTTCGTCATAGAGGAAACGCGCGG
>Ga0315286_10005739_pt1 | contig 12013 bp, 13 predicted proteins | sample YL17G10_0_MG_FD_205038 | JGI IMG/M metagenome (GOLD analysis project Ga0315286, IMG submission 205038) | Sediment microbial communities from Yellowstone Lake, YNP, Wyoming, USA - YL17G10_0 | ecosystem: Environmental > Aquatic > Freshwater > Lake > Sediment | place: USA: Wyoming | collected... | reverse complement strand
GCTCGCCGTGCAGGGAGTGGCGAGCGTGCCGCTGCTGCTGCACGTCGGGCCGGGCACGTTCCGGCCCATAGCGGGCCCGGATCCGCGGGAGCACGTGATGGACGAAGAGTGGTTCGACGTGAGCAAGGAGGCGGCCACGGCTCTGAATGCCGCCCGCGCCGGTGGCGGGCGCATCGTGGCCGTGGGAACGACCGCCGTGCGCGCCCTCGAATCGGCCTGCGACCAGAACGATGGCGCACTCGCAGCCGCGGGCGGCTGGACGCGCAAGTTCATCCTGCCGCACTACGAGTTCCGCGCGGTGGACGCGCTGTTGACCAACTTCCACCTGCCGCGCACCACGCTGCTCCTGCTGGTGGGGGCGTTCGCGGGGGAGGAGTCGCTCCGGCGCGCCTACGCGCACGCCGCAGCAGAACGGTACCGCTTCTACTCGTACGGCGACGCGATGCTGGTGGTGTAGAGAACGCCGGATCGCGCGGCTGTGGATCGGCATGCGAACGGTGCCGTCGGTCGCAAGGAGGCTCCATGGACGTCGTCTGGCTGGCGCGGTTGCAGTTCTCGCTGACCATCATGTTCCATTTCCTGTTCCCGCCCATCACCATCGGGCTGGCGTTCCTCATCCTCCTGCTCGAGACCGCCCGCTGGCGCACGGCCAGGGAAGTCTACCGCCGGGCCTCCGACTTCTGGCTCGGCCTCTTCACCGTGACCTTCGTGGTGGGAGTCGCGACCGGCATCGTCATGGAGTTCGAGTTCGGCACGAACTGGGCGACCTACTCGCGCTTCGTGGGCGACATCTTCGGCGCCCCGCTGGCGGCGGAGGCGATCTTCGCCTTCTTCCTCGAGTCGGGCTTCCTGGGGCTGCTGATCTTCGGGCGCAAGCGCATCTCCTCCTTCGTCCGCTGGTTCGCATCACTGATGGTGGCGCTGGGCACGACGCTCTCAGCCTTCTGGATCATCGTCGCCAACTCGTGGATGCAGACACCGGCCGGGTTCCGGCTGGCGAACGGGCGGGCGGAGATGACCGACTTCCTGGCCGTCGTCTTCAATCCCTCGACGCTGCCGCGCTTCACGCACACGGTCGCGGCGGCCTGGACCATGGGAGCCTTCCTCATGGCCGGCATCGCCGCCTGGTACTACATCAAGGGCCGTGGGTCGGACGTGGCGCGGGTGTCGCTGAAGCTCGGCACGGTGATGTCGGTGGTCGCCTGCGTGCTCAACTTCACGACCGGCGATCACCACGCGAAGCAGGTGGCCCGCACCCAGGAAGCGAAGTTCGCGGCCATGGAGGGGCTCTTCACCACGCAGCGCGGGGCGCCGTTCACCATCTTCGCCCTGCCGCCCACCCAGTCGGGCCGCCGGCCGGGGCCCGAGCTGGCGGTCCCGGGCCTCACCTCGTTCCTGGCTTTCGGCGACTTCCAGGCGCTGGTCAGGGGCCTGGAGGACTTCCCGCGGCGTGACTGGCCGCCCGTCGCGATCACCTTCCTTTCGTTCCACCACATGGTGATCCTCGGCGGTCTGATGCTGCTGGTCGCGCTCCTCGGGCTCGTGCTCCTCTGGCGCGGCCGACTGGAGCGCGCGCGCTGGTGGCAGCATCTCGCGTTCTGGTCCATCCCGCTGCCCATGATCGCCATCCAGCTCGGCTGGGTGACCGCCGAGGTGGGGCGGCAGCCGTGGATCGTCTACGGACTCATGCGCACCCGGGACGCGGTGTCGAAGGTGGTCGGCGCGCCGCAGATCCTGTTCTCGATCGTGCTCTTCGGCGCGATCTACGCCGTGCTCGGGGTGCTGTGGCTCTACCTGTTGCGCCGGGAGATCATCCACGGGCCGGCGCTGGCCGGGACCGAAGCGGAGGTGCGCCATGCTGCCGCTTGAGACCGTCTGGTTCCTGCTGGTCGGCGTGCTGCTCGCGGGCTATGCCGTCCTCGACGGCTTCGACCTGGGCGTGGGCATGCTCCACCGCTTCGTGGCGAAGAGCGACGGCGAGCGGCGCCAGGTCATCAACTCGGTGGGGCCCGTGTGGGACGGCAACGAAGTCTGGCTGCTGACCGGCGGCGGCGCCCTCTTCGCGGCCTTTCCGAAGGTCTACGCCACGGTGTTCTCGGGCCTCTATCTCGCGATGATGCTGTTGCTGGCGGCGCTCATCCTGCGCGCGGTGTGCCTGGAGTTCCGCAGCAAGGTGGCGAGCCCGCGCTGGCGCGGCACCTGGGACACGGTCTTCGCCGTCTCGTCCTTCCTGCCCTCGCTGCTCTTCGGCGTGGCGGTGGGGAACATCCTGCGCGGCCTGCCGCTCGACGCGGAGCAGGAGTTCGCGGGCACGTTCCTCGGCCTGCTCAACCCTTTCGCGCTGGTCGTCGGATTGCTCTCGGTCGCGATGTTCCTCACGCAGGGCGCGGCCTGGCTCGACCTCAAGACCGAGGGGCCGGTGCGCGAGCGCGCGGGGGCCTGGGCGAAGAGCGCGTGGCTCGCCTTCGCGGTGCTGTGGCTGGTGGCCACGCTCTATTCGCGCATCGCGATCCCGCGCCTGTGGCAGGCCTACGCGCAGCCCCTGACGTGGGTGGCGCCGGTGCTCTTCGTGATCGCGGCTGCGGAGTTTCGCGTGCTGGTCGGGGGGAAGCGGCCGGGGCTGGCCTTCGCGCATTTCTCCGTCGCGATCGCCATGCTGCTCGCCATCATGGGGCAGGGGCTCTACCCCGACCTGGTGCCGGCGCTGGGTGCCGGCGAGTCGCTCACCGTGATGAACGCGTCGTCCACGCCGCTGACCCTCCAGGTCATGCTGACCTTTGCCCTCATCGGCATGCCCTTCGTCATCGGCTACACCATCTTCATCTATCGCAGGTTCAAGGGGCGGGTGAAGCTGGACGAGCACAGTTACTGAGTTGCGTTTGACCCCGGTGGCGACGCGGCCCGCTTCACCCGAAGCTGGCCGCCCGCCCCTCGGCCGGAAGGCGTCTCCTCGCGGATGCGATGATGCTCAAGTCAGCGCTCCCGGCAGCCGATGATCCTTTGGTGCCTTCGATGGTCGCAGTCCGGATCGTTTCGGGAGGGATCCCGCCTTGATGGGTGAGTGGTCTCACAGCATCGTCTTTGTCGTCGTCTTCTGCATCCTGGTCGACTTCCTCAAGCTCGTGATCGAGCTGCTGGGACGCAGCGAGGAACGCACGTTCAGCAGCGACCCGTCGCTGGTGACGGCGGTCATTGCCTGCCGCAATGGGGCGGCGCAGATTACGGAGACCATCGCGGAACTGGTGAAGCAGCTTCCCGCGACGCGCATCCTGGTGGTGGACGACGGCAGCACGGACGACACCTCGAAGGTCGCGCAGGCGCTCGGCTGCCAGGTCTTCCGCTTCGAGAAGAGCAAGGGCAAGGCCTCGGCGATCAACTATGCGATCTACCGTGTGAAGACGCCCTACACGCTCCTCCTCGACGACGACACGCGCATCGGTTCGGCGCTCATCCCCACCTCGCTGCTCTCGAAGGACGGTCACGACGCGGTCGCCTTCCACGTGCTCCCCGACCGTCGCGATCGCGGCGGGGCGCACGGCGGCAACTTCTTGGGGCGGCTGCAGCGTTACGAGTACGGCAAGAGCATGGAGATCGGCCGGCGCTTCCACGACGCAAGCCAGTCGGTGAGCTGCGTCTCGGGCGCAGCGGGCCTGTTCCGCACCGAGGATCTGAACCGCTATCACCACCATCACACCAACGTCTTCCAGGGCGAGGACCTGCAGCGCTCAATCATCCACCTGCTGAACGGTGGCCGCATCGTGTTCGCGAACGAGACGGTCTGGACCGTGGCGCCCTGGACGTGGCGGCAATGGTTCCGCCAGCGCCTGCTGGGCTGGTATCCGGGCCAGTATCATCAGGTCGCTAACTACTTGCGCCTGATGGTCAAGCGCAAGGTCTCGTGGCGCGTGCGCTACGAGATGGCGTACAACCTCTACATGGTGGCGAGCGACCCGCTCAAGACCTGGTCCATCATAGCGATCGCCATCACTCCGGTCCTGCGCTGGTGGGGGCCCATCATCTACCTGCTCTACCTGGTCTTCGAGGTCTACCCGTGGATGATGGTGCGGGTCCCTGGCGACCGGCAGCGCAGTTCCCTCTTCGTGCTGCTCGTCTACCCGCTGTACGGCGGGCTCAATACCGTGCTCCGCACACTGGCGCTGCCAGTCTGGTTCTGGTTCCGCTTCGTCACCGGCAGCATGCGGCCGCGCCGCGGCCCGAAGGATCGGATAGAATGAACCGCACGCTGAGGATAGTCGTGGCACTCACGCTGACCACGATGGCCCTGGGCGGAGCCGCCGCCGCGGGCGCGTCAACCGGGCCACAGCCACACGCGGGCGCCCAGATCCGCTACTGGGGCTTCAGCAACTCCAACGACCTGCGCGACGTCTTGGCCTACTGGGTGCCGGGGCCGTTTCACGTGCAGCTCGAGGTCTGGGACTTCGTGCGCGGCAACGACCAGTTCCGCCCGGAGATCGGGCTGCACCTGCGCGACTCGCGCCGCTCGGTCTACACGCTCCAGTGGCGGCGCGAGCGCGACGCCAAGCGCTATTGGCTGGGCACTGACCAGGTGCTCTCGCGGCACCTCGTCGGCCGGGTCGAGGCGAGCCCGATTGTGGCGCGCAAGGGGCGCACGGAGTGGGTGTACGCGGGGGGTCTGGATTGCTACTGGGCCGATTACGATTTCGTCGCCGCGACCGTCATCCGCGATCCGCGCAGCGACGGTCTCTGGGTGGTGCCGGTGCGACTGCGGCTGGCGGACTCGAGGAACGACTGGATCCAGGCCACGGTCGCCCCGGCCAGCCGGCGCACGCTCGGCTGGGCGTTGGACGCCAAGTTCCGCTGGCTGCGGCTCGGCGTCGAGCGCAACAACCGCTACGACTTCACTGATCTGGACAACGTGATCTGGACGGCCGGGGTCGAGGGGCCCTTCCCGGCACCGTAGCGTCTGCGCGAGCCGTGCTATGCTCGCGCGCCGATGATCCGGCCACGCCTCGACCACCTCGTCCGGAGCAAGGCCCAGCGCGGCGGCTGTCGTCTGGGCCTCGCCGATAGCGCCATGACCGCCCCCGACCTCGGGTCGCCGGGCCTGCCGCGCCGGGCCGGCACTCCCGCGCGATGCGAGCGTGCCCTCGCAGGGCTCAACGACCTTTGTCCACCTCCCGGAACCCGCCGGCGGAGACGCGTTCGCCGTGTTCGCGGCCAAGCGCTTCGAATTGCTGGTGGTGCCGGGACGCTTCTTCGGAGAGCCGCACGGCGTGCGCGTTGCCCCGAGCGGGGAAGCCCGCCTGTCGTGCCGCCGCGTTCAACACCTTCCAGACCGCCGTCCGCGCCTTCGGCGAAGCGCGCGGGACGGCAGCGGAGACTGCATGACCGATGAATCGATCGCCGAACGCATCCAGAAGGACATGACCGCCGCGATGAAGGCGCGGAACGCCGGCACCCTGAGCACGTTGCGCATGCTGAAGGCAGCGCTTATGGAGGCCCGCACCAAGAAGGCGAAGGACGCCCCGTTCTCGCATGACGAGGAGATCGAGGTGCTCCAGCGCTACGCCAAGAAGCGCCGCGAGACCATCGAGGAGCTGCGGAGGATCGGGCGCGAGGACCTGGTCGCGAGCGAAGAGCGGGAGATCGCAGTCACCAAGCGCTACCTCCCGCAGATGCTCTCGGAGGACGAGGTGCGCGCGCTGGTGCTCGAGGCGGTGGCGAAGACCGGCGCGGCGGGCCCGAAGGATCTGGGCAAGGTGATGGGCGCGGTCATGGCGCAGGTGAAAGGCCGGGCCGACGGCACGATGGTCTCGCGCCTGGTCAGGGAGTTGCTGGGGGGCTGAGCGGGGCACCCAGCGGATCGCCCGGCGCCGCGGTGGAGTCCGGTGAGGGCGCGGGCGGCGGGAGGCCCGGTACCTGGTCGCGCTGAGTGTGGTCGAGGGCGCGGCGTCGGCGCATGCGCGAGGCGATCATGCGCACGCGGCGCTCGATGCGTCGCGGCGGATCGAGCACCGGATAGCGGTGCGGATTGATGATGACCGCCGCCAGCGGCAGGGCCTGCCGCGGGGAGAGATCCGTGGTGGAGACTCCGAAGTACTGCCGCTCCGCGGCCTCGGCTCCGAAGACCCCGTCGTCCCACTCGATCAGGTTGAGGTATAGCTCGAAGATGCAGCGCTTGGAGAGCGTGCGCTCCACGCGCAGCGCCAGGAAGACCTCGGTGAGCTTGCGCGTGACGGTGCGCTGATCCCCCGGGAAGAGGTTCTTCGCGAGCTGCTGGGTGATCGTTCTGCCGCCGAACCGCGCGGCGCGCCTCGAGGTCGCGGCGCGCCGCCGCGTCCTCGCGCGCGAGCATGGTTGCGGTGCATCTGCGGACGGCGCGCGCGACGCAGACGCTGAGCAGCAGGACCGCGAGCAGCATCAGCGCACGCTTCACGCGGGGAGGGCCGCCTGCGCTTCATGCGGGAGCCGCCGCCGGCACCACCAGCGTGATGTCGTCGGTCTGCGGCGCGCCGGCGCGGAACGTCTCGACGTCGGCCATGAGCCTCGCAATGAACTCGGCAGGCGGCAGCATCCCGTGCCTCCGCCAAACCACCCGCAGCCGGGCCTGCTCGATGACCCGGCCGAGTTGCCGGCCACGATCGAGAGCAACTCGATGTCGTCGTCCGTCCATTGTCGTCCGGGGGCCGCCCGGGTGACGGCCAGCAGGCCAGTGACGCGGTCCTCGACCCGCAGGGGCACGGTCAGCGGGGCACGAACGCTCGTCTCGCAGCCGCGTAGTCCCGGGAAGCGGTTGTCGGCGAGGAGGTCGGACGTGGCGACGTGACCATCGCGGTGCAGCAGGTAGCCGGTGACGCACATCGCCACGCCCGGGGCCGCGAGCCCGAGGCGAGCTGATGCGACTTCGCGCGGATGATCGTCTGGGAGGTGGCCGAGTGGGCTTCTATGAGCCGCAGGCAGCCCTCGTCAGCCTGGAGCATGCCCGCCGTCTTCGACACCACCCAGTCGAGGATGGTCTGCAACTGCGTGCTCGAGGCCACGACCGCGCCCAACTCAGCGAGGAAGTGCAGGGCCTTTCGCAGCCGTGCGGATTCGAATTCGTCCGGTGCGTCCGAGGGGATCACGGCGCCTCCTGGGGACGGCGTCGAAGCGGAGTCCAGAAGTGGTTTCAAGACCTCACAAGCAGTAGCGTGTCGCCATGGCGCTTCACACGGAGGTGAACGATGGCCTGGCGAGGTGCTGCCGGCGCCCAGTGGGCGCAGATCGCACCCCATCTGCCGCGTCGCAAGGCGAACCCCCGCGACGGTCGTCCGCCCGCAGACGATCGCAAGTGTTTCGACGGGATTCTCTGGATCCTGGTGGACGGGAGCGCCCTGGAAGGCGCTGCCCCGGGAGTACGGCAGCCTGGTGACTTGCTGGCGCCGGCTGCGCCAGCGGGAAGAAGACGGCACCATCCTCGAGCCGTGGCGCGCCTTCCTGGCGCAGTTGAACGACCAGAACAAGGTCCGCTGGGACTTCACCTGGACTCGGCTTCCCCGAGCGAGCGCAAGCTCCTCGAAGCCACGCTCAACACGGTCGCGGTGAGGCGCGCGCATCACCCGGGGCCCCCACGTTGCTACCCGGACCGGTTGATTGCCGACCGGGGCTATGGCAGCGTGGCGAGACAAGCGCACCGCTGAGCCCCCCGCGGAGTGTGCCAGGTCGAGCCCTTGGATGGGGCGGGCCACATCGGGTCCTTGCCTGCCGTGGCGACCGGTTCCTATACTGCCGCCCGTATCGCATCCTCACGACCCAGGCCGGGGTGAGCCCGGCCCGCGTCCTTCCTGGAGCCGCAAGGAGTCCACCCGCATGATCGACGGCGCGACTTGGCCCGACCTCCTGCTCGAGCCACGCGGCCCCGTGACCGTGCTCAAGGTGAACCGCCCCGACCGGCTGAACGCGCTGAGCCGCGACACCCTGGGGCAGATTGGGCGGGCGGTGCGCGTCTTCACGGACGACCCTGCGCAGGGCGCCCTGGTCGTGACCGGAGCGGGGGAGACGAGTTTCGTCGCGGGCGCTGACATCGCGGAACTGGTGGCCCTGGGCCCGGCCGAGGCGGAGGAATATTCGTGCGCCGGCCAGGCCGTGATGGACCTGATCGAGCGCTCGGCGAAACCGGTGATCGCGGCCATCAACGGCTATGCCCTGGGAGGTGGCTGCGAGCTGGCGCTGGCCTGCCACATCCGGATCGCGGCCGAGAACGCGGTGCTGGGGCTGCCCGAGGTGGGGCTGGGCGCCATCCCCGGCTACGGTGGTACACAGCGGCTGCCGAGGAACATAGGGCTGGGTCGTGCCATCGAGATGGTCGTGACCGGGCGCCGAGTCCGGGCGGACGAGGCGCTGGCGCTGGGCCTCGTGAGCCACGTGGTACCACAGGCCGCGCTGCTCGCGGAGGCGGAAGCGCTCGCGCTCGCGATCCTCAGGAATGGGCCGCTCGCCGTGGCGGCGGCGCTCGAGGCGATGCGTGACGGCATGCATCTGCCGATCGGTGCGGGGTTGCGGATCGAGAGCGAGAGATTCGGCCGCCTGGCGGCCAGCCAGGACATGCGCGAGGGACTCCGGGCTTTCGTCGAAAAGCGTCCGGCGGACTTCCAGGGGAGGTGACGTGGATCCAGCCAATATGCGCGACGTGCTCGCCATGCTGCTCTCAACCGTACTGGGCACCATCATCGGCTGGGAGCGGCAGATGGGGCACAAGCCGGCGGGTCTGCGCACGCACGTGCTGGTCTGTCTCGGCTCGACCATGTTCGTACTGATGGCGCCGCACGCGATGCGCAGCTTCGGCATGGACCAGTTCGATCCCACGCGCATCGTACACGGGGTCATCACCGGCGTGGGCTTCCTGGGTGCGGGCAGCATCATGCGCCAGGAGGGCTACGTGGCCGGCCTCACCACCGCGGCGAGCATCTGGATCGTGGCGGCCATCGGCACGGCGGTGGGCGTGCACGCCTATACGCTGGCGATCGTCGGCACGTTGCTCACGCTGATCGTGCTCGAGTGGTACCGCTGGATCGAGCGTCGGCTCTCGCCCCACAACGAGAATGCCGGCGACCGCTGAGCCCCGCCCGCCACCGGGGCTGGTTCAGGGGCTCGGAGGGCGAGCGTGTCCGTACTTGGCCGCCCTCCACGTCTTTGAGCCAGTCATCTCGATCGACGCCGGCGTGGCCGTGGTCCGCCACCGGCTCATGGCAGTCCTCGCGGCTCGCGGGTTTCGTCCAGGGAGGCCAGCACCGCGCGGATTTCGGCCTCGGTTAGCACGCGGTCCAGGCTCCGTGCGCGCTGGAGCAGCGCCTGCGCGCGCTCGGGCGTGGGGGCGAGGTCGCGGCTCTGGAGCCACCAGGCCGCGTTGCCCGCACCGCTCAGCGGGCCGATGTCTATGTCCTGGCGGCGTCCGACCAGGGCCGCGGGCACGCCGGAGTAGGCCCGCTCGGCGATCGTCTCCTGCCCTTCCCGCACGGCCTTGAGCATCGCCGCTGCGTGCACACCGCTGCCGCTGCGGAAGACGTCACGGCCCACGGCCGGGTAGCAGGACGGGATCGGCACGCCCGTCGCCGCGCTGACCTCGCGGCAGTACTCGCCGAGCGCGGTGAGGTCGTTGTCGATCCAGCCCAGCAGGCGCAGGTTCACGAGCAACAGGTCCAGGGGCGTGTTGCCCGCGCGTTCGCCCAGGCCGAGCGCGCAGCCGTGCGCCCGGCTCACGCCGGCCCGGATGGCGCTCAGCGTGTTCGCGACACCGAGCCCGCGGTCGGAGTGGCCGTGCCAGTCGAGCCCCACTTCGGCACCGCTCTCGCGCACCACTTCGCGCGCGAAGCGCACCAGGCTCGCCGCGCCCGCCGGGGTGGCGTGTCCCACCGTGTCGGACAGGCAGAGCCGCCGGGCGCCGCTTCGGATGGCGGCGAGGAACAACCGGCGCAGCGTGTCGGGTTCCGCGCGCACCGTGTCCTCGGTCACGCAGGTCACCGGCAGTCGGCTGGCGGTCGCGTAGCTCACCGCCTCTTCGGTGTGTCGCTGCATCAGGTCCACTTTCCAGTCCTCGGCGTACTGGCGGACGGGGGAAGATCCAATGTAGACGCACACCTCGATCGGGATGCCCACCTTCTGCGATATTTCGAGGATGGCCGTGATGTCCGTCCGCAGCGGCCGTGCCGCGCAGTTCGGGCGGAGGGCGAGCCGCGCGTCACGGATCTCCTCGGCGAGCCGCGTCACCTCGCGTGCCGCGTGGGGACCGGCGCCCGGCAGACCGAGGTCGGCGGTGTCCACACCAAGCCGGTCCATCAGGTGCAGGATCGCGAGCTTCCGCTCGAGGGTCGGGCTGTGCACCGAGGCGGCCTGCAGTCCGTCGCGCAGCGTCTGGTCATCGATCTGGATGCGGAACGCCGGCTTCTCCCAGCGCTCGTCGGCTTCGTTCCAGTCGTACATCGGCTCGTGCTCATCCATGGGACGCTGGGACTCCGGGGTGGAAGGTCACGGCGTAAGGGTGCAGGGTAGCCAGCCGGTCACGCTCCCACAACATGGCGCCGCCCTCTTCCATGGCCGTGCGGCCGGGGCCACCCGAAGGGCTGAGCGCGTGCCGGACCAGTTTGCGCGACAAGGACTTCCATCTGACGCTTGAGATGATGGATCAGGTGGGGCCCGGAGTACCGGCCGGCCTCGCCCCGTTGGCCGCTGGAGGCTCGACGCATTAGGCACGGTAGCCGACGCGCTCAAAGACCAGCCGGAACGGCGGCGCGGACTCGCCCAGCACCATCATGCGGATCAACACGCGGCCGCCCTCGTTCCGGTTGAGCGGGATGCCGGGCCCCAGCTTGCCGACGAACGGCATGCCAGCGACCAGGGCGACCGTGAGCAATTGCGTGCTCGGAGGCACGAGCAGCCAACCGGCGCCATGGTGGCGGCAGAGGGCCGCCAGCACATCTGGGCCGCGCTGCATCGCACCGGCGGCGAACGCGACGATGAAGCGCTGGTTCGCGGGGGCCCGAATCATCACGTCCATCACGGCCGCGCACAGGACCAGCCCCGCGAGTGACGCGATGCGCACGGCGCATGGTCACGCTGTGGTAGAGCGGGGCGCGGACCACGCCCAGCCGTCCGCCGGTCGCGGAAGAACGCGTGCGCGAGCAGGAAGACCGGGCGCGATCAGCGCGCCGGCGAGTATTGCGGCTCGCGGGAACCCGGCACAAGCGCGTCCGGTCGCCCCGTGGTGCCACTTGTTCCCGCCCTCTCATGACGGCGACGCGAGAGCGTCATCCCATGGAACGCTCCATGATGGGCAGCAGGCAAGCCCGGTGGCGTGGCGGCGCCGGCGCCACTACGCTAGCGTGTGCCTCTGGAGCGCAGCGAGATTAACAGGCGGTGGAGGGCGAAGAACCGATGCGATCGAAAACCGAGTACCTGACGATGGAGGTCCCGGCCCGCCGCGGCTTCGTGAACATCACCCTCGAGGTGGAGCGCGTGGTGCGCGCGAGCGGGGTACGCGAGGGGCTCGTGCTGGTGAACCCCATGCACATCACCGCCAGCGTCTTCATCAATGACGACGAGGCCGGGCTCCACGGTGACTACGAGCGCTGGCTCGAGCGCCTGGCCCCTCACGCGCCGGTCGACCAGTATCGCCACAACGACACGGGCGAGGACAACGCCGACGCGCACCTGAAGCGGCAGGTCATGGGGCGCGAAGTCGTCGTGGCCGTGACTGCCGGTCGGCTCGACCTGGGGCGCTGGGAGCAGATCTTCTACGGCGAGTTCGACGGCCGGCGCAGGAAACGCGTCCTGGTCAAGGTGATCGGCGAGTGAGCAGGGCTCCCGGGCACGACTTCCAGTAGTACTTGAAGTGGGCGCGGCGTCGCCGCGTGCCCGGGTCACGGAGCGTCTGGGACAAGCGTCGCGCCTGCTTTCCCTTCCGGGTCGCGCCCCGCTTCTCGCGCGGCCGGCTTTTCGCTAGAGTCCGTCCGAACGGTCCTGCCGCGGGGCTTCCTCCGTCCGCAGGCCCGGACCC
>Ga0315286_10005737_pt1 | contig 12013 bp, 17 predicted proteins | sample YL17G10_0_MG_FD_205038 | JGI IMG/M metagenome (GOLD analysis project Ga0315286, IMG submission 205038) | Sediment microbial communities from Yellowstone Lake, YNP, Wyoming, USA - YL17G10_0 | ecosystem: Environmental > Aquatic > Freshwater > Lake > Sediment | place: USA: Wyoming | collected... | reverse complement strand
TCTCGCTTAATACAATCCTGGATCGTTTCAGATACAGCACGGCAATCCTGGGAAGCTGTTCAAAACGACCGTCCAGCGAGGCCGCAGCGAGTGAGGACCGGAGGCGTACCCTCTGGGGTACGTTGAGGATCTGAACGATGCGAGAACGACGCTGGCGGTCGTTTTCAACGGCTTCCTATTCGTCGTCCTCGTCTTCCGCGTCCAACACCTCCTGTCGCTTCTGTTCTTCCATTGCGTTATGCAGGAGCATGCGGACAAACATCGAATAGAGCGAGCCTTTTTCCAGTGTCCCGCCTGGAGGAATGGCGATCTTGCCTTCCTTAATCATGCGATCCATCCAAACCTTTTGATCGGGTGCGATCAAGATCGGAATCTCGACCAGCCCCACACGTCCCATCATATCCATGACATCAACCTCCGTGAATTGTGAGCGAGACGAGCAAGCCGTGCACGACAGGCGCGGTCCGAATGCCGAAGGGAAGGCTGAAGACTGAAGTGTTCAGAACTTCGAAACCCGACCTTCGGCCTTCCCAGCTTCAGCCTTGAGACCGCCTCACCCGTCCCGCTTTTCTCGCAAGTCTCGCGAGTCTCGCGCGAAGATCGAAATACGCCGCCATTGCAGCACGCGGCTTTTTGCATTGTCAATCAGACCGCTCTGGCACGGAGTGTGCTTTCCGCAAGTATCATGGCACAACAAAGTCAACCCACGTTCGCTGCACTCATCGCCGTCAGCTTCATCCTGGTCTTCCCCTATCAGATCCCAGCACAACAATCCACAGCCCCACCCTCATCATTGTCCACAAGGCCCTTGGCTCATGAGTCAACCGAGTCCGAACTTCGCCCGTCCTGCGACCTTTGCCGGAAACCAGAAAGGAGGCCGAGAAGCGATCTGCGACCTCATCGACTTCATCACGAGAAAGGATTGCGCCCGCACAAGAACGCGAAGGGAACCCATCGCTCATTCGACCAAAGCCTCAAGTCAACGTTGCCTCGTCGTCCACTCGCGCCCCCGGACGTTCAGGGACAGCGGGATTTGCAAACAAGAGGACCTGCTGAGTAACTAAGCCAGGCCTCACAGAAGACTCTTCCAAAGCGCACACACAGCAGGCATGTCTACGATCGACCCGAGGCTGATAGCTGGATAGACTATAGGATTTGTAGTCTACCCGGCCGGTGGAACAGGACGCACTATTGAACAAGTGTTGGGCTCTCAAGTAGACTCGCCTTCCATCAGAGTGTTCAGGCGAACGTGCTAGCCCGCATTATTCATGACGGTTCGTCGCGAAATCGTGCAGTCGCCACGCGAGACAGGCGCGCGGAGCCGCGAGGGAGGGAGGCATACTTGAAACAGTATGTTGACCGAGCGGCGAGCCCGCCTGCCTGGATGCCAGGCCACCGCGTCCAGGCTTGTCGTAGCGGCGAATCCGCGATTGGAGCAGAAACGTTCATGAATAATGCGGGCTAGACTGCAAGGCAGCTTGCAGCCGACCTACTAGTTAGGCGTAAGAAACACATGAACAGGTGGAAAACATGGCTGGAGTAAAATTCATGGTGATGTACCCTCGTCCGACTGATATTGAAGCCTTCGAGAGGGTGTATCAGGACGAGCACGTACCCATGGCGGTTGAAAAACTAGCCGGCAAGAGCAAATTCGTGGCGACGAAAGTGCTGGCATCTCCTCAGGGGACACCGCCTTTTTACCGTGTCGCCGAGATTCACTTCCCATCGATAGAAGCCCTGGAAGCCTGCGCTGCTTCAACAGGGGCGAAGGAGACGTTGGCCCATGCCGTGTCTATCTCCACCGGAGGAAGCCCGATCTTTTTGATCGCTGAGGAGCGAACTTTCACGTTCTAGCATACGTTAGGGGCTTATATAGCCACCATGTCCCACGAGGCCACACTCATCTATAACGAGGCACTGCTTCGCCAGGCGGTGTTTGCATTTTGGCGGCGCTCCGTAGGTGTCGGCTTCCTTGCTGCGCTCCTCGTTGCCGTGCTCGGTCTCATCGTACTTGTTGCACAAGGCATGGCCTCTTGGCTCGTCGGTACGATTGCAGCCGTACTGGTGCTGGGCATCGGGTTCGCCGCGGCTGTCTACGTTGTTCACTACCGCAACTCGCTGCGCAAGTTCCGCCAGATGGACAAGCCTCAAGCCACGTTCCGCGCTGACGAGTCCTCGTTCACCATAATTTCAGACATTGGCCCTACAACGCTTCAGTGGTCCGCCGTCAAAGAGCTGTGGCAGTTCCCGAGCGTGTGGCTTTTGCTGTACTCCAAGTCACAGTTCAGCACGTTGCCGCTCGCGTGCTTGTCGACCGAAACGCAGGCGTATATTGTGCAGCGCGTTCGTGAATCAGGCGGCAAAGTTGACGGCTAACCCGCTCGGCAATCCGTGAAATGTGAATCGTATCTCGTTCAAGAGTTTAAAGTTTCTAGTTTCAAGTTTTTGGAGTTGTTTTCTGACAACATGAAACCTGAAACTAGAAACCAGCAACTCCCCTCCCGAACGACATACGAAGAGGACGGTCTTCTAGTGGCTTGTTATACGGAACCAGATAATACATAGTTTGGTATAATCGGACGCATCGGGGCACTCGAATGACATCGCCAACCGACTCACCTTTGAGCAAAAAGAGCAAGATTCCTTGGTACATCGTCTACTTTGTCGGGGGGGTTCTCTATACTGTTTTTGCCATTGCGCTGTTCGTGGATTCGACTTGGCCTGTTCTGGCATGGATTTGCGCCATCAGTGCGCCGTTGGGCTTTTTCTATGCCTGGGGAGCTTGGAAACAAGAGAAACGAAACAGAGGTGATACCTAACCATGCGCTGCAGCGAACCAGGCCATCGCGCTGTGGTTGCAATCCACCCTCCTCGTGGGTGACACATGCCGGACCTTCCCGAGGAATTGATCCGAGCGAATGCAATCCTGCGCGAATACGTCGTGATTCACGACGCGATCTTTAAGTTTTCGTGGCGCAAGACAGTCCCAATTCCTGGAATTTTCAAGGCCACTGACTTTGGGGCTCACTTTGGAGACCTCGGTCGGTTGGCGTCCGAACTGGCAGCTCTTTCATCAGCATTGAAGGCAGAATCAGGGTCTTTGGAGGGTTCCCAGCAGTACACGGCGGCGTTGCTCGAAGCTGTCCAAGCTCTCCGGGAGATCTGCGGGCGGTTCTACGAGAAGAGCCGAGGTGATCTCAGCAAGTATCCGATGGCCGAGTACAATGCCAACCTCAAGACCTATGAAGACCTCATGAATAAGTGCCAAGAGCTCGGCGCAGCGCTCAACCAGCACTTACATGGTGAAAGCGCCCAACCAGAAGGTTGAACCGGATCGCCCAACATCGTTGCCGTTGGGCACCCTTCGTGCTGTGCGCTCTTGCGATGGCGAAGACCGAGGTGGAGGAGAATACTTACAGTTGGGTTACGGCTTCTTCTTGTTCTTCCTGCTGTCTTTAGCCATCGGGTTTGGCATGAAAAACCACCAGCCGAGTACGAATATACCGATTGTCCAGGCTGCTATGATGAGCCAGCTTCCCAGCGATGCTATTCCATAACCCACCCACTCCATTTAGTGACTCCTTGCGGGGCTGGACCGTAGCACGGCGACCATCGCCTTGTCGAGGCGCTTGACCTTGCCGCTCCCGTTGACCGCCGCCAGCCTTGCCGATCCTTCGACGACCACACGCTGGCTTTCCCGTTCTCGAATCACGTGAGAAAACGTGAAGGAGGCTGCCGTCATGTCGGAGACGACCGTCTCGATGATCAGCCGGTCGCCATAGCGGGCAGGAGATCGGTAATCCACTTCTGCGTGCACCACGACGAACACCGTGCCCTCCTTCATAAGCCTGGCCACTGACAACCCTCGCTCTTCGAGATACTGCGTCCGCGCCCGTTCGAAATACTTGAGATAGTTCCCATAGTACACCACCCCGCCGCAGTCGGTATCTTCGTAATAGATTTGTATTTCCATTGAATTATCAACGAATTACGAATAACAATTATCAGCTTGTAACAAACTACAACTCTTCATGCCATCTGCCATCTTCCTATCTGAGACAACCCAACGGTAATACACCATTGTTTGGAAAACAACTGTGAAGTAGTGATCGTCTCCTCATCCACAAGCACATCTTTCCTTCAATTTGCTCTGACTAGCATCCATCTCGCTCCACTTGTCTCAAAATATTTTATTTGACAGCCCCCTCCCCCAACGCCCGCGCCACAATCGCAGTAGACACGCCGACATTCTTCACTATCATCTGTAGTAACCAGCTTACGCCCCCACAAGATGCCACAAAGCCGCTCCAAGCTCCATTTGACCGCCCCCCCTCAATGGGAGCACACTCCCGCAGTTCCTACCACAATCCTGACGATCTCTTACGGAGACATTCTCAATGACACGACTGCTGTTGATCATGCTCTTATTGCTGAGTAGTGCCCCAGCGTATGCGGAGTGGGTAAAGCTTGGTGACACCGACGAAGCAGGAAAGACTGTATACGTTGATCCAGCCACCATACGCCGCAACAGTAATCTGGTGAAGATGTGGCAATTCTACGACTACACGACTGTACAAAGCGTGGGGGGCATCAGGTTTTTGACTGCCAAGGAACAATGGGAATTCGACTGCGCAGAGGGGCGCAGTCGGGTGCTTGCGCTCAAGGAATTCTCGGGCAATATGGGAAGTGGAACGGTAGTTTATACCAACTCACAAGTAGGGGAGTGGGTAGCAGTCATGCCAGGCAGTATGGGTCACACTGTGTGGAAAGCTGCGTGCGGTAAGAAATGATCGCGCAGTCAACTACGCACGCCTGTCAGACTAGTTCTCAAATTCATGACATGAATAAGAGCTTATGGCTAATAGCGTATGGCAAGAGAAAACCGGCCTTATTCGAGCGTGTTTCTGAATGCATTAATGCTTTTGCAAGTCGCTGACCATCCTCATATAAGGCACCGTGCTCAACCTCTGTGATGTAGGCTCGATCCTTGGCAAGAAACGCCCCTGCAACCACTTCAAAGGTCGATCCCAACGCAAACTTCAGGTGGTAGTCGAACGCTTTGTTACTGTTCTTGGCTGTGCCCTCCGCGATATTGAGTGCGATCGAGTTAACTGCCCGATTCAGCTGGGACTTCAATCCATAGTCTTCATGCCTTGGAAACTTAGCGGTAACGGCATAGACTTTTGTCGCGTACTCCTTGGCCATCTGCCAGATTTCGAGCGTCTCAAACCGAAACGCCATTCTTCGCCTTTTTCTTGCTCGTGCTATACGCCATCAGGAATTCGCCATCCGCTCTTACTTTTTCCCTCTTCGTCTCGGCCATACGCCATACGCTCTTAGAGATTCAGCACCGGAGACTTCGGCAACGATGTTTCGTTAACACCCGATAGCTTGACGACAACTTCGTACAGCTGCTGCACCCGCTCGGCTTTGACCGGCTCGAAGCCGTGGCCGAGGACGGCATGATTGGCGGCGTCGAGCAGGGGTTTCATCGTCGGCCACTCGCGCAAAAAGGCTTGGCCCATCTGGTCGCCCAATCCGGCAAGCGCTCGAAACTGCGCCTGCAAGGGCAATTTGTACTTTCCGTCGAGATCTTCCAGCCAACAAGATCGACAGGTTTCTCGCAGCGCCTGCGGCAATTGCTCCAGCTGCACGTCCCAGGTTTTGATCTGGTATTGCTTGAACAGTTGACGCTGGGCAAAGGCTTCGAGCGCACGCACGAGCGAGACCATGGCTGCTTCCGGATCGTGCAGGCCATGCAGTCGCCGGCCGGCATGGGCCAGCAGATCAGGGGCCTGCATGTCTTTCACGGGAGCAGGATCGAGGACGAGCTTTTCCAGGAATCCCGCGTTCGCTTTGATGGCCGGTAACAGCGACGTGAGTCCTGGCGGTCCGCCCCACAGGGACGCCATCTCAAAAGCCTTTACGGCAGTCTTGAGTTTCTCCCAGGCTTGACGATAATGTAATCGCTCCCACAGATCGTAGCCATCAGCCAGGTCTCCAAAGGCACGATAGAGCGGTTTCTGCCCGCCGCTCACCCTTGCTTCGATCTCGCGGAACAGCTTCGCCGCTGCGGCAAACAATTTTCGGTTGAATAGCTCACAGCCCTCGCGGCGTGAGACAGATGCCGCCTCATCCCACGGATTCCCCTGCGTCCATACGAACGGTTGCCCGGCGATATCAATCCGGTCCCCCTCCTGTCCCTCTTGCGCTGGCACGAGCGACACGATCCGCGAGCTCGTCGGCATGGTGACCAACGTCAGTGCGCCCGCCATGGCTGGGGTGGCCCCGGTCACATCCACGACGAGCTCGCCTGGGTGCACATCCCATGTACGCAACATCTCCGGAAGTGCCCGGGCGAGCGTCTGATAACAGCCGACAAATTCGCAGGTCTCCGCTACCACCACCCAATCCCACCGTCTAGGCAGGTGCTCGATCTTCGGTTGGACGTCGGATTCCACGAGCGATTTCGCCCCTTCCGGCAACACAAAGCAGAGCGAATCCGGCTGCAGACGATTGATCGAATAGACCGCCGCCGCCGCATGGTCGGTAAGCGCAATCACTAAAGCTTTGACTGGTTGGTCTTGCGCCATGGCGCGCGGACTATAGCATAGGACAGCATAAAAGCCTTCCGGCTTCGTTCTCGCTTCGCTCCCAGGACCCGTGAAACGAGGGTCAGTTGCGGAGCTGCGGCCTTGCCGGAAAGACTTTTCTCCCGCCCTATGAGTCATCGCCACACTGAGCGATCAATTCACTGTCCGCCCATCGCCCCGCGTGAAGGGGCAAAATAGCTCGTTCTCTGTGACGATCCCCCTGTCCATGACCGTGTTTTCTTGTACGACAGAATAAATGAATTGTCCTGAAGGAGGTGGTTCCAGACCGAGTTTGGAGAGTTGGCCAACACGACCTCTGCGCTCATCTTGCCGGCGGCTGTCTCCGATGCCGGCTTCATGGTTGCCTTGGCAATGAACGCTATCCGGCCGACTTCGCCTGCTCATCCGGCAACGTCGTATCCGGCCTGCGATCACGTTTGACAGATGGTGGAGGGTTGCCTAGAATCGCGTCCCATGAAAGAACGTGTAGTCAGTGCGTTTGCCGAAAGCGCGACCGTCAAGCAACAGTTCGCGCGCGAGCATGCCGATCGCGTCGTGCAGGTCGTGGAGCTGATCGCCACGGCCTTTCGCCAAGGACACAAGATCTTATTGTTCGGCAATGGAGGCAGTGCCACGGATGCGGCCCACCTCGCCGCCGAGTTCGTCGGGCGGTATAAACGCGAGCGTGCCCCGCTCCCGGCCATCGCCCTGGCCACCGACATTGCCGCCATCACGTCCATCGCCAACGACTACGGCTTCGACGAACTCTTTGCCCGTCAGATTCGCGCCCATGGACAGAAAGGCGACGTCGCCATTGCCATCAGCACCAGCGGCAATTCACCCAACGTGTTGAAGGGTGTGGATGCCGCGCGGGCTTGTGGCCTTACTACCATCGGCTGGACCGGGGGGACCGGCGGGAAACTGGCTGGTCTGGTGGAATATCCGTTCGTCGTGCCCTCAACGGTCACGGCCCGCATTCAAGAAAGTCACATTACGCTCGGCCACGTCCTGTGTGAACTCATCGAGGAACAGCTCCTTGGCAAAGCCTCCTGACCGGCAGCGGCCCCCTGTCACGACTCCGAGCCTGATTCCGCCGATTAACGTGACGGATCTCACGACGTATCCGCTCAAGAAACGGTACAGCAAGGTCCGCGTCTCCGACTGTGCTCTCCCCTGGCACCGTGGGGGCAGCTTCAGCCAATTCTATCGCTCGCTGCCGGATATCCTCGGCGTTAAAACGTTGCGCGCGGTCGCCAAAGCCATCGCGAGGGCCCATCGCAAGGGCCGGCCGGTCATCGCGGGAATCGGCGCACACGTCATCAAAGTCGGATTGAGTCCGATTCTCGTGGACCTCATGCAGCAAGGGATCGTGTCGGCTGTGGCCATGAACGGCGCCGGGATCATTCACGATTTCGAATTGGCGCTCATGGGGCAGACGTCTGAGGAGGTCGACGCGGAGATTGACGAGGGACGCTTCGGGATGGCGGAAGAAACCGGCCGCATGCTGAACGAGGCGATCGTCCGCGGGGCCCACGATCGCGAAGGGCTCGGCGAATCCATCGGCCACTACATTAACCGACGCCAGGGGCAGTTTCCCAACCGCGCAACGAGCATCCTTGCGACCGGAGCACGGCTCGGTATTCCGGTCACCGTGCACGTCGCCATCGGTACCGACATCATCCATATGCATCCTGCCGCGGACGGAGCTGCCATTGGCGCGACCTCGCTGCTGGACTTTCGACGGCTTGCAGCCGTCGTGTCAGGGATGGAGGGGGGCGTATATCTTAATCTCGGCTCTGCCGTCATTTTGCCGGAAGTCTTCCTCAAAGCGGTGTCACTGGGGCGCAATCTTGGCCATGATCTGACCAACATTACGACCGTGGACATGGACTTCTTGGCTCACTACCGCCCGCTCACCAACGTGGTGCGTCGACCGACCCAGAAGGGCGGGAAAGGCTACTCCCTGATCGGCCACCATGAAATCATGGTGCCGTTGCTCGCTGCGGCGGTCCACGAAGAATTGGGGTGACCCCCTTCGTATGTCTCGACGCCAATCCCCTCCAGTGACCTCGCAGCACCTGACCCAGATGTGGAGCGAACTGAATGGCCGCTACTTCGCGGGCCTGCTACCCCCGATCGATCTCGTCTGGAGCCGCCGGCTAACCTCCTCGGTCGGCATGTTCGTGAGTCGTCGAGGACCGCGTCCCAGACTGGATCGGGATGGTCTTCGCCCACCGACCAGGCGCGAGATTCGCCTGTCCCTTCCCCTGCTACAACAGGCCACCCAACGGATCGAGTATGGCGAGCAGGAGATCCTGAGCACGCTGGCGCACGAAATGATTCATCAATGGCAATACGACATCCTCAAGCGCCGGCCGAATCATGGGACGGATTTTCTCCGCAAGATGACGGAAATGAATCGGGACGGCGCCCTGTCAATCACCATCTACCATTCGTTACAGAAGGAAGTCCTCGCCCTGGCGCGATTTGCCTGGCGCTGTCGGCAATGCGGCCGAGTGTACCGACGCCAGCGACGGACGATTCAGCCGCGTCGGCATCATTGCGGCATCTGTCGGGGATTGTTACAGGAGCTGGTGGGATCGATCAGCCGGGTTCCGCCTGACTCCGAACGTTCTTCCCACACAACAGTGCCTCCCTCTCAACGGCCCTTGCAGCTTCTTCAATTGTCCTTTACCTTCTAGGCTTCTGTTCAGGAGCAAGCGATGCGTTGGTCGCGCCAGATCCTCTTCGGGGACGTCGACGCCATGTTCGCCTCAGCGGCCGTGGTAAAGGATCCGAGCCTCGCCGGTAAACCGGTCGCGGTCGGCGGTCCACCGCCACGTGGGATCATCGCCGCGGCCAGCTACGCCGTGCGGCCACTCGGCATCCACTCGGCAATGCCGACGGCGAAAGCCCTCCAACTCTGTCCCAACCTCATTCTGCTTCCTCCTGATCGGCCCCTGTATCGACAGCTGCATGATGCGATGCGGGCCGTGACCGATCAGTTATTCCCGCTCACGGAATGGAGCAGTATCGACGAGTTTTATGCCGACACGACACAGCTTCAGACCCGCTATCCCGATCCTCGCTCACTTGGACAACTCGCGAAGGATGCGCTGTATGAGGCCACGGGATTGCGCTGCACCATCGCCGTCGCGACCGGCAAGACCGTCGCCAAAATCGCAGCGGATAGTCACAAGCCGGATGGACTGGTGACGGTGGCACCGGGTACGGAAGAAGAATTCTTAGCGCGGCGGCCTCTGCGTGCAATGCCGGGGATCGGACCCAAAACCGCCGCGCGCCTGGAACCGCTCGGACTCAAGACAATCGGCGACCTGTTGGACCAACGCTGGGATCAACCCTTGCGCCATATCTTCGGCACACGACTCCACTGGATTCGCGAGCTGGCGCGGGGGATCGACCACGAACCGGTGGTGGCCGATCGCGAATCCAAAAGCCTCAGCCACGAGACCACATTCGAACACGATACGCATGATCGTCCATTTCTTGAGCGAACCCTGCGCGGATTCCTCCGCGACCTGGCGCGGGATCTCCGACAGGAAGGATTGGCCGCCGGATCCTGCACGGTGAAGCTGAAAAACGCCCGTTTCGCCATCGCGACCAAGCAGCATCGCTTTCCGCACCCGCTGAACTACGATCCCGACATGTGGCCGACCGTTCGACAAGGACTACGGGAAATCATCCGGCCCGGTATCGAGTACCGCTTGGCCGGGCTCGCGCTTTCCTCCTTGACGCCCGCGCCACCCGGACTGTTCGACCAACGGCGGACGAAAGCCATCGAGACAATGGACGCGCTGATTACCAAGCACGGGTCGTCGGTGATTGGGTTAGGCGGCGTGAGCCACGACGATACCGAGTAGGCTGCGGGAAAACTGTTTCAGCACAGCAGAACTTCGATGGCCTGCACGTAAGGCGCAACAGGAGCACGCTTCCGCAGGACGCTCAAAAAGGCCAGACTTCTCACCCTCCCACCCTGGCGCGCAGAGACGCGCCTTGTCCCAAACAAGGCCGCAGCTCCGAGGTTGACCCTCGTTTCACGTTTCACGCCTCACGTTTCACGGTCCGTGGGAGCGATGCGAGAACGCTGCTGGCGGACTTTTTCAGCGTCCTGCTAGTAGTGTGCTGTCTCTTTCCATCCGAGCGCACAGTCGGTATGATGCAGATATGTCCGTGAAAGTCATGACCAGAGACCAGCTCGTCCCACTTCTACAAGCGGCGCGGACCCAAGGGAACCGTATCGTGTTCACGAACGGCTGTTTCGATCTCATGCACATTGGACACACCCGTTATCTGCAGGCAGCCAAGGCACTCGGCGATGTGCTGGTCGTGGGTGTCAATAGCGACGCGTCCGTCAGGAGTTTGAACAAGGCGCCGGATCGCCCCATTGTCTCGGACGCTCAGCGGGTGGAAGTGATCGCTGCGCTCAGCTCTGTCGATTATGTGATCCTATTCGATGAACCGGACCCCCAAAACCTGATCGCCTCATTGCAGCCGGATGTCCTCGTCAAAGGCGGAGATTGGGCGGTGGAACGCATCGTCGGCCGCGAAATCGTCGAAGCGCGTGGCGGAGTCGTCCGTACCATTCCCTTGGTCCCCGGTGTCTCCACCACGTCGCTGATTCAACGTATTCGCTCAACCACCGCGTAGCAGGATGCTGAAACCGTCCGCCAGCGTTCTGGAAGGTTAAGGCTCAGGTCAAGGCTGAGAAAAAAGAGTCTGATCATCGCTCAACCTTGACCTCGACCTCAGCCTACATCATGTCCGATACTATCCACACTTATTCAGCATCCCAGTGGTTCATTCCTGTCGCCGCGGCACTGGCAGGCGAGACAGGCCGTCCATCGGTCACCGGCTTGTACGGTTCCACCGCCGGGCTTGCCCTCACCACACTCCTGCATCCTCAGTCTGGGAAACTGGAAAATCGATCATGGCTGATCGTCACCGGGTCGGACGAGGCGGCTGAACGCCTCTTCGACGACCTGCACTTTTTCCATGATCTTATCGGCCTTCCGACAGCTCCCCTCGCCCTCTTTCCGAGATGGGAAACCCTGCCTTACGAGAGCAGCGCGCCCCATGTCGGTCTGATCGCGCGCCGGATGAATGCCCTGCATCACATCCGGACCGCACCACAGACCTGCCTGGTCACCTCCATCGCGGCCCTGATGCAACGGCTATTGCCCGTCACGACCTTCACCCATACCACCCTGCAGTTCAAGCTGCGCGGCACGATCGAACGAGAAACCCTCACTGGAGGGCTCTTACGTCTCGGCTACCGGCGGGTCTCGGTGGTAGAAATCCCCGGCGAGTTCAGTATTCGAGGCGGCATTGTGGATATTTTCTCGACGGCCTATGCCGACCCGCTGCGTGTCGAATTTCTTGGCGAAACCGTCGACTCGCTC
>Ga0315286_10005736_pt1 | contig 12018 bp, 10 predicted proteins | sample YL17G10_0_MG_FD_205038 | JGI IMG/M metagenome (GOLD analysis project Ga0315286, IMG submission 205038) | Sediment microbial communities from Yellowstone Lake, YNP, Wyoming, USA - YL17G10_0 | ecosystem: Environmental > Aquatic > Freshwater > Lake > Sediment | place: USA: Wyoming | collected... | reverse complement strand
ATGCTATGCCCGGCGCTTGCGGCGAATCGACACTCGCCCAGCAATTCACAAAGAAAGCGCCTTCAGACGCGCGGGCTGTGAAGCGCCTTCGAGTGTCGCCGGCCGGATCATCGAACGACGGGGTGTGGCGGCGCGGCGGGCGCAGGCCGGCCTGGCCTGTCCTCCACCCGTTTGGCCACCACAAGGACAATGTAGATCATCCAGCCAATCAAACCAATGTGCAGCGCATCGTTCGCAGAGAACCAGATGCCCCGTGCCCACAGTTTGTCTGTAATCCCGAGAACCAGGTAGAGGAAGTAGGCTGCCAGGGTGATGGCCAACCACAGCCAGGTGCCCAACAAGGCGCGGTCCATGCCCTCTCTGAGCTTGTAGGCTCTCCAGCCGTTAAGCAGGATGAAGGCAAGCACGCTCGGCGCTGCCACCAGGATGAGCAGCTCAAAGGAGATCAAGAACTTGACGGGCAGCATCGCTCCGACCCACGCGATGCCGGCGTACAACACGGCGTTCGCCAGCGCATAAATCGACAGCGCCCTGCGCCATTTGCCCGCGGTGCACGAATACGCCTCGGCCAGCATCATGGCATCCACGCTGGCTACCGAGAGCACGAGGTAGATCACTTCCCACCAACTGGTCCAAATGCACACCTCTCGCCCCGCGCACTTGATCTGGTAGCTGAACGCTTCGTAGCCGGTCCCGGCGAACAGCGCGCCCACGCCCCACAGCAGCAGGGCGATGCCCCACCACAGGCGCGACCGTTGGCCGTTCCGGATGCGCAAGAAGTACAGGCCGGCGCCAATCGTCAGGACGCCGAGGAGATAGACGATGGCGGACGTGCTGGGCTGTACCAGGATCACGTCTTTCGAGGCGATCTTGAAGGCCGCCGTTGGCTGGATGGTGAGCCAGGATTCTGGCGTCTGTGGGGGGCTGTACGGTATCGAATCGAGCCGGCCACAGCCAGATAGCGCCAGGAGGCCGGCGAGCGGAAGGATGCGTCGCACGTAGCCCGGCCCAGTTCGTGCCACTGCCGGTCCGCAGTGGGGCAATCGACTGCGCATTCGGAATCCGCCTTTCCGCAGGGTCAAGGAGAGGGAGTGACTCATCTTCCAGGTGATCCCAGATCAATTCTTTCGAATTGCCTTCTCATAGCGCTCCAAAAGCGCTTCACTGAAGCCTTTCGAGATTCTGCTGCGCAGCCGTTTCTGCCTGAGGAGGAAGCCCAGGAAGGTCATCTGGCCGATGCGCTTCCATTGGCGCTGGGGCAAGTCATCATAGAGACCATGCTGCCGGTAAAAGCGATGGTCCTCCTGCATCAGACCGCGCATGACGTAAATGAGGTCACGGAAAACCTTCATTCCCCCTACTCCGAGAAAGCTCGCCGGGCGAGATGCCTTGATGGCGACGGCGCGCAGGGCCGAGGCAGCCAGGTCATGAAGCAGGAGCGTCGTTTCGGTGCTCGATTCTGCCTCGTCTGTAACGATGCCGGCCAGGTAGGTGCGCGCGACCTCGCTGCGTGCTTCAATCACCTCGCGCAAGTTGGCTTCATCGCGCAGGGATCCGGAGATTATGTAACCCACGGCCTTGCCCATGGAACTGATGCGGTGACCATTGTAGAACTGGCGGTCATCGTAGCACTTCCAGACCGGGTTGAACCAGTGGTGGTTGATGGATGCGGCCAAGATCACACAATCGGCGCTGAGGATCTGCTTGCGGTGGAACTCGTCGAAGCCATCCCGGTAAGCGCACTTGCCTTCAAAAGCGCAGCGGAAGCAACCCAAGCAGCCTCCATCGAACTGGAAATCGTTCAAGTTGACCACTCGCAGCGGGTTTGCCAGGGCTGCTTCAAAGACCCGGATCATCCGCCCAAGGTTGGAATCGGGGTCAGAACAGTCGGTCACCAGGACGATGTCATGGAAAACGAGGTCGCTCTTACCCAGCGGCGGAACTCCGGGTAGCTTTTCAGGGGGAGCATAGCGGGGAGTGAGCGTCTCCCGTTGCGCGTACTTCTGCGCGGTTGGGCGGTTCTCCCGCACCGTCCAAAGCAGTTCATCACCGAACTGGAGCAGGCGCCTGCGCCCTTCCGCTTTCTCAAGATCATCCATGTCAGCGCAGTGACCCATGACGTGCTTCATTCCCAGGTCTTCGCAGATGTTCTGGATGTAATTGTGTGCGGTGTGGTCATAGAAATGCTTGGAGGTGAGCACCTGGCTGGCGTACTTGCCGGCGAAGTCAGCCTCGGCTTTGCGCTCAAAGATCAAGGAGACGAACTTGACCAGTTGGTAGGGCACGAGAAAGGTGTAGACAGGATAGCACCAAAGGACCAGGTCGCTCGCTCGCACCCCTTCCAGAATGGAGTCGAAGAATGCAGGATCCCTTTCGATGTGCTTGATTTTCTGCCCCACATCGAATACCTCGAATTCAACATCTGGGTAGTGTTTCTTGAGGTATTTCACCGACTGGAGAGTGATGCTGTACTTGCCTTTGGGGCTTCCGTTGAGGACTGCTATCTTCATCAGGCGATTCTCCCATGATGCCCTGTCTGTGGGTTGATTCAGGCCAGGGCCCAAGCACTGCGCATCCACAATGCACCCAGGCATATCATAGCCGGGATCGAACTTGCTGTCAAACACCAGCAGCGTGGCCGAGAAGGCCCATGCTCCGCGCACCTCCGCCGGATTTGGCAATCCGGCGGGAGCGACAAAAAGTGCGAGTGATCGCGCGGCCAAACGAGGGTCCATCCTTCGACGAACTTGACTTTTCCGAGCGCCCGCGGTTTCCGCACTGAAGGCGGCAGCGAATCAATGAAGCAGAAAATGACGGCACAAGTTCGGCGCGAGATTGCCCGGTGGATTGTCCAGGCTGCCTTTGGCCCGGTGGCCTATGATCTCATCCTTTTCCTCGCAGCCGGCAAGCTCGAATGGATCTGGGCGTGGGCCCAGCTCAACGGCATCGCTGCTTTCCTGGCCGCTCATCCCTTGCTCCTGATCCCGATCAATCCCGAGTTGACGGCCGAGCGCGAGAAAGGCGTTCGCGCTGAGGGCGTGAACGCATGGGACAAATGGGTGGCTGCCCTGGCTGCCGGGGCGCTGCTCCCCCTGTGGGTGGTGGCCGGACTCGACGCGCGCTTTCATTGGACAGGACCCATGCCGCCATGCCTTCACCTCGGCGGCCTGCTGGCGAACGCCCTGGGCCACGGTGTCCAACGCCCTTTTCTCCGAGGGAGGCCGCATCCAGCAGGGGCACGGCCATAGGGTCGCGACGGGCGGTCCGCACCGGTACGGCTGCCACCCCGGTGCGCCGGCGCCATAAGGCACAGGCCAGCGGCTTGTGGTACCTCGGGTGCAGCGTTCCGAAATCCGCCGGATTGTCGTGAGGCACAAGCCGGCGGATTGTGGTACGATTGGCGCGCGGTACCGCAATCCGGCGGATTGCGCGGAGGCACAGGCCGGCGGCAAGGGGTACGATAGGCGCGGAGTAGCGCAATCCGCCGGATTGCGCGGAGGCACAAGCCGGCGGATTGTGGTACGATTGGCGATAGCGCCTACAGAAGCAGAGGGCCGGCGATGGGATTCGTCAGCAGCCAGCCACGTAGCGGACTACGAGCCCTGCCAATACGGCGCCGTCTTCCGCGCGGACCTGGCGCCTGGGGGGCGCTGTCATGACCGCCACCACCCGGAGGCCGGCCCCAGATTCGACGGTCCCAAGAGGGAGCGGACTGCCGCAGGCTTCCGGCTCGTCGACCAGCCGCAGGGATATCTCCAGCATCAGCCCATTGGCGCACTCGTGGCGCTCAAGGGCCGCCTGGGCCACAGCCAGGAAGCGCTCGGCATCTTGGTCTTCCGTGTAGATCATGTTCATCTTGCAGAGTACGCCTTGCTGCGCCTTCTCGCCTCGACTCAACCTCTCGAGATAGATACACGGTAGCATCATCAGAAAGTGCTGTCAAGCACGGCTGATCGGCCGTTTCTCCTGTCCACCCTGAGGATTCGGGCCGGCGCTGGCCGCTGAAGCGGTCGCGTACCGCCTCTCCAGCCGTGTTCGTTGTCTCTTGTCGCTTTGGTTCCGAATAGGACCACATTCAACCCAAGAACGCAGAGATCCGCAAGCGATTGTAGGGGTATTGGGAACACAAGGCTGTAACTATGATCAGCAATGGCAAGGATTTGACATACCCATAGGTCTGTGCTATACTCTAATCGGACGGCTATCGAAAGCACTCACTTAGGATCGGAGTCTTATGCAATGACGCATTCATGCGTTGACCTCACCGGGCAGGTATCCATCGTTACGGGAGCTGGCCGTGGCATCGGCCGCGCGATTGCGATCGCCTTGGCTGCGCACGGATCCGACGTGGTTCTCTTGGATATCTCCGGGGCAGACGGAGAGGGCACGCTGAACATGCTGCAGCCCTATGGGCGAAAAGCGTCGTTCTTTGCCGTGGACGTGACGAGCGAAGAGCAAGTGCAGGAGTGTGTTTCTCAGGTCTTGGCGGAACACGGGCAGATCGACAACCTGATCAACAACGTGGGCGTCAGTTCAAATCTGGCTTTTGGCGACATCTCCCTGGCGGAATTCCAGCGCATACTCAACATCAATCTGACCAGCTATTTCATCATGTGTAAGGCCGTCGTCCCTGCAATGCATGCGAGAAAAAGGGGCCGAATCGTGATGATGTCTTCGGGTTCGGCCATCACCGGATCCGGCGGTGGAGTGCACTATGCCGCGTCGAAGGGAGGCGTAAACAGTCTCGTCCGCGCCCTGGCGCGGGAGCTGGCACCCTCCGGTATCCTGGTAAACGGCGTGGCGCCGCGCACCATTGCCACAGAGGCGTTGCGCGAGCTGTACCCGCAAGAAGCACTGAAGGCGAGGTTGCAGCAGATTCCAGTGGGTCGCTTGGGCACACCCGATGACGTGGCCCATGTGACTTTGTTCCTCCTTTCCGATCTTTCGGCTTTTATCTGCGGGGAAATCCTCCTGGTCGACGGAGGAAGAACCTACTGCAGCTAGCCGTGGTGCGGACTGGGCCTTGCGCCGTTTGGCAAATTGCACGACCGTGAGGGAAGGGTGATACCGGATGATCCATTCCGGGCTAAGACCAAGGCAAGCGTCGGCTGAGGAGCGGCAGAGACAGATTTTGGATCTCGCCACCGACTACGGAAGTGTCCGCATCCTTGAGCTTCAGTCCAGCTTTGGCGTGTCGGAGGTGACCCTGCGACACGATCTCGATGTCCTTGCGGAGCGTGGCCTCCTTGTCCGCACCCACGGCGGAGCGGTCACGAGCGTGGGAACCCCGCTGGATATCGAGTTCTCCAAGAGGCAACGTCTCCAGGAGGTCGAGAAGCAGCGCATTGGAAGGGCGGCTGCACGCTTGATCGGATCCGGTGAGACCGTCTTATTCGATGGGGGCTCCACGACCCTCCAGGTGGCGAGAGCTACCAGGAACTTGGACGACGTGATCCTGATCACAGTCGGGTTGAACATTGCAGGAGTATTGGCCAGTCGGAATCCCCACAGCACAGTCATGCTCTTGGCGGGTGAGATCAATCGCCGCACGTTGGCTGTCGAAGGCCCTCGTACGGCAAAGAGTCTTGCCGAGCTCAACATCGACAAGTTGCTGGCGTCTACCTTCGCCATCGACATTGAGAAGGGGCTCACCGACGTGACGATCGCCGGAGCCGAAACCAAGCGCGCTCTCATCGAGGCGAGCCATCGAGTAATCGTGGTAGCCGACTCCAGCAAGTTTGGGGATGTGGCATTCGCAACGGTAGCCCCAATCAGTGTGGTGGATGTCGTGGTGAGTGATGCCGGCTTGTCGCCGCAAATGAAACAGGATCTGGAGGCTCTTGGCATTGAAGTGATCCTTGCATGATGGGACCGCATTGCACGGCCTGCTCAGGGCATCTCTAGCCGGTGCGGACCAACAGGCAAGCCATTGGCGAGAACGATGGCAATGATAAGGAACAAAGGAGTAGTAGGATCCCATGGCTGGAAAAGCTGTTCACACTCGTAGAGTGTCACGCTTGTCCCGTTCCACGCTAGACACATGTCTGCGGTTGTTGCTTCTCCTCGCTTTTCTCTTTCCTATCCTCTGGATGGCGCTTGCCTCGGTCAAGACCCAGGCTGACCTGTTTGTCATGCCTCCGAAGCTGTTCTTCTCGCCCACAGTACGTGCCTATCGGGAAGTTCTCGCTCAGGAGCGATTTCGGAAATATATCCTCAACAGCCTCGTTGTCGCCAGCGCCTCGACCGCTCTGGCCATGGTGTTCGGCACCACCGCTGCCTATGCGCTGGAGCGATTTCGGTTCAAACGCAGAAAAGACCTGGGCTTCTGGATTATCTCGACGCGCATGGCTCCGCCCGTGGTGGCCATTGTGCCCTTTTTCCTCATGATGCGCTACCTCGGGCTCTATGACACGCAGTTCGGGCTGATTCTCATATACCTCACGTTCAACCTGCCTTTTGCTGTGTGGATGATGAGGGGATATGTGGGTGAGGTGCCACGCGAGCTGGATGAGGCGGCTCAGCTCGACGGCTGCAGCCGGATGGGAGTGCTGCGACGGGTGATTCTGCCTCTGGTGGCACCCGGCTTTCTGGCAACCGCCGTCATGAGCTTCATCTACTCCTGGAACGAGTTCTTTTTCGCCTACGTTCTCACGGGCCAGAAGGCTCAGACCTTGCCAGTCGGAATCGCCGGTTTCATTACCATGCATGGTGTGCGCTGGGATCAGGTTGCAGCCGTCGGGACGCTCGTTCTCATGCCAGTGCTGGTATTCGGCCTGCTCGTCCAACGCTATTTCGTCAAGGGTATGGTCGAGGGAGCCCTGTCATCCTACTAGAGTGGAACAGCTCCCAGAACGGAGGATGCCTATGCCCATTTGCTGAGCTCTTTGCCTGTGACAAAGTGATCGATTATCTAAGAGAAGGTAAACCAAAGGAGAGAGACATGAAACGCAACGTGTATGTTTTGATTGGCGTGCTGACCATCCTGCTGATGGTCCTGAACGCGTGTGGAGCCGCAACCGTGGCGCCGACCGAGGTCCCGAAAGTTGAGACCCCGCAGCCGCAGGCGCCGACAGCCACAACGGCCGCACCGGCCGCGAAGCCACTTGCCGGTCAAAAGCTGACTGTTCTTCTGGAAGATGCACCCTGGCATCATGAGATCGAGAAGACAGCCCCTGCCTGGGCAGATAAGATGGGCATCCAGCTCGTCATGGACTATCTGCCCGAGGTACAGGAACGTGAGAAGATGAACCTGGACCTCACCACCGGTACCGGGCTTTACGATGTCTTTCTGACCGATGAGATGTACATCGCCAAGGTCGCCAAGCTAGGCGCGCTGGAACCATTGGACCCATATGTCAAGCGAGACAGCCTCGACTTGACCGACTTTCCGCCCCTCGGCCTGCAGACGCTGACCCACGATGGCGGTCTGTACGGCATTCCGTGGCGAACGGCCATGAACATGCTGTTCTACCGCAAGGACCTGACAGACAAATACGGTATCAAGATCCCCACTTCCTACGACGAGCTGATGACTGCGGCTGTCGCAGTGCAGGAGAAACTTAGAGCCGATGGCGTCACGGATGTGTATGGCATGACCGCCAGAGGCCTGCGCGGCGAGGGTCTGAACATGTGGATCGTTGGCTCTAGCGTTCTGCCCGCCTGGGGCGCCAAGTGGTTCGACGCGAACGGTAAGGTGAAGGTCAACAGCCCAGAGTTCGTGGCAGCAGCCGACTACTACGCAACTTTGCTCAAGAAGGCCGGCCCCCCCAACTCGGCCGCCATGAGTTGGGACGATTGCTCCAAGTTCTTTGAGGCAGGCAAGGCGGTGTTCTACATCGACAGTGCTATCCAGTTGTCGCTCATGAAGGACCGCGGGAGCGACGTGGCCAAGAACAGTGAGGCCGCTCCGATTCCCACCGGCCCGCTCGGAACACACCATTCAGGGCTCTATGTGCCCGCTTACGTCATGGCCAAGAACTCCAAGGTCAAGGACGCTGCCTGGGAATTCATCAAGTTCGCCACAAGCTATGACCAGATGCTGATGGACGCGGTACAGGGCGACAACTTTGAGATCGGGCGAGCCTCCGTGGTAAAGAGTGCCGAGTTTGCGAACCGGTTCCCCTATCCGTCGCTCAATGAGGCCCAGGTCGCGACTATGGCCTGGGCTCGCGAAGAGCGGCCCATGGTCGTAGACTGGCCGCAAATGGGTGACTCAGTTGGAGCAGCGGTTCAGGCCGTGATTGCAGGCGACAAGACCGCTCAAGAAGCGTTGGACCAGGCCCAGCAGGAGCTCGCGCCATAGTGGCGCCTCTATCCGTACTGCGCTGCCGTTGGTAAGCTATCAGGCGTGTTGCCGGGGGTGCTCGCCGGCAACACGCCAGCCAGTCCCAGCCGTCTGGAAGGGGAAGCAACGACCATGCTTGACAAGCTGAGACGATGGAGGGAGTCTCCTGCAATCTTTCTGCTGCCAACCGTCGCGACTCTGTTGGCCGTCACGATCTATCCTACCGTCTATGGCATCTGGCTCAGTTTCAACAAGATGTCTCAAGGCGCAGTCAGCACGACCAAGTTCGTGGGGTTGCTCAACTACATACAGCTGTTCCGGCAGAGCGATATCAGAGAGAGCCTAGCAAACACCCTGATATTCGTGGCGGGAAGCGTAACCTTATCCATCTTGGTAGGCTTTTTCATGGCCTTGTTCTTGGACCGCCCGTTCTTTGGCAAATCGCTCTATCTCGGCCTTTTCGTTCTTCCCATCGTTGCTACTCCCGTGGCTGCCGGAATGATGTTCAAGCTCATGTTAAGCACGGACTTTGGCGTCGTCAACTATGTGCTGAGCTTTGTTGGCCTCAAAGACATCGCTTGGCTGGCAAAAGGATCGACGGCGATGCTGTCGATCATTTTCGTTGACGTGTGGAAATGGTCCCCCTTTGTCATGTACTTAATGCTCGCTGCGCTCGGCTCGCTGCCTAAAGAGGTCGACGAGGCGGCCGTGGTGGATGGGGCCAATATCTGGCAGCTGGTTTGGCGCATCAAGCTACCGCAGTTGCTGCCGGCCTTCGTAGCAGTGCTGCTGGTCCGCGTCATTGACGCCTTCAAGGCCTTTGATCACATCCTAGTGATGACGCAAGGTGGCCCCGGTCGAGCCACTGAGGTTCTGAACCTTTCGGCCTATCTGATCGGCTTCCGCTACTTTGACCTGGCCAAAGCGGCCGCACTGGGCCTCCTCGTGCTTATCTTGGTGACGATTGTCAGCCAGGTGATCACGAGAGTGCTGCGAACGGAGTAGAGGGCTGGATCGGGGGCGCTGGGCCGTGCCTGGATAGCAGCCACTCCCGGCGTCCTGCCAGGGTGTCAACAGTACAGCATCCGGGGGCCGGCAGCTTGTTCCCTGGGGTCGAATGCCTCGGGCAACTCCGCAAAGAAGAGGCGTGGTACTACCTCCCGGAAAGAGCCCACCTGGAGTTCGAGGCATTTCCTTGTCCCCTGGGAAAGCCGCGCTCCAGCACCAGGCTGTCGTCTTGGGGTGAGGGCGGGAAAGAAGGGAAGGCTTGTCCGTGGCGGGCGGCCATCCGACCATCTGATTGTGCGACGCCATAGGGCAGAGGAGAGTATCGTGGCCGAAAGGCAGTATATTCTTGGCATCGACAGCAGCACGTCGTCAACCAAAGCGATAGTCTGGGACCTTGGGGGGCACGTCATCGCGGCCGGCCGTGGCTCGATTTCCTATGAGCAGCCAAGGCGTGGATGGGCAGTTCAGAACGCCGAATCGTGGTGGCAGTCTACGACCGCCGCCGTGCAGGAAGCGCTGCGCAGTTTGGATCCGGCTCAAATACTGGCCGTAGGCCTGACGTGGCAGCGCGAGACCATTGTCCCCCTGGATGTGAATGGTAAGCCTCTGCGGGACGGGATTGTCTGGATGGACGAGCGAGGCCTGGATGAAGTGGCCGAGGTCCGCGCCGCGTTTGGCACGTCCTTTTGCGACTTGACCGGCAAGCCGCTGGATATCACCCCGTCTGTGTTCAAGATTATGTGGCTCAAGAGACACGAGCCAGCCGAGTTCGCCAGGACGGCGCTGTTTCTGGATGTGGGAGCCTACCTTACCCGTCGGCTGACCGGCAGGTGCAGGACTTGCAGTGCTGGGGCGGACACCATGGGCCTGGTGGACATGGCACAACGGTCCTGGTCTTCCGAGATCCTGACCTTCGTGGGATTGCGGATGGACCAGTTGCCTGAGCTGGTCGAGCCGGGAGAACTGCTAGGCACGGTGAGCGCGGAAGGCTCGCGTGCAACCGGCCTGCGCGAAGGGACCCCGGTTGTCGCCGGCGGTGGAGATGGTCAGTGCTCGGCTTTGGGCTCGGGTGCGCTCGATGCGGAGACCTATTCGATGAGCCTGGGCACAGGACTGTCACTGGACGTGCACTTGCCACGCTATCTCTATGACCCGGCATTCCGGACACTGATCGGTTGTGTGCCCCGCTCGTATCTGGCTGAGGTCAACACTCGAAGCTGCTCCCTGCTCATACAGTGGTTTCTCCGGGAATTCATGCACATCGAGTGCCAGCTGTCCGGCCTGATGAGTGTGCGTACCGAGGAACTGCTGGACCTGAGCATCGGCCGCCTGAGCGCCGGATCCGACGGCCTGTTGACCCTGCCCTATTGGCGGGGCGTCATGATGCCCCGCAACAACCCCATGGTGAGGGGCATGACCCTCGGGTGGTCCGACTATCACACCAAGGCCCATTTCTACCGGTCTCTCCTCGAGGGGCTGGCTTTCGAGTTCAGGCAGCGGTTGGAGGCCGTGGAACAGGTTCTCAACCAGCCCTGCAGTCGCATACAGATCGGGGCTGGAGGCTCGCAAAGCGCGGTGTGGTGTCAGATCATTAGCGATGTGACCCACAAGACCCTCGGCATTTCGGAGTCGCCCGAAACCACCAGCCTGGGCTCAGCTATGCTGGCTGCTACGGCCAGTGGGGCATTCTCCTCTTTGGAGGAGGCCGTGCGAGCGATGCATCGCACCGTAGAGACGGTGAGTCCGATCGAGCGGAATTCCAGGGTATACGACGCAATCTACGGCCGCGTCTACGTGCATCTGTTGCCCCTGCTCGAAGAATACATGGTCACGCTGCGAGAGATAACCGTACAGTGACTGGGGCGAAACTAGGTCCAGAAACGCTATCTGGGAGGCGAGAGAAAATGGATGCTCAACGGACGATTCAGGCCCTCATCGAGAAGAGGCAGAAGCTTCTGGACGGGAAGCGCAATCGCGATGCGCAGGCGCTGTTCGTGAAACGCACTCCCGAGATCCCGCAGGACAAGTTCCGAGAGCTCCCGCGCAGGCTCTTCGACACGCACGGCAAGATCCCTATCATCGTCTGCCTAGATCGGCCCATGTGGGCTCGGCTGCTGGGCTTTCGCTTGGACCGCTTCTACCAGGATCCGGACTACTTCCTGGAGAATCAACTGCGCATGGATGTCTACCACTTGGAGAACCTGGCCGATGACCTGTTCTTCGACGAATCAATCCAGGTTCCCGGGGGTGCCAGTTTCGAGAGCACGCTGTTCGGTATGCGACAGGCGTATGGGCCAAAGAGTGAGCCCTGGCTAGATCACGCCGCCATCGTAAACAACGCAGCCGACCTGGCCCAGCTGTCCACCTGTGACTTCTACAGTGCAGGTCCCATGCCGGCGGTTCTCCAGTTCCACGAACGCCTTCTCGAGCTGCTGGCCCACAGCGGCATGAAGCCGATCCTGCCGGGCTGGATACGGGGTCCGCTGGGAGTTGCCGAGAACCTGAGGGGCACCGAACGCTTGCTCATGGACCTTCTCTCCGATCCTGGATTCGCGTGCGCTCTGCTCCGCTGTGTGGTGGAGGCTAGAAAGAGCTGGTGCCTGGCTCGAGATAAGTACTTGGGTTCCAGCAGCGTCCGTTTGGGTGTGATGTACGACGATGAGGTCCAAGTGCCTATGTTGTCCCCCAGAATGTACCGCCAGCACATCCTGCCGCTTGAGCAGGAG
>Ga0315286_10005735_pt1 | contig 12018 bp, 11 predicted proteins | sample YL17G10_0_MG_FD_205038 | JGI IMG/M metagenome (GOLD analysis project Ga0315286, IMG submission 205038) | Sediment microbial communities from Yellowstone Lake, YNP, Wyoming, USA - YL17G10_0 | ecosystem: Environmental > Aquatic > Freshwater > Lake > Sediment | place: USA: Wyoming | collected... | reverse complement strand
GGGGTCCCGGATTTCGCGGCGGATCTTCCCGGCGCGGCCGGCAAGGTCCTGATCGGCGGCTTCACGCCCGATCTCGAGCGCATCGTCGCGCTCGCGCCGGATCTGGTCGTGGCCTCGCGCGACGGCACCGACCGCGCCGCCTACGAGAAGCTGAAGGCGCTGGGCGTGCCGGTCCTCGCGACGGAGGCGCGCAGCCTCGCCGGTGTCCTCGCGGACATCCTCCGGGTCGGCGGCGCGATCGGTGAGCCGGCCGCGGCGGAACGGGTCGTGGCGAGCCTCTCGGAGAGGATCGCGGCGGCCGAGAGAAGGGCCGCCGGCCGGAAAGAGCCACCGCCGCGTGTCGCGGTCGTCATCTGGCCCGATCCGCCCGTCGTGGCGGGACCCGCCACCTTCGTCGGCGACCTCCTGGTCCGGGCGCGGCTCGTCAACGTCGTTCCGGAGAAAGCCGGAGAATGGCCGCGCGTGTCGCATGAGTCGCTCGCCGCCTGGAATCCCGATCTCGTCATCCACCCGGAGACGGCCGAGAACGGTGCCGCCTTCGCCCGCGCCTTCGGTCCGGACAGCCCCTGGCGGCTCGTCCCGGCCGTGCGCACCGGGCGGGTCGTGGCTGTCCCCGGCGCCGCCCTCGAACGGCCGGGGCCGCGCCTCGTCGACGCGCTCGAACGTCTCGCGGCGATCGGCGATCCGCGCGGGGAGCACCGGTGACCGGCCAGAGCCGCAGCCCCGCGGCCGCGAGTGCCGTGCTCCTCGCGGCTCTCGCGGTGGCGCTTCTCCTGTCGCTCCTCTCGGGGAGCGTCCCCCTGGCCGCGGGCGACGTACTCCACGCGCTCGCGGGGCAGGGAGACCCGTCCGTGGTGACGATCGTCCGGGATCTGCGCCTTCCGCGCGCTCTCCTCGCCGCGCTCGTCGGCGGGGCGCTTGCGCTCTCGGGGGCGGCGCTTCAGGCGCTTCTCCAGAACCCGCTGGCGGACCCGTTTCTCCTCGGGGTCTCCGGGGGCGCCGCCTGCGGGACGCTCGTCGGCTCGCTCCTCGGCCTCGGGGCGGCGGGCCTCTTCGGGCGCGCAGCGCTGCCGCTCGCGGCGTTTCTGGGGGCGCTCGCGGCCGTTCTTCTCGTGGGTGTCGGCGCCTCGGTCCGGGGCCGGCTCGACCGGGGTCGGCTCCTTCTCTCGGGAGTGGTCGTCAACGCGCTCGCGTCGGCGGTCCTCCTCTTCCTCCTCTCGTGGGGCGACGGCGCGCGGACGCAGGGTTTCGTCTTCTGGATGCTCGGGTCGCTGGCGGGCGCGACCGGCGAGGCCGTCCTGACGCTCGCCGTCTACGCGGCCCTCGGCCTCGCGGCCCTTCTCCCGCTGGCGCCCGCCTTCGACGCCCTCTCGCTCGGCGAGGAGACGGCCTTCACGCTCGGCGTTCCGGTCGAGACGGTGAAGCGGAACGCCTACCTCGCCGCCTCGCTCCTCGCGGCCGCGGCCGTCTCCGTCTCCGGCATCATCGGATTCGTCGGCCTCCTCGTCCCGCACGGCGTGCGGCTCGTCGTCCGGTCGCACCGCGCGCTTCTTCTCCTTTCGTTCGCCGGCGGCGCCGTGCTTCTCGTCCTGGCCGACACGGCCGCCCGGTCGCTCTTCGCTCCCGCCGAGGTCTCGGTCGGCGCCGTGACGGCCCTCCTCGGCGCCCCGGCCTTCCTCCTCCTGATGCGGAGGCGCGCGTGATGCGGCTGTCGGAGGTTTCCGCCGGATACGGCGCCCGCGACGTGCTTCGCGACGTGACGCTCTCTCTGTCGCCGGGGAGCGTCGTCGCGCTGCTCGGCGAGAACGGCGCGGGAAAGACGACGCTCCTGAAGGTCCTTGCGGGACTGCTCCAGGCCCGCACCGGGTCGGTGACGCTCGGCGGACGCCCGCTCGAGGCGGTGCCGCGCCGGGAGGCCGCGCGCCGGATCGGCTACCTTCCGCAGGGCTTCGAGCCCCTCTTCCCGATGCGCGCTCTCGACGCCGTCCTTCTCGGCCGGATGCCGCGCCGGGCCCGCTTCGCCGCGCCGGGACCTCTCGACGTGGCTGCGGCGCGGCGCGCCCTCGAGGAGCTCGACGCCGCCCAGCACGCCGAGGCCGACCTGCGCGAGATGAGCGGCGGGGAAAGGCAGCGCGTCCTGCTCGCCCGGGTCCTGGCGGGCGAGCCGGAGGCGATGCTCCTCGACGAGCCGACGGCCAGTCTCGACCCGCGCCACCGCCTCGTCGTCCTCACGGCGCTCCGGCGCCGCGCGGCGGCGGGCGCCACCGTGCTTCTCTCGACGCACGAGCTGGAGTTCGCCGCCGGCGCCGACCGGGCCGTCCTCCTCGCCGGGGGGCGGGTGCTGGCGGAGGGAGCGGTCAAAGAGACGCTCACGGCGCCGCTTCTCTCGGAGCTCTTCGGCGTGGCGGCCCGGGTGTTCCCGCTCCCGGACGGAACGCCGCTCATCTCCCTCGGACGCCCGGTCGAGTAACATCCGGAGCCTTCCGCCATGTGGTTCCGCAAGGACAAGACCCCGCGGCCCGTCCGCGACCACAAGTCCGCCTCGCTCGGCGAGGGGCTCTTCCTGAAATGCGAGGGGTGCCGCGAGACCCTCTACTCGAAGGAAGTCGAGCGGAACCAGCAGGTCTGTCCGAAGTGTCAGCACCACTTCACCCTCTCCGCGGACGGCCGGATGAAGCTCCTCTTCGACGAGGAGCGCTTCCAGCCCCTCTTCGGGGAGGTCCGGCCGACCGATCCGCTCAAGTTCAAGGACTCGAAGCGGTACCGCGACCGCCTGAAGGAGTACGAGTCGCGCACGGGGCGCCCGGACGCGATCGTCGCCGGGACGGGGACGCTCGAGGGACGGCCCGTCGTCGTCGCGGTTCTCGACTACGCCTTCATCGGCGGGTCGATGGGGTCGGTCGTCGGCGAGGTCGTCACCCGCTGCGTCGAGCTCTCTCTCCACGAGCGACGGCCCCTGATCATCGTCTCGGCCTCGGGAGGGGCGCGGATGCAGGAGGGAATCCTCTCCCTCATGCAGATGGCGAAGGTCTCGGCCGCTCTCGCGAAGCTCTCGGAGGGGCGGGTTCCCTACATCTCCGTCCTGACGAACCCCACGACGGGGGGCGTCACGGCGTCGTTCGCCATGCAGGGGGACGTCATCCTGGCCGAGCCGAAGGCGCTGGTCGGCTTCGCCGGGCCGCGCGTCATCGAGCAGACCATCCGGCAGACGCTTCCCGAAGGCTTCCAGCGCTCGGAGTTCCTGCGTGACCACGGCTTCGTGGACGCCGTGGTGCCCCGCCCGCAGCTGAAGGCGACGATCGGAACCCTCCTGTCGCTCTTCGGGGTGTGAGCGGCCTCGCCTGGCTCGAGGCCCTCGGGCCGCAGCGGATCCGCCCCGGACTCCAGAGAACGCGCGCCCTGCTCGACTCTCTCGGGAGCCCCGACCGCTCCCTCCGCTCCGTCCTCGTGGGGGGGACAAACGGCAAGGGCTCGACGGCGGCGGCGCTCTCGGCGATCCTGACGAACGCCGGCGTCCGGACGGGTCTCTACACGTCGCCGCATCTCGTCCGGGTGACGGAGCGGATCCGGCTCGGCGACGCGGACGTTTCCGAAGCCCTTCTGGACGACGCCCTGGCCCTCGTGGCCGCGGTCGCGGGACCCGGGGAGCGCGGCCCGACCTACTTCGAGGCGCTGACGGTCGCGGCCCTCGAGCTCTTCCGCCGCGCCCGCGTCGAGGTCGCGCTGCTCGAGGTCGGCATCGGCGGACGCCTCGACGCGACGAACGTCGTCGCGCCCGAGGTCTCCGTCCTGACGAACGTCGGAGCCGACCATCTCGAGATCCTCGGCCCGTCGCTCGCCGACGTGGCGCACGAGAAAGCGGGGATCTTCCGGACGGGGCAGCCGGCGCTGGTCGGCGCGGAGGGGACGGTGCCCGACGCGAAGGCCTTGCTCCACGCCGAGGCCGCCCGCCTCGGCGCCCGCCTCCTCGAGGTGCCGCCGTCCGACCGCTGGAGCGGCGTCTTCCCGCTGCCGGGCGCCCACCAGCGGCAGAACGTGGCGCTGGCGGTGGCCGCGGCGCGCGCGCTGGCGCCGCTCGACGACGCGGCGGTCGCCGCGGGGCTCGCCAGGACCCGGTGGCGCGGCCGGCTCGAGCGGCTCGAGCGCCCCGGGCGGCGGACGCTGATCCTCGACGGGGCCCACAACGCCCACGGGGCCGAGGCCCTCGGCCGCTGGCTCGACGCCGAGGGGCTTTCGGGCCGCGTCGACCTCCTGTTCGGCGTCCTCTCGGACAAGGATGCCCCCGGCATTGCCGGGCCGCTCTTCGCGCGAGCGCGGCACATCATGCTGACGGCGCCCCCCTCGCCCCGCGCGGTCCCTCCGGAGGCGTTGAAGGAGCGGCTCGGTGTCGCCGGGACCGAGACGGCTCCGTCGCCGGCCGCGGCCCTCGGGCGGCTCGACGCCGTGGGGACCGGGGCCCCTCCCGTTCTCGTGGCGGGATCGCTCTATCTTGTGGGCGAAGTGCTCCGGCTGCTCGAAGGCGAGTCCGGATAGGATCGGAGCGGTGCCGGAAACACTTGGAACGCGCGTGGTCGCCTTCTCGAAGAAGGAGCTCGAGGCCGCCGAGGACGCCCGGCTCGCGCTGTACGCCTCGCGCTCCCTGAAGGCCGCGCGCCGGTACGAGACGGCCGGGGAGGGGCGGAGCTACGACTACCGGACGGAATTCCAGCGCGACCGCGACCGGATCATCCACTCGCGCGCCTTCCGGCGCCTCAAGCACAAGACGCAGGTGTTCATCCCCTTCGAGGGAGACCACTACCGGACGCGCCTGACGCACACGCTCGAGGTGACCCAGGTCGCCCGCACGATGGCGCGCGCGCTCGGGCTGAACGAGGACCTGACCGAGGCGTGCGCCCTCGGGCACGACCTCGGCCACACGCCGTTCGGGCACTCGGGGGAGAAGGTGCTGAACCGGATCCTCTCGGGGGGCGAGCCGGCCCTGCCGCTCGAGCCGAAGGTCGCCGCGCAGGCCGGGGCGTTCAAGCACAACTACCAGTCTGTCCGCGTCGTCGACGTGCTCGAGAAGCGGTACGAGCACCCGGGGCTGAACCTGACGAACGACACGCGGGAGGGAATCCTCAAGCACACGACCTGGAAGCGCGACTTCAACTTCCCCGACCTCGACGGCGAAGGGCTCAATCTCTCCTCCGGCTGCCACCTCGAGGGGCAGGCCGTCGGCTGGGCCGACGAGTTCGCCCAGCAGGCGCACGACCTCGAGGACGGCCTCCCGCTCGTCTCTCTCGAGCGGGTCCTGACGCTCCCGATCGCACAGACCGTCGTCGAGGCGCTCGGTGACGGCTTCGGAAAGGCGGCGGATCCGGTGGTGAAGCGGGCGATGCTGATCCGCGGCCTCATCCACCTCCTCGTCACCGACCTGATCACCGCCTCGCGCGCCGCGATCGAGCGGTGGCTCGCGGAGCGGAAGATCGCGTCGGCTTCCGAGTTCGCGGCGCAGCGCCGGAAGCTCCCGGGCTCGCTCGTCGCCCCGTCCAGGACGGGCGACCGCCTCTACCGCGAGCTGAAGGAGTTCATCTACCAGCACATCATCCACAGCCACCTCGTCTCGCAGCACGACGGCCGGGCCCAGCTCGTCCTGACGACGCTCTTCACCTCGTACTACCGGAATCCGCGCCTGCTGCCCGACTCCGTCCTTCAGCGCTACCACGACGTCGCCGGCGTCGCCTTCCTCCGCGACATCCCGCTCAAGCGGCTCGAGGCCGAGATCGTGGCGAACTACCTCCGGCGGCCCCTCTTCCTCCGGTCGATCGCCGACCACCTCGCCGGGATGACCGACAGCTACGCGCTCGCCGAATACGACACGATGGTCTCGGCGTATCCCCGGCGCTCGGAATGACCGCCGGCGGCGCCGGAGCCGGGGCGGGACGCTCCGGGCGCTAAGATTCCCTGATGCGGATCGCGTTCGGCGCGGATCACGCGGGCTTCGAGCTGAAGGAGAAGCTCAAGGCGCACGCGTCCTCGAAGGGGCACGACGTTCTCGACCTCGGAACCCATTCGGCCGATTCGGTCGACTACCCGGATTTCGGCCGTGCCGTGGGCGAGGCCGTGACGGAGGGTCGCGCCGACCGCGGCGTGGCCGTCTGCGGGACGGGGATCGGAATCGCCATCGCGGCCAACAAGGTGGCGGGAATCCGAGCCGGCGTCCCCAACGACCTCTTCGCCACGCGCCTGATGCGCGAGCACAACGACGCCAACGTCATCGCCTTCGGGGCCCGCCTCGTCGCGCCGGCGCTCGCGGAGGCGATGCTCGACCTCTTCCTCGAAATACCCTTCGCCGGCGGCCGCCACGAACGCCGCGTGAAGAAGCTGAACGGAGAAATCCCATGAGCCTCACGGTGTCCGCCCGCGCCGCCCTCCTGAACCGCCCCCTCGCCGAGGTCGACCCCGACATCGCGCGCGTCCTCGCCAGCGAGCTGAAACGCCAGCAGGACGGGATCGAGCTGATCGCCTCGGAGAACTTCACGTCGCGCGCCGTCCTCGAGGCGATGGGCTCCGTCCTGACGAACAAGTACGCGGAGGGATACCCCGGCAAGCGCTACTACGGTGGCTGTGTCCACGTGGACGAGGGGGAGTCGCTCGCCATCTCGCGGGCGAAGGCCCTCTTCTCGCCGGAGAACCCGGACGCGGTCCACGCCAACGTCCAGCCGCATGCGGGCTCGCAGGCGAACGCGGCCGTCTACATGGCCTGCCTGAAGCCGGGCGACACGCTTCTCGGGATGTCGCTCTCGCACGGCGGCCACCTGACGCATGGCCACCCGCTCAACGTCTCCGGGAAGCTCTACCATGTCGTCGCGTACGGCGTCACGAAGGAGACCGAGCGGATCGACTACGACGAACTCCTGAAGATCGCCGAGCAGGAGAAGCCGAAGCTGATCGTGGCCGGCGCCTCGGCCTATCCCCGGACGCTCGACTTCCCGGCGTTCCGGAGGGTCGCTGACGCCGTCGGGGCGCTCCTGATGGTCGACATCGCGCACATCGCCGGCCTGATCGTGGCGGGCCTCCACCCGTCGCCCGTCGGGCACGCCCACTTCATCACGACGACGACGCACAAGACGCTCCGGGGTCCGCGTGCCGGGCTCATCCTCTGCGTTCCGGAATGGGCGAAGGAGATCGACAAGGCGGTCTTCCCGGGCCAGCAGGGGGGGCCGCTCGAGCACATCATCGCGGCCAAGGCGGTGGCGCTCAAGGAAGCCATGACGCCGGAGTTTCGCGCCTACCAGCGGCAGGTCGTCGAAAACGCCGCGGTCTTCTCCGAGGCCGTCGCCGGCCGCGGCTTCCGGATCGTTTCCGGGGGGACCGACAACCACCTCTTCCTCGTCGACGTCGGGAAGAAAGGGCTGACCGGAAAGGTGGCGGAAAAGGCGCTCGACGCCGCCGGAATCACGGTGAACAAGAACACGATCCCGTTCGACCCGAACCCGCCGATGGTCACGTCGGGGCTCCGGATCGGAACGCCCGCCGTCACGACGCGCGGCATGGGTCCTTCGGAGATGAAGACGATCGCCGGCTGGATCGCGGAGGTCCTCGCCGCTCCCGAGGACGCGGCCGTCGCGGCGCGCGTCCATGGAGAGGTCCGCGAGCTGACCAGAGCGTTTCCGCTGTATTAGGCCTTCTTCAGCGTCCGCGACACGCGTCGGCGAATGCGCAGGACGTCGAGATACGCCTGCGCGCCGCCGAGGAGCGTGACGCGTGAGTCGGGGGAGTCGAACCAGAGGACGGGAACCTCGGCGATGGCGTAGCCGAGCTTCCGCGCGAGGAGCAGCGCCTCCACGTCCCAGGCGAAGCGGTCGACGGTGGCGCGGGAAAAGACGGCCTGCGCCGCCTCGCGCGTGAAGAGCTTGAAGCCGCACTGCGTGTCGCGGATTCCGGGCAGGGCGGCGAGCCTCACGAGAAGATTGAAGAGCTTCCCCATCGCCACGCGGTAGAAAGGCTGCCGCTCCTTCACGAGGCTCTCGTCCACGGCCCGCGAGCCGATGGCGACGGGCGCGCCGGCCGCCGCGAGCTTCTCCCACTCGCCGATCGGCGTGGAGAAGTCGGCGTCGGAGACGAGGACGGACCTTCCCTCGGCGGCGAGCGCACCGGTTCGTACGGCCGCACCCTTGCCGCGGTTCTTTTCGTGGACGAGGACGCGGACGGCGAGCCCCAGACGCCGCCCCGTTTCCGCCGCGCGGGCCGCCGTCCGGTCGGCCGAACCGTCGTCCACGACGAGGATCTCCGCCGAGAGGGGCTCGGCCCTCCCCGACAGCCACGCCGCCACCGCCTCCAGCGACGCGGGGAGCCGGGTCTCCTCGTCGTAGGCGGGAATGACGACGGTGAGATCGGGCCTCACGCCGGGACCGCCTCGTAGATGAACTGGTAGCCGAAGAGCGTCGGCCAGATCCGCGCGAGGTGGAGCGCGGCGGCGCGGGCGAGCGGCGCCAGCGGCAGCCGGCCGAGAGCCGGGATGGCCAGCTCCACGGGCATGGCGGTCGGCACGACCGTTCCGACACGAAAACCATGCGCCCCGAGCAGCGCGCGTCCCGTCCGGCGGGTGAAGAACCGGAGGTGCGACGCGTCGAGAAGGCCGCGCGGCACGTAGGTGAAGCGTCCGAGAAGGAGCGAAAGGCGGAGGGTCACGTTCGCGACATTGGGCAGCGAGACGAGGAGGATCCCCTCCCGTTTCACGAGCGGGCGGAGGAGGTCGAGAGCCCGCCCCGGATCCGGAAGGTGCTCGAGGACGTCGGCCGCGACGACCACGTCGAAGGTCTCCCCGTCCAGCTTCTCGAGCGATTCGAGGAGGTCCTCGGTCATGGACCAGTCGAAGAGACCGGCCGCCTGCCGCGCCGCCTCGGCGTCGAGCTCGATTCCCGCGAGGGTGCTGCAGCGGGCGCGCACCCGCCGCGCGAGCTCGCCGGCGCCGTAGCCGAAGTCGAGGAGTTTCAGGCCGGTGCCGCGCGCCTCGATCTTCGACAGGAGAATCTCGTGCGAGGAGCCGGGGATCTCCTTCCACGGATAGCGCGGAGCGGGAGAGGCGGCGCTCAGGCCGGAGACCTCTGGGCGATCGGGATGCGGCGCCCCGTGCCGAACGCCTTCATCGAGACCTTGAGCCCCGGAGCGGCCTGCGCCCGCTTGTACTCGGCGCGGTCGAGCTGGCGGGCGATCCCCCGGACGAGGGAGAGCGGCGCCTTCACCCGCCTTGCCGTCGTCTCGGCCGAGAGGTTCCGTTCGACGAGCGACTCGAGGATCGCGTCGAGGAGGTCGTAGGGCGGGAGCGAATCCTGGTCCGTCTGGCCCGGGCGGAGTTCGGCCGACGGGGGCTTCGTCAGGCTGGCCACCGGAATCAGGGAGCGCCCCGCACGCGCGTTCAGGTGACGGGCGAGGGCGTAGACGCGCAGCTTCGGCAGGTCGGAGATCGGCGCGAGGCCTCCGCACATGTCGCCATAGAGCGTGCAGTAGCCGACGGCGAGTTCGCTCTTGTTTCCGGTCGTCAGGACGAGAGGCCCGAACTTGTTCGAGACGGACATCAGAAGGAGGCCGCGGAGGCGCGACTGGACGTTCTCCTCCGTGACGTCCTCCGGACGTCCCGAAAAGAGCGGCGCGAGCGTCCGCTTCGCCTCGGCGAAGAGTCGGTCGATCGGCAGGATCTCGAAGGGGATCCCGAGATTCGCCGCGAGGTCGCGCGCGTCGGCCACGGAGCCTTCGGAGGAGAAGGGGGACGGCAGGCCGAAGCCGGTCACGTTCGCCGCGCCGAGAGCGTCCACGGCGAGGGCCGCGACGAGGGCCGAGTCGATGCCGCCCGAGAGGCCGAGGATCGCGGAGCGAAAGCCGCACTTCCTCGCGTAGTCGCGGATCCCGAGGACGAGAGCGCGGCGGAGCGACTCGAGGGCGTTTCCCTCCGCGTCGTCCGGGAGGTCCCCGGTCCCGCCACCGGCGACGGGGACGACGCCGCGGGGGCTCTTTCCCTTCGGGAGGTCGACGACGAGGAGGTCCTCCGCGAAGAGGGCGCCGCGCGCGGCGACGCGCCCGCGCCCGTCAAGGACGATCGTCCCCCCGTCGAAGACGAGCTCGTCGTTCCCGCCGACGAGGTTCACGTAGGCGACGGGAACGCGCCCGTCGCGCGCGAGGCGGGCCAGCATCCGGCGGCGGAGGCGCGGCTTTCCCTCGCTGAAGGGAGAGGCCGAGATGTTGACGATCGCCGTGGCGCCGCGGCGGACCATCTCGTCTCCCGGGTCCTCGCGGTAGAGGCGGCGCGTCCGCCAGAAGTCCTTGTCGTTCCAAAGGTCTTCGCAGATCGAGAGGCCGAGCCGCTCGCCGGCCAGCGGGACGACGACCGGCGCGCTCCCCGGCTCGAAGTGGCGGCCCTCGTCGAAGACGTCGTACGTCGGAAGGAGGAGCTTCTTCGCGACGGCCCGCGCGCGTCCCCGGTGCAGAAGGACGGCCGCGTTGTGAAAGGGCTTTCCGGTCGGCCGCGGGTTCGGAAGGAACGTGCCGACGAGGAGCGCCGTCTCCCGGGTCCGCCGCGCGAGCGCCTTCAGGGTCCGGGCCGCCTCCCGCTGGAAGGCAGGGCGATCGATCAGGTCCCGCGGCGGGTAGCCGCAGACGGCCAGCTCCGGCACCGCGAGGAGCTGCGCTCCGGCTTCCTCGGCCCGCGCGAGGGCCGCCGCGATCCTCTCCGCGTTTCCGCCGAAGTCGCCGACGGTGGTATTCAGCTGGGCGAGGGCGAGCCGCATCAGGCGCCGCGCCGTTCGGCGGACACGACGGTCGTTCCCGAAAGGAGATCGGCGAACGTGCGGCCGCGGCGGTCGAAGGCGGAAAGAAGCAGCGGCACGCCGGCGAGGAGGCCGGTCAGCAGGAACCCGAGGAACCGGAGGAACGAGGCGGCGAGCGTCGGCGAGCCGCCGTCCTCGGCGCGGATCCGGAGGTCGGCGAGCGCCATGCCCGGTGTCGTCCCCCAGACGAACGGCGCGAGAACGAGAAGGACGAGGGCCACGAGGACGAGAAACGCGCCGAGCGGAACGAACGCCGCGAGCGGAAAGCGCAGATCGAGGACGAGCGAGCCGGCGGCGAGCTCGACCGCGCCGACGAGGGTCAGGATCAGGAGGTCCGCGAGGCCGGCGGTGAGGCGCCGGGCGAAGGCGACGCTTTCCTCCTCGCCCTCCGGAACCTCCTCGGCCTCCGGGAGCGCTTCGGGAGCGCCGGGTTCGGCGGCGGGTGGAGCGGGCGCCGGCGGGGCGGCCTCCTCGGGACCCTTGTGAAGGGGCGCCTCCCCGAGGTCGGGGAAGAGAGAGAGCGTCTTCCCCTTCGACGGGCGCCGCGGCGCCTCGCCCCCGAGGGGATGCTCCGCCAGCGGGTCGCGCGGCGTGTCGCCCATCAGCGCTTCACGGCCGGGGAGAGAGGTGGCGGACGAAGATGCGAGCCATGAGATCGGTAGCGCCCTTCGGGTACTTCCGGGAGAACTTCAGGAGTCGCTGGGCCTCCGTATCGGATGGATGGATCTTCACGGCGTCCTGGAACGCCTCGAGAGCCCGGACGTTGTTTCCCGACTGAAGGGACTGGATTCCGGAGTTGACATACGCGTTCACGAGGTAGTCCTCGACGTCCTGGTTCTTCGCGTCGGCCTTCCGGAGTTCCCAGAGGAGCTTGATGGCGCTGTCGTAGTCCCCCTCGGAGTACGACTTCACGGCGCTTCGGAGGCCGTCCACCGCCTCCCGGGCGCGGCGCATCGCCTGCTGCGCCTCGGTGTCCTCGGGGCGTGCCTTGACGACCGGGTCGAGCGCCTTGAAGGCCTCGATGTACTTGCTCGCCTTGAGGGCCGCGAAGCCCTGGGCGCGGAGTTCCTCGAGGGCGGCCACGTTCGGCGCCGTCGGCACCGGCGTGGGAACGCCGGCGTTGCGGTACTGGTCGATCTTCGTCAGCGCCTCGTTGTGGCGCGGGTCGGCGTCGGGAACCGCGAGGAGGATCTGGATCGCCGCGTCCACCTTC
>Ga0315286_10005734_pt1 | contig 12022 bp, 8 predicted proteins | sample YL17G10_0_MG_FD_205038 | JGI IMG/M metagenome (GOLD analysis project Ga0315286, IMG submission 205038) | Sediment microbial communities from Yellowstone Lake, YNP, Wyoming, USA - YL17G10_0 | ecosystem: Environmental > Aquatic > Freshwater > Lake > Sediment | place: USA: Wyoming | collected... | reverse complement strand
CGGCTACGTGTGGTGGGACAGCGATCTGCAGCTGAAGGACACGGCCCACTACGGCGGCAAGCTGGGTCTTTACTTCGGCCTGCTCGGCATCGAGGGCAACTTCGGGTACTCGTCGGTCAAGACGGACGACCTGCTCGAGGAAAAGGCCGCGCTCATGAACTACGGCGGCGACCTCGTCCTGCGCTTCGCGAAGGACGGGAGCGTCATCCCCTACATCCTCGGCGGCGTCGGGCAGGTGAGCTTCGATCCCGATGCGGCGGACGTGGAGACCGAGACCGAGACCTCCTACGACGCCGGCGCCGGCTTGCTCTTCAAGCTCGGCCCGATGGTCGGCTTGCGCTTCGAGGCGCGGGACCTGATGCACAAGGTCACGCCCGATATCGAAGACCCGACCATCAACGACGACCTGCGCCACAACATCGTCGCCACCGGCGGCCTGAGCCTGATCTTCGGCGGGCAGAAGGACACCGACAAGGACGGCGTGAAGGACAACAAGGACCAGTGCCCCGACACGCCGCTGGGCGCCATCGTGGACGAGGCCGGCTGCCCGATCGACACCGACAAGGACGGCGTGCCCGACGGCATCGACCAGTGCGCCGACACGCCGAAGGGCTGCACCGTGGACGCCCGCGGCTGCCCGAGCGACTCGGACAAGGACGGTCTGTGCGACGGCCTCGACCAGTGCCCGGACACCCCGGCCGGCGCGCCCGTGGACGAGAAGGGCTGCCCGAAGGACTCCGACGGCGACGGCGTGCCCGACTACCTCGACCAGTGCCCGAACACCCCGGCCGGCATGGGCGTGGACGAGAAGGGCTGCCCGAAGGACACCGACGGCGACGGCGTGTCCGACGACAAGGACCTCTGCCCGAACACGCAGCCGGGCGTGAAGGTCGACAAGGACGGCTGCCCGATCGAGATCACCGAGCAGGAGAAGGAGTTGCTCGACAAGGGTCTGATCACCATCCGGACCATCAAGTTCGAGACGGCCAAGTCCAACATCCTGCCCGAGTCCGAGCCGGTCCTGAGCGACCTGGGCAAGATCCTCATCCAGTGGCCGCAGCTGCAGATCGAGATCGGCGGCCACGCCGACTCGCGCGGCAAGGACGCGTACAACCAGACGCTGTCCGAGGCGCGGGCCAACTCCGTGCGCGACTGGCTGCTGGCGCACTACCCGCAGCTCAACGCCGCCAACCTCACGGCGGTCGGCTTCGGCGAGTCCAAGCCGGTGGCGACCAACAAGACCCAGACCGGCATGGCGCTCAACCGCCGCGTCGAGTTCAAGGTCCTGAACACGGAAGAGCTGATGAAGATCAAGGAGCGCCGCCGCACGCTGCAGCAGGGCGAGTAAGCTTCCTTCGGGCCCGGGGCCGGTCCGCAAGACCGGCCCCGGTCGCCCGGGCCGAGCGGCCCGACCGGGAGGCGCGCGAACATCGAAGTCGGACCGTTCGCGACCCGGAGCGAAGCACCCTGGAAGCAGAAGCTGGCGGAAGGACAAGAAGCCCGCACCGGTTTCACCGGTGCGGGCTTCGGCTTTCCGGGCCGGCGCGGCCCGGGCGCGGTGCGGACCCCGGCGCGACTAGGCCGTCGGGTCGTCCTGGATATCGGCGGCCGGCACGCAGACGCACAGCAGGGTCAACTCGCCCTGCATGTCGTACGCTTGGCCGAGCCGAACGTGGACCGCGTCCCCATCCTGGATCTCGAGCGACGCGCCTTCCACCTCGAAGCTGCCCTGGCCACCGAGCACGTAGAAGATGCGGCTCCCCTCCGCCCGCACCCGGCCGTGGCGGCCGTTCAAGTCGATGCGGGCCACGCTGGCGGCATCGAGGGGCGGGGTGACGCGGTACGAGCCTCCCTCCAGACCTTCGGCATGGAACTCCGCTGTGGCCTCGTCTCGGCACAGGATGGCGGAGCTTTGGGCCGCGGTAGCAGGGCGGGCGGTGTCGGGACTCATCAGGGATGATCTCCTCTTTCCGGGTGTCCTCGGACCGCGTCGCCGCGGCTGATCAATTCGGGCGCTAGACTAGCCTATTTCCGAGGCGCGGCGGGAAGGATTTGCTGACGGGTGGGGTTTTCGACCGGCTTGGGGCGCCCTGCTGGGCGGGGCGCGCGAGGACTCGACCGGAGCCGGACCGACCCCCGACGAATCCTAGTAAGCGGAAGGGGCCAAAGCGCTTGCGCCCTGGCCCCCCATTGGGTCGGCCGTCGCCGCTCGCGCGGCAAGACCTTCCCGCCGCGGCCCGCTGAGGGGCGCGGTTTAGGAGCCCGATTCGGGCCCCCGCTCCGTGGGATGGCTGGCCCGGGACTGCTGGTAGGCATCCTTGCCCGCCCGGAAGGCCTGCTTCAGATCGTCGGCCTGCTCGGTCGCGAAGCCGCGGGCGTCGTCGATCCGCCGCCGGCCCTCGTCCCCCAGCTTGTCGGCCGCGTCGCGCAACCGCCGGCGCGTCTCGGCGCCGGAGGCCGGCGCGAGGAGAAGACCCACCACGGCGCCGACCACGGCACCCACCAGAAACCCGACCAGCACTCCGCTGTTGCCGCCGTTGTTCTCGTCCACCGCGATCCCTCCTCTGTTCGGCCGATGGGGCCCGGTCTCTTTGCGCCGGGGGGCCCTATGCTATTCTCGCCCGCCGCGACTGCGGCGGCGTCCCGCGAGACTGCGAAACACCTGCAGGCCGGTCTTCACCCCCGACCAGATCGCCATCACCCGGCCCAGCGGGCCTCCCACTCCCGAGAGCACGATATCGGTCGCGCCCAGCGCCTTCGACCCCACGCCCTCGATCTGCGCGGCCAGACGATTCACCTTGCCGGCCGTCTCCGTGAGCTGATGGCCGAGCCCGCGGTACTCGCGCACCGCCAGCTCGGCCTCCGCCACCAGCGGCGCGGCGCGGTGCAGCACCGCTTCCGCCTGTGCCGCGGTGCGGCGCACCTGCAGCAGCGCACGCATCAAGAAGACCGAGACGGCGACGACGGCGGCGGTGAAGACGACCGCGCAGATCGTGAGCACGGTCATGGTGTCCATGGGATCGATCCTCGAAGGGCCCGAAGGCGTGGCAGCAGGACCGGCGCGCGCGGGCGCCGGACGGGGCGTGAAGCTCCGACCGGGGGAGATTCTAAGCGTCGGGGCCGGGAGGGTCAACGGGGGCGGCGTGGGGCGCGGACGGCCTCTAGGTCTTCTGCTTCTTCTTCTCGGCCGCGGGGAAGAGCACGTTGTTGAGGATCAGCCGGTAACCCGGCGAGTTCTTGTGCAGGGAGAGGTCGGTGGGCGGGTCGCCGACCGCGTGCTGGTAGTCCTCGGGGTCGTGCCCGCCCAGGAAGGTGAATGTGCCCTTGCCGTAGTTGCCGTGCAGGTACTTCACCTCGCCGGCGCCGGGGGTCTCCGCCAGGATCATCACGCCCGGCTTGAGCAGCGACTTCTTGAACGACGTCGTCTGCCCCATGAACTCGGGAACGGCGTTGGTGTGATCCTGCGTCAGCATGGTGGGCACCGGGTCGTTCTTGGCGGAGAAGTCGAAGAGCGTGAAGACGGCGCTGGGCCCGCGCAGGGCCGCCGCGTTCGTCATGTCGAGGTCGGAGAACTCGTAGACGAACGGGTCGGTGAGAAGGCGGAAGCCGCGGAAGGCCAGCGTGAGGCCGTAGTCGAGGCGGTAGCCGGGCTGCGGCGGGTCGCCGTCGTAGGGCGAATCCACCACGTCCTGCCCGGCGGCGGCGAGCGCGATGTCGTAGGTGTCGGTGGCCGAGCACATGGCGAAGAGGAAGCCGCCGTTGGCCACGTAGTCCTTGATCTTCTGCGCCACCGCCCCCTTGAGCTGCCAGACCTTGCGGAAGCCGAGCGCGGCCGCCATCTCCTCCTGCGAGCGGGACTCGTCGCGATACCAGTCGAAGCCGCCGTAGGCCGCGTAGAACTTGCCCTGCTGGCCGGTGAAGTCCTCGTGGTGCAGGTGCAGCCAGTCGTACTTGGCGAGGTCGCCGCGCATCACCTCGGCGTCCCACAGCCGCGTGTACGGGATCTCGGCATACTCGAGCGCCAGGCGCACGGCGTCGTCCCACGGCTGCGCGGTGGGCGGCACGTAGACCGCCACGCGCGGGGCCTTCTCCAGGACGACGCGCTCCATGTTCTCGTCCTCGATGACGGCGCGGATGCGCGCCTCGTCGGCGCCGCTCGCCGGCTCGGTGGCCACGCCGCGGATGTTGGCCTCGCGCTCGGTCTCGGCGCCGCCCGCGAGCAGGAACGACCCGCCGCGGTAATTGAGCAGCCAGTCCACGCGCTCGCCGTTCTCCAGGCACCAGAAAGCCAGGCCGTAGGCGCGCAGGTGGTCGGTCTGCGCGGCGTCCATGGGGACGAGCAGCGCGGCAGCGGCCGCGCCGGGCGCGGCGGTGGCCGGGGCCAGGACGGCCAGCGCCACGCAGGCTAGGGCGGCGCCCGCACCGCGGGCCGCACCCCTCCCTGGGGCGACCGCGCGCTTCATGGGTCGCGCCTCCCGCTCTGGCGCAGGTCGGTGACCTTGCGGCGCACTTCGGCGGCGAGCCACGAGCGCGGGTAGCGGGCCAGCATCTCCTCGTACTGCCCCAGCGCTTCGGCCGGGCGGCCGTAGGCCAACAGCAGGTCGCCGACCCGCTTGCGCGCCGCCGGCGCCAGGCGGTCGCCGGAGAGCGAGTCGGCCACCAGGAGCGCGGCCGCCAGGGCCGCCGGGAATGCCCCGCGCTCCTGCTCGACGCGCGACAGGAGCAGCAGCGCGTGCGCGCGCACCGGGTCGAGCGGGCCGCCCAGCGAATCGCGGTCCAGTTGGGTCCGCAAACCCTCGGGGTGCGCCGAGCGGGCCTGCGCCTCGGCGTCGCGCGCCAGACGGGCGGCGGCCTCCCACTGGGCGCGCGCCTCGGCGTAGAGCCCGCGCGCCAGCGCCGCCACCCCCGGCGAAGTCCCGGCCGGGCCGCCATCGCCGTCGGCTTCCAGCAGGTAGGCGTGCTCGAGCGCGTCGTTGGCGAGCGGGCTTTGCGGGTGCGCGCGCGCGAAGTCGTCGAACGCCGTCAGCGCCGAGTCGAACTCACCGGCGAAGAAGCGCGTCTCCGCCAGCCCGTACTCGGCGCGCTCGGCGGCGGCCGGGTCGGCGGCCCGCTGCCGCGCCTGCGCCAGGAGCCGGCGCGCCGCGTCGAGATCGCCCCCCTGCACCGCCGCCAGCCCCTCCTGCAGATCCAGCTCGCCTTGCAGATTCGGCGGCGCACCCTCGCGGCCGAGCACGGCGATGACGCGCCGGGCCGCGGCCTCGTCACCGCGGCGGCGGCAGAAGTCCGCGAGGTCCAGCCCGGTGCGCGAGCGCATCGCACCGGGCGGCAGAGACCGCCAGACCGCTTCGAGATCGGCGGTCGGCACCGACGCGCCGGCCGCGGCCGGGTACCCTTCGGCGACACCCGCCGCCGGCGCCGGGCCCATCAGCCTCGCCAGGGCCGCGCCGCGCAGCTCGGGATCGTAGCCGCGGCCGCGGGCCAGTTCGAGCCACGCCTGCGCGCCCTGGGCCTGCGTCCGCACCGGGCCGATCGAGAGCCGCTCGGCGAGGATGCGCAGCAGCTCGCCGCGGCGTCCCACTCCGCCGCGCTCCTCGGCGCGCGCCAGCCGTGGCCAGGCGCGCTCCTGGCGGCCCGTGCGGCACTCCATCTCGGCGGCCAGCAGTGCCAGGTCGATGTTCTCCGGCGCGGCGTCGGCCCGCTTGCCGACCGCCGCCAGCACGCGCGGCCCCAGGTCGAGGCTCTCCGACCAGGTGAGCAGATCGGCGCGCAGGCGGGCCGAACGCACGCCGGGCTCGGCGCACGCGACTGCCATCCAGGGAATCGCCTCGTGGCGCTTGCCGAGGGCCAGAAGGGCCTCGGCGCGCTCGCGCGCGAAGGCGTCCTCGTCGGCTTCGTGCGAAGCGCCGGCGGCCGGCGGCTCCGGACGCGGCCGGGGCGGCTGCGGGCCGGAGAGACCCGCCCCGTTCCCGGCAGACTCCCCGGCCGCGCGCTGGCGGCGGCGCCTGGCCTGGTCGATGAGCTGAAGCGCCTCCTGCGGCTGGCCGGAGGCGGTAAGCGCCGAGGCCGTCGTCGAGACGACGCGGCGCGACGCCGGGTAGCGCGCCGCCAGGCGGCGCAGCTCCACCAGCCCCTCCTCGAGGCGACGCGTCTGCACCAACGAGAGGGCGCGCGCCAGGGCGATCTCGTCGCGGGGCTCGAGACGGTCGTCGGGGGTCGGCGGCAAGTAGAAATCGCCGTCGCCCAGGAGCGGGTCGATCCGCTCGAGGGTCACGCCGGGCAGGCGGTCGGACGGCTGCCGCTCGGGCGCCGGCTGGGCGGCGACCGGGCCGGCGACCACGACGACCACGACGGCGCCCAGCGCGAGCCCCAGAGCCACGGCGCCGGACCCCGCCGCGGGCCGCGTCGATCGCGCGCCCCCCCGCCCTCTCACCGCGTCTCCTGCAGCCGCCGCAGGTAGCTCTCGACCTGGTCGCGGTACTCCGAGGGGTAGCGCTCGGCGCGGGCGCGCAGCAGATCGCGGGGCGCGCGCTCGCGCCCCCCGGTGAGCGAGCCGGGCAGCTCGGCCGGCGGCACGCGGACCGCCTCCTCGCCGCTGCGCGATTCGCGCCGCTCGTCGAACTCGCGGCGGTTCACCGAGCGCTGCGCGTCGAGCAGGCGCGACAGGATGCGGTTCTGGCGGTCGCTGACCTCGCCGTCGAGGCGACGGTCGCGCAGGCTGCGGGCCACCTCCTCCATGTCGCGCTTGGCCTCTTCCAGCCGGCCGAGCGCGTCCCCCTCGTCCTGCTTGCCCTGCACCTCCTCGATGCCGCGGCGGATGGCCTCCTGGCGCGCCGCCAGCTGCTCGAGGGTCGCCTGGTCGCCGGCGGCCAGCCGCTGCTGCTGTGTGAGGCGGTCGATGAGCGACTGCGTGTCCTGGTTGAGCTGCTGCTGCTCGCCCGTGAGGCCCTGCATCTCGGAGCCGGCCTGGCTCTTGTCGCCGGACCGCCCGCCGCTGTTCTGCCCGCCCTGGCACATCGACTTCTCGGCGTCGCGCAGCTCGATCACCGCCTGGTTGAACGCCGCGGACGCAGCGCGCCCTTCGGCCTCACCCTGCTCTTCCTGGCCCGACGAGAACGACTGCTCGGAGCGGCCGAGCTTCTCGAGCGCCTGCCCGAGGGCGTCCTGGGCGCGCGGCGGCAGGAACGGCGTGCGCTTGCCCAGGTCCATGAGATCGTCGGCGACGCGCTCGGCGCCCTCGCGCAGGTCCTGCTGCTGCTGCGCCCGCCGCCGCGCCTCGCCGCCCTCGGCCAGCGCCTGCTCCTGCCGCTGCGACAGGTCCACGAGGTCCTGCGCCGAACGTCGCACCGCCTCGGCCAGACGCCGCTGGCCCTCCTGGCTCATCTCCTCCTGGGCGCGCGCCAGCCGTTGCGCCACCTGCTGCAGGGACTGCTGGGCGCGCGACGCCGACTGCCGCGCGCGCGAGCCCTGCGCCTGCCGCATCTCCTGCGCCGACTGCTGCAGGGCCGGCTGCGCCTGCTGGGCGAGGGTCTGGGCGCTCTCCTGCGTCTCGCGCGCCGTCTTCTCGTCGCGGCTCTCCCGCAGGTCGCGGGTCAGCTCCTCGAGGTCCTTGGCGAGCTGCTCGGTCTCGCGCGCCGCCTGCTCCTGCGCGGCCGCCAGGGGCTCGCGCTCCTCGGCGGAACGGGCCCGCTCGAGGCGCTCCTCCATCGCCGCCTCGCGCCGCGCCAGCTCCTCGGCCCGCCGCGCCGCCGACTCGAGCTTCTCCTCCTGGCGGATGCGCTTGAGCAGCGCCAGCGTGCGCTCGAGATTCTTGAGCAGCTCGTCCTGCGCGTTCTGCAGCTGGCGCAGATTCGCCTCGAGCTTGCGCGGGTCCACCTCGCGCAGCGACTCCTGCAGGCGGCGGATGGCGTCCTTCAGCTCCGGCGTCTGCAGCTCCGCCACCAGCTTGGAGATCTCCTGCAGCTTCTCGAGGACGTCCTCGCGGAACGCCTGGTGCTCGGCCGCCTGGCGGCTGGCCTCCTCGAGCTGGCGCGTCACCTCCTGCATCTTCTGCGAGATCTCCGCCTGGCGCTCGGCCGCCTCCTTGGCCGCCTGCCGCTGCTCCCACGCCGCCGCGCCACGGCGGTCGCGCGGGTCCGGCTGCAGCTCGCGGCGCGCCTCTTCCACCTGCCGGCTCAGCTCGCGCGCCTCGGTGAGCGCCTTCTCCAGACGCTCGGCCGCCGCGGCCTGCTTCTCCTCGATGCCCTCGTAGACCTCGGAGAGCGTCGGGAAGCGCACCACGAAGCGCGCGCTGCGCGTCGCCTTGGGCCCGCTGACGCGGTCGTTGTCGCGCACCTCGAGCACGAAGGAAGCGCTCTGGCCCGGCAAGAGCCCCAGCGGGCTCACGTCCCACTCGGCCCGCGCCGCCGCGTCGCGCGGCTCGTCCGGCCAGCGCGCCAGGGGCACGCGGCCGCCGGGAGCGTCCTCGCGCTCGTAGAGCAGCGCCAGATCGGTGAGGCCGAAGTCGTCGGAGGCGGAGACGGCGAGGTCGATGCGCTGCCCGGCCGGCAGGTCGAGGTCACCGGCGGGCAGGATGACGGCGAGCAGCGGCGAGCGGTCGGGCACCGCTTCGGTGCGGAAGGCGAGGCGCTCGACGCGGCCGCCGGCGCGCACGGCGATCTCGTAGGGGCCGTCGCGGGCCACCGTCGTCTCGGCCACCCAGCGCCGAGCGCCGTCGGCGCGCCACGCCGAGCCCAGCGTCCAGCTCACCGCGTCGACGCTGCGGTCGAGGTTCAGCGCCACCGTGGCCCGCGTGCCCTTGAGGGCCACCAGATCGGCGCGCGTGGCCGCCTGGGTCTCGGCCGGCAGGCGCGTGTAGGCGGGGTAGCGGTAGGTGATCTCGAAGGAGACGGGTGTGGCGCTGCCCGACAGGCTGACGCGGTAGGTCGGGCTCGTCCGGCCCGCGGCTTCGACGAAGTACTCGCCGGGCGCGGCCACGGCCTCGACCGCGGCCTGGTAGGCGCGGCCGGCGCCCGCCGCGCCCGGCCCCGGCCCCGCCGGAGCTCCCGGCGCCATGCGCAGCCGCCGCTCCCGCCCGAGCGAGCGGTAGACCAGCGTCGGCGCGGCCTCCGAGCCCAGCACGCGGGCGCCCACCGCCAGCGTGGCGCCCGGCGCCAGCGTGATGTCCCCGGGCCACACCGCGAGCGCCACCGCTGCCGCGTGCGCCGCCCCGGGATGGAGCAGCGACCAGGCCGAGCGCCGCATCGCGTCGGGCGCGAGAGCCAAGGCCGCGGCCCACAGCACCGCCACCGCCACCAGCGCGCGGCCCCAGGCGCGCGGCACGGCGCGCGGGGCGAGGGCGGCGAAGTCGGCGGCGCGCGAGCGTTCTTCCGCCTGCGCCACCGCGGCGGCCGCCAGATCGCGCGAAGTGCCCCCCGGCGAGCGGCGCGCGCCGGCGGCCACCGGCGCCAACTCGAGCGCGTTGACCAGCAGCGAGCGCAGCTCGGGCAGGCGGCTCTCGGCGAGGCGGGCGAAGCGCGGCAGGTCGGGGCGGCGCATCCACGGCACGGCGAGGAACCAGACCGCGGAGCCGGCGAGCGCCAGTGCGGCGCCGGCGGCGAGCGGCAAGAGCAGATGCGGCGAGCCGGCGAACCCGGCGCCCGCCAGGACCACGGCAAGCCCGGCCGCACCGGCCGCGGCGAGCGAGCGCACCGCGCCGGCCGCCAACCGGCGGGCGATCCAGTGCGCCCGCCCGCGGCGCAGGCGGCTCTCGAGCTGCGCGATGATCTCGCTCAGGGGCATGCTACGGCACCTCTCGGGGGACGCCGCCGCGACCGCCGCGCCGGAGGCTTCGCAGTCCGCGCGCCGGGCGGCCGCGCCGGCGCGCCGCGCTCAATGCGACAGGACGTAGGAGACGATGTTGAGGCCCATGCGCAGCGCCTGCTCACGCTTCTCGGGGGGATCGGGATGCGTGCCCTCGTCCTCCATGCCGTCGCTCAGATCGGTGTCGAAAGTATACAGCACCGCGATGCGGCCATCGTGGAAGAGGGCGAAGGCGCGCGCCGGGCCGCCGTCATGCTCGTGAACTTTCGGCAAACCCCGGGGGAATTCGTACACCTGGCGGAAGAGCGGATGGCCGAAGGGCAGCTCGACGAGTTCGGACTCGGGAAACACGCGTCGCAGTTCGCGCCGGAAAGAGGCGTCGATGCCGTAGTCGTCGTCGCACCACAGGAAACCGCCGCCGGTGAGGTAGGCGCGCAGCCGCTCGACCTCCGCGGCGGTGAACTTCACGTTGCCGTGGCCGCACAGGTAGAGCAGCGGGTGGCGGAACAGGGCCTCGTCCAGCGGCGTGACGACGGCCGCTTCCCCGCCGGCGACGGGGACGCCGAGCCGGTCGTGCGCGGCGGCGAGCAGGTTCTGGAGGCTGGTCTGGTTGCCGTACCAGTCGCCGCCCCCGCCGTACTTGAGGCGCGCGATGGTGAAGGCGGAGGGCTGACTGCCGGGGGCGGCGGCCGCCACGACCGCGGCGGGGCCGGCGCCCAGCGCCAGGACCAGGGCCAGGACAGGCGCCAGGGCGAGCCCCCGAGAGGGGGCCGCCGCGACGGCCGGGGCCGCGACGGCACGGCCGGGAAAGCGAATCGGGGCGCGAGACATCACGCCCCGATTCTACTCGCCGCGCCGCGCCCGGTTCCAGACGCCGCCGTCCTGCCCCGCGGGCTCAAGGCGTACAGGGCGGCTCGGCATCCAGCGGGTCGCAGACGAAGATCTGGCGGTCGCTGCGGCCGATGATGCGCGAGTCCGCGTCGATGGCCAGGACCGTCCAGAAGAAGGTGCTGCGCGACAGCGGCACTTCCTGGAACACCGTTCCGGCGTGGCTGCCGAGCTGGTAGTTCACCGCGCCGTTCGGCGGCGTGAGGCCGAAGAAGAACACCCGCCTGTCGGTGCGAACGATGTCGATGGCGTAGCGCGCCGCCCCCGCGACCGGCTCCCAGACCATGAGCGGCAACGAGTCGGTCAGCATGGTGTCGACGGGGCAGACGGTCAGGAAGCCGCCGGCCAGCAGGTCGTCGACGTCGCCCGGCGGGACGGTCGCGCGGTTGGTGAGCGGCGAGAACGACGACTCCTTGCCCTGCACGGTCGCGCGGCCCATGTAGACGCGGGGCTGGGTCGGGTCCCACTCGCGGTCCGTCGCCGTGTAGGTCTCGTAGCCCTGGTTGTAGGTGCCGATGAAGTTGCTGACGTAGTCGTTCGCCGTAGCGAAGCCGCCGCCCCCGACCTGGCGGTAGAGCCGGTAGCCGTCGGCGACCGTGCGGTCGAGGACCACGGCCTGCACGACCGGGACGCTGGTCTCCGGGTCCACGGCCTCCTTGACCACCTCCACCACCAGGACGTTGTCCTGGCCGCCGACCCCCACGGGCGTGAAGCCGGCGGGCAGGTCCCCGCCGTTGCGCCCGCAGCCCGCGGCGGCCAGCGTCAGGACGATCGCCGCCACCGTCGCGGCGGACAACGCCGATCTTCCCTCGTCACCCTGCTGCACGACCGGATTCTTGCGCATGGACTCCTCGGCTTCGTCGCCGCTTCCCGGGAGCGGCTCCGGCATCCGCCGCGCGGCCGCTAAGCCGCCCGGGCCCGCGCCGGCTTGCGCCGGCGGTCGTACAAGTTCCACATCTCGAGAGCGAGTGCGGAAGCCACGTAGATGGAGGAGTAGGTGCCGAAGACCACGCCCACGACCATGGCCAGGGCGAAGTCGTTGATCACCTCTCCGCCGAAGAAATAAAGCGCGACGGAGGACAGGAAGACGGTGAACGCCGTGATGATGGTGCGCGACAGGGTCTCGTTGATGGCGATGTCGAAGGCCCGCTCGTGGGTCTCCTTGGAGAGCGTCTTCATGCGCTCGCGGATGCGGTCGAAGACCACGATGGTGTCGTTGATCGAGTAGCCGGCCAGGGTCAGCAGCGCGGCCACCACGGTGAGGCTCATCTCGCGGCCGGCGAAGCACAGGATGCCGAAGACGATGACCACGTCGTGGAACAGCGAGATCACGGCG
>Ga0315286_10005733_pt1 | contig 12022 bp, 6 predicted proteins | sample YL17G10_0_MG_FD_205038 | JGI IMG/M metagenome (GOLD analysis project Ga0315286, IMG submission 205038) | Sediment microbial communities from Yellowstone Lake, YNP, Wyoming, USA - YL17G10_0 | ecosystem: Environmental > Aquatic > Freshwater > Lake > Sediment | place: USA: Wyoming | collected... | reverse complement strand
AAGGCATAACAACACCGAACTTATGAGGCAATGATTTTATCCCTTTTTTTATCTCATCAAACCTATAAATCTGAATGCTCGTATTATCTGGAAGCTCCCCATCGAGAATATTATCAAATTCTTTATCAGTATATTTTGCACTCCCATTTATTAACCCGTCGGTGTAAGCTTTGTTTATTCTGTCAGGAGTAAGTATTCCTCCACCATTAACAATAACAAGAACAGGATCGTTTTTACTGTAAAATCTTCCTTTTTTGTCTAAGCCAATATTCTCTTCAGTCTGAACTGAATACCAATTCTTCCAAAAATCATGAGTCTTAACAGCCTTAACCTTAGCAGCAATCAATTCAGGCATAGTAACAACAATACCACCAACAGTGGCGTAATCTAACGCTTGCTTTAATGCAACAGGAATCTTAGAATCATAAAAAGTATTACCATTCTTAATAATATCTTCAATGCTGAAACCAGAAACATTCTGAGCAACAACAGGATCAACCTTAGGAGCAGCCTGCACAGGAGCATTCTTTCTACTCAAATACCGTTCAAGTATTCTCTTATCATCAGGAGACAATTCCGAAGTCATTTTTATCAACCTATTTTTTGCTTTTATGTGCCTCTGCAATGAATTCTTGTATCTGCTTTCCTTTTTCAGTCGGGTTTTCTGCCTGCACATCTGCATAAGTGCTTATAGCATTCCTTACAGGCATCCATTTTCCTTCTTGAGATGCAATATCTTGAAGCAAGGCATCATCCTTTTTCCCAGCTTCTGCAAGCAATAATGCCTCTTCCAAAACATCCACTTTATTTATGATTTCAGCTCTATTCTGTGAATCCGCGCCTAGCAAACTATCAAATGCTGAATATGCATCTCCATTATGTGCCATATCAACATATGTCGGCGATAATACTCCTGAAAAAGGCACAGTCAATCTTAGGCTATCAAGGAATAAATCCACAATTCTAGGATTTTGGCCTCTTTCTTTAGCTATAGTTTCAAGAGAATATGCTAATACCATCCCGCCGAATACTGCCCTCTTTGATAATGGGTGAATCTTATTCTCATCAGTGTCAGTTCTTATGCCTTCTGTTTCTGCCCATCTTGATCCCAAAGCTCTCTTACTGTGCTTTTCAACATTCTCGACATAATCCAATCCCTTAGTCAAGTATACCCCCAAAAGTGGCAATATCATCGAAACATTTTTCTTCCCGAATTCATTATGCATCGCCAGTATGCTATCAGAAATATCTTTGTTTTCCGGCATACTTGCCCGAGGATTTTTCTTTCCTGAAAATATCCTTAAATCATCAAGTTCTGTAGTGCAATAGTCAGGATAGTCAAGTTTTATTATCATGTGCATTCTGTCAAGCAACGCCCTGTCTGAATTTGATACTCCCACATATTCTCCATTGCCAAGATTTCCTGAAGCGTATCCTACAGTATATCCGTTTTTACCTAACCGGAATATTTTTCCATTGTGAACTAATTTGCCATCCATGAAATCGAAGAAATAGTTTTGTACTATTGGCGGAGCCCTGTTTAACTCATCAGAATAGTACATCATCTTATTAACATTATCTGTAAGCTCTATTAACTCTTTATCGTTCTTCACATCTTTTAATTTTCCAAGGTTTACTTGCTTTAATAATTCTGATGGCTCGAAATCTGGTCGCCCCATCATGTAGCAGCTATTATCCCCAAAATATCCTATTAGGTCGTTTGCTAGCTCTGTCTTTCCTTCACCAGTATCTCCTACTAAGTATACGTTTAGGCCTGCAAGCAGAGGCGCTTTTAATATTATGTCTCGGGCATTGTACGGGATTCCGCCCATAATTATTTCTCTAGTATTAACATATCTTCCAGCATCAAGTTTATCAAAAGTGTCTTTAAGAGTCATCTATCTCACCTTTTGTGTTTATATTTTCATCTAGAATTTTTATCTTTATTTCTACAAGCATTTTCGGTCTTAATTTTTCCCTCAGAAAGGAAGGTATAATTATTACTGCCTGCGGCCCCTGTTTCGAAATCTGCTTTGTTAATGTGAACTCGTTCATAATGCCATCCTCATAAAATCATGTCGCCAACATGAAATCTATATGTTATTACTATGTAGTAGGAATTACTCATATTTAAATGTTTCGGTTTCAATACTACTATAGAGTGACTAAATAAGTGAGTTTTACTTATACAAAAAATAATTAAACACTTCGAAAAAAAGACTGAAAAATGGCTAAATTTACACCTAAAAACGTTACCTACGAGGCACTATGCGCATACGACAACCTATATTATGCTTATGAAAAAGCAAGAAAACACGAGACACTAAAACCATACGTAATAGAATTCGAAAAAGAACTCAGAAAAAATCTGCTCCAATTACAACAAGAGCTCATAACACAAACATATAAACCCAGACCACTACAAAATTTCATCATAAGAGAACCAAAAACACGCAAGATAAGCAAATCAGACTTCAGGGACAGAGTAATACACCACGCAATATGCAACACAATAGAACCAATATTCGACAAGACATTCATACACGATTCTTACGCCAATCGCATAGGTAAAGGAACACTCAAAGCCATAGAACGATTTGACGAATTCAAAAGAAAAGCATCAAAAAACCTTAGCAAGAAATGCTATTTCCTAAAAGCAGATATTAAGCATTATTTCGACAATGTCAATCATCAAATACTCATAGGATTAATCAGAAGAAAAATCTATGATGACAAAATAATCTGGCTAATAGAACAAATACTACAAAACCACAAGGCAGAAACAGAAGGCAAAGGGATGCCACTAGGCAACCTCACTAGCCAATTCTTCGCCAACATTTATTTGGATGAATTAGACCAATACGTAAAGCATCAGCTCAAAGCAAAATATTACATAAGATATGTTGATGACTTCATAATACTAAGCACATCCATAGATACACTTATAGAAGATAAACTGGCAATAGACTCATTCCTGAAAAAAAGATTAGATCTAAAACTACATCCAGACAAATCTAAAATATTCAAATTGGAGAAAGGCGCTAACTTTCTAGGATTCAGAATATTTTACCACCACAAGCTTGTACGAAAGAAAAATATAAAGAAATTCGACAGAAAATTCCAGATTCTAAAAATGGATTATGAGCAAAATATTATTGACAGAGAAAAAGTTATTGAAAAATTTGAGGGATGGCTAACATACATAAGTCATGCCAATACATACAAATACAGAAGACACCTAACAAGACAATTAAACAAAAGTTTTCCGATACCGCCCATGACAGAAATTGCTAACATCAAAAAGCACAAGAACCACATCAAGAGAACAGAAAATAGTGAATTCGAATACAGCCCACAAAAAACACTTCAATTATATGCCAAAGGATTCGGCATCAAAAAATTAGCTGAACAAAGAAACATAAAAGAATCAACAGTCTGGAAACATTTAGAAAAACTAATAGAATACAACAAATTATCAGTATGGACAATTCTACCAAAAGAAAAAATAGTCATGATACAACAAAAGATATATTCGGAAAACGACACCCTCAAAGAAATCAAACAAAGACTGAAAGATGATAGAATTACATTTGATGAAATAAGTTGTGTCTTAGCCGACATAAAGTCGAAAAACAAAAAGAAGAACATACTATTTCACTCGACATGGTATCAAAGAAGTTATTGTGCGAGAAAATGCTATGGAAACCGAAAACAAAGAGAAGTATGCAAAAGTCGATTTGATGAGTTCACAAAGAAAAATCCATTATTAACAATAAGTAGAAAGGAATTTCTTGAATTATTCAACAAGCATATGAATATTTGCATAATGTCAGAAAAAGAAAAGAAAATATACATGTCCTGGCGAGAATTCCAAAAAACTAAGAAAAAATAGCCAAACTCAAACAAAAAGCCGTATTACGTTTTCCGACATAATCATATCAATCATGGCAGCTTCATTATAGTTTTGGGTGATGCCATTTTGGTATTCGAATACAAAAGAGAACCATTAGAAGAAGACGAAATACTAGCACTAAGCACAGCCTGCGAAGTTTGATTTTTCTGATGATTGTTGTTTGCATTTTGTTTTGTGAATGCTTTCTCAATCTTCTCTTTCAAATCCTTCTGGCTGACGTAAGCGTAGATTTGCGTTGTGTAAATATCGCTATGCCCGAGACTTCTTTGGATGTAGTACGAATCAACTCCTCTCTCCAGAAGATAGGTGGCGTATGTGTGCCTTAATGTATGGAAGCTGTAAAGGTGTCTTTGCTGGCCTGTCTTTGTTTTCTCCCAATCAAGTAAAAGACCTGCTTTTTTCAAGTAGTACCTGAACTTTATCGAAAGGTAATTGGTGCTTATTCCTTTCTCGCCATTAGTCGGTATAAAATATTCCCTCTCTGAAATTCTAAACCACTTCTCAATCAAAGGTTTGATGCTTGATGGCAACATTACGTAGCGGTCTTTGCATCCCTTACCTTGAATAATCTTAATCCTACATTCAACCAAGTCGACGTCTTGTCTTTTGAGTTGACAAACCTCACTTATCCTTAGACCGCAAAACAATGCCAACAAACAAGCTAAGAATACGTCAGTTTCTTCAATTGCAGTAAAAAGTTCTGTGAGCTGTTTTTTCATTGAAGACGTTTGGTAGTGTTCTGTTCTTTCCTTCGTTTTGATTCTTCCCTCGTTTAACTTTGTAGTCTGCCATTGTTACATTGACCTCACTAAGTTTAGTCCTTGTATTTTGATGCTTATGCATGCTTGGCTGTTAGTCTCGTGTTTGCTTTTAAAATGCAAACTAAGCGCTGTTTTCTGCGTTATAAGACCGTTCTTCAGCTGGAAACGTATTGTTTCAGGTACTCGTTCTAATAGGCACCACCTATAAATTTTGTAGGGATTGCGCCCTTGCTCAAGTAAGAAATCGTAGAATTCTCTCTCCTTACCCAGTAACATTCCTTTTTTGTTGTAGTGATGTTGGGCAATTCTAGCGATTATTTTGCTGAAATTGCGAAAGTATTCCTCTCCAAAGCGATCAAGCACGCTTTTCTTTATTGACTCATATTCTATGAGCCATTCTTTGCGAATATACCTTTGTTTCACGATGCTCAACCTCCCTATCCTCTTAAAAAGCCGAGATTCGCCACAATCTGCCCTTAAGCTCAAGGTTTCGCAGACTATAAATATTATTGTTTTTACTACTTAAAAGATAGCAAAAGAATAGTTTGCATGTTGTACTGCACGTGTAACAAGTTCACATAATGTTCTTGTACATTAAAAAGCGCTAAAACTTATGCGCACGTACAATCTGGCATGCAAGTCTTGCCTGTAACGCACGGACTCAATACATCACACTCAGCAGAGCACCTTATGACGTCGCAAGTGTGTATGATGGTTTCATTACCGTTTGTGCATATCCCTTCGATGCATCCTGATGTAAATGTTTGCCTGATGTCCCATGTATATGGGTTTGAGTCATCTGGTTCGCCAACATCGGGCACGTTTCTACATGTTGCTATTTCCAGTAAGTTATTTGCTAAGCAATCTTCATTTGTGACGCACTCAGGGGCTTCCATAACAACTGCAGCACTCATCATAAGCCCTGATGCAAACAAAGGATTATTTTCTTGCGCTCCTGCGATTATAAACGACGCCGGGTTATTCTGATTGCTAAAGCTTGTCCTAATATATGCTTGACTTCTTGGAGTCTTCGATACCCTTATCTCGTCAAGTTGTCCTTGAAATGCCCTTTGACCTGTAGACCTATCTCCTAAGTAAAGAGGCTGAGCTGGCCACGTCAGCGTAGCTGATTTGGGAGCTGACGAAACTCCATCTACATAAAGTTGTGCGTTTGTTCCATCATAAACGCCAACTATGTGGTGCCAGGTATTATAAGTGGTCTTCATTGTAATTGATTGATCATTCACAAACAGCTTTATTGACCCGTTGGAATAGTGCTGTATGAATGCTCCTATGTTAGGATCGGATTGTGACACAGCATATCCTTGCTTATTTGCAGTATTCATCCAAAGCTCAAATGTAAATTGGTTTTGGCTTAAGGATAGCTGCGGTAATATTATCTTGTCATCCACTCCATCAAACCGATCTGCACCATCAATCTTTCCACTGACATCTTGATTCATGCTTCCATTTGGTATTCCAGTATAATTATTTATAGTTGAATCTTGTATAGAGCCTGACTTCTCTGCCAAGTGAAGCACTGCAACATAATCAGCATCCCATACTTCAGTTGTGTTCTCTTGGTTCGTGGCGTAAATGTTCCCGTAATACATATAGAGCACAGTATCTGTTGCATTGTTCAAGCTAGGAACATTTATCCATGCAATTAGACGCCCTGTTGTTGAATTATAGCTCTCAATCTCATGGTTAAGCTTGGTTGTGCCATCATCAGTTGTGAATAAGATATCATCGCCGCTAATCAATGCGTTAGATATCAAATCTGCATCTGTGATGTCAACTAACACTGGGAAGTCTATTAAGTTGCCAGCAACTTTGCTACGGTTGACGGTTATGCTCTTTCTGTATTTCCAGTCTGCCAAGGTTGAAGGCGTGCATCCCTCGTCAGTAGCGCCATTGCAATTATCATCTATAAGGTTACCGCATACTTCAATAGCGCCAGGATTAACTGCTACGTTTGTATCATCGCAGTCAATATTGTTAAGAACGAAACCTACCGGTGCATCGCATGCTCTTGAACTAACCGCTGGGTTTCCAAAAGTGTCAATATCAGCGTCTTGGTATGCAAGAGTTAAGCAATCGTTTGTACAGCTTGCTACAGTATCATCGCAGTCAACTGGCCCGCACGCACCACCCTCAATGCTATAATTATCGAGATCTGCATCAGTGCATACTACCACAGGCGCATATTGCTTGACATTGTCAACGTAGAATGTGCCTGCCCCGTCATTCCACTGGGCAAAGGTAATGTGAGTCAATGCAGTTTTAGCAGTCCTAGATGATACATTTGATGCTTTAAGCTCTCCGTTAACATATACATCATATGTGCCCGTATCTAAGTTGCAATCAACCCGGATAGTATACCATTGCTTCAGGTTAAGCTCTGGTGCAATTGTGACAAAAGCTCCTGTCCTGTTGGTTGCACGCAAATCCATTGTTCCAGATGTTCCGCCGCCATCTTTGAAGAAAGCCATCCACACAAAGTTCTCTCCGGACCCATAATTAGGACCTGTTATTCCTGGATTTATGTCATCGCCAACAAACATTAGTCCGGCATAATCGGTAGTGGTTATATTGATAATTGAATCAACATAAATATCCCATTGAACAGAGAAGGTTCCTGTTTGTGGACTGCTGAATTCTTGGGTCAGATATGCATTGCCAGTTGAATCTCCGATAAGCTTGGTTTTGTTACCGACATTGCCGCCTATATTTGTGTTATCCATGGTTAATAATGTCTTGACCTGATTCCTGCTCTCATACCAATCCTGGAAAGTTGAATTAGCTCTAATATCACTATCGTTGATGCTGTAATCAAACTCTGAGTCAACCAACAGGCTACCAGGGTCTCTGAACAATGCTCTTATGTTCTTATCAGAGTCCATGATTATTGTTGCGGGATTGTTGCTTCCGCCCAAGTCTCCTGTCCAGCCAAGGAATTCCTTGTCAGGGCCTGGAGTTGCAGTTAGGTTCACGCTGGCTCCTGCAGTGTAAGGTGGCAAGCTGCTCACATTCATAGAGCCGCCTCCTGCTGTGGAAGTTATCAAATCGTAATTATCTGTTACTGTGAATTCAAAGCTCTTGACTTTAGTATCTGAGCCAGCGCTCAGTGTTATCGTCCAGTTGTATGTCATTCCTGATTGTAGCCCACTTATATTGACTGCATAGTTTCCATTAGGGGCCATTATTTTGCTACCAGAGCCGATGTCAGGACTGGTGTTGAGTGTGTAATTCATTAAATCATTCTGGTTATCAAATAATTCAAAGCTTATTTGTGTCAGGTTTCTTGGCACGCCATTCGCTTTATTAGCAGGGCTAGGATTCAGTATTAATGGCTCTGAAGTAGATGTCTCTTCAGCTCCTAATATTATGAATGTTCCCGGGCTGTTCTGATTGTTAAAGCTTGTCCTGATGTAATCATTGCTTCTAGATGTTTTGGAAATTCTAACCTCGTCCAGCTTTCCCTGGAAATTTCTAGTTCCTGTATATCGGTCTCCTATAATCATATTTTGGGCAATTGAAGTGAATGACAGGACTTTTGCAGTTGAGGCTCCGTCAATATATAGCCTTGCTGTCGACCCATCATAGGTGCCTACAACATGATGCCATGTGTTGAGCGTAGTTATTCTGCTTACAGAATTGCCGTTCAAGTACATCTGCACTGAGCCGTTCCTGTAATGTTGTATGAACACGCCAGTGTCAGCATCCCACTGAGACACAGCGTATCCTTGCTTGTTGGAAGTGTTCATCCAGAACTCAATTGTGAAAGGAGTTGCGCCAGATAACACTTGAGGCAATACTATTTTATCGTCCACACCATCTAATTGGTCAGCGCCATCAATTTTTCCGGTCACATTCTGGTTCATGCTGCCGCTTGGAGTTCCATCATTATTGTTAATCGTTGAATCCTCAACAGTACCTGATGTTTCCTCTAGGTGATGCACAGCGAGATAGTTAGAATCCCAAACTCCGGTAGAGTTCTGCTGGTTTTCAGCGCCAGCGTTGCCATAGTACATATATATTACTGCGTCTTGTGTCGCTGATACTGAAGGTGCTTTTACCCAGACAACCAGGTGGCCTGTAGAAAGGTCATAACTCTCAATCTCATGATTAAGCTTGGTAACTCCATCAATATCTGTGAAAAGCAAGTCATTCCCATTACTCTGCAATTTATCTTTTAAGTCCGAGTCTGTTATGTCAATAAGAACAGGGAAGTCTGTATTAGAGCCAACAACCTTGGTCCTGTCGACAGTGACTTTCTTCCTGAAAGCCCAGCCAGGCATTTGCCAAGGAGGTGGAGCCTTAGTTGTGAACGTAAACTCTTGTGTTGTTATAAGATTATCACCATAAGGATCATTTGCCCTAACTCTCCAGATGTAGGAGTGATCATACTTATCTGCTATGTTAGCAGCTGCGTTATAAACTCCGTTAGAAGCATTACTCCATGTGCCGATTGTCACCCAGTCGTCTAATGTCTCATCATAAATGCTCATTTCTATATTCATAAGGTCATAATGAAAGTCAATAGCGTAAATTGATAAGGTGGGTTTTAAATCAACATTCTCTCTATTATCAGAAGGCGACTCTTCCTTAAGGATTGGCTGTGGCGCACCTAGTGGAGGAATGTAAACTCCGACACCTAGACGTCGTTCACTATAATATAAAGCATTAGTTCTTACTCTTGGTGTTGGTGCGTAGGCTGATGTATCATAGACTTTGATTATACCATTTAAATAGCTTGTTACAATCAATTCGTTTTGCCCATCATTATCAATGTCCTGAACAAGAGTTTGGGCTATTGCATTTGCTCCGGGAATCGTTTCAATTAGAGAGTATGAACCATTATAAATCTTAACATCCCCTTCAGCCAAAATAATTTCTAATTTTGAATCCCCGATAACATCAGCAATTTTAGGTGGGTCTTTAGCATAATCAAGGGTAGCGTCTAATTTCCAATCGCCAATATCCCAAACCTTAACATAATCCTCTCTATTAGTTATTAATTCAAGGTTGCCATCTCCATCAATATCCCAAACTGAAAATTGGGAATGGCCTGTTAAACCACTAATCTCACTAGCCCATTTTCCAGGCATCCTTACAGCTTTTCCTTCCTCAAGAGATTTTGCTCCATCATAAACAACAATTCCGGCGTCCCAGCCTTCTTCATTTACTGAAATAGCATCTCTTACCCCATCATTGTTAACATCAATTAAAGCTGGAGAATTACTACTGACTAATACTTCGTCATCATACCAAAGAAGGGACAAATTATCCGCGTCGTATGCTTGAATTCCTTTACCCAAGCTCGGAGCCTGATAAGTTACTGACCTGTCGCCCATATATATCTCAAACTTGCCATCATTATTAACATCATCTGCAGAAAGCCCACCATAACAAGGACGCCATGAAAAAACCTCTGCCATAACTCTTCCATCAGTACCCCTTAATTTCCTTATTCTTCCGGTACCATTTGTCCAATGTTCAATGTCAGTTGTTGCTGTATAAACGTAGGGATATCCATTCCCGTCAGTGTCTACTATAACCAGGTGTTTATCACCAGATTCGACAGGAACATTCCAATACACTGAGCCATCATTTGCATGTAATGCTATGGTTCGCGGTCCAGCGGCGATAACAACTTCTTCTATTCCATCATTATTGAGGTCATGTATTTCAAAAGGAGAATGTTCAGTCATGCCTGCACCGGAGTATGACCATAAAAGAGCTCCAGTTCTGCCATCTAAACAAGTTATTTTGCCCAGCCCAGTCTGAAATACTTCATAAAAGCCATCCTTATTCACGTCAACAGCCAATGGGCCAATGTTAGTTGTTGCATTTGTAACGTAGGTCCATTTTAAAACAAATGGCTGGGCTGTGAATCTATATGTTCTGACAATTGAGTTCACACCATCAGATATGTTTACTCTCCAATAATAGCTGGTGTTCTTGACATCCATACCACTAGCATTGGTTTGCTGGGTATAAAGGCCATTCCCGCCTTGTTTTGTCCCAATGGTCTGCCATGTTCCGCTTATGTTGATTTCAAATCTTACTGAAAGCGGAGCTCCCTGAGGGTCGTTTATATTTAAGGATAATCTAGGATTATAATTAGCATTTTGGTTATTAGGATAAACATTAGTAATAACTACATCATTTACATTTGCTTTTACAATTATGCCGTTTAATGAAAGACTGATTATTAAACAAAATAATATAAAAGAAAACCTTACAAGTAGCATCTTATTTTTCATATAAAACCCCCAATTAATGCTTATAGTATAATTATAATGTACGAAAGAAACGCTAAAGCCTTTTTAAATGTTTTCTTTCTTTACTACTGATGGATTAGTAAAAAGCATAATTTATATCTTTTCATGGGCATCAAAAGTCATTTGACTAGGGGCAGGATTAGCTAAGCTCGGGTTGGTATTCGCATACATTCGTGAAATATTATTGATAACATGTAAATCCCACCCGACATTCAAGAGCTCTTGGATTATCCTATCTAATCCATACCCTCTCATTAGCGCTGCCTTTGCATAACCGTGAAGCTGCTCAGCATATGACTTATCATAACCCATATCAGTTACTGCTTTCAATACCAGGTCAGAGGACTCAGCGTCAGCAACAGGTTGTGTGAGTGATTCTACTTGAAGTGTTGGGTTGGCTGTAATTCCTACGTCTCCGATATCAATAAACCCTGCAGAATCATCTGATAAGGCAACTTCATAAACAGATCTATTGGGCTTTATAACCTTCGCAAAACCTATCCCGGGATATAATGCCAAGATGCCAAAGACAGCAAAAACTATTATTATAAGGCCAATCCAAGAAACTTTGCCACTGGACCCAGCAATCGTATTCGCTGTTATAGAAGATTTTTGCTCATTGACGGCAGAAGCGGAGTAATCAATCTGTTCCACAGTATTGTCAGGAGCGTTGCCAGTCATCCCGATCAAAGCAATGTTTTGATTCTCAGACTCTTTTAGAGAAATGCCATCCATTAGGGGCTTTACTGCCACTGGAGCTTCATTAATAGATGGTTCCATATCATTTCCTGTGCTGTTTTGAACTGTGAGATTCTCAACTGTTGAAGAAGGCAAAATACTTAGGGAGCCACCTCCACCGCCGCCACCAGATGATGACCTATCGCAGGAACCGCAATCTGCTGAACAGTCTTCACAACTTTCGCCAGGCTCACATACATCATCACCACATTCAGTAACAGCCATTTTTTCTCTTATTAGTAATGGGGAGGAATTCATTGCAGTGCCATAGGCTTTGCCGTCATAGGGAGTTATTTCACAAACCCACCTCTGCCCAGGCTCAG
>Ga0315286_10005730_pt1 | contig 12023 bp, 8 predicted proteins | sample YL17G10_0_MG_FD_205038 | JGI IMG/M metagenome (GOLD analysis project Ga0315286, IMG submission 205038) | Sediment microbial communities from Yellowstone Lake, YNP, Wyoming, USA - YL17G10_0 | ecosystem: Environmental > Aquatic > Freshwater > Lake > Sediment | place: USA: Wyoming | collected... | reverse complement strand
GCCAGGTGATGGACGGGCCCGTACCCTGGTCGCTCAGTTGGCCAAGGCCCGCCATCGTCGTTACCTGGCACTGGCACCATGGCGCCTGTTCGTAGACCCGTTCGGTCACCGTGATGTGGTTCCATACCTCGCAATCGGACAGATAGACCTCGATCTCCTGTGCCGTGTTGCTGGGATCTTCTACCCACACCGTGTATTCTGTCTGCTTGCAGCTCGCCTTGTCCAGCTCTTCCACGGTGACGGTATGCCGGTTGCCTTCCCAGCGGTCGTCGCTGCGCAGGGAAGTGGTCGCGAACTCGGTACCCTGCGCCTCGTACACCTGGCTCGACGTTTCTTCATAGTAGATGTTGTATGCGTACTCTGTGTGGTCGTCTACCGGCTGGTCCTGATAGGTGCTGGTGTCCCTCATGACGCAGGTAGCTGACTGGAGAAGGGTGTTGCCAGAGTTCGGGCAATCGATTTGCCACCGTTGCTCGATTGCCACCTGTGGACCAAAGACCGTCACCCCAGCCGTCCAGTCGCCGCTCACATGAGTGACTGGAACCCACTCCTCGGCCCCCCCGCCGCCGCGGACCAGCACGACAATGGCCAGACAGGCGATGACGGCGACGATGGCGATGAACACCCACAGTAAAGTGCCCCTGACTGGGCCTCGCCTGGCCTCAATCCCGGCAGCCCCGGGCACCATCCCGGTGCCGGGGGGACTTGGAGCCAGAGGTTCGGCAGGAGGCTGCGGCGAGGGGGCCGCGCTTTCGGTCGGTGGCGGAGTCTTTGTGCGTATCCGTCCGGTTTTCATCTATCCCCCCTTCTATCCCAATCCTAGCCCCTGGGGAATCCCGAGGGGGCCTGTGTCCCCGGACTCCGTTCCCTGCGGCCGGGGCGAGTCAATGCCTCTTGCGGTTTCAGGGTCTGCAGCCACTCCTGGACGTAGGGCAAAGCGTTGGACCGCCGGGCCACCCACAGCGCCTCCCGGACCTTGTGGGGCAGGGCTGTGCCGGGCAGTTGGCTTGCGTCGCTCATGCCGATCTGTTCGACCAGCGCCTGAAGCTGGTCCATACTCTTGACATTCTGGCAAGCGTAGACGTAGGTCAGCCACAGGTTGTCGGCTGGCGGCTTGGGCAAAGGGGGGTACCCTTGTGGAAAGCGGAAATCGCTCAAGAAGCGATCCACCTCGGTCACGCGGCCCTGCCCGTCCAATTGGCGCACCAGCATCTCGGCCTTACCCGCCTCGTCGGACATCTCGGCAAAGGGCCGCCAGTCCACGTCGAGGGCAAAGCAGATGGTGTTGAAATCCTCAGCGCCCAAACTCATGCCCAGCAACTGATCGCGCAAACGTGCGGCCGCGCACGACAGTTCGGGTCGCGAAAGCGCCGAGCTACAATAGGCGCACTCGCGGGCATACTCCGGGTTCTGTGCGCCGCAGCCAGGACATTGGATCATGGGTGTCTCCTCTCTGCAGAGTGATGCGTGAAGCGTGATCCGGGCCTCACGCATCGCCTCTTACGCTTGACGGTTAGTAGGCTCTCGCCCAATAGGACCACTCCTCTGCTGGCTGGCCGCAGACGATGCACGTCCCCGGGCCGGCGTTTCCCTGGTCGAGCGGGATGCAGCGGTTGGTGGCCTTGGTGTCGTCCTTGATCCTGGCCTCACAGGCCAAGTCGTCGCACCAGTAGGCCCTTGCCCAGCCGTCGACGACGATCTCTTTTAGTTCCTCATAGTCCTTGGGCACATGGATGTTGGCATCGCGAAAGGCGGTGGCAGCGGCCAGCAGGTCGGCCTGGATGCAGGTCAGCAGGTCACCCACGGCATTGGCCACCCCCGCCATCGGCGCGACGCTCTTGCCCGTCTTTCCGGGCTGGTTGCGCCGGGCCAGAACCACGCTCTGATTCTCGATGTCCTTTGGGCCGATTTCGATGCGCAGAGGCACGCCCCGCAATTCCCATTCGTTGAACTTGAACCCAGGAGTCAATTCCTCCCGGGCATCCACCATAACCCGAAATCGCGCGGCCAGTGCCATTCGCACCCGCTCCGTGGCCTCCAACACCGCCGCTTTTTGTTCTTCCTTGCGCCAGATGGGGACGATCACCACCTGAGTGGGAGCCAGCTTTGGCGGAAGCTTGAGCCCCTGGTCGTCGCCGTGGACCATGATGATGCCCCCGATCACGCGCGTGCTCATCCCCCAGCTCGTCGTCCAACAGTATTGCAGCTCGTTGTTCTGGTCCAGATACTGGATATCAAAAGCCTTGGCAAAGTTCTGGCCTAGCATGTGACTGGTGCCGGACTGGAGTGCCCACCTGTTGCCCATCATCGCTTCGATGCTGTAACTGGCATCGCCCCCGGCAAACTTTTCCGTCTCGCTCTTGCGACCGGTGACCACCGGGATGGCAGCGTCGTTGATGCCAAAGTCGGCGTAGACGTTCAACATGCGTATCGTTTCTTCCTGCGCTTCCTCGTAGGTGGCGTGGGCAGTGTGCCCCTCCTGCCAGTAGAACTCGAGCGTCCGCAGGAACAGCCGTGTCCGCATTTCCCAGCGCACCACGTTGCCCCATTGATTGATCAGGACAGGAAGGTCGCGGTAGGAACGGATCCACTTGGAGTACATGTAGCCGATGACCGTCTCAGAGGTCGGCCGGATGACCAACGGCTCTTCCAGCTCCTTGCCGCCGCCGTGGGTGACCACTGCCAGCTCGGGTGAAAAGCCCTTCACGTGTTGGGCCTCTTTATGCAGGAATGACTCTGGGATCAACAGTGGGAACAGGGCATTCTGGTGTCCTGTCTCTTTAAAGCGCCGGTCCAGGCCCTGCTGCACGTTTTCCCACAGGGCCGTGCCGTAGGGGCGGACCACCATGCAGCCACGCACGGGCGCATAGTCGGCCAACTCGGTGCGCACAACGACCTCGTTGTACCAGGCCGAGTAGTCTACATCTCGAGGTGTCAGTTTCTTCTCGTCTACCATGTCTGTCCTCCAAAACCAGTACGTCTATCGCTTGCTGCAAAGGCACAAAGGGCAATTGGCCTCTGTTGTGTCTTGGTGACCTTTTTCGTGACCAGGATGGGCCAAGCCGGCCCGTCGTAATCTCAGTTGTCGGGATCTCCCCTCTCTGGCGTGGGCAGAGAGGGGCCTCAAGGGGTAGGATCCTGTGCCTGCTTCAACCTCTCTGCCTCGATCTCCAGTTGCCTCTTGCCCGATCCACGGCTGAACTCTCGGGAGAACTCGGCTGCTGCCTGCTCCAAGGGTACCTGTTGGTCGCTCCGTTCTCTCATGTAGTGCTGATGCTCGATGATCCAGAGATAGAGATCTGATTCCGTCCGCCCGGGGAAATGGTCCAGGATTCCCTCTTCGCGGATCACCCGCACTACGGGCGAATATACGTCATCGTACCAGCGAACCACCGCCTCGGGGTATGGAATCTCGCGCTGTTCGTGCAGCCCCAAGAAGTAGCGATGCACACCCATGTGCTCATACAGCTTCTGGAATTGCCCAGGCAGCGTGAATTCGATCCTCTCCTCGGGCCGCACTTCAGCGATGTTGGTTTCTAGTAGGAAGGCAGCGCATTCGGCCTTCAGGTCCAGCTCCTCTTCTGTTATGTGCGGCGACAGATGGACCGGCGTGTCCAGTTCGGTGACGATGGCCTGGACCGTGGTTGCGCCCAACTCTTTCAAAACCGAGACCCGGTGATGGCCATCACGCACAAAGAACACCCCCCCCACCTCGTACACGTCAATGGGAGGAAAGCCAATGGGATCGTGAGCCACCTCGTAGACGTGCTTCCAGCGTTCACGCAGGTACTCCTGCGTCGGCAGAAAAGCGCGGTTGAAATCCTGGTACCGTCCCACACTGCCCACGATCTGGGCAATGGGGATCGTCTGCAGACCGGCGTAGTGCTGCCCACGGATATTCAGCTTATCGCGGACCCTATCCAAAGAGAGCAAGTATTCTGGCCCATGCCCGGTGAAGAAGCTCAGCAGCCGCTGGATGAAGACTCGCCGTCGAGCTTGCGAAAAAGCGTCATCTGCCTGTCGCAGAAGCGAGAGGTCGATCATCAGTGTAGTGTTCCCTCGTCGATCTCCAGAGTGCGATACCCGTAGGTGTTGATCACCCGGGTGTCCCGATACACGCTTTCGGCCGTCTCCAGCGAGTTGTAGAGGTGCACGTGGCCGTGAATCAGATAGCGCGGCCGAAAAAGGTTCATTATCGTCCGAAACGCTCGAAACCCCTGGTGGCAGAGGTCGGACCGATCGTGAATCCCCTGAGGCGGCGCGTGCGTGATCAGAATGTCCAGATACCGCCCATAGAGCAAGCGGTTGAGTACCAGCGCAGGTGCCAGATGCCACACTTTCCACAGCATCTCCCGTTCACTATACTGAAACGCAGGGTTGTCGTTGTAGCGCATCGATCCTTCCAGGCCGGCGATGAGCAGCCTTCTGTAGCGGACTGCGCGCCCATGGACGTTTTCACACCCTCCGGGATACCCCCATTCCTCGATGGGGTCATAGCGGTGTTTCAGCTCTGCGGCATGATTGCCGATCACGTAGAACAGAGGCCCACCTAACATGGTCACGATGAACTCCAGGTAGTAGTGGGGCAGGTCTCCACAACCCAACACCAGGTCCACGTCGCCAAACTGGCGCTTGAGAGCCGGGCTATGGATCATTTCGTCTACCTTGTCGCTGACCGTTAGGATCCTCATCGTCTCCCCGGACCAGCCTGACCTCGGAAGTCCCGCAGAGGTCTGAAATGAGACAAGAAAAGGCCAGCTCTCGATTCAGTCTGGAGAGCTGGCCTGAGAAGCAAGGGCACAGGGCGCAAACAGACTATCCAGACAGGGCGCCTTGCGACGGGCGAGGGCAGAACGGAATGCAACTTAACTCCTGGATGGTCTGGTGTGTGCTCATAGAAGCCTCTCACACTTCTCCTGCGGAGCAGCAACTATACCACGAATGCACGATCCTGTCAAAGTCGAGACGAGCCTTCGGACCTCCGATGTCTGCGTCGTCTTGTCCGAAAGGGTCTGGAAAACAGCGGAAACGTCGGATTTGCCAAATCCATTTGCATATGCTACAATCGCCGCCATGCTCGTCGAAGTAGAGTGGTGAGTTGGGCAACGAAGCTTCGCAAGCCTAGGCAATAGTGGACCCCGCGCTGAGCCAGTTTCCTCTTGGCTCGGCTGCGGGGCATTTTCGTCTCTCGAAGCGGTTGCCTTGCCGGCCGGACACCACTGACTGGACACCTGGCATGCTGGGGTTGCGGATAAGAAACCAAGAAGCTGCGGGATAACAAGGAACGGAGGAAAGACAATGGAACAGCAACCAAGTCGGCTGCTGAGCGGACTGGAGGCCTTGCTGGAAGGCAGATCGGGCGGGATGATGCTCAACATCCTGGTCGCCGTTATGGTGATCCTGGCCCTGCTGCTGCCACCGGTCTCCGCCCAGGAGCGCGTGCTCCAACCAGGCTATACTTCCATTCACCGTGAGGAAGGGGGTTCTGTCGCAGACCCAGACGGAATGCAGGTCACCCTCTTGTCAGAGGGACTGAAGGAAACGGTTAAACTGAAAGAGGAATCGGTGCCCATGGCCAGCTTCCTGGATGGATCGGCGGGCGGCGCCCTGAAAGAAGCTGTCAAGGCCCTTCCATCGAATCTGCTCGTCAAGAGTCCCGTCTATGAGCTGCGCGTCAAGGGCGACATGCCCACCGCAGCCGTTCTTGACCTACCGATTCCGAACAATGCCGAACCCTATGAGACCCTGTCCCTTTACCAGTGGACGGGCAAGCAGTGGGAATACCTTCCCAGCCAGATAGTGGTCGAAGATGATGTGATCGAAAGCAGACTGGACCACGTCCCCCAGACGGTGACCGTCGTCCAATGCGCAGGCCGCCCTGCCCAGGTCAGCGCCGAGCTGCCAGGCTATGTGTCGCTTCCCAAGTTGGGCGACCAGGCGTTGGTGGAGCTGAACCCCATTGGCTACAACCTGGGTCCCGACAGCACCGTAGAAGGCAGCCTGCCTAGCCTTCCCCAGACACAAGGACAGGAATCTTACCAGGTGTTGCCCACCCTGCGCAACTGGACCGACGACGGCGTGGTGCGCAGCGATCTGGTGGACAACATGCTGGTGGCGGCGGAGAGCCGCGATGCCCATATTCAAGCCATTGTGAACCTGGTGGTGAGCGAGATGTTCGGCGGGATCGACCTGGACTACCGAGGCATCGACCCCGCTTTACGGAACGAATACACCACCTTTGTCGAAGAGTTGGCTCGGCAGCTGCACGACAGCGGCAAGCGGCTTGCCGTCCGCGTCGAAGCGCCGGTCCAGATCGCCGCCGACCGCTGGGAGACCGGACCCTACGACTGGGTCGCCCTGGGCCTGGCAGCCGATGAGTTCAAGTTTCCGGCGCCTCAAGACCCGGCGGCCTACGCACCTGGCGGACCCATGGAGGTCCTCCTGTGGTGGGCCGTGAGCCAGGTAGATCGCTACAAGATACAGCCCGTGTTGTCGACGCGGAGTGTGGAAAGGGCGGGAGGAGTCTTGCTGCCACTCACCTACCGCGATGCCCTGGCAAAGCTGAGCCAGATCGTCGTCAAGGCAGGCGGTGGCGATGTCATCGTACCCGGCCAGCAGGTGACGGTGGGCCTCGAAACACCTGGCGTCCAACAGGACCCGGCAACCGGTCAGTACTCGTTCGCCTACCAGGACGCGGCCAGCGGGGAACAGCGGACTATCTGGTTGGAAGACGCCAGCAGCATGGGCAACAAGCTGGCCCTCATGAGCCGCTTCAACCTCGGGGGGGTAGCGATGCGCGACCTGTGGGACGAGGGGAACGACCCCAGCCTGTGGGACTTGGTGCGCCAATATCAGGCTTCGCCGCAGGCAGCACCCATGCCGGTGGCCAACACCTTCACTCTGCGGTGGTCTGTGGAGAACCCAGCGGGCGGCCAGGTTGCGGAAGAGACTCGCAACCTGGATCAGGGGGACTATGTCTGGACTGCCCCGGAGGAGCCGGGCACCTACCAAATCGGCGCATCCATCGTAGCCAACGAGGGCCGGACGGTGGCCGGTGGGGAGAAGGTGGCCTTTGTGGTGGAGCCGCCCACGCCCACGCCCACGCCCACGCCCACGCCAACGCCCATCCCGCCCACGCCCACGCCTGTCCCACCCACGCCCACGCCGATCCCGCCCACGCCGACACCCCAGCCCAAGGCAAGTGGAAACCCCACACCCAAGCCAACCAGCGTCCCCAAATCAAGCAATCCCCCGGTCAACACCAACTTTGGCTATGGCATCCAGGCCCACATGATCGGCAACGGCCAGGAGGGCATCGTCATGGACAAAGTCAAAGACATGGGATTTGGCTGGGTAAAGCAACAGGTGGAGTGGTTTGCCTTTGAGCCCAACAAAGGGCAGTACGAGTGGGGGCCGCTGGATTCCATCGCTGCCGTCGCGAATGCCAAGGGAGTCAAAGTGCTGTGGAGTGTGGTCAAGGCTCCGCATTGGGCACGGGGTGGCCAGGACACCAGCGTGGAGGGACCACCCAACAACCCACAGGATTTCGCCGACACTTTGGGTGCGATGGCCGGCCACTTTTGTGGGAGCAGCGTCAAGGCCATCGAGGTCTGGAACGAACAGAACCTGCACTACGAATGGGGCAACCAGAAGCTCGATCCCTCGGCTTATGTGAACCTGCTCAAGCCGGCCTACACCGCCATCAAGAAGGCCTGCCCTAGCATGATCGTGGTCAGTGGCGCCCTCACACCCACCGGTGCCCCGCCCCCCAAGGCGATGGATGACTTTACCTACCTGGAGGGGATGTACAAGGCGGGCCTCAAGAACTATTGTGATGCGGTCGGTGCCCACCCCAGCGGCTACAACGTCGCCCCCTCCGTCAAAGGCGGGCAGGCAGCATGTGACTCTATCACACAGCAAGCCTCTTCGTTCCGGGGACCGTGCAACACCCTGCACCACTCGTGGAGCTTTAACGGCACGCTGAACGGCTATTACACCATCATGAAGAAATACGGCGACGGCAACAAAAAGATCTGGCCGACGGAGTTTGGCTGGGCGTCAGGCTGGACTGGAGCCGCCGGCTACGAGTATGCCAACGACAATACTCTGGAGGAGCAGGCTGCCTGGACGGTGGAAGCCTACCAGTTGATGAAACAGTGGGGCTTTGTGGGTGTGGCCTTTCTGTGGAACCTCAACTTCCGGGTCGTCAATCCAACCGGCGAGGTAGCCCAGTGGGGCATTGTGGCGCCGGATTGGACCCCCCTGCCGGCCTACAACCGGCTGAAGTCTATGCCCAAATAGCTGCGCGCTCCCGCCGAGTTCGCAATCCGGCACGCATGAGACGCCGGGTCAGGCCCGACGCGACACAAGAACAGGGCACGGGTCTGCACCCGTGCCCTGTTGCTTCGGATGCTGTGACTCCTGTCTAGTGCGTCCGCCGCCAGTCCACGCGGAAGGCGTTGGCCACGGCAGGATCGAAGAGGAAGTCAGTCCTGGTGCTGATGGGATCGCCGGCTTCGTTCACCAAGACCATGGACCACGTGACACGGTCAGGGCCGATGGGGATGTCATACTTGCCCAAGTCGTTTCCCCCCTTGGTGACAGCCACCACTGGCGGATTCCACTGGTTATAGACCTGAACTCGAACCCCCTCCAGGCTGTTGCCAGCAGCGTCGCGGACGGTGCCGATGAGATAGCAGCACCCCGGCCAATTAGGGTCGCCCCCAGGCGGGCTGGCCAGCCGGAATTCGTAGCTGGCGATCGGGATCGGCGTCGGCGATGCCGGCACCGGCGTGGGTGTGGCAGTTCCTTTGCCCTTCTTGGCTGCCGGTGTCTTGCCCGGCTTCGGCGGGGTGCCGGCGGGTGTTGCGGTCGTACGCGGTTGGGCGACGGCGGTCAGCGTGGCGGTGATGCCCGCGATCGGCGTCGCGAGAACCGCAAGGCCGGCAGGGGCAGTGGCCCCCACGGTTGCAGGCTGGAGCGTGGCCTTGGAAATCTGCGCTTTGGGCGTGGAGGCGGGCTCGGCCAGAAGGGCCTCCCGGCTCGCACGAAAACTGGTGAAGGCGACGTAGAAGCCAAGCACCAGCACGAGCAGCACGAGCAGAAAACCGAAAGCATATCCTTTGTTCATGGGAGCGATTATACCTCAGAAACCCCGGCGGGCCAAGCCGATAGCCTTGCGAAGGTCTGGAAACCTGGGCACGGCAGGGACAGATCTGGGGTCTCCCGGCGCCAATCGCGCGTCCAGCGTCGTTCCAGCGGTCTGGCTCTGGACCGGGTCCGTTGGAGCTTCCGACGCGAACCCGGGTGAGCGGCGTCTGGCACCCAGCGGGCCGTCCTTCGTTGGGCTTGGGCTGTGCGCGCCAGTGTTGACTTATTGAGCACTCTGCGCTATAATATAATCGGGCGGTCAAAACTCAGTTTCAGGTTCTAGTCGAGGGCGGTGGATGACCAATCTGGCCAAGTGGCTGCGGAACGGGCTGGACCAGCGCGGCCTGACGCTGGCACGGGCGGCGGTGTTCGCGGGGGTGGGCCAGGCGACGCTCAGCGACATCCTCAACAAAGGGCACATTCCCAAGGTGGAGACGTTGTTGCGTCTGGCTGACTATTTTGGCGCCTCGCGCGAAGGGATGCTCCGCCTGGCGGCAGATCTGGTACCCGGCGCGGGCGGCCAGGGCGAGGCTCTATCTGCGGGGGATGATGACTTGCTGATCTCCGAGCTGCTTGAAGAGTTCCGCAGACTGCCGGATGAATGGAAGCAGGAGGCGATCGCGCAGGTTGCCTTTCTCAACCGCTTGGCGCAGCGTCCCGCCGTGCGGGTGATTGGCGAGGAAGCGGGGAAGGATGACAATCCCCGAAGCGACGATGGAATCCCCTAGCGAAGCGGAGTGGACAGTCCCCGAGCCGGAGCGGAGTGGGGAGCGAAAAGGGACGTGCCGGCGTCCCGGCAACGGCCTGTAAGCTGAACTGTCTTTCTACAAGGAGGGAGAAGTGAGTGGCGATCTTAAGCTGGAGCAAAGGATCCAATCGATGATGGCTCTCGTACTGGTGGCCGTGTTGCTCTTGGCCATGAGTGCGAAAAGCGGGCAGGCGGCGGCCGGCGACGCGGACCTCGTGTCACGAGAGAGCAGGGTGGCGACTGACTTGGGCTGGAACCCGCTCGTGGGCGCAGCCCAACCACTCGCATGTTACCCGGTCGTCTGGGCTTCGGTGGGAGTTGGGCACGCGCCCCATGGCATGGGGCTCAACACCGCCGCCAAGCGGCTGTACGTCGCTAACAACGCAGATGACAAGCTGTCGATTATCAACACCCTGACCTATCAAGTGGTTGCCACAAAAGCGGTGGGGGATGGTCCCAATGGCGTGGCCTACAACTCGGCCAACGACCGTATCTACGTGGCCAATGGCAACGCAAACACGGTCAGCGTGCTGCGGGCCAGTGACTACGGGCTGGTGAAGACCATCGCAGTCGGTTCCAAGCCGAATGGCTTGGCCGCCAACGCGACCACCAACCGCGTGTACGTGGCCAACTTTGCCAGCGGCACCGTCTCTATCATTAGTGGTGCCACCAACACGGTCATCAAGACCGTCACTGTCGGTACAGAACCGTCACACGTGGCCGTCAATACCAATACCAACAAGGCATACGTCTCGCTGCATGGTGCGGGCCGGGTGGCGGTGATCAGCGGGTCGGGGACTGTAAAGACGGTGGACGTCTACAGCGCCGGACCGTACGGCATCGCCGTGGACACCGTACGCAACCTGGTATACGTGGCGACGATCGATACTTTCCGCATCGCTGTCGTAGATGGCAGCAACGATACGTTCCTGGGCTGGGCCGAAATCCGGCGGATGCCCGGCGCAGAACCGGTGCCAATGCGCATGATCGCCGTCAACCCGTCCATCGGAACGTCGGGCCACGTCTTTGTCACGACGGTTGGTTCAGATGGCGGTTGGAACAAGTTCATCATGCTTCGCAAGGGCTGGCCCGAGTACTTTGCCCGGCCGTACGCCATAGACCTGGGCGAAGCGCGCGAAGGGATCCTCTTCAATCCCAACTCGGCACGGGTCTTTGCCACATCGCGTACCGAGAACCGCGTAGTGGTCTACCAGGATGGTGAGCCTACTTGCCCGACCAACTTTGGACTGGACGGCTACCAGATCACGGTGTGCGTGGCCAATCCAGACGGCACCTGCAAGCAGGTCATAACCCGCTGAGTTGGGGGGAAGACAATCCCCGAAGCGACGATGGAATCCCGTAGCGAAGCGGAGGTGGGACCGGAGATGGAGCAACCTCCGCTCCAGGGAACGGAGGAGCCAGATGCAGGGCACCGGGAAGAGGGTGCCGAGAGGCAGAGTGCAGGAAGCAAGGAGGCCCGAGTGTGGCTCGATGTGCTGTGTCACCCTGCTTCGGTGCGGGCGTGGCTGCTTGACTGGTTGCGCAACCGGCGGTGCCGGCCCGAGCGACCGTTCTGGGGCAGGGATGGGGTAGGGCAGTGTCGACGGGCGCAAGGGCAGTGCCTTCTTACCACGTCCAAGGCCGGGGAAAAGCCCTGGTCCTGATCATGGGGCTCGGCGGGAGCAAAGATGCCTGGTACTTTCAGCTTCGCGCGTTCAAGAAACTCTACCAGGTGATCACTTTCGACAACCGGGGGGTAGGCCACCGCAAAGGCGGCGGCCTGCCCAGTGCGCCCTGCGGAGTACCCTGTGCCTGCGCACTGGGCAGGCCGCTTCCTTTGCGGTGGCCTACCCGGCAGGGCAGGCAGGCACAGGGTACTCCGCAGAAAGAGCCTGAAGGACAGCCCTACACCATCCGGACGATGGCCGATGACACCATCTCTTTGCTCGATCACTTGGGCATTGACCGAGCCCACGTCCTTGGCTATTCGTTGGGGGGCATTGTGGCCCAGGAGATCGCGATCAGCTTTCCGAAGAGGGTGAGGAAGCTCATCCTGGCGTCTACCACGGCGGTGGGAACTGGGCTTGATGAGACCACGGGAATGCAGCACGCGTTGGACTTGGGG
>Ga0315286_10005728_pt1 | contig 12026 bp, 10 predicted proteins | sample YL17G10_0_MG_FD_205038 | JGI IMG/M metagenome (GOLD analysis project Ga0315286, IMG submission 205038) | Sediment microbial communities from Yellowstone Lake, YNP, Wyoming, USA - YL17G10_0 | ecosystem: Environmental > Aquatic > Freshwater > Lake > Sediment | place: USA: Wyoming | collected... | reverse complement strand
CTCTGCCGCCCGTGACCCTCTCTTGATATGGCGGCGGGTTGAAACCAGCCCGCCCCGCGGAACTCGCGGACGACGACCCGATGCTCGACATCATCTACGCCGACGACCAGGGCAAGTTCATGGCGACCGGCTCATCCTGGAGTCGCGGATGAAAACCTACCGGCGGCCGCCCAAGACTCTCACACAATCACTCCCCCCAAAAACCGTGATGCAACCCCTGAATCACTACCCATCGAGCAGGCCACAACTCCAGACCGCACCTCACAGAGATAATTCCTCGACGGCGCAGACACACGATGAAGCCGGCGCCGCCATGGCGGCGGCAAGAAGACCTGCCAGCGTGAGAACGAGATCTTGGTTCATCGGTGGTTCATCGGGCCCTCGCCTCTTGGATGACTTCTACCAGTTGCGACTTCACCGGCAGGAGTCCGGCGCGATGTTCTTCGACGGCTTGGGCGATGTCGGCCAGCAGGTTTGGATGGTTGGTCGCGACGTTGAAGCGCTCGGATGGGTCGTGGGCCAAGTTGAACAGCAGAGGCGGGTCGTGCGGCTCCGGTTTGTCGGGGCCGTAGGCCGACTGGGTGACGTAGTGCGCCTTGAACGGCCCTTTGCGCACGGCGTAAAGCTGCGCGCCGCGGTAGTAGAAGAACACGTCGCGCTGGCTCGGCCCTTTGCCGAAGAACAGCGGCGCCATGTCCACACCATCAATGAGGCGGTCGGTCGGCGTGCTGATGCCGGCGAGCTTCAGGCTCGTGGCGAACAGGTCCATCGTGCAGGCGAGTTCGTGGTTGACCACGCCAGCCTGAATCCAGAACTCCTGACATAGATTCCTGAACCCCGCGGTTTCGTGGGGTTTTTCGACCTCGGATGGCGGAGAGAGCTCGGACCCAAAACTGTCCGCTTTTTTGGAAGTGCCCCTAAGGTCTGGGGCATGAGCCCTGTGCCCGAGGACCTTTTCCCTGACACGCGCAACCCTGACGGAACGAGCGTCCTCAACGATCGTTGTGTAGTCCAGACGCGTGATGGCTATCGAGCAGTGACCGTGGCGGGGCTCTCCCTGTTCCACTACGCGGTGACGGATCGTATGTCCGAGGCTCACGCCATGGTCAGCCTGATCGATCAGGGGTGGGCGGATCAGAACGATGTGGCGCGGGTGTTCGGTTGTTCGGTACGCACGGTGCGCCGCAACCAGCGGCGTTTCGAGGAGCAGGGACTGCGGGCGCTGGGGCACGGTCGTGGATTTCCGCGTGGGCGGTCCCGATTGGGAAGTGCGCGCCGGCGCGTGGTGCAAGAACTCAAGGCTCAAGGGCACTCCCACTGTGAGATTGCGCGGCGCCTGGGGATCAGTGAGAAGGCGGTCCGCAAGACGTTGCGCCGTTTAGGGTGGAAGCCTGATTCCGCGGTACAGGAGGAGTTGCCGTTGCTTGCTCCACAGACGCCCGATTCCCGCCTCGCTCCTGGCGCAACCTCGGACCCAAAACTGTCCGCTTTTTCCGTCGTTGCTCCGGAAAACTCCCCGTCGCAGAGCGTCGACACCGATCCCACGGATCGACGCGGTGACCGGTTGCTGGCGCGCTTGGGATTGCTGGAGGACGCCGCTCCGTTGTTTGGCACCAGTCCGAACGTGTCACGGGCCGGCGTGCTGCTGGCCGTGCCGGCGCTGGTCGCCACCGGGCTCTTCGACTGTGCGCAGAAGATCTACGGCAGCCTGGGCCCGGCGTTCTTTGGCCTGCGCACCACGCTTCTGACGCTTCTGTTCATGGCCCTGTGGCGCATCAAACGTCCCGAAGGTCTCAAGGAGCATGCCCCCGCCGACCTGGGTCGTGTCCTCGGGCTGGACCGGGCTCCCGAGGTCAAGACCCTCCGCCGCAAACTGGCCCGCCTGGCCGCCACTCACCGCGCCACCCAGTTCGGTCAGGCCCTGGCCCGACAACGGGTCGCCCAGCGAGGGGAGGCGTTGGGGTTCCTCTATGTCGATGGCCACGTCCGCGTCTATCACGGCCAGCACCGCCTGCCCAAAGCCCACGTGGCCCGCATGCGCCTGTCGATGCCCGCCACCACCGATTACTGGGTCAACGACACGGAGGGGGATCCCCTCTTTGTCGTCACTGCCGAAGTTAACGCCGGACTGGTCGCCGTGTTCCCCGGCCTGCTCCAGGAACTCCGCAGCCTGCTGGGTTCACGCCGGGTCACCTTCGTCTTTGACCGCGGCGGCTACAGCCCCAAGCTCTTCCTGCAGATCCTGGCCGCCGGCTTCGATCTGCTCACCTATCGCAAGGGCCGCTCGCCGCGTATCCCACGCAAAGCCTTCCGCCTCCATCAGACGGTCATCGAAGGCCGCACGATCTCCTATGTCCTGGCCGACCAGGAGGTGCGCCTGCTCAAAGGAAAACTGCGCCTGCGCCAGGTCACTCGCCTGATGGGCAACGGCCATCGCACGCCCATCCTCACCTCCCTTCGGGATCTGGCCGCCGTCCTGGTCGCTTACCGCATGTTCGAACGCTGGAGGCAGGAGAACTTCTTCAAGTATCTCCGGCAGGAGTTCGCTCTGGACGCCCTGGCCGAACATGCCGTTGAACCGGACGACCCCACCCGGGAAGTCCCCAACCCCGCGTGGGCCAAGGTCGACGCCCAGCTGCGCCAAGCCCACGCCCGCCTGGACCGGCTCCAGGCGGAGTACGGTCTGGAGGCCTTCACCAACCTGGAAGAACAACGGCGCACCATGCGCGGGTTCAAGATCGCCCAAGGCAACCTGGGCCGGCAGATCCTCGACACCTGGCACCGCGTGGAGGTCCTGGAAACCCGCCGCGAGAAAGTACCCCGCAGAGTGCCGGTCCAGAGCCTGACCGAGGAACCGGTGGTCAAACTGGCCCCCGAGATCCAGCACCTGACCAACCTCCTGAAAATGACCGCCTACCAGACCGAGAGTGAGCTCTTGCGCCAACTCGCCCCTCACTACCCGCGTGCCCACGACGAAGGTCGCACCTTGCTCCAGTCTGCCTTCGCAGGTGCGGCGGACCTGCAGGTCACCGAGAACGAGCTACGCATCACCCTCGCCCCGTTGAGCTCGCCCCACCGAAGCCGTGCCATCGCAGCCCTCTGCCAAGAACTCAACAAAACCCATACCCGCTTCCCCGGCTCTTCCCTCCGTCTCCGCTACGCCATCAGACCCGCTGCCGCGGCAACTTGAGGAAAAAGCGGACATTTTCGAACACCCCTATGTCAGGAGTTCTGGACTCTGGGTTGGCTCATGTATGCCGAGGATAACCAGGGTTGGTTCCCGCCCAACTTCGACGATGGGAGTGTCGTCCCCGGCCGGGTCTGGGTGGCAGGTTCGGCAGGCGTTGGTGGGGCGCAGGAGTTCGACGTCGCTATCCTGGCCGACGTCAAGCGATCGCTGGTCGTCACCTACACCGGCGGTGATGCAAGCGTGTTCCGTTGCCCCTCCGATCCGCGGCGCGGCGTGTTCCGTCCGGTGGGCGGCTCCCCGGTCCCCGACTCGCCGGCGGCCCGAAGCATCTCCGCCAAGGGCGCTGTCGGAACGGATCCAAGCGTCAGCGAGGGCAAAGCCAAGGTGAACGGACCATGGCTGGATAACAACCACGGCCACAAGGCGGACAGTCCGTGGCGCACGTATGGCCGGGTGGACCAGATCGTGGCGCCTTCCCCCGCGGGCCTCTTCCTGCTGATCGACGAGGATGAATTCAGGCTCAACGACGGGAACTTCAGCCTGGGAATGGTGCGGGCGGAGTGGATCGACTGGCCAGGGACGCGCCACGACACCGGCGGCACGATCTCCTTTGCCGACGGGCACACCGAACTGCACCGCTGGACCGATCCCCGGACGGTGGTGGTTAACGGCAATGTGTCGCGGCTGAGCGTTCCGGGCAGCGAGGATTACGCCTGGCTCCGCGACCGCACCAGCGCCCGCGTGCCCTGAGGCGGGCCGTCAGCTCGTACCGCAGCACTTCTTGGATCTCCTGTCGGTGCCGCAGGGGCAGGGGACGTTGCGGCCGCCCTTGGGTGGGACCCGGAACGGCGTCAACTGGGGTCCATGAACGCGCTCGAGCATGAGATCCACCCCGGCAGCCTACCGGGGCGACGCCCGGCGTCATAGCCTGAGCGAATCGGGGAGACAATCCTGGAAGGGGGTTCAGTTTTCGTCTTGGCAACTCCCCGGGTCGCGCCACACTCCTGATCGAGCGTCATGGCCATCTTCTACGACACACACGCGCACCTGCATTATCCCGATTACGAGGGCGATCTGCCGCAGGCGCTGGAACGGGCCCGGGCCGCCGGCATCACGAAGATCGTCGCCGTCGGCATCGACCTGGCCAGCAGCCTGCGCGCGGTCCAACTGGCCGAGCGGTTCACCGGCCTGTATGCGGCAGTGGGGTGGCACCCGACACACGCCAACGAAGCCCCGGAAGACCTCCGGCCCGCGTTGCGCGAGCTCGCGCGACATCCGAAGGTGGTCGCCATCGGCGAGACCGGCCTGGATTACTATCGCCATCCCAAAGCCACCGATTTCCCGGTGGATCTCGCCGGCTACCGGCGCAACCAGGCCCGCCTCTTCGAGCAGCAGCTCGAGGTGGCCGCGGAGTCGGGCCTCAACGCCGTGATCCACCAGCGCGAGTCCTTCGACGACACGCTCCGGATGATGCAGCGGTTCGCCGGCCGGGTGCGCGGGCAGTGGCATTGCTTCGACCACGATGCGGCGGCGCTGGAGCGGGTGCTGGCGCTGGGCTCGGTGGTGAGTTTCACGGGCCTCCTGACTTTCAAGAACCGGCCGAACCTGCGCGAGGTGCTGGCCGCGGCGCCGATGGGCTGCTTCATGCTGGAGACCGATTCCCCCTACCTCGTGCCGGAGCCGCATCGCGGCCGGGTGGAACGCTGCGAGCCGGCGTTCGTGAAGGACATCGCCGCAGTGGCGGCCCGGGTAAAAGGCTGCTCGTTGGAGGAACTCAGCGCGGCGACCTGCCGCACGGCGGCGGATTTCTTTCCGAAACTGAGGGCGGGATAGCGGCGGTACGTTCCGAAGTTGGCGGTTCCGCTTTGGGTTGGGCGGAGCTGTCTTCAGTCCGCCGCTCCGCAAGAGCGTACACACGAGCCGGCGCGGTGAGGACACCCGCGCCCTACCCAACCCCCCGATGGTAGGGCGGACCTGTCCTCAGTCCGCCGCTTTCCGCGAGAGCGTCCGCCCCGGGCGGCGCCGCGGCGATCCTCCCGGCTCCCCGCCCGGAAGTCCTTCAGAACGGCGGGTGCTCGAAACAGCGCGTCAGCCCCAGCAGGGCATAGTGCCCCGCGGCGACGACGAGCGCGAGGGCGAGCAGCGGAGCGAAATCGAGCCTGCCGGCGACCAACGGAAGCCACCGGAGGGGACGAAGCAGGTTGCGGCCGGTCACGCCGACGAAGCTCCACAGGCTCGAGTGGCCGACGAACACGTGGTTGTAGAAGAAGTAACCGGCGAGCAGGCCCGCGATCGGGTACACCCAGGTGAGGCAGGCCGCGGCGCCGAGCAGCAGGCCCTGTTGCAGCCGGATCCCGAGGGCGGCGGGAGGGGAGAGCAGCTCCATCCGGATCAGAAGTGGGCTGCCGATCAGCCAGAGGACGGTGCCCGCCCCCAGCGGCAGCAGCACCAGGGCAAAGGCCGGCCATCGGGTCACCCGGCCCAACTGCAACCGGACAAAACGCTGGACGGCATCAGCGTCGCTGACCCGGCGATTGACGAGGCAGAGGCAGAGCAACGCCAGGTGGAACAGGGCCAGCACCCGACCGAAGCCGAGGAGGGAATAGAGCAGCATGTGCCCCAAGGACGTCGTCCGAAAAGGAATGGCGATCAGGCCCAGCCCCAGCAGCGGATTCCAATGGGTGGGGGTGCCGATCTGCCAGTAGAGGAGGGGGCGCACGAGCAGCAAGGCCGCGAGCCAGGCCAGGGGCGGCCAGCGGCGCGCGGCGAGCGGTGCGGCCCGCTGGAGCGTGGAAGCGAGGGAGAGACCCGGGGCCCGGGCCGGCTCGGCCAAGCCGATGGCGCGCCAACCCAGCCAGAGCAGCAGCCCCGCGAGGTTCAGCAGCAGATCCACGACGTTCATCGGCGAGGGAGGAGGGTCAGGGAGCGGGGAGGAAGCCAGGGCCTCGACCCGGAGGGGGGATGCGCTCCGAGCGTCTCACATCATTTTCATGAGCGTCTCCGCCATCTCCGACGGCGTGGGGGCGATGGCGATGCCGGCTTCCTTCATCGCCGCGATCTTCGCCGCCGCGGTTCCCTTGCCCCCGCTGATGATGGCCCCGGCGTGACCCATGCGACGCCCCGGGGGCGCGGTGGTGCCGGCGATGAACCCGGCCACGGGCTTCGTGCCCTGCTGCGCGATCCACGCGGCCGCCTCCTCCTCCGCGCTGCCGCCAATCTCCCCGATCATGATGATGCCGTGGGTGTCGGGGTCCTCCATGAACATCCGGATCATGTCCAGGTGCGAGCTGCCATTCACGGGGTCGCCCCCGATGCCCACGCAGGTGGATTGACCCACGCCGTGGCAGGTCAGTTGCCAGACGGCTTCGTAGGTGAGGGTGCCGCTGCGGGAGACGACGCCGACATGACCGCGCCTGTGGATGTAGCCGGGGGAGATCCCGATCCGGCAGCCGCCGTGGGAATCCCGACCGTCGCCGGGGGTGACGATCCCGGGGCAGTTCGGGCCGATCAACCGGGTCTTCCGGCCCTGCATGGCGCGCTTGGTCTTGACCATGTCGATCACCGGAATCCCCTCGGTGATGCAAACCACCAACTCGAGGCCCGCATCGACCCCTTCCAGGATCGCGTCGGCAGCCGACGCGGGCGGCACGAAGACCGCCGACACTGTGGCGCCGGTGGCCTTCACCGCTTCCAGTACCGTGTCGAAGACGGGGACCGTATTCTGAAACCACTGGCCGCCTTTGCCGGGGGTGACGCCGGCCACGAGGCGAGTGCCGTAGTCCAGGCTGAGCTTGGCGTGTCGGGCACCGAAGCTGCCGGTGATGCCCTGGATGAGGACCTTGGTTTCGGGAGTGACGAGAATAGCCATGGGGGAGGGGTTAGTTCTTCGCCGCCTGCACGACCTTCCGCGCCGCGTCGGCCATGGAGTCGCCGCTGAGGAGAGGCAACCGGGATTCGGCGAGCGTCCGTTTACCCGCCTCCACGTTGTTGCCTTCGAGGCGCACGACGAGCGGCAGTTTCAGGTCCGTCTCCTTCACGGCGGCGACGATGCCCTGGGCGATCACGTCGCAATCCATGATCCCGCCGAAGATGTTCACGAAGATCGTTTTCACGTTCGGGTCCTGGAGGATGATTTTGAAGGCGGCCGTGACCTGCTCGGTGGTGGCGCCGCCGCCCACGTCGAGAAAGTTGGCCGGACGCCCGCCGAAGTGCTCGATGATGTCCATGGTGGCCATGGCGAGCCCGGCGCCGTTCACCAAACAGGCGATGTTCCCGTCCAGCTTGATGTAGTTCAGGTGGTAGTCGCTCGCCTCGATTTCGAGCGGCGCTTCCTCGGCCAGATCGCGCATCGCCTGGAGGTCGGGATGGCGAAAGAGGCCGCTGTCATCGAGGGCGATCTTCGCGTCGATGGCCACCAGGGTGCGCTGGCCGTCCGGCAGGTCCACCAGCGCCAGCGGGTTGATCTCGACCAGGGACGCGTCGCAATCGCACCAGGTCTGGTAAACACCCTGGAACAGGCGGGCGGCAGGATTGACGAGGTCCCCGGTGAGACCGAGAGCAATGGCCTGCTTGCGCGATTGGTAGGGCATGAGTCCCCAGGCCGGGTCGATGCTCTCGCGGATGATCTTCTCCGGCGTCGCGGCCGCCACCTCCTCGATGTTCATGCCGCCGGCCGTGCTGGCGATGACCACGGGGCGCGAAGAGGATCGATCCAGCAGCACCGCCAGGTAGTACTCCTGCCGGATGACCGGGGCTCCTTCAATGAGCAGGCGGCGCACGACGCGCCCGTCCGGTCCGGTCTGCGGGGTGACGAGTACCTGGCCCAACATCGATTCCGCGAGGCGATAGACTTCCTGCGGCGACTGGCTGACCTTCACCCCGCCTTGGAAGCCGCGGCGGAACGTGCCCTTGCCGCGACCGCCGGCGTGAATCTGGGATTTCACGACCACGCGCCGGAAGCCTCCGGCGAGGATGCGTTGAGCCGCCGCGCGGGCCTCTTCCGGGGAGGAAACCACGCTGCCCGGCAGAACGGCCACGCCGCGCTGGGCGAGCAACTGCTTCGCCTGATACTCGTGGATGTTCATGTTGAAGATTAGTCTTGCCTTGCCTTGCCGGCCGCGTCACGAAAAAAGGCCGCGGCTTGCGCCGCGTTCCTCCGGGAGGCTCCCGGCGCCCTTCCGTTCGGTCGGAGCTTTGTGCTTCCAGGCAACGGGTGTAGAATGCGCGCCATCGAATGAGCATTGTGACCAGGACCGGCGATGCCGGCACCACTGCCCTGATGTATGGCCGGCGCGTCTCCAAGTGTGATCCGAGTGTGGAGGCCTGCGGTACCGTGGACGAACTGAACGCGGCGCTGGGCCTGGCGGTGGCCACCGTTCGGCCGAGGTCCGTGGGCCGGGACCTGCAGGCTCTGCAACAGGACCTGGTCGCCTTGATGGGGGAGTTGGCGACGCATCCTGAGGATCTGCCGCGCTACGTCCGAGGCGGGTATCCGCGGATCACCTCGGAGAACACCGCCCGGGTGGAGCAACTCGTGCGGAGAACGGAATCCGGCCTGGAGCCGTTGACCGGCTGGGCCATGCCCGGGGCGTCCCTCGGTTCGGCATCCCTCGATCTGGCCCGCACGATCTGCCGACGGGCCGAGCGCCGGGTCTGCGCGCTGCGTGAGGCCGGGCGGTTGCGGAATGCGGAGGCGCTGGTGTTCCTGAACCGGGTCAGCGACCTCCTGTGGCTGCTGGCCCGGAAGGTGGACGCGGGAGCAGCGCGCGCGCGGCGCCGCCGACCTCGACGGCCGGTCACCGTGCGGACGACGCCACGTCGAACACCAGGAAGAGTTCGTCGCCGACGCCGCGGACGGACCTGAGCCGCCCCGGCACGGCATCGACCAACCGTCGCATCGCACCGCCCTCCGCCAGTGTGGGCGCCTGTTGCCCTCCGAAAACCAGGGGACAGATCGTGAGATTCAACTCCCGGACCAGCCCGGCGTGAAACAGGGCGGCGTTCAGCTCGCCTCCTCCCTCGCAAAGAAGGCGCTCCACGCCCCACTCCCGGCGCAGCCAGCTCAGGGCATCCCGGAAATCGATCTCCGCTTCGCCGCAGACCCGGACCGCATCCACCAGCTTCCGCAGGCGGTGCAGTCTTGCCCGGCCCGCCCGCTCCGCAGTGAGAATGAGGAGAGGCGAGGCGCGGTTCCGGAAAATGCGGGCGTCGGGATCCACAGAGCCAGAACCACTGACGATCACGCGAACGGGGCGCTCGGCCCGCCCGAGACCGCGCCGGAGCTTCCGGAATCGCGCCGGGCCGGGACCCAGGTCCGCATTCCCCGCATCCACGGTGCGGGCCCCGCACATCACCGCATCCGCCGTCGCCCGCAACTCGTAGAGATGCTCCAGATCCCGGCGGCTGCCGAACGACGACACGGCGCGGTTCGCCGTCGCGATCTTGCCATCGGCCGTCATCGCCATGTTGACGAACAGAAAAGGCCGGCCGGCGGGGTGGAGTGGGGCGGACATGCTAGAGAATCAGCATCGCATCGCCGTAACTGAAGAAGCGATACCGCAGACGAACCGCCTCGGCGTAGGCGTCGCGGATGAGCTCCCGACCGCGGGTTTCGCCGGGCGCCGCGAACGCGCTGACCAGCATCAGCAGGGTGGACTCGGGGAGGTGGAAGTTCGTGACGAGCGCATCCACGACCCTGAACGTGGCGGGCGGGTGGATGAACAATCGCGTCTTTCCCTGGCCCGGCACCATCCGTCCGGCGTTGAGGGCGGCCACGTGCTCCAGGACGCGGGTCGCGGTGGTGCCCACGGCGATCACCCGGCGGCCGTCGGCTTTGGCGGCCGCCACGATCCGGGCCGTAGCGGGGCTGAGCTCGTAGCGCTCTTCGTGCATCCGGTGGTCCTCAACCCGGTCAGCTTTGACCGGGGCGAACGTGCCGAGACCCACATGGAGCGTCACGCAGACCACCTGCACACCCCGTTGGCGGATCTCCGCCAGCAGGCCGTCGGTGAAATGAAGACCCGCCGTCGGGGCGGCGATGGATCCGGGTGTTGCCGCGAAAACCGTTTGGTAACGCGTGCCGTCGTCCGTGTCGATGGGGGGCGCGTCCCGAACGATGTACGGCGGCAACGGCACTTCGCCGATCGTGTCCAGCCTCGAGAGGATGTTTTCCGCGCCGGCGAAACTCAGGCGGCAGAGCCCGTCGGGATTCTTTCGGAGGACAACGGCGGAAACTCCGGCGGGCTGGCCTTGCGGGCCCACCAATTCGATGGGGGTTCCGGCCCGGACGCGCTTGCCGGGGCGCAGCATCACCCACCAGACGTTCGGCGCCTCTTCCTCGGCCAACAGGATCTCGAGCTGGCCGCCGCTGCCACTCTTGACACCCCGCAGACGGGCGCGAATGACCCGCGAATCATTCAGCACCAGGACGTCGCCCTCCCGCAGATAAGCGGGCAGGTCGCGGAAATGGCGGTGTTCGAGCGCGGCAGTCTTCCGGCGCACGATCAGCAGCCGCGAGGCGTCCCGCTCCGGAGCCGGCGTCTGGGCCACCAGATCAGGCGGCAGTTCATAGTGGAAATCAGCAACCCGCACGGCCCATCTGTAACCCTTTGGAAGCTGTCCGCCAAGACCCAGCTCGCAGTTCCGGGCGACTGGCCGCTGTCGCGCCGATGCTTCGTGGCGCCCACCCCGAGGCTCGAGACTGCGTCGTCCTGAGGCCGACCCTCGAAAACTGGAGCCGCCGGTCCGACTTTTCGTCGAAAAACGGGGAGGGAGGCAAAAAACAGCGAAGAGCGATGACCGTACGTGCTAAGCCCCGCGAAGGCGGGGTTTTCGCTTCCAGGATGGAAAGAACAGGGGTATTAACCCAGCTGAAATCCAACGGTGTTGGTGGGCTCAGAACGCCGCCCTGAGCCAGGCACAGAAGCGGTCTCCCGCCAGGCCGCCGCAGGGGCTATGCGATCAGGCTGCCCTGGGGCCGCAGGGCGCCCCGGAGCGCGCTTGCTGTTCCGCGCCAGGAGTGCGCCGGAGGCCAGATTGCCGGGCGCAACTACTTCGGGACGATCCCACTCGATGCGGGGAAACTTGCCCGGTGCGAAGGTGTAATCCCAGGCCTTGATTGGTGGTGCGGTCTTCAATGCCCGGCCGGCCCCCTCGCCCGGATGCAATAGAGCCGCGCAGCGGTGCGGATGAGAAGTCGGTCGCCGACGAGCGCGGGCGTGGCCATGCACATGTCGTCGCCAGCCAGCTTGTGGGTGTGCAGCAACTCGAACTTATCGCCGGCGCGGAGCACGTAGCAGACCCCGTCTTCGTTCAGGCAGAAAACTCGCCCGCCCGTCCCCCAGGGCGACGACGTGAAGGCGAAGCCCTCCGGCAACCGCTCGCGATCGTAGAGCACCTTGCCTGTCTTCGCGTCGTAACAACTCACCAAACCGCGATCGTAGAGCACATAAAGGCGTCCCTCGTAAAAGAGCGGTGAGGGGTTGTAAGGCCCGCCGACCGGATTCGACCAGGCGATGAATGCGTTGCTGGTTTCGCCCGGCTCGAGCGTGATGTCCCCGCTGGCACCGGGGCGGATCGCGTAGAGCGGACGGAGCTTGTCTCCCACGTAACCGGAGCTGACGAAGAGCAAGTCGTCGCCCGCGATCGGGGTCGGGATGGCGATACCCGACATGCCGCGGAACGACCAAAGCAGTTTGCCGTCGAGGTCATAACTGCGGACGGCGCGGCTGCCGGGCGTGATGAGCTCGGTGCGCAGGCCGTTTTCCCAGATGAACGGGGTGGCCCAGTTGCTCTTCTCATCACGGTCCACACGCCAGAGTTCCTTGCCGGTCCTCGC
>Ga0315286_10005726_pt1 | contig 12028 bp, 24 predicted proteins | sample YL17G10_0_MG_FD_205038 | JGI IMG/M metagenome (GOLD analysis project Ga0315286, IMG submission 205038) | Sediment microbial communities from Yellowstone Lake, YNP, Wyoming, USA - YL17G10_0 | ecosystem: Environmental > Aquatic > Freshwater > Lake > Sediment | place: USA: Wyoming | collected... | reverse complement strand
CTTTAGAGTATATCCAACTATTCAAGATAGTATTGCAGACCATACTACTTTTTTAAAAGTAAATCCACGTTATACAAAAGCAGGAGTATTTGATGCAAAGAATCCAGCTGAGCAACTTTTAGCATTACAGAAGAGTGGATATAGTGAATCTCCAGTTTATGCAGTAGAACTCGCGAAAATAATTAAAAATTATGGCCTTGAGGAGATGGATAAGATACAAGGAGTTGTAATTAAAAAAAAAAACGAAATAGAAAAATGATTATTGGCTTTTCTATTGGTGGATTACTATTATTAGCAACAGCAGGATATTTATATAATGAGAAGAAAAAGAAAAATCGTAGTGTTATCCGCTAACAGCGATTTGCAAAACACTTTATTTAATGCAATCAATACTGGAATAGATAATTTTAATCCAAATTATATTCCTACTGGTGGCGGTGGCTCAAATTATGTGCCTCCGCAAAGTGGTGGAACTACTAAACCAGTAAGAAATATTCTACCAGAGTTTAATAATCCTTTTGGTAAGATTAAAATACCTGATATTACTGTATCTTTAGAGCCGGATACAAAGAAAATGATTGACTACGGAATTAAAACACTCTCCGGAGCAATCATTATACATGGCTTATTAGTGTTTTTCAAACGTAAATAATCAAAAGCAATGGCAACAAAGAAAAAAGAAGCACCTAAAAAGGTAGCACCAAAGAAAGTCGCTCCTAAAAAGGAAGCAAAATCACCAAGACCACCAAAAAAAGCAAGTGGAGGCGAGGAATTGCCACCAAAAACAAAGCAACGTAAAGAGATTGCTAAAGAAATCTCTGCAAATTTGATGTATGACAAGTATAAAGATGCTGAAATCTCTACCCACGTACAACAGCCGGAAAAGGCTACGCTCGTTTATGTGGATATAGTGAACGATGAGAACGAAATTGAAACGCATCTTTTAGATTTGCGCCAAATTCCACAAGATATTTTGGAGTCTTTCAAAGGAGAGTTAGTGTAATACCCTATATTTTTGAGTTATTAATTATTTTAAAAGCCCTGTATATTGCTATACAGGGCTTTCTTCATTTTAGGCTAACAGAGTTGTCCGTTTCTCTTCATCTTATCTCAAACAACATTGATAAGAGCGCAGTATTGCCTTTCTGTTTTTTTATAGCCTCTCGTGGTTATCTATGCAATAATAATAAAATTATTTAATATCCAACCATTCTCTCCAGTACTGGAGAGTAATACCATTTGATACCATTATTTCGCTGAGCTCTTCCTGATCATGTTCCGATATCGAAATTTATGGTATCAAAACTTTGTCCTGGCATTTAGCAGCTGAGTACTTTTTGATACCACGATTAAATAGATTTTAATCCAAATAAACATTAATTCGATGCAATTTGAGTACGGAATAAATACACTTTTTGCGGTGTATTGATGTTATTCCGCGCAAAAAATGCGTCCTAGTCGCGGGTTGATAGTAGGAAAACACTTATTTATGAACAATTTTAGGCACTAAAAAGCCCCTCTAAACACGTTAGAAGGGCTTATTCTGTTGGAAAATCTCGCAAAAGTATGACCGAACAGAGGAGTGTTGATAAACAACGATGCTAAGGTAAGTATAAAAAGGGCTTATTCGTAAATTAGTATTGCAAAAGAATGACAAACTATGAACACACTTATTAACAAACTATCAGTATTTTCAAGGGTTATAGAGGGATTAGCATCTTTCAAAACACGCTATTTTGAAGTAAACTCTGTAAATAATTGCTTTATAGGGGGTTATTCGGCACTTTGTCTTATAATTAATATTATGTATCCTTTGAAACGCTTGTTTTTACAAGCGTTTTCGCTTATATATACCACTCAATTACTTAATTCTATTGATTTTCAAGGGCTACGCTCTGAACAACCATATTTTACAAGCACTCTAAACCATTGTAGCAAATCTCTCTACAATGGTTTTTCTATTACGAAACAGATATAAAACTCTCAACATATAGTAGATACGCGGTGCGCAACACTTATCTATTCAATTTTACTTTTTTCTATCAGAGTGGACGATGGAACAGAGCAGGGAGATTAACCCCCTAAAATTGAATAGGTTTTTTTTTGCCTCGCGAAAGGTACTGTACGTACTGGACGTACTATACATACTGAACTTTTACAGTACCCCAGTACCTTTTAAACTTAGTTTATTAAAGTAACAAACCTCAAAATTCAAAAAAATGGAAAATTTCGCAACACGAAAAACAAACAGCCTTGCAGATTTGATAAATCCTGCAATCAAACAAATGAACACAAACAACGCAACAAGTAGAAAGGCTCAGAAACCTCAATACTCGCGTTTTAAAGCATCCATTAAATATTGTGATAATCAGTTTCCAAAAGCAATGTTTTCGTACGACTGGAATAAGATTTATGGTACTGATGGAAAACCAATTGGAAAAGACCACGAAGAAATTGGATTTGGAAAACTTTGCAAGTGGATTTTGAAATGTATCAAAGATGGAACAATTGAGAAAGTAAGAATATTTGCAACGCTCTCAAAAAATAAAAGTACCGATGTAATGGACTATGATACTTGTGTACTGGAGTGGAATAGTTTAATGAGTGAAGGAATGTTTCAACCTATTAGAGAATTAGCATTTGATATAAACGGAAAATGTATTTTATCAAAACTAGAATCGAAAGGAGGTAAGAATGAGCAAATATAAAATACAATTAACTGAACAAGATTTTAAAAATCTTGTTTCGGGAAAGCAAATTACTATTGATGTAGGACAAATTCACAAATTTAATATTGATATAATTTTAGCAGATATTGGCTTTGATGCTATGAATAAAAACATCCTTGAGGCGCAATATCAAAATGCGAAAGATTTTTTAAAATTTCATACTCGTTTATTAAATGAAGGAGGTAACAATGGGTAACCATGAACTACGCGACTTCTCAAATGAGTGTATAATAGATGCTTTTATTGATAATCGAATAAACATTTTATTGATGAATCCTATTGAAGATTTGATACTACATAAATTGTATTTGCATTTAGAAAAAATATTATCAATTGAATGCGAGATACGAGATATAAAAATAAAAAATCTCATCTACCAAGCAGAGCAGTTAAAAACATTCAGAATTTTTAAAATCAACCAACTATGATGGAAGATATTATTCCGCTTTATACTTGGCTTGTTTGTAAGAGTTGTACCCACGCTTGGGGAGTTTCTGCAAGTATGCCGAAAGTGGATTTTGAAAAAATAGTTTGCCCGAAATGTAATAGTACGGATTGGGAACGCAATAAAAAAGCATCAACAAAATGACAACTCAAACCATAATAAGAAAAACATTTATTACTAGACTAGGTAAAAAAACAGATATAACAATTGAATCAAATGATTATTCTTTTAGATTAAAAATTGCTATTCAAAATGAAATGATTTGCGATACTACAATATTTACTCGTTTAATGCAGGGTGATGAAATAGAGCCTCACATTGAAGATTTAGACACTATCAATATAGTTAATGAAAAGTTAATTGAATTGCAGGGATATATAACTAATATGTACACTAAAAAATAAAATTATGCGAAGCAAAAAGACACCACCCAAAAAAGCAGTTAAGAAAACAACTGCAAAAAAATCAACTCCGAAACCACCGGAGAAAAAATTAATTGATGGCTTGTATTCTCACAAATTCAATTGTAGAATTTTACCGGCATCCGGAAAAGGAATGGAGAGTATAATGGAAAGTAAAAAATTAAAATCATTTAACAAGGCAATCAATATCGCTTTACTGGAGCATACAACTTTACAACAACAAGTAAAAGAGTTAGAGAATGAACTTTATTTAGAACGCACAAAAGGAGCATCCATTGCAACAACTATTTATGAGTTTAAAGATGTGTTTGATAAATTGATGGGATTTAAAGTTGAGAAAAAAGTTGTTTTGAAAAAAGAATGTGAAGAGTGTGGAGATAGAGATTGTGAGTTATCTGAGTATAAAGGTAAAATGTTTTGTCCTTTCTGTTTAGAGTACGAAATGAATTAATGGTATCAAAATTTACTATACCGGCACTATACGTATAGTAAATTTGATACCAAAAAGCGATGCAGCTGAGTGATCACTTGTATTCTTTTAATACCATAAGAAACCGCATTTGTTTGCGGTTTTTTTTTGCACTAGATTTGCTCAGATGTATTTTTTAGCACCTTACACTCCGGAGAATATTAAAAAGCAATATTTGAAATTTGCAAAAGAATTGCATCCGGATAAAGGAGGGAACGCGGAACAATTTAAGTTGATGAAATATGAATACGATATTTTACAAAAGTTAATTGATACTCCAAAACCAAAAATTAAAAAGAGAGTAATAATAAAAAAGCCAGTTCGCAAAAAAGTTCACTACCATATTACAGTAGATAAAAATGTAACTGAATTACTTTACGACTTAAAAAAAATATTCAAATGGTAGTAGATAGAGAAACCGATACACTATTAAGAGAATGGAATCAGCACTTACAAGAAACCGAACAAAAACCACTTGTAATGTTTGTAATTAACAAAGCAGGAAATGTAACAATTTTACAATGTAATGACGTTACAAAGGAGCATATAATAGATATGTGCGAACGCATTGCAACAATTTACAGAGCGAAATAATGCAATCGTATATTGATAAGATGGAGTATGAGATGGAAGTAGCAGAATTATTACATAAACAATTTTCTGTTCACTTAACTAATATTCCTAATTATGAAAAAAAAATTCTAGATTTTTACAATAAAAATATAACCATTCAAATTGCAGTTAATAAAATTGCACAGAAACACAAATTACTTAGAGTAATGAAATGGCGGTAGTAAAACGACAATACAAAGATATTAACGACACTTTGAAATCAATAAAAATTCAGATTATTGATGGATTAGACTTTGCATTAAATGAATGTCCTCAATTTAAAAATCCGGAACAATTATACAACTGGCTGTTATCTCGGTGTACTTATGAGAACGACCCCAAAGATGTTGAATTATTGCAATGCTTACCAACGCTTTTAACAGAAGATAACGAACACGGAATACCGGGAGCAGGAGATTGCGATTGTTTCTCTATTGCATTAGTAACTCTATTAGTTGCTCAAGGATGGGACAATATCAATATAGTACTTGCTGGACGTTCAAAAAAATGTCCTGTACATATATGGGTTGAAATTAAATGGAGAGGTAAAAATCAAACATTAGATTTAACGAATCGTAAATTTAATAAGGAGCGATATTATCCACTTACTCAAAAAATTCCAGTTCAATGGAGAAAGTGGAAAATGTAGTATGGTATCAAAACTAACAAAGCTCCGGAAGTCCTAGACTTGTTTTTAATACCAAAAATGGCAAGAGCTCAAGATCCTGGCATAATGTTTTGATACCACAAAATAATATATTTGCAGAATCAAAAAAATAGTTTTTAATTTACAATCAGTAAAGCGCGAAGCATATAATTAAAGAATCTAAAACTTTGTTATATGTATTTACAATTAGCAGAAGGAAAAAAACGTAGAAGAGGACGGGTACAAGTATCCGGATATACTTCTAATGTAAGCGCACATACACGCAGATATCCGTTAAACGAAAACGGAGAAATATCAAACCCCTATATTTTTATTCCTAATCATTCTCAAGGCGGAGGACTCTATGTAAGAGAGGATAAGTTTGATGGACTCCCAGCAAATGAGTGGGCAAAATTTATGCGAGATATCGCACCATACCAACCCGAAGTTGAACAAGGCTCGTTATCTGAGCCAATGTTTTTAGCATCTAGAGCATCACGAAAAGAAAACCGCGAAAGAAAGGCAGAGGCAAAAACTGCAAAGAAAGAAGCGAAAGTAACTGGCAAGGAAGATAGAAACACTCGTAAGAATGACAGAACAGCCAACCGAAAAGATAATGCAGACAAACGAGCTCAAAGGAAAGCAGAGGGCAAAGGATTTGATTGGGATAAAGCGAAAGATACAGCAGGGAGTTTGATTGGAAAATTTACCGGAAAAGGCGGAGGAGATGAAGGTGGTGGAGATGGTGGAGGAGGAGATAGTGGAACTGGAATGAGTCCAACAATGAAATATGTTTTAATTGGTGGAGCAGTCGTATTACTTGCAGGAGGCATCTATGCAAGTACAAGAAAAACAGCATAGTAATTTAATCAATTGGGAATCTTCACTTATATATTTAAAAAAATGGCAACAAGAAAACGTAAAAGAAAAAGTAACAGCCGTAAGCCTATGAGCCAATCGGTTTCTCGAAGAGTTAGCAAAGGACGTAGTAAAAGACGTTCAGCATCTCGCTCAAAAATGGGCTTATCTGAAATGATGAATCCTGCAAGTGCAACACATACCGGAAAAGGAATGTTAAGAAGCGCGGTTGTAGGTTATGGCGTTCGCTCGGTTGAGCCAATGTTAGAAACACTTCCAAAATATGCTCAGCACATTATTTTATTAGGTGGCTCTTTTGTTGCCGGAACAGTTTTGAAAATGGATGGAGTGAGTAATTCACTTGCAACAATTTGGGGTTATAAATTAGCCGGAGATATGCAAGGAATGAATGACGATGGCGATTGGGCTGATGATGACTCTTTAGAAGAGGAGGAGGAATATATGGACGAGAATGGAACGCCAATGTATTTAGCAGATGACGGGAATGTGTATTACTTAGAGGAGTTGTATTCAGATGATGAACTTTCAGAAATGGAAGAGAGCGAACTTGGAGAGGGTACATACTTAGCTAATGGCTTACCATATCCAAGCTATGTAGAACAAGACAGACAATAATTTTCTTTCACTCAAGATAAATATCAACCATAAAAACAACTTTTTAAAAAACTATACAATATGAGAAATCTAAATATGCGCAGACAAATTCAAAGACCACGCCCAAGCATTAACACTCAAAGCGTATCTATCAAAAAGTTAGTAAGTGCATCTAACAGAATGGGAAATAAAGGTATCAAAGACCAACAAATGACTACTGTTGAGTACTTCGATTACTTGCCATACGCACCGGGAACAACTTTGAACTTTTTTGAGAATGTAAATGCGAGAAGTTTTCCATTTACTAACTTAACTCAAAATGAGTTGCAGACAGGAGAGTCAATGGTAATCAAACGTATTTGGTTTACTGTTGCAACACAAGTTGCAGGAAACATCACAAATATTCAAACCTTTGAACAAGCCGCATTAACTGGACAATACTTATCTCAGTTCGCTTGGTTTAATGATAACGTGAGAGTTTTAAAGCCAATGAGTTTAACTCAGTTCCAAGCAGAATTTAATCGTAAGGGATGGAATACAGATAATAACGTAATGCACTTAGAAACTGATATTACTATTATGCCATTGATTAAATTCTCTTCTACACTTAGACTTGTTCCGGGTGCAGCTGTTGCGAATTTATTTATTGGTTGTCACATTGGAGGAATGGGTACAATCCTTTCTCCTAAAGGCACATACTAAGGATAAAACGCTCAGCTGGAGCGAATATGCTTCGCGCAAAATTAACAAAAACAGCAATAGGCTATTGCCGAAAAAAGCCGAATCCGTTCGGCTTTTTTTTCTAACTTTTTAATTTAAAAATTATGGCAACAAAATCAAGAGTAATATATCAACCGGCACGTAGAACATTCACACCGCAAAGAGGTGGCTCTTCATCTCGTTTGCCAGTTATGGTAAATGGTGCTAGTGCAAGACAAGCAATTATACAACGTCCGCAAAATAATGCGCGTTCGGTTGGTAAGTCGCGAACTGGTGCGCCAAGTTTTCCGGGTTCTAATTCCGGAATGAGTATTGAACAAATTCAAAATTATATCTCTCAACAAAAGCGATTAACTGGAATAGCTTTTAACGTAGGTGCGGGAACATCTCAGATCACTAATATTCAGTTGCCCGGAGATATAAAATTATTCTTAGGATTAATTTTTACTCCTACTACTGATGTTACTGATACTTTTAATATCTCAATCAATAATAATTTGTTTATTGATAACGGAAGTGTTTTTTTACACTCCTCAGATAATTCACAAAGTATCAAATCTCAATACTTTGAATATTCTCAACCGCTTAGTGGGAAAGACTCTTTTGATATTGAGGTTACAAGTTCAGCAGGATTAACTGGAGTATTACAATTACACTATATTTAAAATGATTACAACAAATTTAGCGGAGTTAATTCATTCCGGAGTAGGAAAATACTATACTTGGAATATTGGAACAACTGGAAGTGCAAGGTTACCAGTTGCAAAAGATTGTTATATTATTATAACAGATTTTTACTTTTCTAATTTCGTAGATAGAAATCCATTGGATGCTAATTTTGATATTCAAGAAGCATTAAAAAATTGTGTACATCATTTACGTTTTAAATCTCAAAGCGAAAGTTATTTATATAACATTCGCACTCCTTTTAAAATTGAACAATTTGAGGGAGTAGATTTTTTAATGCCAATCGGAGAAAGTGGAGTACGATTTGATACCTATCAATTACATACTACTGATGTACATATTGATATATGGCGTTTGCAGGACTTTACTAATTGGATATTGAGTTCTGGAAAGTTAGCAAACAAAACAGCCGAACCAGCTGGGCCACTTGGATATGGTACAGTAAATCTTGCTCCTAATCAAAATGTAATTAGACAAGTTGAATTAGGAGGAGGGCAATATGTACCTTATGGAGAGAACCAAGATATTCCTCTACTAGATGGATGGAGAGAACAATTTTTTAGTGATATAAATAATCGTACTTTTTTATATCCACCTGCAATTGATGAAGCAGATGGAAACTTTACTTATCCACTTGTAACAATTGGCTACGTTCTAGTAAAAGAGCCATTTAACAGAAAGAAAAAATAATGTCAGTCACTAGAAATATAACACAAATAACTAATTGGGTTGATTCCGATGTAATTCAATTTTTATTTGACGATGGAAATTTTGTAGATACCAAAAAAAATCTAGTTAAGATAAAATTGGATGTGGTTAATGATTTGGTATATATGTATGACTCCTCACAAAGTCAAATTGCAAAAGGAGTTGATGTGTACGAGCCAAATTTTTATATACTGAAATGGCAAGATATAACCTCTCCAGTTGTAGGAAGTGCATTAGCTTTATTTACTTTTTTGCAAACTGCTCTTACTCCTGCAACCATTAATTATTTACCATATATTCTGAATGATTTAAACCAAATGAATAGTAATATTCAATTGGCTACATATCTTTTTAATAATACAATTAATATTGTTCGTCCTGCAAATGCAACTGTATATACTATTGGAGATGTATTGAATGATATTGTACCAACTGTATTTGAACTTGTTGGAGTATCACAAGGATTTGGAGATTCTACAATATTAGAAAGTATTTCAGTCTTTGACTCAAATAATGCAGCTGTGAAGCCAATTTTTAATTATGCTTTTTTCAAATCACCACCACCAGTAATGGTTGATAATACTCCAATATCAATTACAGATTTATTTGCATCTACCGAATTTGTGGGGGCTGTAAGTGTTGCAGATTTTAGTGGAGTACTTAATCCAACTGCATTAGGTGGAGGCAATAGTGTACAAACAAAAAATATTGTTTCAGGTTTACCACTTCTAACAGAGTTAGGATTTACAAGCCTTTGGGTTGTTATCTATTTGGCAAATGCCTACGTACCAATTGCAAGGGAAAATTTTGTTTTCAATTTCAAAACCAAATTCATAAAATAGATGTACGAATTTACAATACAAAACTTAAGAGATGCAATTGCTTTTTGTGATTTTATAATTGCAGACCCAATATATAAAGATTATAAAGTGCAGTATGAACAAATGAGATTGCAATTTATAAAACAACAAATGTTGAATATGGATAATCTAGTAAGTAGTACACCAAAATAAAAACCAAAACGCGAAGCAATGAACAACACAATTCACAAATTCGATGCTAATCTGAAAAGATTAATAGACGAAACAGGCTATAAACATATAGCCCTAGAATCTCAAGAGGGAGAGCGTATAGTAACGTATAACCCTGCTAAGACAAAAATTATAAACAAGTGGGATGAGATTAGAAAAAGACTGATGGCGCAACCTGATGGCTTTTATAAAATCTTAGCAACCACCGCGCTTGGTGGAAAAGCTAAACCCGATATTTATATTATTCAAAAAGGAAATCCACCAAAAGAAAATTTGCAAGAAGACAAAACACCAAAGCAGGAAATTATTGTAAAATCAAAAACAGAATCACAAAGAGAAGAGGTTTTGTCTTTGCCCGAAGCACTCAAGAGAATAGAGGAACTTTCTACACTCAGAGTTGAGAATGTAAATTTAAAAGAAAAAGTAAAAGAATTAGAAGAGTATGTATCTGAACTAGAAACAGATTTAGAAGAGGCAGAAAGTAAACCACTTGACGAGAACAATGGAACAAACAACCTTGCAAGTTGGGCGGAAAAAACTTTACCTAGTGTTACTCCTTTTATTGATGAGTATTTTAAAATGCAAAATCGGAAAATGGATTTGCAAGAAAAAATGTTATCTCGTAAAGAAAAAAAGCCACCAATAGTTATTAAAACAAATCGTAGAAGAGTAAACCAACAAGAGGAGTTATCTTTTATGAATATGGATTTAAATAACGAAGAGCAATTAAATCAACTATTTGATGAGATGGATGCTTTAACGGATGATAAATTTAATGAGATGTATGATTACATTTCAGAGCAACGTCCAGAACTTGCAGATATAATCGCAGATGAATTTCAATTAGAATCAGAAGAGGAGGAGCAACTATGAAAAAGCAATTACAAGATGAAATGTTAAAATGTAAAACACTTGAAGAGATGTTGAACCTTTTAAAAAAATATTATGTTGTTACCTCCGAAGTGGGAATAATTGTAAAGACTTTAATAATCTCAAATCTCAATGCACAACTAGAAAAAAAGTTATCGCACGAGATCATTGAGCAGTTAAAAAAATGCAATACGTTTGGAGATATGTTAGCAATCTTTTCTCAAGAATATAAAGGAGTAAAAATTGAAGAGAACAAAAAGCAACGTATAGTAATTGGATTGAGTACAATCGTAACAATGACACGTTTAAAATTGAAATAGTATGGCAATGTTACCCGGAGAAAAGGGAGCAATCGCGATTGCTTCTATTGTTGTAGTTGTAGGAAGTTTTTTTGGTATTCGTGCATTAATGAAAAATGCAGATGAGCGAAAAGCAAGAAGAGAGGGAAGAGAATTAGATAAAACAGTAACGGACGATATAAAAGGAGCGAAAGGAAAACCAACTTCTATTGCTACCAATTACAAATTATTTGCAGACCGTTTATACAAAGCATTGAATGTATGGAATCCAAACCCTGCACAAGTGTATCAAATATTTTCTCAAATGAATAACGATAGAGATATATTGGAATTAATAAAAGCGTTTGCAATGCGATTAGATACAAGTAATGGAATTAGCACCGATGAAATGGCTAATCTAGGTTCATTCATTCAGAAGTTAGAACCCGAAGAGATAAATGCGCTTAATACAATTACATTAGCTAATAGAGGTATTCGATACAGATTTTAAAAATGGCACTCAACCAAGATAGAATTGATTTTATAAAAAAATATCGCGATGCTGTTATAAATAGCACGCAAGGTACTGGCTATTTCCCTAGTGTTAAGATGGCGCAAATGATAATTGAGAGTGCTGATAGAAATGGAAAGAGTGGAAAGGGAATTACTTTTGTAAAAGCAAATAATGCGTTTGGAATAAAAGCCAACAAAAATTGGAAAGGAGATAAAATGGCTTTCAATACTCCTAAAGATGGGCAACCAGTAAACTACTTTAGAGTATATCCAACTATTCAAGATAGTATTGCAGACCATACTACTTTTTTAAAAGTAAATCCACGTTATACAAAAGCAGGAGTATTTGATGCAAAGAATCCAGCTGAGCAACTTTTAGCATTGCAGAAGAGTGGATATAGTGAATCTCCAGTTTATGCAGTAGA
>Ga0315286_10005724_pt1 | contig 12031 bp, 12 predicted proteins | sample YL17G10_0_MG_FD_205038 | JGI IMG/M metagenome (GOLD analysis project Ga0315286, IMG submission 205038) | Sediment microbial communities from Yellowstone Lake, YNP, Wyoming, USA - YL17G10_0 | ecosystem: Environmental > Aquatic > Freshwater > Lake > Sediment | place: USA: Wyoming | collected... | reverse complement strand
AGAGAGGTTGCAAGGTTGATGCGCTGGGATTCGCCGCCCGACAGCGTCATCGACATCCGGTCGAGCGTCACGTATCCGATTCCGACGTCATTGAGAAACTTGAGGCGCTTGCGGAGCTCCTCGGTGATGCGGCGTGCAATCTCCGTGTCGGACGGCGAGAGTTTCAGGTTTTGGAAAAATTCGTGCGCCTCGGCGATCGTCATGCGCACAATGTCGTGAATGGTCTTGTCAGCAACGCGGATGTTCAGGGCATCCTTGCTCAACCGCGCTCCGCCGCACTGATCACATATGGTGTAGCCGCGATACCGGCTGATAAACACACGGTTCTGAATCTTGTAGGATTTCTTTTCCAGATACTCAAAGAAACCGATAATGCCGTCAAACTTCTTGTATCCATTCATGACCACGCTGAGTTGGCGTTCCGTCAGTTTGTCGAACGAGACATCCAGCGGAATGTCCGCCTCTCCGGCGATCCTCATGAGATCGGCGAGATAGTCGCGCCAACTCGGGAAATTCCAGGGGTGGATGGCTCCCTGCCGGATTGTTTTCGTCGGGTCGGGAACAACGAGATCCATATCGATGCCCATGGCCCGGCCAAAGCCCTGGCATTTGGGGCAGGCACCGACAGGATTGTTGAAGGAGAACATCCTCGGGTCCGGCTCGTCATATCGCGTGCCGTCGTTGGGGCATTCATAGTGCTGAGTGAATCTGAAGTCCTTCTTCTCGTCGAGAAAATGCACGAGCGCGTAGCCTTCTCCTTCCGAGAATGCTGTCTCAATGGAATCGGCGATACGCGTGACTGCCTCACGGTCCCCCTCTTGCAGGACGAGCCGGTCAACGAGGACGAAGACCTCCTTTTTGCTCTTTCCTTTGAAATCGGACTCATTGAGGTCGATGATCGCGCCCTTTACGACAATCCGGAAGAAACCCCGTTTCTTGAGGGCCGCAAGTTCTTCCTGCATCGTGTGGCCGGGGTGATCGTGGAGAGGGAACATGACATAGAATTTGCTTCCGTCCGGCTCCTGTTTCAGTTTTTCGACGGCGGTGGTGACGCTGTCGCGTTTCACAACGATTCCGCAGACGCCGCAATACGTAATTCCGACTCTTCCGAACAGGAGTCTCAGGTAGTCATAAATCTCCGTCGTTGTGGCGACAGTCGAACGAGGATTGCGGGAGGTGGTCTTTTGCTCGATGGCGATTGCCGGACTGATTCCCTGTATCAAATCGACATCCGGCTTTTCCATCCGCTCGAGAAACTGGCGGACGTAGGAGGAAAGGCTTTCAACGTACCGGCGTTGACCTTCGGCATAGATCGTGTCGAAGGCGAGACTCGATTTCCCCGATCCGCTCACGCCGGTCATGACGACTAATTTGTTGCGGGGGAATTCGAGGCTGATATTCTTGAGGTTGTGAACACGTGCGCCGCGAATGATGATGCTGGAAGGTTTCTTAACCGTCTTCGATCCATCGTCAGCCGGCGTTTGACCGGTCATCGCGGCAGCAGGGGCTATTCTTGCGGATCTCGCTTTCGACATTCTCTGGTCAATCAAAAAAGAAAAATGCCCCGTGTCGGAAATATGTGCACGGGGCAGTTTTTCAAATGCTGGCGTGAGGGAATGATTCCCTCGATATTATTGCGCTTCTTCTTTTGCCTTCTCAGCGGCTGCGATGACCTTCTCCATCAGTTCCCTCGGCATTTCTTCGTAGTGAGAGAATCTGGTCTTGTAGACACCCCTTCCCTGCGTCATCGAACGGAGAATTGTCGAGTATTTGTGGATCTCGGATAAGGGAACAAGCGCCTTGATCTTCTGGAAGTGCCCTTCTCCTTCCATACCGAGGATCTTTCCCCGGCGGCCGGAGATATCGCCCATCACGTCTCCCATGAATTCCTCCGGGACGGTGACTTCGATTTCATTGATCGGTTCCAAAATCGTGGGTTTGGCTTCCTTGAATCCGTTCCTGAACGCCATCGAACCGGCGATTCTGAAGGAGTTTTCGTCCGAGTCGACGGAATGATACGAGCCGTCGAACAACGTCACGCGCAAATCGACCACCTGGCAATTGGCGACGACCCCCTTCTGCATCACGTCGATGATTCCCTTTTCGACTGCAGGGACGAACCGGCCGGGAACGACACCGCCCACGATCGCATCGACAAACTCGAACCCGGAACCCCGCTTGAGAGGTTCGACCTTGATGTGGACGTGTCCAAACTGTCCACGGCCGCCGGACTGTTTCTTATGTTTGTATTCCACATCGGCGGCAACACCGCGGATCGTTTCTTTGTAGGGGATTCTCGGTTCGGCAAGATCGACCTCGACGCCGTATTTTTCCTTCAGCCGCTTGGTGACAATCAACAGATGCAGCTCGCCCTGCCCCGCGATAACCGTCTGACCGATTTGACTATCGACGGTGATGACGAAGGTCGGATCCTCTTCATGCAGTGAATGCAGACCGTTCGCGACCCTGTCTTCATCCCCTTTTGTCTTCGAGTGGATCGCCATGCGAATGACGGGATCGGGAAACTGAATCATCGGGTAATCAACCGGGAACACCTTGCTCGCCAATGTGTTATTGGTGTGCGTGTCCTTCAGTTTCACGACGGCGGCGATATCGCCGGCGGAGACCTTGCTGACTTCGCTCCTGGTCTTGCCGTTCATCACGAACAATTGGCCGAGACGCTCCGATTTCTCATTCGTTTCATTGACAAGATCCATGCCGGCGTTGACCGTGCCCGAATGGACGCGGAAAAACGACAACTCTCCCACGTGCTGTTCGGATATTGTCTTGAAGATGAAGAGCGACGGCTGAGCGGCCGGATCCGGGGCAACAATGATTTCCGCCTTCGTTTGATGGTTGGTCGCCTTGACCGCTCCCCGGTCCTTCGGTGAGGGGGCGTACGTGACGATGAAGTCGAGCAGCTGGCTGCAGCCGATGTTGAGCGTCGTGCCGGTACAAAACACCGGAAAAAATTTCGCCGTGTTCAACGCGATTCGCAGTCCCCGCTTCAAGTCCTCATCATTCAGTGTCCCTGCCTCGAAGAACCTGTTCATCAGGTCTTCGTCGGTCTCCGCGATCTTTTCGATGAGTTCTTCGTGGAGGGCGTCCGCTTTCGATTTCAGGTCGGCCGGTATGTCGGATTCTGTGAACTTGCCGCTGCCGTCACGGTTGAATTTGTACAGCTTCATTTTGAGCACGTCGACGAAGGAATCGAACTGGAGTCCCTGGTTGACGGGGAACTGCACGATGACGACGTCGTTGCCGAGCCGGTCTTTCGCCGTCGCGACGGACTGGTCGAACACCGCGTTTTCGTTGTCGACTTTCGTAATGACGATCACGCGGGGCGTTTGGTACTGTTTGGTGTAGTTCCAAACAATCTCCGTTCCGACTTCGACTCCCTCGACACACTTCACGCACACGACGGCGAGGTCGGAAACATGCAGGGAGCTGATGACCTCGCCGGTAAAATCCGAATAGCCGGGCGTGTCGATGATGTTGAGCTTGGTGCCCTGCCAATCGGCATGGAGGACGGACGAGTTTATGGAAATGCGGCGTTCGATTTCATCGGGGTGATAATCGGATGTTGTGGATCCTTCTTCAATCTTTCCCATGCGGTTGAGTGCTCCGGAATTGAAGAGCATCAACTCAGAGAGCATTGTCTTGCCTGATCCCCCGTGGCCGATCAGGGCTATGTTGCGGATCTTATCAATGGGGTAGTCTTTGGTGGTCTGAGCCAACGTAGTTGTTCCTTTGAATGGAATTCATGCTGCAGGCATCCTGCGCCTTTGTTTACTACACCTGTGTCTGTCGTGCCGCCTATCGGGAATAGTCTGCCAGGGACCTGCCGAAGAACGAGACCAAACGGCTGATGGCTCCGCTAATGATCGTCGTCACGCGAATGATCGGTTCTTCAAGGCGTTGCTGGACACGGGCCTCGAAATCGAGCACATTTTCCGCAAGTCCTTTGAACAATTCCAGCGTTCCCTTGAACAGATTGACATGGTCGTCGACTTTCGTCGTGATCGATTTGAGCCGTTCGCTGACGAAATTCAGATTTTCCAGGATTGGTTTGAGGTTCCTGGAGATGTCGGAGAAATCTCTTTGGAACAGAAGCAATACACTATTCAGCCGCACGAGCGTGATAATCAAGTAGACGCACAACGCGGCAGCGCTGAAGAGCGCCAGGATGGTACCGATTCGAATGAGGGTTTCCACGTGAGTATCCTTTGGAGAGCATTATGATTGACCGTACCGCATGGATTGTGCACAACCGGACAACTGGTGCCGCTGTTCACTGCCCACGACTTCCTATCCGTTTTTGCCTGCCTCCGGATTTCCCTTGCTCCTGGCCTCGGAGAGGATGCGCTGTGCATCGCCCATAATGGACGCCGCGCGTGCGCGAGCATCCGTCAACATCGAATCTGACTTGCTCTTGCTTTCATTCACGATCTCCGCCGCTTTTGCTTTCGCTTTGGAGAGGTAATCTTCCGCATCATCTGCGATGTCTTTGGCTTTCTCCTTGATATCTGCCCGCAACTCCTTGCCCGTCTTCGGTGCATACAAGAGCGCCATTACGGCGCCGGCCAAACCACCGGCAATAAATCCAATGATGAGACCCTTTGCCATTCCGTCATTATCCTTTTCCATACGAACCTCCGTAGTATGTTGTGAATCGACACTGCCAATTTAAAATAGAGAAGAAGTCTACAACAAACAACATTCGATGCATTTCATCAAACCTTCTCAGTGTACTCTCTGCCACGGCAAAACAAGTCCGCCCTGCCCATCGAGCCGGCAGGACAGACCAACAATGCCGCTAACGGATCTTCTTCTTGTGACGCATCTTACGCAAACGTTTCTTCCGCTTGTGAGTCGCCATCTTGTGGCGTTTTCGCTTCTTACCACTCGGCATGAGCTCCTCCTTATCTAGGTTGCAGGATTTGTGGATTAGAGTGCTGGGAGAGCAGTTGCTGCGCACGCTTCCCTACTTCGCTGGTTGGTGCCATTTCGACAACTTTCTTGAACCAATCGTTCGATTCCGTCAGGTTGCCGTCGATCAAGGCCACGATGCCCAGATTAAACTGGGCCAACAAATGCTTCGGTTCGTATTCCAACGCCTTTTTCATTTCCTTCTTCGCGGCGTCCAACTGGCCGACCTCTTTGTAGCAGATGCCGAGATCGACCCGCGCATTGGTATCTTTGGGATTCTTAAGGAGATACTCCCTGTACATTGTAATTGCTTTGTCATAGAAACGGTTGTCGTGCAGAACATTCGCAAGCTGCAAGGTCAACCCCATATTGCCTGGATTGGCTGAGAGCTGATGTTCCATCTCCTGAATTTGCGGCAGCGCAGCCATGTTCGCTCCCATTGCTTCCTGTGGAACGACGGGCTGTTGCTGCTGAGCCGGAAGTGTTGTGGGGATCTGCTGTGAGTTGTACAATTCCCATCCAACGATTGCTCCAACGATGACAACACCACCGGCAATGATCTTCCACGATCGGAGCCACGGTGAGGGGTCCGTTGTCGTCGGGCGCTGCTCTTTCTTTGATTGCCTTGAAGGAGCGGGTTTTTGCTGGAATGGTTTCTTTGACTGCGATCGCAGGTCAGTTCCGCATGTATTGCAGAAATCGGTGTTCGGTTTGTTCACGGTCCCGCATGTGTCGCAGGTCGCGCTGTCGGACGCTTGACGGGTTGACTCCTGCGGTTGTTGACCAGAATCGGCTGATTGTTCGGAAGACCATTCTACAGGTTTGCCGCAACTGCCGCAAAATTTGTCACCCAGATGGAGTTCGGCACTGCAGTGTGCGCACAGGATCTTCGGTTTCATTCTTTCTCTTTTGGCGATGGATTCTTCTTGAGGTTTTCGTCGACAACGTGCTTCAATTCTTTGGAGACCTTGAAAATGGGAACAAAATGCTCCTGGACCATGACCTGTTCGCCGGTTCGCGGATTCCGTGCAACGCGTCCTTTCCGTTTTTTTACTTTGAAGCTCCCAAAACCCCGGATCTCGATGTTCTTCCCCTGCTTCATCGTGTCGATGACGGTCGCGATAAACCCATCCACCACAGCTTCCGTCTCAACTTTCGTAAGGCCGGTTGCAGACGCGATCACATCCACTATGTCAGCTTTTGTCAAGGAAGCCTCCTCTGGATCATTGGTTTGGTGCGGTAAACCTGTATTGGATGATCGGCTGATGAAGGAATTCATCGCGCAGCTTTGCGACATCCGTGACGGCTTCTCCCAGCACGCGCTCAAGGAAGCTCTTGCGCCTGTATTCTTTGACGATGCGCGGCTTTCCTTCAATGCCGCCGAGCTTTGCCGCGATGGCGACGGCATCTTCAAACGTCCCCAGCGTATCGATGAATCCATACTCTTTCGCCTGCCGTCCCGTAAAGACACGGCCGTCGGCAAATCTCTTCACGTACTTTACGTCCAGCTTCCGCTCCGTCGAGACAACGTTCACGAACTGGTCATAGACGTCTGCAATCAGTCCGTCAAAGTACTTTTCATCATCGGTATTCGTTTTCCGGAACGGCGAGCCGGCATCTTTGAGCTTCCCCGATTTGAAGGTCGCCTGGTCGACACCGATTTTCTTCATCAGGTCGGTGACCTGCAGGAACTGAAAGATCACGCCGATACTCCCCGTGAGTGTACCGGGATTGGCGACGATCCGGCTGGCACCGCACGAGACGTAGTAGCCCCCGCTCGCTGCAACCGATCCCATGGAGACAACCACCGGCTTTCCACTATCGCGTGTCTTCTTGACTTCTTCGTAGATTTCCTGACTGGCTGCCACGCCTCCGCCGGGGGATTCGACGCGGAAGACAATGGCCTTGACAGACCGATTCTCTCGGTACTTCTTAAATTGCTGGACGGTGCTCTCCGAGGACATGATCGGTTCGATGAGCTCGATCATGGCAATTTTTTCACCGCCGGGGGAGATGGTTTCTTCTTCGGGATCCGAGAACATCCAGGAAAGCATCGTGAGGGCAAAGAAACCGAAAAAGATGAAGAATGCGACGGCGATACCCAAAATCCACTTAGTAGTTTTTGACATAGTAGACTCGAAGGTTGGTTTGCCCCAGGTTGGGAACGAGAGGCGTCTAACTTATTGTGGTGCTTTAAATTATAAGAAATAGAAGGTGAAAAGTCAATCCAAATTGTCCTCGCAAGGAAAGCCGACGATGGTGGCGTGGGGGGAAGAAATCCAGGCCATCAGAAGGGGCTGCGGATAACCTCCCGCTGATACATCAGACTGTCGGCAAGAAAGCAGAAGACTTGATATCGGTCGAGCGGCACGGAGGCAATGTCAGCATGGATGAGATAGGAACAGTAGCAGCGGCACATGTCTCTGGCCGTATCGACTGCTGTCACGATCAGCGTGTCGTGCGACATTCTGTGGGACAGATAGTAGCGATTCGAATCGGGACAGCAATTCCCGGGCAGACAAAAATCGAGCGCCAGAGTCTTCTCAAATTTGAATGAGAAACATGAGTCCGCCCCGGTGCCTTTACCGAGGACTCTGCCGATGCATCCGTGCACCTGATAAAGCGACGATTTGCCTTCCACAACTGGATCTGTTCCTCTTGTGCAACGAGAAAACAGAGTACAGCATACAACGAGAAACATTGCTATACTCGACGAGCGCTTCACGACACGATCCTTATAGAGTAAGACAATAGTGCAATGCTGTTCAGACTCTGTGAGCTTTCAATGTCGGCGATGGCTTCCCGAGTTCCGTTCCTTTCTTTCGGCCATGTCGTCGCTCATACCCCGGAGGCGTCCCGCACCTCTTCGCTCTGTCCTCCGTGCGTGATGCTGACTTCGTCCATGAAGTAGGGACTCGTCCACCTCTGCTTTGCTCTTTACGAGGCTACCTCTGCGTTCACTCTTGTTACGACCTGTACATTCGCGTAGCACCCTTACCGATATCCTGCTGAGCAAGATTCCCGATATCTGACAACGCAATCGCTGTGCGAGATATCGGGAATCTATCTCCGGCTCAGCGCACCACAGCTTCCAATCGTGCACCGACTCCTCGCTACGTGCCTGCACGCCGTAGTGCTGCGTTTCGGCACGCAGGCGTGGCTACAGAGTTCTACCACGTTTTGGACTTGGAAGGTGATCCTGACTGCTTCAGGCAGGCTCCTCTGTCTACGCACCCGAATAGATCAGGAACAGCTTTCCCCGGCACTCACTTCAGGATGAGCATCTTCTTCCGCACCACTTGCCGGTTGTCCAGCTTGTCCGTAGCGACCACCTGATACACATACATTCCGCTCGAGACCCGGGTGGCGTCGAATGTCTTCTGGTAGTATCCGGCAGCTTCAGTCTCATCAACGACTGTGGCTACCTCTCGACCAAGGAGATCGAACACCTTGAGATGGACGCGACTGTCGGCTGGGAGCTGATAGCTGATCGTGGTGGACGGGTTGAACGGATTGGGATAGTTCTGGAACAACTCGAACTTCTCCGGTGGGGCAACCTTCACCCGGATCTCCTTTGTCCAACTCTCCCCTGTTGACGACAGAATCCTGAATGCGATCGTCTCTTCCTTTCCGACTGGGGCCGTTTTGTCCACAGAGAAGGTGAAGAGAACCGGCAATTCCTGGTTCGCTTTGAGCAGCGGCAGAGTTTGTCGTGTTTGCTTGAACCGAATCCAGCCGGGGACCGCTGCTGCCTGAACGGTGACCTGCGAGAGGGGCAAGGAGGCAGCGTTTGCAACGCTCAGCTCGATGCCGTTTCCTACCGATGCAAACGGTAATTGATACACCGTTCCGACTGCGGCAGCTTGCGTGGGCTTGGCAACCTGGTCGTCCGGTCGGGTTGATTGGGCCAGGGTGAGCCGCATTCCTGCCACCAGCATCAAGATCGCAACGACGATGACCGCACGTTTCATTCGCCACACTCCTTTCCTTGGTCTTTTCACAGCAGCTGTCCTACGAGACGGGGATCTCGCCTCACTTTTTGCTCTTCTTCTTCTCGCTTGGGAGGCGATCAATCAGGTATTCCGTGTTGTACTTCAGGAGTGCATACGCCTCGCTCGTCAAAATCACGTCTTCCTTCCTCTGCCGTTGCTCGCCTTTGTGTTTCTTCTCTTCATCCTGGCTCCGTTTCCAGGTCCGCTCGACCTTGTCGACGAGCTTCTCGAGTTCTTTGCGTGCTTTGGTGGAGTCTCTCTTCGAGAGCTCTTTCTTGGCCTTTTCGAGTCGTTTCTCGATGTTCTTGGTAATACCGTCGTCTGGTCGTTCGTCGTCATCGCAGTCGTCGTCCCGGCATGTCCCCAACCACCCAAGCTGAACTGATTGGCGGGTGTGGGAGAGGAGGGTGTCGAGAAAAATGCCTAGGAAAATATGCTCAAAAGAATTCGGTACAATCGTGGGAACTATCACATAGTTGGCTGGAAAAACCTGGAGCCGTGAAATCTGTTTTCCCACTTCTCCGGTGGGAATGCCTCCGAAAAATCGGGGGTTGATCTTTTTCCGACCCTGTAGAAAAGCTCTCCCAATATTGACGTGAGATAAAGCAATTAGTTTGAAACCTCCAAGGTTATTTCCAGGTTCTACGGCTTTTGCCTTCTTGCCAGCAGGAAACCAATCCCAGCGATTTGAGAGTTTCCCTCCACCAGGCTCCATCATTCGCCCGTTGTTCCATCCATTATCACTCTCTCCTCTTAAACCTGAAACGTCTCCGAATTCAACTATGATGGAGGCAAGGCTTTGTTGGCTTGTTGAACCGTTTTGGGCTTCATAGTCAAAGACTAATTCACCACCGTGACTCTTAGCAACGGAACACTTAAGCTCCGGTTTGATTTTTGTGCCAGGTTCAAATGTCGTCGTGAACATTGAATCAAGCTCTATGTACACTTCGCCTTGCTGCAATTGATCCTCTCTCCCTAACTTTCTGACACTTCCATCCTTTGCTCGTGCGTATGCGAGACTCGCGGTATGACGAATGACATAATTGCCCGAATGGGGGTCATAGATTACCGTATCCTTGTCCTGTCCGAAGGCATTGAAGAGCAGAAAGAAAGTGACCACAAGAATAGATGATTTGGTTCCCATACACCCTCCACTTAACTACGTTCATGAATTGTCACTCGCCGTGGCGGTTCCAAAAATACAGATGGAAATGCGCCTCATCTTCGGGATCAGGATCTAGTACACCGTTGTCCAAACATACTCTCACGAATTCTTGTTCATTGGGAACGGCATCTTCGACGCTCTGGGTAGTCACGCCTTGGTCTTTTCACAGCAGCTGGCTGACGAGACGGGGGTCTCGTCTCACTTTTTGCTCTTCTTCTTTTCGCTTGGGAGGCGGTCGATCAGATACTCCGTGTTGTACTTCAGCAATGCATACGCCTCACTCGTCATAATCACGTCTTCCTTCTTCTGCCGTTGCTCGCCTTTGTGTTTCTTCTCTTCATCCTGGCTTCGTTTCCAGGTCCGCTCGACTTTATCGACGAGCTTTTCGAGTTCTTTGCGTGCTTTGGTGGAGTCTCCCTTCGAGAGCTCTTTCTTGGCCTTTTCGAGTCGCTTGTCGATGTTCTTGGTAATGCCGTCGTCAGGTCGTTCGTCATCATCGCAGTCATCGTCGCGGCGTGTTCCCAACCACCCAAGCTGAACTGATTGGCGGGTGTGGGAGAGGAGGGTGTCGAGGAAGGCTGTTTGAATAAATGGGACTGGGGGGTCGGTAGGGCCAACTGTGACGCCCGCGTATGAATTGTCAAGTAAATCCCGAAAGAAGTCCAGATCTGTAATTGACTGCTCGTAATCGCTAGGTGAGCGGCGATAGCCTTGGAACAAAAATCGTACTGGAGAAGGTAGTGATACACTGCGAACTTCGAAACCGCTTAGAATCATACCAGCCTTCACCATTCCGCCCTCTTGGTCAACCTATGGATTCTTCGGAGGCTGAAACCAAAAAAGCCCACCGCGGCATCCTTAGACGAAGCGTTCCATCATATCGTTCTTCAGCATCCGGATCGCGGTGAGGTTCTTTTTGTGCCGGATGGTAAAGCCAAGGGCCTTAGCCAATGCCTTCAAGGCGTCGCACTCCTCCACGCTTCTCACAAAGATCGTCTCGGGGAGAAAACCATGTCGTTCGATCGAAGAACAGATTGTATCGGCCAGGACTTGGTTTCCCTGCGCCTCTGGAGGACACGCTTCCGTCGCAAAAACAAATCCTGACGTGCGCTGGCACACGACCACTATTCTCAAGTAGTAAGGACGCTCACGATCACGAATCGACGCTGGAATATGAACTATGCCCGCCTCCCAGGCAGAATCAGGTCGAGTTTTCTTTGCCAGCAGTGCGTTGATTCGGGAGAGGTTCAAGATCGGCAGTGCGGTCGATTGTCCCACGCCGTCAGGCCAGGGTTCCCACCCCGCCTGGTAATTCCCCTCCGCATCGCGCACCGCAGAGTAAACAAGACATTGTTTTTCACGAATCGAGACATTCACTTCACCCATGCCGATCCGACGAAGGTGATGACAGGTGACATCCAGACCAAGCGTGAGGAACTGAGCTTCTGCCTCCGTGAGAAACCAGGGTGCATATGCTGGCAACAGGCTCCGAAATTGCGGCCAGACATTTTTTCCTCTGAATTTCAAACCCAACCTCCGAATGATTGTTAGGTCTTCAGGTTCGAGGTCGCTGCGCAGACCGAGTTCGACCTTCAAGCAGTTTTGCAGGGCATACACGTCGTCCAGCTCCGGATCGACTCCCCCTTCCATCAGGCGCCGGTACATCGTGAAGCCTTCCACACCGCGGTACAGACAGAGTCCGAACAGCGTGCCAGCGTTTCCCATAACGACCCCGTACCCTGTGTCGCCTGTTGTCGGATTGCGTACCCCGATGAGATCTGTCTCATCAAGCATCTCCCACGGCTGAGCGGACCGGAATCTCTCTGCGGCAGCATAGAGTTCTTTCCAAACGGGAAGTTGCACCGAGGGCGGTCTTGGTTGCATCGGCTTTGGCCTTTCAGGTTTTCTGGATAGCTGAAGAATAATGGAGATGTCTGGCGGGAAT
>Ga0315286_10005723_pt1 | contig 12031 bp, 9 predicted proteins | sample YL17G10_0_MG_FD_205038 | JGI IMG/M metagenome (GOLD analysis project Ga0315286, IMG submission 205038) | Sediment microbial communities from Yellowstone Lake, YNP, Wyoming, USA - YL17G10_0 | ecosystem: Environmental > Aquatic > Freshwater > Lake > Sediment | place: USA: Wyoming | collected... | reverse complement strand
AGGCGCTTTAGAGCCTCCATCTCCTCTCTATAGCCCAGCTTGGCCCTGCGCACCGCGCGGGCCAGTACTTCGATGCTCTTGTCGTAGGTCTTGCGGTCTACGGGATAGGGGATGCCGTCCTTGCCGCCGTGGGCGAAGCTGTAACGGGCAGGGTCGCGGAAGCTGGGGGAAACGCCGTAGACCAACTCCGATATGAGGCTCAGAGCACGCATAGTAGCAGGCCCCACACCTTCCAGGCCCAGCAAATTCTCAAAACTCTCAGGTTTGCGTTCGTAGGTATGCAGGAATATCTTCTCCAGGCGCTCGGGGTGCAGGTCTGCCACGCCGAGGTAATGATGGGCAGGGAGCGTCAGCGATTTCAGTCTCTTTAACTCGTCAATCAGCTTTTCGGGCTTCTCCTCGGCGGCGACCTGTGTCACCACGTTGCGCGCCCCCTCGCTTTCGGCAGCAACTAAGTTCAGCGAAGTGCCGAAGCCCTGTGAGCAGATAGCGGCGTGGGGCTCGCAGACGTAGTCTTTGACGCCTTCGCTGAGCCAGTGATACCTGCGGGCATAGCGGTTCTTCTCGTTCATGCCCTGCTGGATAACCGCCCAGTCGCCCCTGGCGGTGAACAGAAAAGTATGGTGATAGAGCTGGTAGCCGTCTTGCAGTGCTACCGAGTCCACCTTCGCTGTCATCCTGCTGGCGTATACCAGTGGTTCGGGGTCTTTTGAAATGAGTTCGCAGTGCTGTGCAATCTGCGCCGGGGTCTGCCTCGAGGTCTTGCCTTTGCCTCCGGCGATATAGAAACCAAGGTCGTTTTCCAGTCCCTTTGTTCCTTCCTTAAGCGCGCCGCAGACAGTGGTGGTGACGCCGCTGGAATGCCAGTCCCAGCCCAGCACGCAGCCCAGCGCCTGGAACCAGAAGGGGTCGGACAAACGGCGCAGCATCTCCTCGGGCCCGAACTCCTCCACAACGGCTATGGATATCTCACGGGAGAGCTTGGTCATGCGCTCGAAGAGCCAGCGCGGCGCTTTGCCGTAGTGGAGGGGGAGATTAGCTACACCTGTTCTGGTCGGTTGGTTCATCAGGTAGACCTCTAGTCTCTATTTAACTTCATGTTACCCGATTATGCAAGCAATCATGTAACTTTAATATCCCGATGCTGTTCGTGGTGAGTCCTTCACGAGAAGGAAACCATGAATGGCCCTCCGACAGGCTCAGGGAGAACGGGATAAACCTTATTTGCGGAGTCTGTAGGGGCGAACCTGTGTATTCGCCCTCGAGCTAAGAGCCCGCTTCTCGATGGCCAGCACTTTATTGAGACGGCGGAGATGCCGTTTCTCTTGGGAAAAGCGTGCCTTGAGGAAAGCTTCTACCAGCTCTGCAGCAAGCTCTATACCGATGACGCGCGCGCCCAGGCACAGCACATTCATATCGTCGTGCTCTACACCCTGGTGCGCTGAGTAGGTATCATGACAAAGGCAGGCCCGCACGCCCGGCACCTTGTTGGCGGCGATGCAGGCTCCCACGCCGCTGCCGCAGACCAATATACCGCGCTGCGCCTTGCCTGAAGCTACGGCCTGGGCAATTACTTCGGCGAAGTCTGGATAATCGTCATCTGTGTCGTACTTATGAGCGCCCAGGTCTAAAATATCGTATTGCCCTTGCAAGCGTTCCAGCAGCCCGTTTTTGAGCGAGTAGCCGCCGTGGTCAGCCCCCAGCGCAACACGTAGTTTCTTGTCCTTTTCCGCGATGCCTGCCATTCGCCACCTCCTTCAGTAGTGGTTCTATATTATAACCACATATTCAAAGAGGTGGTCACATAATAATCGTTGGGTGATGAAGAAGTCATAAAATGAGTGGATAAAAAGGTTAAAAAGTTATCGCATTTGGGGAGGGCGGATTCATTTACTGGGTGGGTTGGAGCAGATGCTCCAACCCTACTCTATTCTTCCTCTGCCACTTGTGACAGATGGCGGGCTTTCAGGCGCCCGGCCTGAGTGAGCAGCTTCTTCCTCAATCTGAGGCTCTTTGGGGTTACCTCAACCAGCTCATCATCTTTGATAAAGTCCAGGGCTTGCTCCAGGCTCAGCTTCACGGCTGGGGTCAGCTTTACGGCGATGTCGGAAGTAGAGGAACGGACGTTGGTCTGTTTCTTTTCCTTACATACATTGACTGCCATGTCCTGCAGGCGGGAGTTCAACCCCACTATCATTCCTTCGTAGACATGCGTCCCCGGCTCGATGAAGGTGATGCCTCGCCCCTGAGCGTGGTTCAGGCCGTATGTAACAGCCACGCCATTTGCGGCTGATACCAGCGCCCCGTTGCGGTCCGAGGCTATATCTCCGCACCAGGGTTCATAACCCAGGAACAGGGTGTTCATGATGCTTTCACCTCTGGTGGCGGTGAGAAAAGCGTTGGTGAAACCGATGAGACCACGCGTAGGGATGCGGAACTCCATGCGCACATTGCCCTTTCCATCGTTGTGCATATTTGTAAGCTGGGCTTGCCGCTTGCTCAGAATCTCCGATAACGCCCCTATGTACTCCTCACGGGTATCTATAGTGAGTGCTTCCACAGGCTCCAGGAGTTTGCCGTCCACCACCTTCGTAATAGCTTCCGGCTTGGAGACCTGAAATTCGTAGCCCTCGCGGCGTATGGTCTCAATCAGAATAGCTAAGTGCAGTTCCCCTCTGCCTGCCACCAGGAAGATATCAGCGCTATCTGTATCGTTTACGTGGAGGGCGATATTGGTCTCCAGCTCATGATATAGCCTCTCCCTCAACTGGCGGGAGGTGCAGAAACGTCCTTCTCTACCGGCGAACGGTGAGGTGTTCACACCCAGGGTCATCTTTACAGTGGGCTCGCTTATATCTATGCCCGGCAGGGCTTCGGGCCGCTCCGGACTGGCGATGGTCTCACCTATGCTGACCTTTTTCAAGCCCGTGATAGCCACGATGTCGCCGGCTTGCGCTTCTTCTGTCTCCAGACGGTTGAGCCCCAGATAGGTAAATACCTGTGCGACCTCGTGTTGGGTTATGTTGCCGTCTCTGTCAATCGTGACCACAATGTCATGAGGAGACACCTTGCCGCGGGAAATCCTGCCGATGGCAATCTTGCCTTTGTAGCTGTCGTAGTCCAGGCTGCATACCAGCATCTGAAATGGACCATCCTCGATTGTCGGCGGCGGCACCTGTTGCAGGATGCATTCGAATAGAGGAATTAAATCTTTACCCTCAGCGCTTGGATCAGTCACGGCTGTGCCGTCCCTGGCGCTGGCATAGAGTACAGGGAAGTCGAGCTGGTCGGCGTTGGTTACCAGTTCCAGGAAGAGGTCCTGGGTTGCCCTTACCACCTCCTCTATGCGAGAGCTACTCCTGTCTATTTTGTTGATAACTACGATGGGTTTTAAGCCTTTCATCAGGGCCTGGCGCAGCACGAACTTGGTCTGGGGCATAGGCCCCTCCACAGAGTCCACCAGGAGCAGGCAGCCGTCGGCCATATTTACCACCCGCTCTACCTCTCCACTGAAATCGGCGTGCCCCGGGGTATCTATGATATTGATTTTGACATCCTTGTAGATCACAGCCGTATTCTTGGCCAGGATGGTGATGCCTTTCTCCCGCTCGAGCACGTTCTGGTCCATGATGAACTGGCCTACCTGCTGGTTATCGCGGAATACCTTGCTCTGCTTGAGCATGGCATCCACCAGGCTGGTCTTGCCGTGGTCAACATGGGCGACTATGGATATATTTCTTATGTCATCGCGATGAGTTTGACCCAACCCCTACCTCCTCATGGGCATGACGCAATCCTTAGCTCTTCTCCGAGGAATTTAGCTCCTGGTCACTCTGCCTTTTTGGGAAGCCAGCCCCGTCTCTTCACCCACCAGTAGGCCAACGCAGTAGTCACGACAGTAGAGCCTACGAGCAAACCCCAATACCAACCCACATCCTCGGGCCCCATTTCAAAAGCAGAGTTGCCCAGGATTGTGGCCAGTGTGTTAGGGACTAGAACCGCTGTGCCTATGATGGTCATATAGGTCATGACCATTGCCATCCTATTATTGAGGGCCTGAAGCTGGTTGTTGTAGATGGTCTGTAAGACCTCCAAACCTGAAGCCAGGACGTCTGACATATGCTCTGCCAGCGCGATCTGCCTGTTAACGTCCTCAGCCAGGAGGCTCATTCTATAGAGAAGCCTCTGGTTATCGGTCATAAGTTCGGCATCACCATATCGCAGGGCATGGAGCACGTCCACAGTCTGCCAGAGGGCATCCAAGTAAGTGATGAGGGCATGCTTCATGTTGTAAATCTCTGGCCCCAATTTGTCTCGCGGCGTCTTTGGACTCATCATGTCCTTGTTGAGTTCGTCACCATGTTCCTCAATTTGCCGCAGGTGCTCGAAGTTCCTCTGGTTACTCTCGTCAATGATACGGATGAGAAGCATGGTCAGCTTATCTTCGGCACTGGCATCAACAGGTATCTTTTTCAAGATGATTTCGGAATATCTCCGCAGACGGGTGAACCTGCGGTCTACACTGAGTGGATGAATCGAGAGGACACAGTTCTTGCGCAAGAGTATCAATAAGGGATGTGCTTCCACCTCAAACTGACGGACCTGGATGGAGGGAAGCTTTATCCCCATCTCAGAATCGAAGTCCTGGTAGGTTAAGTGTGAGTCTCCAGTCAACGAAGCAATAAGAGGGTCGCTGAAACCGAGCTTGGCGGCGGCAACAGGAGCGTCTTTATCGAAGTCGTCGGTCCAGCGGTCAATCCAGGCGATCACCGAATCCTCGAGTACGTCCAGGAAGTCCGCCGGCGACTCGGCATCCGTCTTGAAAATCGTGCCTGAAGAGGACAGGGCGACACAAAACCAGGGTTTTTGAAAAGCTTCAGTCTGGCTGGCCTCTATTTTCTGAGCCTTCTCGTTGCTCTCTAATTTTTCCATCGGCGTATCCCTTTCAGTTTGCTTCTTCAGATAAATTCAAAACTACAACTAATCATTATAGTACGCCCATATCACCAAATCAAACTGTTGCCCATATTCAAGCCGAGTGATATAATTCCCCATAACTGTATTGCTATAGATTTTGTGTGCGGAGTGCTAAATTGAAGCTGAGTCGAGAGGAAGTGAAGCACATCGCTCTGCTGGCCCGCCTGGGGCTTACCGAGGCCGATGTGGAAAAGTTCAGGGAGCAACTTTCTAATATTCTGGAGAACTTCGAGATTTTGAAGCAGGTGGATACTTCAGGAATTTCTCCCACCTCTCACCCTGTTGCTCTGACGAACGTGCTTCGGGACGATGAGGTGGCGCCATCTTATCCCCCCAAAGAAATCCTGGCTAATGCACCTCGGGAAGAGGATGGCTGCTTCCGGGTGCGGGCGGTTCTGGAGTAATTACCTCATTTAAGCGAGAGTGAGGACATGAATCTAAAACAGCATCTGGATTATATATTCAATCCACGGTCTGTGGCAGTAATCGGGGCGTCTAACGGAGTGAGATATTTCCGCTCTACTTCAGAGACGGCTGCGAAGGTAATGGCTCACCTGGTGAGGTACAGCGAGTATATGGGGATTTTAAAGGGAAATTGATGGTTGCCAAATACGACCTGACGATTCACGAAGCGCACCAGTTGCTTAAAAAGCGTGAGTTATCATCTCTGGAGATGACCAAAGCTGTGCTTGACCGCATACATCAGGTTGAAGATAAAGTGCGCTCCTTCGTCACTGTTACCGAGGACATAGCTCTTGCCCAGGCCCGACAGGCTGATGAGCGCATCAAGGCTGGCAAGTTATCGCCTTTGACCGGCATCCCGGCGCTGATTAAGGATAACATGTGCACCAGAGGGGTAAAGACCACCTGCTCTTCGAAGATGCTGGGTAACTTCGTGCCGCCCTATGATGCTACAGTGGTGGAGAGATTGAAGGCCGCCGGAATGGTGATGGTAGGCAAGGGGAATATGGACGAGTTCGCCATGGGTTCTTCCACAGAGAACTCTGCTTTCTTTGTAACTCACAACCCCTGGGATGTAAACCGTGTCCCCGGCGGGAGCAGCGGGGGGGCAGCGGCATCGGTAGCTGCTGGTGAGGCTATCTATTCTCTAGGCTCGGATACGGGTGGTAGCATCCGCCAGCCTGCGGGCTTTTGCAGCGTCGTGGGACTCAAGCCCACCTATGGGCGAGTCTCAAGATACGGGCTGGTTGCCTTCGCCAGCTCTCTCGACCAGATAGGGCCTTTGACCAGGGATGTAACTGATTGCGCGCTGGTGATGAATGTTATCGCCGGTCATGATCATTGCGATTCAACCTCTGTCGACCGGCCAGTGCCCGATTACACGAAGTCGCTCATACCAGACCTTAAGGGGCTGCGCATCGGCGTGCCCAAAGAGTATTTCGTCAAGGGCATGGAGAGCGGCGTGGAGCAAGCAATACGGCAGGCTATCACTAAGCTGGAGGAGCTGGGGGCCAAGGTCGAGTGGGAGGTATCTTTGCCTCATACCTCTTATGCGCTTGCCTGCTACTATATCATCGCTCCCTCGGAGGCTATGGCCAACCTGGCGCGCTACGACGGTGTGAAATATGGTTTCTCTGCGAAGGAAGCTGAGAATATGTGGGATGCCATGGAGAAGACCAGACAGTACGGGTTTGGCGCTGAGGTGAAACGGCGGATCATGCTGGGCACATACGCCCTTTCCGCCGGTTATTATGAGGCTTACTATCTCAAGGCGCAGAAGGTGCGCACCCTGATTAGCCGTGAGTTCGCAGAGGCTTTTACCAAATATGACGCTCTGGTTACTCCCACCTCGCCCACGGTGCCGTTCCGCATCGGTGAGAAGACGGATGCCCCGCTCCAGATGTATCTGAGCGATATCTGCACCCTGCCTGCAAATATCGCCGGTATCCCGGGGATATCTGTGCCTGCGGGGTTTGTGGATGGCCTTCCTGTGGGCATGCAGATTCTGGGCAAACCGTTCTCGGAGGAGACGCTGTTTCGGGTTGCTTATACCTATGAGCAGGCGACAGGATGGCAGAAGCGGAGACCGACGCTTTAAATGACAGATAAGCCTGTTAAGGTGGTCTGTTATTCAGGCCACACATACGCCGAGCGGCCCGCGTCGCTTATATGGCAGGGCATCGAACACAGAGTGAAGCAAATTGAAAAGGAGTGGCAGGAGCCGGGGGCAAGGCTGTTCCAGGTACGTAGCGAGGATGGCAGATTGTTCATTTTAAGCTATAATGAGCGTGGTGATGAATGGTCAGCGTTTGAGTTGACAAAAGGCTGACCAAATGCAAAATGTAGGGGCAATTCATGAATTGCCCAGAGGTGCTTTAATCTTCCCCTCTCCTAGAGGAGAGGGGGCAAGGGGTGAGGTGAATATCATGAATAAAGAAGTTCTCAAAGCCTTAGAGAAAGACGCCAGAGCGACCCCGGAACAAATAGCTACCCAGACTGGCCTATCTGTGGAAGAGGTCGAAAAAACCATCGAGAAGGCAGAAAAAGACCGTATCATCGTCAAATACAAAACGATAATCAACTGGGAGAGGCTGGGCGAGGAGCAGGTGCAAGCCCTCATTGAGGTCAAGATTCAGCCGCAGAGGAACGTGGGCTTCGATGCTATTGCCGAACGCATCTATCGTTTCCCTGAGGTGAGGTCGGTCTATCTGGTCTCGGGAACCTACGACCTGGCCGTGCTTGTGGTGGGCAAGACCATGCAGGAGGCCGCTGCCTTTGTCTGGCAGAAGCTGGCCCCGTTGGAGTCGGTGCAGGGTACTGTGACCCACTTTTTGCTCAAGAGGTATAAGGAGGATGGGGAGATTTTGGATGGTGGTGGAGAAAAGGGGCGGCGGCAGCCGCTGACCCTGTAGGAGAGGAGATTACCCCATGTCGCCCAAGCCTGTGGTTCGCTCTAAGCGTGCCCGCGGCGTTATCTCGAAGCGGGTTGAAAGCATTTCACCTTCGGGCATCAGAAAATTTTTCGATATTCTGTCCACGATGGAAGGTGCCATATCGTTGGGGGTCGGTGAGCCCGACTTTACCACACCCTGGAATGTCAGCGAGGCAGGCATCTATAGCATCGAAAAGGGCTATACGATGTATACCTCGAACAAAGGGCTGCTGGAGCTGAGGCAGGAACTGGCACGATACTTGAACTCACGTTACGGTGTGGAATATGACCCGGAAACTGAAATCCTTATCACTGTGGGCGTCAGCGAAGGTCTGGACCTGGCGATGAGGTCTATTATCAACCCTAAAGACGAGGTCCTCTCCCCGGATCCCAGCTATGTTTCCTATAGTCCGTGCACTGTGCTGGCAGAAGGCGTATTTGTTCCGGTACCTACCACAGTGGAGAATGACTTCAAAGTTAAAGCTGCTGATATTGAGAAGCGTATCACCCCCAGGACCAAAGCGATCCTTCTGGGTTATCCCAATAACCCCACCGGAGCGGTGATGGAGAGAAATGAGCTGACAGAGGTGGCGGAAGTTGCCCGGAGACACGATCTGCTGGTAGTCTCGGACGAGATATATGATCGGCTGATATATGGGGTTAAACACACGTGCTTTGCCTCACTTCCCGGTATTAAGGAGCATACCATACTCCTTGGCGGATTCTCTAAAGCCTACGCTATGACCGGCTGGCGGGTAGGTTATGCTGCTGCCAGGCCGGAGATTATAGCGGCGATGACCAAGGTGCATCAATATACTATGCTGTGTGCCCCCATAGTAGCACAGATGGCAGCTGTCGAGGCATTGAGAACTGGTGAGGCTGCGGTGAAGGAGATGGTTGCCGACTATGACCGTCGCCGACGGGTGATGGTGAAGGGTTTAAATGATATCGGGCTTGCTTGCTTCGAGCCGAAGGGTGCGTTCTATTGCTTCCCCTCCGTGAAAGCAACGGGGCTGTCCTCGGAGGAGTTCGCCGAGCAGCTTCTTGTCGAGGAGAAGGTAGCCGTAGTTCCGGGACAGGCCTTCGGGGAGTGTGGTGAGGGGTATGTGCGCTGCTGCTATGCTACAGCGCTTTCTGATATAGAGGAGGCGCTGAGGCGCATGGGGCGATTTGTGGAGCGGCACAGTTAGAAGCGAGGGTAGCCGAAGGCTGGCTCAAGCAGACTCCAACATTTCCTTTTGTGGTTTGACCCCCCCTTACTGACACGCTATAATTGCCATGTAGAAGCCGAGGTGGCGGAATGGCAGACGCGCTACGTTCAGGGCGTAGTGTCCGAAAGGGCATGTGAGTTCAAATCTCACCCTCGGCACCATGGAATTTCAAGGTTGTCTGCGCTTGTAGCTCAATTGGATAGAGCGTAGCCCTGCGGAGGCTAAGGTCGCGGGTTCGAGTCCCGCCAAGCGCGCCATGTGGGCGATTAGCTCAGCGGTTAGAGCGTCTGTTTTACACACAGAAGGTCGCAGGTTCGAGACCTGCATCGCCCACCAGCTTCGTTTTCCACAAGATTTCCCCTTTTGAAGCAAAAGGAGTTGATTGCTATCGTGGACAAAGATTCGAATAAAATAGAAACCAGTTCAAAGGTCGCAATCATAGGTGGCGGACCCGCTGGCTGCTTCTTTGCACTCTATCTCATGCACTATGCTAGGGAAAAGGGTATTTATCCTGATATAACTATTTATGAGCAGAGGAATTTTGATGAACTGGGACGAGAAGGATGCAAGGGCTGCGCTGGCATACTTTCCCTATCTCTACTGAGGAATCTAATCGAACTCGATCTAAGCATACCTGCGGAGGTAATTCAGAACAAGATTGATCATTTTACTGTCCATAGTTCCCATACTTCAATCAGTATCAGCAATCCTGAAAAGGGTGAACAGATTTTCAGCATCTACCGGGGGGGTGGGCCACGCGAATCCCATCTCGAGAATCGCATTAGCTTCGACGGCTGGCTGCTGAGACAGACTCAAAGCCGAGGTGTGAAGGTAGAAAATCAAAGAGTATCTCGCATCTTTTTTGGGCAGCAGGCGATGATAGAGGTGGAAAATAAGGAGCTAGGGTACGACCTAGTGGTTCTAGCATCAGGTGTGAATTCAAAAGCTATTCCAATTCACGGCGGCGGATACATTCCTCCTAAGACGCAAATCATGGCCCAGGACGAGCTTTACGCTGGAACTGCGCAGGTGGAGTCGCAACTGGGCAACGTAGCACATGCCTTTCTGATTCCACATTCGGGCGTAATCTTTGGGACGTTGGTGCCTAAGGGTGCGTTTATAAACGTTTCGGTATTGAGTAGCAGCAAACGACCTGTTTCGGTTACAGAGTTTCTGAACCACAAAGTTGTACGGAGTATACTGCCAGACCACTATGAGCGTGCCTGTGGCTGTAGACCGCATGCAGTTGTTGGTTTTGCCCGTAACTATTATGCAGATAAGTTTGTGGCCATTGGTGATGCTGCGGTATCCAGATTGTACAAAGACGGCATAGGTTCCTCACTATTGACGGCCCGGGAAGCTGCCCGGACTACGGTCTGTAACGGACTTTCCCGCCACGATTTTGAGCGCCACTACCGACCCTTTTGCAATGCCATACATAAGGATAATCAGTGGGGAAAGCTCCTGTTCTCTATGAATGATAAGGTGAAGGATTCTCGCACGTTCCTTTTAATGCAGCATCGGCGGATTGGAGATGAGCAGAGCAATGTGGCAGATCCACGGCCTTTTACTAAGGCTGCCTGGGGCATGTTCACCGGAAGCTATAGCTACAAGAGCATAGCCGGAATGACTCTTGGCCCAGCTTCAATAGTAAAGTTTTTTAGCGCCTTATTCAAGGAGTCGTTGAGCGGCTTGTTGCCCAAAAGGGGTGCTTATCCAAGGAAGCTACACGTCGGGGAAAGGAAGGTCTTGATACTGGGTAGCGGCTTCGGTGGCACATATGTCCTACGGCATCTTGTCCCATCCCTTAACCGAAATGAGAATGTGGAAATGACAATGGTAAGCGACGAGAATTTCTTTCTATTTTCCCCCCTTCTACATGAAGTAGCTATGGGGCGAATAGAGACGCGGCATATTGCCTATCCCATTAGAAGGCTACACTGGAGGGACAGGTTCAACTTCATTCAAGCAAGTGTAAAGAAGATAGACCTAAGGGATCATAAAGTAATCACTACTGAGGGAACTCTGGGCTTCGACTATTTGGTTCTGGCGCTCGGTAGTATTACCGATATGTCAGGAATAAGCTCTGTGGGAAACAATGTATTCACTCTAAAAACCTTGCGTAATTCCATACTAATAAGAAACCACATAATCGGACTCTTCGAGAAAGCCACTATAGAAACGGACCAACAGCGACAGAGGCAGCTACTTACCTTTATTGTCTCTGGAGCTGGCTATACTGGTGTGCAACTGGTGACCGAACTAAGGGACTTCATCTACAGGGGTCTGTTTCGACTTTACAAGGCCATAAAGCCTGATAATGTCAGGATCATCCTGGTTGAGGTGGAGCCCAAGATCGTGGCGGAGCTACACCCCAAGCTTGGTGCCTATGTCATGAAGCAGCTTCAACACATGGGGATTGAAGTCAGATTGAGGTCACGGGTTACGCGGGTTTGGGAAGACCGGGTAGAAATCAATGGCATTGAAAGCGTGCCCACAAGTACTCTCATCTGGGTTGCTGGCGTGGTAGCCAATCCACGAATTGCTGAACTCGATGCAGAAAAAGATAGCATTGGCCGAGTTCTGGTCAACGAATATCTGGAAGTTCGAGGTATTCCCGGTGTATATGCCGTCGGCGATTGTGCCCACTTTGAGGACCAAAGTACGGGTAAGCCGATACCACCACGGGCGCATACGGCAGTGCGCCAAGCGAGGATAGCTGCTCGCAATATCCTGGCCGAGATCCGGGGCAGGGACAAGAAACCGTATCGTTATTCCAGCAGTTCAGAAGTGGTCTCTCTAGGCGCATCTAAAGCTGTATTCCGCTTCCACAGCTTGCGCCTTTACGGCTTCCCGGCACTTCTTATTTGGCTAGTGGGTTACTCCTTGCTGATCACGGGTACATACAATCGCGTCAGGATAATCATGGATTGGCTATTATCTGCGGTAT